>MDTD01045093.1_pt1 | contig 112309 bp, 89 predicted proteins | sample 811221 | NCBI WGS metagenome assembly MDTD01 (sample SAMN05326646, study PRJNA326480) | marine metagenome | isolation source: seawater | place: Pacific Ocean: South West | collected 2011 | reverse complement strand
GTATTCCAAACCTCAAATGGACAAAAATTGTAAAACCTAAAGGTTTCGCCTGAAGGCGAGGGTTTTAAACCCATCGCCGTGACAATAAATCTGACCTGAAAAGGGGTTCGATATGAAGTTCTCTGCTAAATCATTTGGATTGACCACCAAGATTGTATTGATGGTTGTTACTTTGATGATTCTGGTCGCTTTGGTTGTGAATGTGGTGTTCATCCGTCAATACCGAGATGGTATTACGCATGCGATGGTCGAAAAAGCAGCATCATTTACATCCGTCGCCGACCAGACCAAGAACCATGTCTCACGCTTGAATGCCATGGAGTTACTTGATGGCAAAGCAATCGGCGAAGAACTGGCTCAGGTTCGCAAAGATAAGTCTGACTATCGAGCATCTCGAGCATATAACGCAATCCCCGTGGTCTCCGGTTGGACAGCAGCTGGCAAAGCCGCCCAAGAAGAAGGATTGGATTTTAAGGTCATCGCATTTAATGCGCGTAACAAGGACAATACGCCAGCTCAAGGCAGCTTCCGGGCTCAGTTACTGACCGACCTTGAAAAGCAAGCTCAAACGACTGGCAATGACACGATCTATCGCATTGATAAAGAAGCCAATCAGTTGCACTATCTTCGAGCTATCCGTCTGACTGCTGATTGCATGACCTGCCACGGGCAGCCGATGGGTGTTAACGATCCGGACAAAGATGGTTTGGACCCACTGGGTTTCCCAATGGAAGGTTGGAAGGAAGGCGATGTACATGGCGCGTACGAAGTCATGTTGCCCATGTCCATCGTTGACAAGCAGGTGGCCAGTTTTTCATTCACCAGCACTGCTTTGGTCATTGGTCTGATTATAGGTGCGGTGGCACTTGTGACCTGGTTTACTCGACGCATTCTCGGTAAGCCACTTAAAGAACTGATCAATGTGATGGATGAAATTCAGCAGACCAGCAACCTGACTTTATCGGCTCATGCAGAAGGTGAGGACGAAGTTGGGAAGCTCGGACGTCGCTTTAACAAAATGATTACGACCTTGCGTGAAACGCTTGGGCAAGTGCAAATGGCATCCTCTGAAGTCGCCAGCGCCAGTACGGAAATTGCAGCCAGTTCCGAACAGATTGCTTCGGGTATGCAGCATCAATCGGATCAGTCGACCAATGCCGCTGCCGCCGTGGAAGAGATGTCCTCGACGATTGTCGAAGTGGCTCAGCAGTCTGCTCAGGCCGTGAAATTTGCCAATGAAGCCGGCGAAAAAGCCAGTGATGGTGGCAAGGTGGTAGAAGACTCGATCAACAGCATGCGTAACATTCACCAGATCGTCAACGAGTCGGCCAAAGCCATTGATGAACTGGGGCATCGCAGTGAACAGATTGGTCAGATCATCGGCGTAATTAATGAGATCGCGGATCAGACGAATTTACTTGCACTTAACGCTGCGATTGAAGCGGCTCGCGCTGGTGAACATGGTCGCGGGTTCGCCGTGGTTGCTGATGAAGTCCGTAAGCTTGCTGAGCGAACCACCCAAGCGACCGAAGAAGTTTCAGCTTCCATCAAAGCGATTCAAAAGGAAACCAGTACCGCAGTGGATCGCATGAGCAGTGGCACCAAAACAGTTGAACAGGGTGTTGAGCTTTCGAGTAAAACTCAGGAAGCACTCGAAGCGATTGTCAGTAGTTCACAACAGGTGACCAACATGATTCAGGCCATTGCCGCCGCAGCCGATGAACAGTCCGTTGCTGCTGGGCAGATTGCCAGTAGTGTCGACAATATCAACATCGTCACCAAGCAATCTGCTGAAGGTGTCGGCCAAGCCGCTGAAGCTGCGACTCAACTTTCCAGTAAAGCCGAAACCCTCCAGCGAATGGTCGGTCAGTTCAAGATATGATCTGTTAACAATACAAGTACAACACAATTGGCAAATCACCTTCTGAAATGCAGAAGGTGATTTTGTTATGTCTGGGATAGTCTGGCACGATGTCCGACTCAGGATATGATTGATTCAGATCAGTTAAGACTTATACTGATTAATCAAACCGGTATGCCGGTTTAAGGGTTCAATGCCTGCTTGATGGTGTAGTTGCTAACGTGTTCACGTAATCAGGATGTCGCAAATCACGAACGATAATGGTTCATCAGGTGCTTTAAGCGATAAAGCCTATCAGTCGATTCGGCAGATGGTTTTGGAGTATGCCATTCCCCGAGGCAAACGAATCTCTGAGATGAAACTCGGCCAACAGCTGGGGATCAGCCGGACTCCGGTTCGTGAAGCGATTCAACGTTTGGCGCGCGAAGGCTTACTGGTCACTCGTCCGTCCAGTGGTACCTATGTGGTCGAGCCGGCTTCGCATGAAGTACACGACATTTATGAAGTTCGTCTGGCGATTGAGTCCATGACGGCTGCCAAAGCTGCTCGTCGCATGAAGCCTGCAGACATTCGTCAAATGCAAAAGTATGTGAAGCAGATGCGCAATGCCATCCATGCTTTTCGTAAAACAGGTGACTCAGTGATTACCGGCAAATTGCTGCTGGATTTTCATACCGCAGACCAGGCTTTTCATGATCTGATCCTGCAAGTCTCAGGCAATGATTTTGCGAAAACCATTGTCTCCCAGGCTCATGTCCGCCAATATGTTTTTGGCCAACAAAGCCACCATCGGGACCTGCATCATCTTTCGCAAGTGTTATTGTTTCATACCCGTATTGCCCGAGCCATAGCCAAACGAGATGCACGTCGGTCAAAACAAATGATGGCCAAGCACATACGCCAAAGCATGAATGATGCACTGGTACAGATCCGTTAAATGGGTGCAGATGTTGAATTTTGTAGAGGCGTTGCTGCACGGAATCGCTGGTATTTCAGTTGAAGTGACTTGGAAAAAGCGGGCTTTTGAATAATGATTTTCAGCCACGTTTTTTTAATCTGGCACGTCGTTCATCTTACGGATATGGTTTACAACATTTCAAGGTAAATAAGACATCATTGTCGTGTGCTTAAAATTTGTGCAGTATTTCATATAGTGACAGAATTGTGCATCATATTTGTGCTTTTGGTGATAGGATATCGGTTAATCCTGCCCAATATCAGCGCGGCATGATTATTGCATATCACAATGTTGAGATGGCATAGAGGTGTACAAATCATGAATTTTGAAACGTATGATCCTGAAGGATTCTATGACGAGTTGATTCAAAAAAACGGTTGTCCAAGAGAATTCGCCAAGATACTCACCCAGAGGCTTGGCGATATGGATGATGATGATTTGATCAAACGTCAAAAAGCCGCAGAAGCCGTATTGTTGCAAATGGGAATTACCTTCACCGTGTATGGTGAAGCCCAAGGCACAGAACGGATATTCCCTTTCGATATTGTTCCTCGAATTGTTGAGGCAAATGAATGGGACCATATCGAACGTGGTTTAAGACAACGCATATACGCATTGAATCAGTTTATTGATGATCTTTACCATGATCAGAAAATCATCAAAGACAAGATCATCCCCGAACACGTGATTCATTCTGGCAAAGCTTTTCGCCCAGAGTGTGCTCAACTCAATCCACCGCGTGGTATCTGGTGCCACATCACAGGATTGGATTTGGTGCGAGATGGTAATGGTGAAGTTTATGTTCTCGAAGACAATCTGCGTGTCCCATCTGGGGTTTCCTATGTCTTGGAAAACCGGGCAGTGCTCAAACGGACTTTTCCTGAAGTCTTTCAGGCAATGCATGTTCGACCTGTAGTGGATTACCCCAACAAGCTCTTGGAAACGTTGCAGTTTTTGGCGCCATCCACACTCACTGAACCCAATGTCGTGGTGCTTACGCCTGGTATGTATAACTCGGCTTATTACGAGCATTCATTCCTTGCTCAGCAGATGGGGGTTCAACTTGTCGAAGGTAGAGACTTGGTGGTCAACGATGGGTTTGTCTATATGCGGACAACCAAAGGGCTCGAACGTGTTGATGTGATTTACCGTCGTGTCGATGATGATTTTATTGATCCCAAAGTGTTCAGAAAAGATTCCATGCTCGGTGTACCCGGTCTGATGGATGCGTATCGTCAAGGGCATGTTGCCATGGCCAATGCACCAGGTACTGGTGTGGCAGATGATAAAGTGGTCTATGCCTATGTCCCGGAAATCATCAAGTATTACCTGGGTGAAGATCCCATTCTTCCCAACGTCCCGACTTATCTATGCTGGGATGAGAAAGACCGTAAATATGTTCTTGAACACCTCAATGAACTGGTGGTCAAACCCGCTAATGAGTCCGGCGGTAAAGGGATGCTCGTGGGACCGCATTCCACCAAGGCTGAGCAAGATGAATTTGCACAACTGATCAAGGACTCACCGCGAAACTACATCGCTCAACCGACTTTGAGCCTCTCGCGTGTGCCAACGCTCATTGACGATCACTTTGAAGGCAGGCATGTCGACTTACGACCATACATCCTCTATGGCAAAGATATTCACGTGATCCCCGGTGGATTGACGCGTGTAGCTTTAGAGAAAGGCTCACTCGTCGTGAACTCATCCAGAGGGGGCGGGTCAAAAGATACATGGGTACTTCAGCAGCCCAATGGCGTGCAGACCCAAAGCCAGTAGCTACAACTAAAGCATTCGTGATCATTTATTTGATTCCAAGCTTATTGACTCTTTGTGTTGTGCTAAATAGTGAGTTTGGACCGGTCTAAAATGTTCGTAAATTTAAACAATAGGAATTAAACATGCTCAGTCGTGTGGCAGACTCGATTTACTGGATGGGCCGATACATTGAACGCGCTGAAAACATTGCTCGTTTTATCAGTGTCAATCATCATCTGGCTCTGGACATGCCCGTAGAGGAAGAGGAACAGTGGGAGCCGTTGGTCACCGTTACAGGTGATATCGAGCTGTTCAAAAAACGCTATGGCACACCAACGAAGCAAAATGTCATTCAGTTTCTGGCATTTGATCCGCAGTATCCACATTCGATCCTTTCCTGTTTGCGTGCTGCACGCGAAAATGCCCGAAGTATCCGAGGTGGGCTCTCTACAGAAATCTGGCATCATCTCAATAGTATCTACCTGACTGTCAATCAGGTCGCTCAGCAAATGCTTAATCAGGAAGTCTCATACAATTTCTTTGATCAGGTCCAACGCAATAGCCATCTGTTTTCAGGGCTTTCCGACGACACCATGTCTCATGGCGAAGGGTGGCAGTTCCTTCGATTAGGTCGCTATATTGAACGCGCTGACAAGACTTCGCGGATGTTGGATGTGAAGTACTTCGTGCTGCTGCCTTCGGCAGAATATGTCGGCACCCCGTATGACAATATTCAATGGTCAGCAGTACTTAAATCAATCAGTGCACTTGAACCTTATAGACAACGCTATCACCGTATCAGTCCCAAACAAATTGTCGAATTCCTTGTACTTGATCGGGAATTCCCCCGTTCAATTTACTACTGCTTGGCATCAGCCGAAGATGCCATCCATCAGATCACAGGTTCAATGCCCGGCACCTTCCACAGCGCCGCTGAACGACAATTGGGCAAACTCAAGTCCGATTTGAGCTATACCGATATCACCGACGTGATGCGTGTGGGTATTCACGAGTTTCTTGATGAATTCCAGGAGCATTTGAATGTTGTCGGTCAGTCAATTTTTGAAACATTCTTTGCGGTTAAGCCGGTTCAATTAGAAACCGCAGTGGTATAGGAACCCATACGTCATGACATTTTGTATTGCCTTGAAAGTTCAGGACGGCCTCGTCGGGCTGGCTGATACGCGAATTACTTCCGGGACTGAACAGACCACCGCACGGAAAATGACAACCCACCAATTCAATGGTAACACCATGTTTCTCATGAGCAGTGGCTTGCGGTCTGTTCGTGATAAAGCCTTGACCTACTTTGATGAAGTGATTGAAGAAGGTGAAGCGGATGTCGATAAACTCTACAAAGCAGTCAATATATTTGCTGCCCAAATCCGACGCGTCGCCAAAGAGGATAAGGAGTCGCTTTCTGAAGCTGGCCTGTCGTTTAATCTCCATGCCATTGTGGGCGGGCAGATGGAACGGGACAAAGAGCACAAACTTTATCTGATTTACCCGCAAGCTAATTGGATCGAAGTCTCCGAAGGAACCCCTTATTTTTCCATTGGAGAATCTGCTTATGGCAAGCCCGTGTTGGATCGATGCCTCACACCTGACACATCATTGGAACGTGCATTGAAACTTGGGTATCTGTCGTTTAATGCTGCACGTGTGGCGGCAAGTGATGTGGGGTATCCTTTGGATGTTTCACTGTATCATGCCAAGACGCGGAAAATTGTTGAGTACCGATATACCGAAGCAGAACTTCAGCATGTTGGAGACTGGTGGCAGGAACGCTTGCGATCTGGCGTCGATCAATTACCTGCCGACTGGGTTAAAAGTGTGATAGACCAAGTATCATTATGACAGGTGCAGTACAATCTGCATAGCTGCGACACCACGTATTGCTGATCGTCAACTATGCGATATACCATACGACATACCACCCGCTACAGTTATGACCGGCCAGTCTATCTGCAACCGTCTATTATTCGATTGCGCCCACGTGTGGATGGCTACCAGCTTGTCGATGATTTCCAGATACGTATCAATCCGACACCTGCAGGCACTTCACAAAACAACGACCTTGATGGCAATGTCAACACCGGCATCTGGTTCCCGGCTCAGCGTCCGTTGGACTACCTGTCCATCGTCACCACATCGACTGTCAATTTGCTACGTGAAAATCCATATGATTTTCTGATTGACAGTCATTTTACCGGCCAATTGCCCAATACCTATGAGCCTTCGATTGCCAAGGCACTGTCGGTGGCGTTGACACGGGAAGATCTAACTTCCGTGATAACGGAATTGGCAAACCAATGGGCGGTTGAAGCTAACCATGATGCGATTGATTTTTTAACATTGATTACTTCACGATTGGCAAACGACATCACTCAAGTCATCCGGGATGATGGCTTGCCTCAAAACCCAGCTGTGACATGGCAAACGCGTACAGGTGCCTGTCGTGATCTTGCCGTGTTGATGATGGATATCTGCCGTAGTGTCGGACTCGCTGCGCGGTTTGTCAGTGGCTATGTTCAAGGCTTCGTTCAACAGGGACGCACCGAATTGCATGCATGGGTTGAAGTGTATCTACCAGGTGGGGGATGGCGAGGCTTTGATCCGACCATGGGCATTGCTGTAACCAACCGACACATCGCGCTGGCCGCATCGCCACTCCCGCAACTCACATCACCATTCACCGGGACATTCTCCGGTCCATCTGTCTTACCACATCTAATGTTCGATATCGCCATTACACCTATTGACTAGTTGCGAATTTGGCTGGCCATGCACAGGTGATCCCCAATACTGACTCATCAAATTTAAATGGTTGACATTTGTGGCATTTTCGATTCTTATTTGCATCAAATGCGAAATGATGAAAGGTCTCATCTTGCAACTCACACCGATCACCAAAGCTATGGCAGATGAAAGTCGACTGCGTGTCCTAAGTGCGCTGTCGCTTGGAGAGTTGTGTCTATGTCAGATCGTGGCATTGCTTGAGCTTGCTCCATCAACTGTTTCGCGGCATATGGGGGTGCTGGTTGGAGCTGAGTTGGTCGTCACCCGCAAGGCTGGTAAGTGGACTTATTACACACTCAACAACACCAGGCAACCTGGAATCATCAAACATACGCTCAAGTGGCTGGAAAAAGTTCGAGAGGACGACCCCGTCTGGTTGGCGGATCAGAAAAAGCTTGCAGTCATCTGTGAGCAGGATCCGTCGGAGTTATGCGAAATCACCTATGGGAAAAGTGAGTGACGATATGAGTCAACGATTAAAAGTACTGTTTCTTTGCACTGGCAATTCCTGTCGCAGCCAGATGGCTGAAGGCTGGACCAGGCATTTGATGTCTGAACACATCGACGCCTATTCTGCTGGCATTGAAACACACGGACTTAATCCCAATGCTGTATCAGTGATGGCAGAGTTGGGGGTGGATATCAGCAGTCAAAAATCACAAAATATTTCAGAATTCCAAGATATGGATTTGGATTTTGTGATCACGGTCTGTGGGCACGCTCACGAGACCTGTCCAATTTTCCCCTATAAGGCGACAGTATTGCATCATGGGTTTGATGACCCGCCGAAGATGGCCAAGGAATATTCAGACATCCAATCGCAGTTAGCTTGTTATCGGAAGGTCCGCGATCAGATTCGCGACTTTGTGTTGATGCTTCCCCAGTATCTTCAAGAGCACGCTTCCTGACCCAATCAAAATGAGTTGCTCCATTCTGTTGCCGCATGGTTGTATGACATGCGGTGACCTTTTTAATATGGACTGATCACTTCTTTTTTTTCTTGAATTAATCCGCATCACAGCCGGCAGAATCAATTCAAACATCACAGCCGGACACATCTGCTTGAGAAACTGCTGTTGAGATTTGTCTTTGCAACTGACAGTGGTAAATCCCAATAGAACTAAGAGAGCCGATTGCGTGCAGCTTCCGCCAAGCTGTTTCATTCATGTGGATGAGAGTCTGAAATTCAGAACCGCAGTGGCCGGGAGGGAAAGAGCGTGACAACCGTAACGCTCCCAACCTGTATGTCCGAAACCCAGCACATGGCATCGACCCCGATGGCACAGTGGTATGTCCTGCATACCAAGGCCAGGCAGGAAAAAGCTCTTGCCCAATCACTCGATGCCATACAGGTTCGTTATTACCTTCCCATTATCGATCAGATGCGTATGCACGGTGGGCGTAAGACTCGTGTACATATGCCTCTGTTCCCAGGTTATCTCTTTTTGCATGGCAGTCGAGATGATGCTTTTGCATCGGATCGAACCCGACGTGTGGCACAGATCATTGAAGTGCCTGATCAACAGGGACTGACCGAAGAACTCAACAATATTCGACTGGCGCTTTCCAGTACGCAACCCATGGACCCGTATCCCTACCTCAAGGCAGGTGTCCGTGTGGTAGTACGATCAGGCCCGTTACAGGGCATGACTGGTTATGTCGAAAGTCGCAGACAGTTAGATCGTCTGATCCTCAAGGTCGAAGTCTTGGGCCAGGCGTGCAGTCTCGAAGTGGATGGTGCGATACTTGACGTTTTGGATTAACCGTGCAAACGCTAGATCCAGAAAAGTTGATCACTCGCATCATGCCAACAACACACTGACAACAACGTCAGTGAGGGATTAAAAACGTATTGGCGATCACTGCGCTTATTTTTAGTGCAGTTGACGGAGGCGGAGCCCGCGCGTGAAGGCTTACCGTTAAGAAGTTTTGCAAAGGGCATGGGTGACGTCATAAGACAGACGCATCTGAGAGAGTTGTTGTTTAACAGGTAAGAAAATGCTATCGAAAAAAACACCAATTTTAGTGACCGGTTCCCATCGTTCAGGCACAACCTGGATCGGAAGGACGATTTGTCAGCATGCCAAGGTACGCTACATGCAGGAACCCTTTCACGTTGAGGTGCCCAGCAAGTTTTTGGGACTAAGCCTGGATACTTGGTTTACACATTACGAATCATCACCACAACAGGCTGATATCCGTAAAGCCTTCGACATGATGTTTGCACAGAATCCGATCCAGTTTGCTGCCAGGCATTGTTCGACGGTGGGGTGGGATTACAAGACACCGATGCGATTTATCAAGTACGTCTACAGCGAGATGGTTAATCAACCACGCATCCTCGTAAAGGATCCAATCGCGTTACTCTCAGCGGACTGGATGCATGAAGCCTATCAATTTCAGATCGTCTGCATGATCCGCAATCCGTTGGGTTTTATTGGAAGCCTTAAAGCAGTGCAGTGGGACTTTGATTTTGAGCACCTGCGTCGGCAAGAGAACTTGATGAATGGCAAGTTACGTGCATTTGCAGAGCAGATCAAATTCATGTGTAAGCATCGTGACAAGACTGATTTTATCGACAGAACGACGCTGTTGTGGAACGTTTTACATCATGTCATATTCGATTATCAAAAGAAGTATCCGGATTGGTTGTATATCCGGCATGAGGATATTGCCAAGAATCCCAATGAGGAATTCGCCAAGCTGTTTGACTACCTTGGACTGGAGATGACGCCTCATGTCAAGGCATACATCCAAGATAGTACTTCGTCTAAGAATCCCAAGGAGTCTTCAAGTGGTTACTACGTGCCACGGGATTCCAAAGAGGTGTTGTCAGTCTGGAAGAAACGCCTCACTGAGGAAGAAGTGCAGCGTATCAATGATGCGACAGCAGAGATTTCCACGGTCTTTTATCCCAAGCAAACACCGTCCGTCAAGGCCTCTGCAACTGTTGAATCAGTGGGCGTGTGATGAAATTTATGATGGTTGAACGCCAAGCGTTCCCGTAATCAATCTTTGGAAAATCTATGGTATCCAAATCCTCAAAACCCCGTGTGCTGTTGATAGCTGAAGCAGCCAATCCTCGTTTTGTCAGCGTTCCGCTGGAGGGGTGGTCACACAGCCAAGCCATTTCGCGTGTAACCGATGCACATTTGGTAACCGCAGTTCGCAATCGCGATGCATTTATCGAAGCAGGTCTGGTGGACGGCAGGGACTTTACCGCTCTTGACCCCAGCCGAATTGGCAAACCCTTGAGTAAACTCGGCTATGCATTAAGCGGTGGCAAGGGTAAGGGATGGACGACCATCATGGCCTTTAATGCAATCAAATATTACTATTTTGAAAGGCTGGTTTGGAAGCGATTTGCTGCAGATCTCAAGGCTGGACGTTATGACTTGGTTCACCGTATTACGCCGTTGAGTCCGACGGTTCCGAGCTTGCTTGCCAAGAAGTTGGCAAAGATCAACGTCCCCTTTGTAGCCGGACCACTTAATGGTGGATTGCCTTGGCCCAAGGGGTTCGATGCATCAAGACGCAAGGAACGCGAGTGGCTTAGTTACGTTCGTGATGCCTACAAGTTGCTGCCGGGATATCGCTCAATGCGCCGTCATACATCAGCGATGATTATCGGTTCGCGTGCAACGTATGAGCAGATGCCCAGCCGCTATCGCGATCGCTGTGTCTATATTCCTGAAAATGCCATCGATCCAAAACGTTTTAATCAATCTGTTGACCGCGTAGCCAAGTTGCCTTTACGCCTTGCATTTGTAGGTCGTTTGGTCCCGTATAAGGGGGCAGATATGCTTCTGCATGCCGCTGCGCCATTGATCCGGGAAGGTAAGGTCATTGTCGATTTGATTGGTGACGGGCCAATGAAACAGGAACTTGTCGACTTGGCCAAGGATCTGAAAATAACTGATGGTGTCATCATTGATGGCTGGGTTGAACATACCAAACTCCAGGATCGTCTATTGCTTTCAGACGTATTTGCATTCCCCAGTATCCGTGAGTTTGGTGGGGCGGTGGTACTTGAAGCCATGGCTATAGGATTGGTACCTGTAGTGATGGATTATGGTGGTCCTGGTGAGTTGGTCAGCCCTGAGACGGGGTATGCGATTCCGATGGGTAATCGTCAGGAAATTATCACGCGCGTTGCCAAATCATTAGAAGAGTTAACAGCTGATCCTGCGAACCTGCGAAAGATGGGCGACAAGGCACGCCAGCGTGTTTTGCAGCATTTCACATGGGATGCCAAGGCTGCGATGGTCCTGAAGGTTTATCAGTGGGTCTTGGGGCAGCGCGATGACAAGCCGTCTTTTGGTATGCCACTTCCTGATGTGATGTCACAATCCCAAACAATGTCGCAAGCAACACAACCATCAGTTACGGTCGGCCCTTTGGCATAGCTGTTGTTTTATACGTTAGGCCATGAACGAACAGTCCCAACTGAACCGCGATTAATCCGCAAGAACCATACATGAGTACCATCGACACAACTTCGCATCCCCAACCCATTACGCCGCAGTCAGGCCCTTCACTTAAGAGCCTGGCGATGCGAGGATCGTTCTGGTCAGTGGGTTCGCAAGTGGTCAACAACGGCATCCGGCTGGTTGGCAACATGGTTCTGACGCGCCTGTTGGTACCAGAGGCGTTTGGCTTGATGCTGCTTGTGGGTGTCTTTACCGCAGGTTTGAAGATGTTCACTGATCTTGGGATCAACCAGAATATCGTACAAGCACATCGTGGTGACGATCCGGTTTTTCTGAATACGGCATGGACATTAAGTGTCTTGCGTGGTGTATTTCTCTGGCTCATTGCGTGTTTGTTCACCTGGCCGTATGCGATGTTTTACAACGAACCGCAATTGCTAATGCTGGTTCCGGCGGTGAGTTTTTCAGCGTTGATATCAGGATTTGCTTCAACACGCCTTGCGACACTTAACCGCAAACTGGCATTGGGGCGCGTGTGCTTGATTGAATTTCTCGCACAGGTGGCCAATCTGACTGCAACGGTGGGGTATGCACTGATTTGGCCCAATGTATGGGCGCTGGTAGCAGGTGCGATTGCATTTACCTCAACACGAACGCTACTAAGCCATTTTGCGATATCCGGCCACAAGGTTTGGTTTGCCTGGGATAAAGATGCAGTTAGCAGTCTTTTTCGTTTTGGACAGTGGATTTTTATCAGCACGATTTTAACTTTCCTGGCACGACAGGCGGATAAAATTTTACTCGGCAAGCTCATCAGCAATGATCTGCTGGGTGTATACGGCATTGCATTAACATGGGCGATTGTTCCAGCGGAAGTACTTGAACGTGTTGCCAACCAAGTGGCATTTCCCGTATTCAGTAAGCTCAAGACATCGCCTAAGGGATTGTCGTCCAGTGAGGCAGCACGTGTACGTCGACCGCTGTCGATTCTTGGTGGGATGATTGCCACAATGCTCATCGTGGGAGGGGATCACTTGATTCATTTCCTGTACGACGACCGTTATGCCGAGGCCGGATGGATGTTGCAATTACTGGGCGTTGGGGTCTGGTTTCAAATGTTGGGCAACAGCTATTCGCCTGCCATCCTGGCTTTGGGTAACACCAAATGGCTTGCAGCAGGACATCTATCCAAGTTGCTTTCATTGTTGGTAGCTGTGCCGTTGGGATTTTATTATTACGGTATCGGTGGTGTACTTTGTGGTGTCGCATTTTGTGAGATGGCTAAGTACAGCGTTTTTGCTTTTGCCATGTATCGTTACAAGTTGTCACAGATTCGTGACGATATCGGTTTTACAGTATTTATCGCATTTAGTGTGGGTGTTTACTATCAGTTTAAAAACATGGTGGAATTACAGCCGCTGACCTTGGCCATTGCCAGTGTGCTTGTCACATTGGTGTGTTGGTCGCCTTTTTCCATGTCCGTGGTACGGATGTTACGCAGAAAAAAAACTGCCTTGAAATAAACGGAGAAGAATGACATGATGCTATTGACTCACATCGCAATGATGGGGTGGATACCTTTTATCCTAGGCCTGTTTCTGGTCTTGAAACCGCGACGGGCTGTGATGGTGGGTTTCATCATGGCCATGTTGTTTTTGCCAAACAACTCCTATCTGATCCCCAAGCTCATTGACTACACCAAGTTCACCGCAGCATCCATGGGTTTGCTCCTGGGGGCTTGTCTTTTTGACTGGAGGACAATTACCAATTTTCGCCCGCATTGGGTTGATCTGCCAGTGGTACTCTGGTGCATTGTGCCCTTTATCTCATCTATGGTTAATGATACTGGTTTATATGACTATTACGGCTTTTATGATGGTATGTCCATTTCGCTGTACCAGACATTTGTATGGGGTGTTCCATACTTTCTGGGGCGTGTCTATATCACGGATCATCAGGCAATGAAGGAGTTGACCATTGGTCTGGTTATCGCTGCCTTGGTCTATACGCCTTTGTGCTGGTTTGAAATACGTATGAGTCCCGTTTTGCATAACTTGACTTATGGCTTTACACAGCACAGTTTCTTGCAGACACGCCGTGTAGGTGGTTGGCGACCGATGGTTTTTATGCAGCATGGTATCGCCCTGGGTATGTTTATGGGTATGAGTGCTTTGACAGCCACATGGTTGTGGCGTTCTAAAAACATTAAAAAAATTGGTATTTTATCCATAGGAATGGTGGCACTATATTTAATTTTTACAACGATAATGATTAAATCATTCTTTGCTATCGTACTGATGTTCACAGGTATTATTGGTTACTATTCTGTCAAGGTGCTGCGACATCCATTGCCATTATTAGTATTGATCGCAATAGTCCCGTTGTATCAGTTCGCCCGTGCTAGTGGTAGTTTTACAGGTGAATCATTAGTCAATGTTACAGAACATGTGTTTGGCGAAAACCGCAGCGGTTCATTGAAGTACCGATTAGATAACGAAGATATTATTATTGAGCATGCCGTTAGTGCCAAACCATGGTTGGGATGGGGTACGTGGGGTGACTATCTTGTAGATGACCATACTGTTCCTGACGGTATGTGGGTGATCGCCTTGGGTAAGTATGGCATCGTTGGGCTTACTGCTTTGACATTGACTCTATTAACTGGCCCGACTTTGATGTTGCTTGGATTACATCGAAAGTATCTAAACTTGCCCGATGCCGCGCCAGCATTGATTCTTACGACGATGATGATTTTGTATTCATATGACTGTTTGATGAACTCATTTCCCAGTGCTATTTTCGGTTTGATCTGTGGTGGAGTGGCATGTGTGGGGCGGTTGTATTGGATTCCTCAGCACAATAGACAAAGCTGGATTCAAATACTGACATGGCGTTTGTTACGTCGTAAACGTCAACTACCTGCGCAACGTCATTAATTGTATTCAGGTGGTCGTAAGTCATTATGATGATTGAGCAAACCGATATCCTGGTTGTTATTGTCAATTACCGCACGCCGGATTTGACCATTGATGCACTTGCATCATTGCATGTCGAACGCAAACACGTTCCTGATATGCAAGTATTGGTTACAAACGCGCCGGCTGGAGATGACTCACAGCAGCGTATCACGAATGCGATCAAGGCAAATGACTGGTCGAGTTGGGTGACTTTCAAACAACTTGAGCGAAACGGCGGGTTTGCCTATGGCAACAACGTCGGCATCGAACCTGCAATCAAGTCGGATAAGCCTCCCAAGTATGTTCTGTTACTTAATCCAGATACGATTGTTCGTGAAGGTGCCATTGCAACATTGCAAAATTTCCTGGATACACATCCGAATGTCGGAATGGTGGGCTCGCGTCTGGAAGACCCTGATGGTACAGCTCAAGCATCGGCATTCAGGTTTCCAGGCATTCTCAATGAATTAATCAGTGCGATGCGTTTAGGGTTCTTCGCTGGGTTGCTTAAAAACTATGTCCTTAATCCCCCTGTTCAAGACACCGCTCATCAAACTGATTGGGTTGCAGGCGCATCCGTCCTGGTGAGACGTGAAGTCTTTGAACAGATCGGAATGATGGATGAGGGTTTCTTTCTTTACTACGAAGAAGTTGAATTCTGTCTGCGAGCCAAACGAGCAGGTTGGACTTGCTGGTATGAGCCAGCAAGCCGTGTGGTTCATCTTGTTGGTGCTGCAAGTGGCATATCCGATACTCGTAAAAAAGCCCCGCGACGTCCAGCTTACTGGTTTGAATCCAGGCGTCGATATTATCTTGGAAGTTTCGGGAAATTGACTGCTTTGTTGGCTGATACCTGTTGGATTCTGGGGTATTCGTGTTGGCGTATTCGTCGGGTGATTCAACGTAAGCCTGATCTTGATCCACCCTGTTTTTTACGGGACTTCATAAAGCACAGTGTCTTTGGAAAAGGTTTTGGCATATGAACTGTGGACTCTGGGCACTAATTAAAGAAGACTGGATAGCCAACGGCAAAGATTGGACTAAACCCGGATTCCGCGCGGTTGCTGTGTATCGCTATGGCGTATGGCGAATGCGTATTAAACCTAAGTTTCTTCGAGCGCCATTCTCTATGTTGTATCGCATGTTGTACCGACGCGTGCGAAATGTTTACAGCATTGAATTGCCATATTCTGCGAGAGTTGGCCGGCGACTCATTATCGAGCATCAGGGAGCGATCGTTATACATGGCAATGCACAGCTTGGTGATGATTGTATCGTCAGGCAGGGCGTCACCATCGGTAATCGTTACATGGATCGGCCCACTGAATCACCAGTACTGGGGGATCGTGTCAATATTGGAGCCGGTGCGAAATTGCTTGGTTTGATAAAAGTAGGTAACGATGCAACGATCGGGGCCAATGCCGTGGTGTTGCACGATGTAGATGCCAATACCGCAGTTGTGGGTATACCTGCCAAACCTATTGGAAATCACAAACCACAACCTCAGGTGGTCTACACATGAATATGAATACAGCTTCAAATCCACAACACCCGACAACGATCGGCGTGGTGGTGATCGGTCGCAATGAAGGTGACCGACTTAAACGTTGTCTCAACTCACTGGTGGATTCAGTGGACCTGATGGTCTATGTCGATTCAGGTTCGACAGATGACTCGGTGGTCTTTGCCAAATCCCTGGGCGTAGATGTCGTCGATTTGGATTTGAATAAGCCTTTTACCATGGCACGTGGACGTAATGAAGGTTTTGATCGTCTTATGGCAATCAAACCGGATGTGGATTATGTACAGTTTGTTGATGGTGACTGTGAAGTGGTTGAGGGTTGGATCAATATAGCTCGCCAAACTCTGGATGAAAATCCGAACTATGTTGCAGTCTCAGGACGTCGCAGTGAACGATATCCCGAAGCATCACTATATAACCGACTATGTGACATTGAATGGAATGGCCCAACTGGCATTGTGCCCAACAGCGGTGGCGATGTGATGATGCGAACCCAGCCATTTAAACAAGTTGGTGGATTCAACATTGCCATGATAGCAGGTGAAGAGGGAGAGTTGACTTTCCGGCTTCGTGAAAAGGGATGGCAGATATATCGTGTTGATACTCCGATGACAATGCATGATGCAGCGATGACACGTTTTGGTCAATGGTGGAAGCGGACGCTTCGTGCCGGCCATGCGTATGCCGACGGGATGGCAATGCATGGCAAAAGTTCTGAGCGTTACAACGTCCGCCCAGTGATTAGTTCTCTGGTGTGGGGATTGGGCATGCCGATGTGCGCATTGATTTGTTTGATCGCATCATGGTTCTGGCTTCCTGCATTAATTGGGACAGCAATGGTTCTGTTGTTAACGATTGTGACTTGGTTGCGGATTGTACGTGGTCTACGGGTTAAGTCGCGCAGCATTAGTGAATCCTTGCTCTTTTCTACCTTTTGCATGCTTGCAAAGTTGCCTCAGGCGTTGGGCGTGGCATGGTTTTGCAGTAATCGTCTACGCGGTACACGTTCAGGATTGATTGAATACAAGACCGCCTCTGCATCGTGATTTGGGAAGAGATACAAAATAATTACTGCCATAATCCGGCAGTTTTTGTCAGGAGAGACGCACTCGTGATCCATTATATGACCACCAACGGCATTGGTAATTCCTGGGTTGCCAACGAGCTTCACCAGCTTACGCGCCACAGGATTCCATTTAAACTTCATGCCATGCGTAGTCCTGGGGAGCACTTTCACGCATCACAATGGGCTTTAAATATGGATAAATCTACCAATGTGATTTATCCAGTAAACGTGTTGGCGTTATTGGTTTCCCTGATCATTGCGCCGCTGCGGTTTGGCTCATGTTTTTGGGGTGCATTGTTTAATGCCATGTTCTCCAAACGTGAGTCCATGCGGGTGCGACTTGCTGGACTGTATCATTTTGCCGTCGCTTGTTATTGGGCACGACAACTCCAACATCAGCAGGTTAGTTTGATTCACAGTCAGTGGATTCACTCCGGTGGCACCATTGCTATGTATGCTGCTTGGCTGCTGGGCAAACCCTTTAGCTTTACTGGTCATGCTGCGGATCTGTTTCGTGAACGTTGTGGTTTACAGGATAAAGTTGATCGTGCTGCGTTTATCGTCTGCATCTCTGAATTTCACAAAGACCTGTTTATGAAAATGGGCGCATCAGCGGATAAGCTTCATATTGTCCACTGTGGGATTGATGTGTCGCTTTTTACTCCCAAGCTTCAGAAAAAGACTGATGAAATTCCCCACATCATTTCGGCTGGACGGCTTGTTGATAAGAAGGGCTTTGAATATCTCATCGATGCCTGCGCCTTGCTGCGGGATCAGAATATCGAATTTAAATGCACAATCGCCGGTAGTGGCCCGTTGGAAGAGTCGCTTAAGCAACGCATAGCTGATAGAAAAATCCAGAACATTGTTACCGTAACTGGTAAGGCAATGAAGCAGGAAGAGATCCCTGCATTCATGAATGATGGTGACATCTATTGCCTGCCATGTGTATGGGCCAAGGATAATGACGTGGATGGTCTGCCACAGATGTTGATGGAAGCGATGGCGTGCGGTGTGCCGTGTATATCCACCAAACTTGTTGGTATTCCTGACCTGTTAATTCAGGGCAAAACGGGTTTGTTAGTTGAACCAAACGACACCAAGCAATTAGCTGAAGCACTTAATGTCTTAATGCATGACAAGCCTTTGCAGCAGCAAATGACAGCCAACGGCCTGATACATGTTAAGAAGGAATTTGACCTTGATACATGTTTGGAGCCATTGGTTTCACAATACCGGAACTTCCTGGGCAGCAAGTCCACCGAGATAACCAACAAGCCCCGAAGCACGGGAGCAAAGGTGGAATCATGATCATTACCCAGAGTCCATATCGTGTAAGTTTTGCAGGTGGGGGGACTGATTTACCTGCGTTTTACAGACAGGAATTCGGCGCTGTACTTAGTGTGACAATTAACAAGCACATGTACTGTACTGTCAGTCCACGCTTTGATAAGACCATTCGTCTGGCATACTCCAAGACTGAAATTGTGGACACTCCCGACAAACTCGAACATGGCATAGTCCGTAAAGCCATGGAACTTTCGGGTCTCAAAAGCCATTTGGAAATTACAACCATTGGTGATGTTCCTGCTGGGACAGGTATGGGGTCATCAAGCACATTAACAGTCGGAATGCTTCAGGCACTCTATGCCTACGCTGGCAAAATCGTCAGCCGTGAAACACTGGGACGTGAAGCATCCGCAATTGAAATCGATATGTTGGAAAAACCCATTGGTAAGCAGGACCAATACGCTGCTGCATTTGGGGGTCTGAATTACATTCGATTCAATCCTGATGACACGGTGGATGTCGAACCTGTCCCATGTAAAAAGCAGACGCTTGAAGAGCTCGAAAGCAGGACACTGTTGTTCTATACCGCACAGCGACGTGATGCGGACAGTATTCTCAAAAAGCAATCCGAAGGCACCGCTGACCGTATGACTGTCTTGCGAAAGATGCGCGATTTGGCGGATCAGATGCGACATGCCATTGCGGGTGAAGGCAACATTGATAGCTTTGCAGAACTGTTACATGAAGGTTGGGAACTCAAACGTTCTTTGGGGTTTGGGATCACCAACCCGATGGTTGATGAGTGGTACAACGCTGCACGCAAATGTGGTGCACAGGGCGGCAAGTTGCTCGGTGCAGGTGGCGGTGGATTTGTTCTGCTCGTTGCACCTCCTGAGAAACATGAAGCCATCCGTGAAGCACTTGGACGCCCAAAGGAGTTGGAATTTTCCATCGACCAGCGTGGCAGCCGCGTGATCTTCTTCTCAGAAAGACATGGGTAAAACAAACCGCGATTAGTATTTTCGCCTTGATAATAGACGCAAAATGAGATTCAGAGACGCAGCCTGAATGTCAAGATAACGCATAAGAGAGACGCACTTAACAAACTCGCCGACTCTCGGCAATGGAGGGATTTATTATGGCAGGCAATACCTGTTCTAACGCACGCATTTATATGGACTGTATCGCACAGCAATTGCAGTTGGTCAACGACATTGCAATTGACAAAGCGACCCGAGCAATTTTTGACGCATGGCGTGGTGATCGACGTGTATTCGTATTTGGCAACGGGGGCTCGGCTCACAGTGCAAGTCATTGGGCGCTGGACCTGATGAAGACCGCAGCCATCGACGGTCAACCACGCCTCAAAGCCGTGAGTCTGGCTGACAATATCGGCATACTCACCGCAGTCGGTAATGACATTAGCTTTGATGAAATCTTCCGATACCCTCTGCATGCCTATGCAGAAGAAGGTGACGTCGCAGTGGCGATCAGTTGCTCAGGTAACTCGGCCAATGCCGTGAATGCGACCCAGTGGGCACATACACATGGATTAACAACCATCACACTCACCGGATTCAACGGTGGCAAGCTTCGTGAACTGGGCGATATCAATATCCATGTCCCAAGTGATAACTACGGTGTGATTGAAGATATTCACATGGCCTGTGGTCACATGACTGCACAAGGGCTAAGACACATGATCCTTGCAGATCAGAAAGAACGGGTGTCAATATGAAAATTCTTGTCACAGGTGGTGCAGGTTTTATTGGCTCCCATACTGCCGATGCGCTTTTGGCTGAGGGGCATACCGTACGTGTCCTTGATAGCTTGCAGGCACCAGTTCATCCCAAGCCAATCAAGCCAGATTACCTGGATTCACGAATTGAATTCATTTACGGAGATGCCCGTGATGAGCATGTAATGCTGCACGCGATGCAAGGCGTGGATGTGGTTTATCACTTTGCAGCATTTCAGGATTATTTGCCTGTGTTTACAAGGTATTTTGACGTCAATGTCACATCGACCGCATTGATCTACGAATTGATTGTTCGTGAAAACTTACCTGTTAAAAAAGTTATTGTGGCATCCAGTCAAGCGACTTTGGGAGAAGGCATGTATGTCGATGCCAATGGCAAAGAATGTCTTCCAGATATCCGTACCGATGAGCAGTTGCTCAAGGGCGATTGGGAATGCAAAGCCCCCAAAGGTTTTACGGGACCCATTCAATGGGTAGCGACTACGGAAACCGTGGCGAACCCTCAAAACCAATATGGCATCAGCAAAATTGCAGAAGAAAAAGTCGCATTGCATTTAGGTAAACGCTATGGCATTCCTTCGGTCGCAATGAGATATTCAATTGTGCAAGGCCCACGTCAGAGTTTTTACAACGCCTACTCCGGTGCCTGTCGTGTGTTCTGTCTGGCATTTCACCAAGGTAACAATCCTAGCATCTATGAAGACGGTAAACAGATACGTGACTTTGTTAACATTTTTGATGTTGTTGATGCGAACCTTACTGTGCTTCACGATGATCGTGCTAATTATGAAATGTTCCATGTCGGCGGCGACAAACCGATGACCGTTATGGATTTTGCGTCCGTTGTGGCTGAAGTCTTTGGAGTCAAGGATTACAAACCTCAACCTTGCGGTCGCTATCGCTTCGGTGATACACGACATATCTGCTCAGATGTTTCCAAGCTCAAAGCATTAGGTTGGAAGCCTCAACGCGATGTGTACCGAAGTGTTGAAGACTACAAAGCATGGCTTGATCAGGCAGACAATGTCGGTGACATCCTGGCCTACTGCAATAAGCAGATGGCAAAGATGAATGTCGTACGTGATGTGGTCAAAAACTGAGTTTATACAGAAAGTCGAACATAATTGATGTCACATCAACAACCTCATCTTGTGATTCTCCCAACCATCAAAGCAATGATTGATCCGGCGCAGCCTGATAGCGTTATCTTGACCGGGAAGTTTCTCACGGGGATGCAGTCCTATGCTCAACAGTGGCCGGGGCGTGTGACCTTATTGATCGAAGCGATGCAGGGCAAAGACTCCAATATGGATCATCAACAGGTCAAGATTGCTGACCTGCCTTACACGCTTAAGATTGTCAATTTTGAAGACAAACATCTAAATGATGAGCTTGCAATTGCAGATGTAGTATTAGCCAGTGTGCATTGGCGGCAGAATCATATCAGTCAACTGTGTCAACAAGTCAATGTGCCTTGCGTTTATGTGTCGGAGTATGCTTTTCAAACACGCATTCAGATGGAAAAGACACGGACGAAAAATCTGCTTGTCTTCTTGCGGCGTTATCAATGGCATTGGATGCATGAACGTCGGCACCGTCGTGCCTTGGCATTGGCGGATGGATTGCAGGCAAACGGTACACCGACTTATAACGACTATCTCGGATTAGCCAAAGATTCATTGCTTTATTTTGACAGTCGAGTTACCAGCAGTCAGATGGCTACTCAGGAGCAACTTGACCAGCGTTATAGCGACCTGTTTACGGATCGCCCGTTGCGTCTTGCATTCTCTGGAAGACTCATGCCAATCAAGGGTGCTGATCATTTGCCTTTGATTGCAAAAGCGCTAAAGCAGATGGGCGTTGCTTTCACAATGGATATCTGCGGCGGCGGAGAACTTGAAGCTTCCATGCAAAAGAAAATCCAGGAATTGGGACTCACCGATTCCGTACGAATGTGTGGAGTGTTGGATTTCAACAATCAATTAATCCCAAAGCTAAAACGTGATGTGGATCTGTTTGTATGCCCACATCGTCAAGGTGATCCGTCCTGCACGTATTTGGAGACTATGAGCTGTGGCGTGCCGATTGTGGGTTATGACAATGCTGCGTTTACAGGACTTTGCGAACAGTCTGCTGCGGGATGGGTAACGCCAATGAATTCCATCACCAAACTGGCGAGACAGATTGCAATTCTCAATCAGAAGCGTGAAGAAATTGTCACTCATGCTGCACAATCTCTGGAGTTTGCTCGTCATCACAGTTTTGAAGACACGTTTAGTCGCCGTGTGGATCACTTGATTCAGCTTTCTCGCCCGACGGATGAAGTTGCACAATCCACGCCCAATACAGTTAAGCGATCCCTTGTTAACCCCCAAAAAGAGACCGCCCAATGAGTAATACCAACCCAAAAAGAAAAGTCCTGTTACTAGCAGGAGGGCTTGGTTCAAGACTAAAACCACTAACTGATGTGGTCCCAAAGTGTCTTATTGAGATCGCTGGCAAGCCGTTGTTGGATTATTGGTTTGATCGCTTTGAGTTGGCACAGTTGTTTGATGTGCGGATCAATAATCATCACCTGCCTCAACTCGTACGCGATTACATTGTCCGACGAAATGATGATGGCGTTTTCAACGTCACCGAGGCCTACGAGCCAACGCTTTTGGGTTCAGCAGGAACCGTCCATGCCAATCGTGATTTTGTCTCCGAGGATGATCTGTGCGTCATTGTGTATGCAGACAATCTCAGTAATGTGAATCTTGATGCAATGATTGCTTTTCATCAGTCGCATGATGATCCTTTTACGATGTTGTTATTCCGTGCAGAAAATCCCAAGAAGTCCGGCATTGCTACGCTGGATGACGATTCACGTGTGATCGATTTTGTCGAAAAACCAGAGCATCCGGCAAGTGATCTTGCCAATGCAGGAATCTACGTCCTGGATGGCAAAGCATATTTAGAGATCGCAGACATGAATGTGTTTGACCTTGGTTTTGATGTACTGCCCAAGTTCATCGGCCGGATGCGCGGTTGGGAATGGCAAGGTTATCACCGTGACATTGGCACGCATGCTTCACTTGAACAAGCCAAACATGATATCGCGGAGGTGTTCGCATGAGCCCATCAAGACCCGCTGTTTTTCTGGATCGTGATGGCACGATCATCCGCCAGGTTCATCACCTTTGTGATCCTGATCTGGTGGAACTGATCCCCGGTGCTGCTACTGCAATCCAATCGTTTCGTGATGCTGGTTATGTCTGCGTCGTTGTGACCAATCAGTCAGTCATCGGACGTGGCAAACTCACCGAAGAAGGGTTGGCTGAAATTAATGGTCGCATGAATGATCAACTCGAAGCAGAGGGAACCCAAATTGATGGCTTGTATTACTGTCCGTTTGCTCCAGCTAAAAATGGTGACCGAACCAGCATTGAACATCCCAACCGCAAGCCTGCGCCAGGCATGCTTCATGAAGCAGCTGAGCAGATGAATTTGGACTTGTCTCGTTCATGGATGATTGGTGATATGGCCAGTGATGTCTTGGCTGGACGCAATGCCAACTGCAAAGGTTCGGTACTGGTTCTCACCGGCAATGCTACTGAAAAAGACTTTAAACACGCTGACCATATTGAGCCAACGCTCGGGGCAGCCGCACAATGGATATTGCAAAACGAAAACTGCTTAACCGCAGTGGAAGGAAAATAAGATGAAGATTTTAGTCACCGGTGGTGCTGGTTATGTTGGAAGTGCCTGCTTGCGATTTTTGCTTTCTCAAGGTGTCGATGCCTATGCCTATGACAACCTGATTCAAGGGCACAGTGAAGCGGTTCCAGAAGGTCGTTTTATCCAAGGTGATATTGCGGATACTGATGCCGTTGAAGCAGCACTTAAGCAGATCAATGCCGATGCCGTGATGCATTTTGCGGCTGCGACCTGTGTTGGTGAATCGGTGGATGATCCTGAATATCACTATCGCAATAACATTGCTGGCACGATGAGTCTGCTCAATGCCATGCGTAAAGCAGGTGTTAAACGGATGCTGTTTTCCAGTACCTGTGCGACCTACGGCATGGCGACCAAAGTTCCCATGAGTGAAGATACACCCCAGGAACCCTTTAGCCCCTATGCGCGTACCAAGCTGGCTGTCGAATGGATGATCCGCGATTTTGCTGATGCCTATGGTCTTGGCTTTACCTTACTGCGTTACTTCAATGCGTCTGGCGCGTCAGCGTGTGGCAACTTTGGTGAAGACCATAGCCCCGAAAATCACCTGATCCCTTTGGTGCTTCAAGTGCCCCTTGGACAGCGTGACAAGATCATGGTCTTTGGAACCGATTATCCGACTGAAGATGGCACATGCATTCGTGACTATGTTCACGTCGATGACCTGGCTTCTGCTCACTGGCTGGCAATCCAAGCCACCACACCAACTACCCGTGAAGTCTTCAACATAGGAACGGGCAACGGTCAATCCGTGATGCAGATTATCAAGGCATGTGAAGAAGTGACCGGACAGGCGATCAAAGTCCAAATCACTGACCGTCGTCCTGGCGATCCACCCGCACTGGTAGCTGACCCCGCCAAGCTTAAAACACAGCTGGGGTGGGAGCCCAAGTACACCGACATCCGTGACACCATTGCCACGGCATGGAAGTGGCATCAATCGCATCCCAAGGGATACCTGATTGGAGAAACCTCATGCGCGACTATTTGATTGTTGCACCGTGTCGAAACGAAGCCAAGTTCGCCCGAAAGACCTTGGACAGTCTGGTGAGTCAGACCATTACACCCAAGCTTCTTGTGGTGGTGGATGATGGTTCGACTGACCAAACACCTGAAATTTTAGCTGAATATGCTGCCAAACATGACTGGATCAAAATTGTCCGTCGTGAGGATCGTGGTAAACGCAGTGTCGGCCCGGGTGTCATCGACGCCTTTTATGCCGGCCTGGAGACCGTGGATATCAAACAGTTTGATTATGTCTGCAAATTGGACTTGGATTTAATCTTACCTGATGCATACTTCGAAGGTTTGATCAAACGTATGGAAGCTGATCCACGGATTGGTACATGCAGCGGTAAAGCTTACTTCATCAACAAAGCTGGCCAACAGGTCTCTGAAGGCATTGCCGATGATGTGTCGATTGGAGCCAGTAAGTTTTATCGTCGTCAATGCTATGAACAGATGGGAGGCTTTGTCCGTCAGGTCATGTGGGATGGTATTGACAATCATCGCTGTCGTATGCTCGGGTGGATTCCATGTAGCTGGGATGACGAAGATATTCGTTTTATCCATCTGCGACCCATGGGTTCCAGTCAGAAGGGCATTCTCACCGGACGGATGCGTTGGGGGTACGGTCAGTACTTTATGGGTACATCACTTGCTTACATCACTGCCAGCGCCATCTTCCGAATGGGTAAATCACCAGTTATTTTAGGTGGTTTGGCCATCTGGTTGGGCTTTGTGCTGAGCATGCTCAAAGGCAAGGAACGTTACGGTGATGCTGAGTTTCGGCGGTTTGTGCGTAAGTGTCAGTGGTCATTTTTGCTCAAGGGCAAAAAGGCAGCTGTCCAGCAAATCAACGAGAAACAGGCAACCGCATGGAAACCTATTGGAGCGTGAGTCGTTTGAATGACTGTGACATGAATCGTCACCGAATGTTTTAAGAAGACGCAGATGCACGAGACGCATACAACAACTTTACCAACGATCCGATTGATGGGTGTCACGCTTCATGCCATTACACAGAAGCAATGTGTCGATCACATTCTGGATCAATCACAGGTTGGGCATGGCGGTTGGGTGATTACACCTAATTTGGATCACCTGCGTCGGTTGGTACGTGATGCGGACACGCGTGAGCTTTATAGCGGCGCAGACATGATGGTGGCGGACGGGATGCCACTGATCTGGGCATCACGCTTGCAAGGGACTCCTTTACCTGAACGTGTTGCAGGTTCGGATTTGACCAACAGTCTTCCCGCCGAAGCTGCCAAACGTGGCCAGAGTGTCTACCTTCTCGGTGGCGCGGGTGATGCCGCAAAGAAAGCGGCAGATGTATTGATGCAGCGACACCCGAATTTGATAATTGCAGGCATTCACGTGCCTGCCTTTGGTTTTGAAAAAGATCCGTCGCAGATGGCAGCATTAGAGAACGCGCTGCTGGATGCCAAGCCGGACATTGTATTGGTGGCCTTGGGTTCACCTAAGCAGGAAGTCCTGATTAAGACGCTACGGGACAAATTGCCAGGGACTTGGTGGTTGGGCATTGGCATTAGTTTCAGCTTTGTCTGCGGTGATGTGCAACGTGCGCCTCGCTGGATTCAAAAGCTCGGACTTGAGTGGATTCATCGCTTGATGCAGGAACCCAAACGCCTTTTTCGTCGGTATGTAATTGATGGCGTCCCTTTTGGGATTGCATTGTTGACCAACTCGGTTTGGTCTCGCCTTGGACGCCCATCAGCCTGAGAAACTGATGGCCTTGGATATTCTCAATTGAATGTTCAAGGAACCCCTTTGCCATGAATCGGTAACCAACCCGAAGGCAAAGGTGAGGGAAAAGAATATGACGCAGATACACACACAGCATCATGCTGCGCCGGTGAGGCGTAGTGTTGAGCACATCCTAAGTCGCATTACCGAGGTGGTGTTGCTAGCCGGAACAGTGCGCCCGACACCGTTACATAAACCACTTGGCCGCAGCGGTCTTGATCTGCCAGTTGATGAGTCGCGTTCGATTCTCAATCATTGGCAGGATCACATTTCTCATTTGGCAAATCACCTGCAACGTCAGCAATTGGATACGCACGTGATGATTGATTGGACTGCCACTGCGCCGATTACCGGATGGTCGAATTCACGGTCTATCATCAGTATCGAACGTGACCCGTTGGAACTCCGCGGGACGGGTGGTGTGCTTCACGATCTTGCCAAACGGCATAACGATGAGGATTACATGCTGGTGATCTCAGCCAACCAGTTGCTTTTTGAACCATTGGATCAACTGGTCGTGGATATGGCGACACTCGGTGGCGATGTGCAATTGCTCTCCTATGAAGATGGAACCCCCGCAGGCATGATGCTCTGCCGTTGTGGTGCTTTACGTGATATTGCTCCAATCGGTTTTGTCGACATGAAGGAACAAGCGTTGCCCGTGATTGCCCGTCATCACCAGACGTTGGTGCTGCGTCGAAAAAAAGCAGATGTACAACCGATCCGCACGCTTGCCAACTACCTTGAAGGTCTGCGTCGTATGCATGGGTTGGACGACAATGACATGATTTCGCAACCAATATTTAACCTTGTTGAAGTCGGTGCAGAGGTCGATCCCAAGGCCTCGCTTCGTGAAGCGGTGGTGCTTCGTGGTGCAAGAATTGAAAAAGGTGCTGTGGTCGCTCGTTCATTGATTGGCGTTGGTGCTCACATCAAGGCTGGCCAGGTAATCGTGGACCAAATGGTTATGAAATAAGCGATGACTGACCCGAGCTGAGTACGATTCATTCACAGAAATTGACTTGTCATGATACAACTTCCCAAAACACTTTCACGCAACGGCTGGACGCCCGGGCATCTGCTCGCAGCGGTGTTCATGGTCTTGCTTGGAATTGTGGTGACATGGGATGCGTGGACGGACATCGCTCGGATGATGTGGGGCCAGGAAGAATTCAAGCACATGCTGCTAGTGATCCCCGTGGCAATGTGGCTTGGCTGGGTGCGTCGGGCTCGTTTACGACTATGTCGACCGACAGGTCAGTTGCTTGGCGTGGTGATGATCGCATTTGGATGGGGGATTTCGTCACTTGGCTATTACAATGGTATTGAAGCGTTCTGGCATTTGGGATCACTGATGATCGTGCTGGGGTGTTTTACCACGGTGGTCGGTGCTGAAGTGATAGCTTATTTTCTGCCAAGTTTTGTGGCATTGCTGTTTCTGATTCCTGCACCGGGCATGATTCGTACGTGGTTCTCCATTCCGTTACAGGGCTTGGTTGCAAGAGCGACGCAGTTTATATTTGAAGTAGTCGGTGTGCCGGTGATTCGATCTGGATCACTGCTGTCGATTAACGAGATGGACGTGACCATTGCCGAAGCCTGTAACGGGATGCGAATGGTGTTTGCTCTGATGTTGGTGTCTTATTGCTTCGCTTTTAGCTTGCCGTTAAGACAGTACGTTCGTGTACTGATTTTACTCGTCTCGCCGATCTGTGCGGTTTTATGCAATATTATCCGGACGGTGGGTGCCGTTTGGGTCTATGCCAACCATCAAGAGTCGGCGGAACTGTTTCACGCGGTAAGTGGTTGGGTGATGTTGTTAGCGGCTTTTGGACTTCTGCTGGGCATGATCCGATTGATGCGATGGACGTTGGTTCCGGTGACACGGTTTACGCTGGTATACGATTGAGGTTTCCATGGTTGACCATATCAAATCCAGTGTCAGGCATCGAGGCGTATTGGCATCGCCGATACTTGGTGTGCTTCTACTGCTTGGGATCGTCACTGAGAAGTCACTGATGCACGTACCAGTGGTAGACACGCGTCCTTATCACGCTCATGTTCGTATGGTTGCGGATCAATTGCCTATGGTGATCGGTGATTGGGTGGGGACGGACGAGGCGATTCCCACTGCAGCTGTCACAATTCTCAAGCCCAATGTGCTGATATCCCGCCGATTTATCAATGTACGGACAGGTGAGCAGGCCAATGTGCTGCTTGTACAGTGCGTTGATCGACGTGATTTGTTTGGTCATTATCCGTCAGTGTGCTATCCCGAACAGGGCTGGCGAATAGTGTCCGATAACGATTGGAACGTCCAGGTAAATGGTGTGACGTTTCCTACCAAGTCCTACAAACTGGTTAAGCCGAGTCCCGATAATGCCGACCGAATGGTAGTAGGTAACTTCATGATTGTGCCGGATGGGCGGCTTGTGCGTGATATGACGGGGCTTGCCAGACTTTCGCCAACTAAAAGTCACAATCAATTTGGTGCTGCTCAAATGCAGGTGGTAGTTCACGGGTATCTGACCGCAAATGTGCGCGATCAGATTTTTCGTGAACTGGTAACTGGGCACTTTCCATTGATCCAAGCGATCTTGGCAGGTGAAGAACAAAGACGAGACAAATAGCTATGACAAACAAAACACCCGACCAACTACTCGTAGCGGACAACAACCATGAATGGGAGATGAACCGCTTTGACATGACAATGCAGATGCTGCGGGGACGCTGGACATTGGTAATTGTCCTGGCATTGATCTTTGCAACAGCTGGCGGCTTTGCCGGTTTTAAATTACCTAAACCGATCTATCGCTCAGAAGGTATTATCGAAATCAAACCTGTCGTCCCAAAGATTCTCACAGATGATGAATCCAAGGACCTCCGGGCTCAGTTCGATGGCTATATCGGACAGCAGGTTGCATTGCTCAACTCCAAGGAAGTCAAGAAATCTGCCATGCTTAATGATGCTTGGCAATCCGTTAAACCTGGTACGGCTCCGGGCTTCTTTGTTCAGTTTGAAAAGAATGCAAAAGCCTTGCGACCACTCCAAAGCCAAGTGATTGAACTTTACTTCACGCACACTGATCCTGTACTCGCCCAAAAGGGTGTCGAGGCCATGGGTAAAGCATATGAAGATCTCGTCAAGCTCAAAGATGAAGAAGACAAAGCTCAAGTCTATGACATTGTGGTCAAAGAGCACGAACGCCTTCAACGTGAGCTTGAAGATGCACGTTCTGACATTAAGTCAGCCACAAATGAAGTGGGTGCAGATTCACTTGTTGCAATTTACGCCCAAAAGGTCCGTCGTCTTGAACGTCTCGAAGAGGAACTTGACCAAGTGCGCATGACGCTCATCGCCATGGATGAATTGACTCGTGGTGCCAATCGGACTGTAACTTTACAGTTAATCGCCTCCAGTGATCAGGAACTGCGTCGCTTGCTGCGTGACCGTTATTTAGTCGAGCGTGAAATGACACGTCTGGCTGCTGAGTACGGGTCTGAGCATGTGGTTATGCGTCAGCAAAAATTGGTGCTTGCCAATATTCATGACCAAATCAACATGTATGTACAGGAAGTGACCGGCAAGAGTGGCACCAACGGTAGTGGCGAAATGCTTCGTCTCAAGGCTCAAGAAAAAGGTCTTGAATCTATGTTGGAAAAAGTCAATGTTGAATTGGCCCGTATCGGTCGCAAGGAGCTTTCCCTTAGCCAGATGCGTGACAAGGAAGAAGACTTGCTTGAAAAACTCAAGCTTGCTGAAACACGTATCGAAGACCTCACCATTGATGCTGCCGCTTCAGGTCGTATCAAGGTTCTAAGTTATGGTGACGTGCCTGCATCACCTTACTCTGACCGTCGTAAACTCGCTACAGTGGCTGGGATCGCTTTTGGTGGCTTGTTCGGATTCGGTATTGTAATCTTCATCGCTTGGCTTGATCCGAGCATCCGCAATATGGATGACTTGGAATACACCATCAGCGACTTTAATCGTCTTGGTGTTCTGCCTCAGCTTCCCGATGACCTTACTGATGCTGAAGCGGTTACCACTGCTGCTCACTGTGTGCACAATATTCGTACCAAGATGCAAATTAGTGCAGTCCGTGATAACAACCACGTATTCGCTATCACCAGCTGTGGTCCAGCCAGTGGCAAGAGTTCATTGGCCATGGCACTTGGTTTGTCATTCTCAGGTACCGGTGGGCGAACGCTGCTTATCGACTGTGACCTTGTTGCCGGCGGTTTGACCCGTCGTGTCGAGGACATCATCCCAACCCAGAGCCGTCATCCACTGGTCAAGGCAGGCTTGGTGACCGAAGCACAGTTAAACAAAGCACGCATCCAAAGTCAGGAAGAAGGGCGATTCCTCGTGGAAGTCCTCGTCGAGAACGGCGACCTGCAATCCCGTGATGCCGACCGTGCAAGCAAGTTGCTTGAAGCTTCCAAACGTGGCTTGATGGATGTCATGAACGGTGACAACGTCGAAGACTGCGTGCTTGAAACTGAAATTCCCAACCTCTATGTTCTCTCGATTGGCAACGCTACCGAACACGATATCAGCCGCCTGTCACTGACTGGTATGCAACGTGTGTTTGAAGCTGCCCGTGAGAAGTTTGACAATGTCATCGTTGACACCGGCCCGACACCTGGTTCAGCCGAAGCCGCGCTGGTGACTGCTGCCGCCGATGGTACCGTCGTCGTTGTCACCCGTGGTGAAGACCGTCTGGAAGTCAAACGTGCAACCACAGAATTGCGTCACAACAGTGTCCATGTTCTGGGTGTTGTCTACAACCGTGCGGACGACTCTGATATGGAACTCTCCGGTGCGACATCTGTGAGCCGTCGCTCAAATCGTCCTACTGGTCACAGTTCATTACGCGTCGACGATAGCTTTAAAACCAGCACGATTGGCGGACTGGGCAGCTCAGTTGCCTTTGATGCCGGTCACGATAAGGCATAACTGCCTTTGATGATTCGAACCTTCACGAGCACCGAGTTAACGCTCGGTGCTCGTTTTCAAAATGGACTGGGAAAGAGTTTTTTGGAAATTCAAGCTGCCAGATAAGCAATGCGAATCTGACGAGTAAACCATGACGCGAGCGATAATTCAATCCGCTTCATTGACGATTGCTGACCATCAGGACCCGACTATCTTCGGCCTGACGCCAACGCAATTGCACGACCGCTTCTGGGCGGCGCGTGGTGTGCAGGTGGTTCGCCAAGGCGAAGCTTCACAGATCGTTCCAGACGCAGAACTCTATCTGCTTGCTGATCCGCGAACGATGACCATCTTTCAACTTCGACCGATTCTTGATGTACTGAATTGGATGAAGCCGGATGTGCTTTTTCTGCGTTTGCATGACACCAATGAACATGGATATCGCGAACGTGCTGTGGCTGACGAAGATGGTCGCTTCGTGCGCTTTGAACGTATTTATGATGGTGGTGACTCTCGGTTGGCCAGGGTGGCATTAACTGAAGACCTTGATCTGGCCAGACGTTGGCAGGCCGCACAATCACCGCGTGATGGTTGGCGGGCATTGCGTTATACCGTGCAACGAAGACTCCGTGCGACGAGATCTGTTGATGCCTCTGTGTATGATCGATCACTTGAAGTGGAACGCATGAAGTTTGTCGATGATCTGATTTCAGTTTGGCCACATCCCAATGCAACCATCGGACGTGTGAACAAAATAGGGGACCAGGCATGGCTTGATCCTCAGGCGACCATTGGTAAGCAAGTTCAACTCATCGGGCCAGTATGGGTCGGCGCTGGACGCTTGCTTGATGTCGAAGTTCCCGTGGTCGGTCCTGTTGCATTGTGGGATAATCCCAAAGACCGTCCTGAGCCTGAAGATATTCAATGGTTGGCTATCGAACGTTCAAAGAGCTATGCTCGTATTGGCAAGATTAACGTCCGTGAACTCACATCACTTGAAACCTTTGGCAAGCGTGTTTTTGATATCGTGTTTGCGATGACTTTCCTGCTACTCACATCGCCAATTTATCCGATTGTCATGCTTCTGATCTATCTTGAAGACGGGCGACCGTTTTTCTTTGGACACATGCGAGAAACAGTAGGCGGACGCCAGTTCCCATGCTGGAAATTTCGATCCATGCGCAAGGATGCAGAAGATATCAAAAAGCGATTAATGGCTGAAAATAAAGCCGATGGTCCACAGTTTTTTATCGAAGACGATCCGCGTATGACACGCATTGGAAAGATCATTCGCAAGTTCAATATCGACGAATTACCACAGTTCTACAATGTGATCCGCGGACATATGTCCATTGTTGGCCCACGCCCTTCACCGTTTAAAGAAAACCAGTACTGCCCGTCATGGCGTGAAGCTCGCCTTTCTGTGAAACCCGGAGTCACCGGACTTTGGCAAGTTAAGCGATCACGACTCAAAGGTTTGGACTTCCAGGAATGGATTCGTTACGACGTGCAATATGTTCAGCAACGCAGTTGGCGATTGGATCTTTGGATCATAGTTCAGACGGTTAAAATTACATTAGGTACGATTTTTAAGCAAAAATGATCGTGTTGTGATCGTCTCAGTGCCATAAATTCTCAATTCATTTTGTTTTGTCAGAGACTTGTTTACACCTGATAATCAGCAATATCATGCGCAATACTGTTTTTGAAAAATCACGCAGACGTCTGTTTGTTCTGTCTGTTGGTACACTCCTGATTTCAATAGCAGGTGGCGGACTCTTTGCACTTCACCAGTGGCAATCCGTCAAACAGTATCGACAATTACGAGCCAAAGCTGATGTTGCACTTGACAATGAACAGTATGAACTTGCTGTCCATGAGCTTGCACGCTGTTTGGCTTATTATCCGCAAGATGCAAAGTTGCTTGCTGATTATGTTGAAGCTCAGAATCATGTTGAAGATCAGACGCACCGCAATATGGAGTTGACCATTGATGTGCTTAACCGTTCATTGATGACTTATCCAGCGAGCCACGAGGCTGCCAGTCAGTTGGCGGATATGTATCTAGCTAGTGGTGATGCCATGCAGGCGATCCATGTTGCCAATAAGACGCTCGCACGCCTGCCGGATAATCTGCAGATGCTCAAACGTCGGGCTTTGGCAAATACAAGAATGGGGAATTTGCAGGATGCGATGGTTGATGTGGATCGCTGTATCAACCTTGAGCCTGCTGATTACGATTTGTATTTGCTGCGTCTGATTTTGATTAAACGCAGTGATCGGACAGGTGTTGAGCTACTTGAGCATGTGCAAAATTGGCGAGCGACTTTGGCAAATAACGCATGGTCCGATGCTTTGATGGGGGTTGCGTGTCGATTGCTTGAGTTGGATCAGGAAGCATTGAATTGGTTTAAAGTTTCCGCCGCCCATGCTGGTGAAGATACGCAGTTATTGAATCTGCTCGTGAATCAGTTCAATGCTCTTGGGCATTATACGCAAGCAGACCAATTGCTTGAGAATGTCGATGTGACAAAGAGTCCGCTGTTGCTTTATCGCAAGGCATGGACTTTGTGGCAAAAGCAATTGGATCGTGATTTACTGCAACTACCTCATATGGATATCCCGCAAGTCATCGCTTTACAGGTGATGGCTCATAAACGCAGCGGTCAAGCTGAAGCGATTAAGCCGTTACTTGCCAACCTCTCGGAACGATCCGGCGATCGTGTCGTTGGTGCATGGTTAAAGCTTTTGGAGTGTGTGTCAATTGCTAATAACGCGACACCGCTACAGATCATTGATGCTGCTCAGCAGGTTCGAATCAATTGTTCAAAACATGAGTTGGCCGATGTGATCCTCGCACAGCAATGGGAAGCATTGGGTGAAAAGTCAGCGGCATTGGAAGTTTGGCGATGCCTTTCTGCTACAGTCCCCAGTTGGACCATTCCATATTTGCATCAGTCGCGTTTACTTTTGGATCTTCAATACCCACTTGCAGCTGCAGCTTCAGCACGTGCGATATTGGCCCGTGATCCTGGTGATTTGAGTGCGGGTGTTCTGCTTGTCGAAGCACTTGGACGTGCTGGGACAGAGCAATCTCACCAAGTAGCCCATACGCTATTCGATGAGTTGGCTCCAGGACTTACTGATGATGTACGTTTGATTTTGGCAAGTAAATTGTTGGATACTCAGATTGCCAAGGAGTTGATTGCCAATGCCATTTCACTGGATCGATCCTTGTCGTCTCACACATGGTCTACCCTTGCCCAAATCAGTTTGGATCGCCAAGCCAGTTGGCATGATGATTGTTTGATGCAGTTGCAAAAACAACACGGTGTAACTCCGCAATGGCTTATACTCAAAGCACAAGCTTTGCACGAAGTCGGTAAGACAGTAACCGCCAGACAGTTGATTATCTCGCATGTCAACAAGCAGACATTGCAACAGTCTGCTGACACTGTGCAATGGCAATTGGTTCAGGCACGGTTCCTTACCATGATTGGTGATCATCTTGCAGCGCATCTCGCATGGCAGCATCTGATAAACACGTACCCCAATAATCTTACAGTAACGAAGAGCATTCTTGAGCAACCCACTGAAAATCAGCAGATGGCCCTGCGGCAGAAAGCCATTGATCAATTGCATCGTCTGACTGGTGATTTAGCAGTGAGATGGCGGTATGAACAGGCTCTATTACATTTGAAAAAATCAACCGACAACCAATCATTGGCGGCGACCACTCTGCTGATGCATGATGCATTGAATATTGCACCGTCAGCGATTGAGTGTCGCATGATATTAATCAAGTGCATGCAAAAAATCAGAAGTGCTCAAGGTATACAGGAACAAGCGCAAGCCATTTTGCAGGTTGATCCATACAATACAACAGCCAAGTCATTACTGCGTCAGGATGATAAGTCGCTTTGAGTTATGTAACATCGCAGAGATTATTGCTTGTCTTAATGTGGGATTAGGGATCACGACAATCAACGTATTGAATAACGACCGTAGGCGATGGCTACGGTTTTTTTATGCGCTCTATTAAAGCGGTGAAGTTCAAGTAGGTGATTGAGATGTCAGCTGATTTCATCAGGCTCCGCAACGTGATCGACGGCGTCTCCGACGAAGCAATACCAGGGATGCCATTGCCATTAGGCTGATACTCGCTGGTTCGGGAACAGACTGGGCACGTACGCGACGGCTCACTTCAAAGGATAACGGCAGGGCGGTACCAGTCTTGGCGATACTCACGAGACTGGCGCTGCGACGTGATTGTTGCTTGGATGTATTGACTAAAGTGCGGAAGCTGTTATCAAGGGTTGCAAGGACAGTACCATCTCCACAGCATGCCAGCCACTGAGAATCCAACGGGAGTTGGTTAGTGCCGTTGGCACGGATACTGCTGATTTGTCCAAATAATTGTAAGGCATCATCCCCTGACCGTTCGGATTGCTCAGGGTGCACAAGAAGTAGTTCCATCCAAATTGGAAATGTGAATTGCGTGATCTGCTGCATGAAGTCGCGAATATGTGATTCGGATACATCATGGCTGGCGGCAACTGCATCACCCTTGCTTGTTATGGAGGAATCGACAAACGGAATACCATGGGTGCGGGTTACACTCAGAGAGCGCGAGTGAAAACTATCGTCGGCAGGATTTAGAATCGCTGCAGACGTAGGATAGACATAACTGATCCCTAAGACCAGCATCCAGACAACATATGTAATATGTCTGGCGGTGCGACTCATTGCGTCCCATCCCCTCCAAATATACTCTCGGATTCGGCAAAATACCGAACCTACTTTCTCCATATGCAGTGTAATCGCTCTTGGACTTAAGACAATTACAACTCCATAAAACAACAAAAACCATCATTTATTACAGTGGTTTGAGCATTCGGTGCGGGTTGTATCGATTGAAGGGGATCTGTGGATTGTAGTGATTATAGTGGCGGGCATGTGAAACTTCGGTTAGTCATAAATGTTTAGTCTGGTCAGTTGGGATAGACTGCAACATAATTGAAATGTTCACAATACATCTGGTCGCATGATGGTCAATGTATTGGGCAGGGGAGGGAACCGTGACACATTCCCAAAGGCACAGTTGCAGTGGGCAATACGCGACTATGATTCAGAGTTTGATGCTTTGGAGCATGCTTGTTGCTGTTGGATTGTCTGGACAGTTGCATGCAAAACAGTCAACGCATGACTCCTCGTCGTCGGTGATTTCGCAGCAATTACTTGACCAAGTAGACCAACTCTTGGCAGTAGAGCACCTCGAAGCATCCAACGATATGATTCAAGGTATGGGGCCATTGGTTCAGATCGCTGAGCAGGGCAAGGTTGATGTTGGCATTGTGGCGATTGGCAGGCAGTCTCAGAATGATCTTAAAGTGACTGCGATTCCTTTACCGGATGCTTTTGCGATGAGTTTATTTCTACTTACGATTTTGATCATCGCCTATGTGATCCGGCGCGTTCGACTAGCAGTGTAACGCCGAATTTATTTTGAGATTGAATGATAAACGCCGCAACGTGTTGAACACGCGCGGTGTTTTAATGTTGCTCGTTAATGACGAGATGCTTTTATGGAGTGACCGGCTGATCCAGTGGCTGTTCAATGGTAGGTGAAGCTGTAGCGGTCTTAGGTTGACCGATCCATCCCTTGACATATGCCCCATATCCAATAAGTACGATCAGACCAAAGCATGCTGCTAGTCCCATGAGTGGCCTAAACAGTTCATTGTGTGCTTCGCTCAAGAGGATGGCATTCTCACGCGACTGTTCCATTTCCTGAGCGACCTGATCCTGTTTCTCTTCAGACATTGCTGTGATGCTTAATGGATTAGATGCTTTGTATTTCAACGGGTCTTCGTACAGTGAAACGGGTGATGGTGCTTTAAGGTGATGCTCATGCTTACCAATGGTCGGTTGATCGTCTTTAGTAGTTTGTTCAACTGAGATTTTGGGTGTATCCACAGCATCAGCTTGTGTCATTAATGCTTCGGTCACGCGTTGGCGAAATGCGTTGGCTTGCTGCTTATCATCAAGTGATTGCAGTGATGCTTCGAAGAGCACTTTGGCCAATTGATCGCCACTCTTACCTGCTCGATCGCGCAAGGTGGTTAACTGCTCGGCATTATCCCAAATTGGATGATCCGAGTCTGTTTGAACTTTCGACTGTTCCTGGCCTGGTTTTGCCTGGTCCATGTCCTGTCTCTCTTTCCCCCACTTATTTAAAAACAAGCAGAATCGACCCATTGGGTAGATTAATTGCGGACCCGTCCCACTGACTGCTATCGACCAACCATGCCGGGCACTTAAGCCGGATCACTACGATGAATCAAAAAAATGTTTTACAAGGGCATAGAGTTGCTAGAACCTGATTTTTCGGACAAGTTTGTCGCAGTTATCCGGACGGTATTGTAATTTGATACACGAGATGTCATTTGCCCGAGCAGTCGTTTGGGTGATACCATGTCGACTCTTTAAGACATACCACAGCACATGACAAAGGGCATAGCATTGCAGAGAACCGCTTTTTATAAGTTTCATTCCGACCGTGGCGCCAAGTTCGTTGACTTCGCTGGCTGGGAGATGCCGATCTCCTTTGGCTCAGTAATTGATGAGCATAATCAGGTTCGCACCAAAGGTGGACTCTTTGACGTTTCACATATGGGACGTTTAAAACTGACAGGTCGTCATGTACGGCGTTTGCTTGAACGTATATTGACTCGCTATATCACTGATATGGCTGACAAGTCCTGCCGCTATGCACTGGTTTGTAATGAGCAGGGTGGTGTGTTGGATGATGTGATTCTTTACAAATTCCCATCGCATTACATGCTGGTGGTCAACGCTTCGAACCGACAGAAAATTCTTGAGCATTTAAACACGGTTGCCAAGGATGAAAGCCTGATCGTCAAGATTGATGATCAGACGGAGTCGACAGCTATGGTCGCGTTGCAAGGTCCACGCGTGATGGAGAAGATTGGTGAGTTTTCTCGTGAAGTGCCGACGCTTAAGCGTTATAGCTTCTGCGAAAAGAATCTGTTGATCCTCAAGATGACCATTAGTCGCACGGGCTATACCGGCGAAGACGGCGTGGAAGTGATCATGGGTTCGATGATGGCCGAGAAAGCCATCAAGCTGCTGGTCAAGGAATCACCGAACCCTGAGGAAAACGTGATGAGTTCGGTCGGTCTTGCTGCCCGGGATACCTTGCGTCTTGAAGCTGCCATGCCACTGTATGGCCACGAGCTTTCCGAGACGATTGACCCGTTGACCGCCGGTCTGGACTTTGCGGTGACACTCAACAAAGAAGAGTTGGATCGCGGTGAAAAGTTCATCGGCCAGGACGCACTCAAAGCCATCAAAGCCGCAGGACTTAAACAGAAACGTGTCGGCATCAAATTCGAAGGCAAACGTACTCCACGTCAAGATATGACTGTGGTCAGTGATGGCAGTAAGGTCGGCTATGTCACCAGTGGTTGCCTGTCTCCGACTCTCGGCTATCCCATTGCGATGGCTTATGTCGATGTCGCAGTCTCTGAAATCGGCACCAAACTGTCGGTCGATCTTGGTAACGGTAAAACCATTGACGGTGAAGTCGTGGCATTGCCGTTCTACAAGAAACCGTAAAGACTTCAGAATTTGAAATATAAATGAATATGACGCGGGAACTCGAATTGGCGAGTTCCCGCGTTTTTTTACTGCATGTCCAACAACTGCCTGATTTGGTTGGCGGTGGTTTGCTTCTGGTTTTTACGGTAGTCCTTGGGAGTGCTGCCTGTGGCATTGCGGAACCAGTTGGTGAAGTGTGCCGGCTGTTTGAATGCCATGTCGAAAGCCAATTGCTTGATGGGAATCTTGCTGCTGATGAGCATGGTGCATGCATAGTTGAGTCGTTGCATCTGGGCATAGGCTTTAGGTGTCAGCCCCATTCGAGCGACGAAGATGCGATTGAGTTGGCTGATGCTAAGCCCTGCATGTTGCTCGATGGCTTTGCGATTGTAGGTTGTGTGACAGGCTGTTTGCTCAATGAATCGCATGGTATCGTTGATCCGTTGATCGGTGACAAACTGCATGTTTAAAGTGCGATCCATTTGTTGCATACTGTGGTGATAGGCATTGACCCATTTGAGCATCGCCTGCTGAAGTTGAATGTACTGTGGCAGGGAGCAGCTGTGTTTGAGCATGCCTTCTTCCATGTACGGCAAGGTAGGTGTCAGATGCAGGACGCGTTTGCAGATGCGCGTGAGTTGTCCTGCTGCACGATTGAGATTGGCAAAGCGTTCTGCTGCAAAGCTGATCCATTGATCATGTGGGTAAAGCATTTGATGGTTGGGCCAACTGATAATGGTTCTGATGGAGATGATCCGAGCGTCATCCGAAAAGTGATGTTCAATCTTGTCCGCAACAGGGAAAAACCAGTTGCCATGTGCAACAGTCATATTGCCTGCGGTAGGGCTGGTGACCGTGACGTTGCCCTGGAGGATTTGCCAAGCAGTGATGGTGACGAACTCCGGGCCGACGTGGTGAAGTTCCTGAGGTGGACCTTCATACGCCCAGACGAGCTTCATGCGCATACGATCCCAATCAAGGTGCCTGAGTTGAGTTGGGGTGGTTTGCGGTCTCAATGCGTTGATATTGTAATTTTTTACGCAATTCTGGCAAGCGAAAACTCGCTTTTGTTCGAGTCTCACCGCCTAGACTATTCATATGAGATCACAGTGGGATTAATCCCATGGGTAGATGTATTGATTGTGGAAGGAACCAACCATGCGACGATCCCGACTTGAAGGTTTTACACTCATTGAGTTACTTGTGGTGATTTCGATCATCGCGTTGCTGATCGCCATTTTACTTCCTGCTCTGGGGAAGGCTCGTAAGTCTGCTGCCCGTGTTGCTTGTCAGACGCGGTTGCATCATCTGATGGTTGCATCATTGGCTTTTGCGGTGGACAACAAGGATACGTTCCCCAATCGCGGTAAGCCGGCCTACCCGCATGCGACCAGCGCCAATACCGGTAGCATTTACTTTGTCGATGCCAACCCGTCTGATCGGTACCCGCTGAATGTTTGGCAGGAACGTTACATGCAGGGCAGTCGAGGGGACACTTTGTTTTGCCCAGGTGACCTGGTCAACGATCCATCTCGCCGTGCCGATGCGCCGGGGTATAGCAAGGAATGGATGACCTATCAATATTTTGGTGATGCCAACATTGCCAACCGTTGGGGGTGGGGCCAGTGGCGATCGAGTCGTCAACTGCTTGATCCCAACGATGTGCATACCAGCCCCAAGACACCGATTTGGAGCTGTATCACGGCACGTTATAAGGCCACCGGTCTATGGCTTGCACACGACTCGGCCAATGGCACAGAAACCCAGGGCCAAAACTCCGCGCAACTTGATGGTTCCGTCAAGTGGGTTCAGTTCGAAAATCTCGAATGGGTCGTTTACAGCGGGAGCCTTGAATTCTACCGATGGGACAGACAGTAAACGATCAGACCTTCAGCAAGACGCATTGATAGATACATCAATTGTTGATGACGTCGACTTACCAAGCATAGATTCGTTTTGGATTGAATATCAGAACAACAATTGAATATTCTTGATCACACATCAAAGCTTTGTGCGGCTTTGTCGTTGGTGTCCTGAATGTTGAAGGACAGATGCAAACGTGTGATGTGGAATATTTCATAGACCGATGGTTGAACCTGTGCGATGCGCAATTGGCCATGCGCTGCGTCGAGCTTACGCTGAATACCGATCATTTCACCAAGCAGACTTGAAGACAGATGTTCGACCATACTCATGTCGATGATCACGCGTGGATTCTGGCGGCGTTCAAGGATGTCGAAAATCACAGCACGCAATTTCTCGACCCATGCCTGGCCGGTGAGGAATTGGCCCAAGGGTTTGACCAGCACGATACCATCATGACTTTTCTTGACTTCAATCGGACATTCACTGGTATTTAAACTCATAGGTCAATCTTATTTGCGTCGTTATTGGGAAGATGAGTCCAGGGTGTGATGAAGGTATTCTACCAGAATCGCTGGCAGATCACACCCATTTAAAGGGGTATTTTTGTCGTTAACGATCTTTGACCCATTTGGCGGGTATCCCCATGTAAATGCCGCGTGGCTTGGTGTCTTTCGTCAGCACCGAGTTGGCACCAATGACGCAACCTTGAGCAATATGCGTGTTCGCTATGATCGTTGCATTGGCACCGATCCAGATGTCCTGTTCAAGTGTAATGGGGCCAGCGACAGAAGGGGCCAATGCCATTGGTATATCAGTGACATGATGATCATGTCCGACCGTTGCAAGCACGACATGCGATGCGATGTTGCAGTAGGGGCCGATGGTTAATCCACCATGCCCGTAGAGAACAGCATTAGGTGCAAAGTGCGAGTGATGTCCGATGTGGATAAAGCTTTTCTCACTGTTACCTGTTGAAAGATAGACACCCGGATACAGAGTTACATGATCTTCGATGATCAGTTCACTGCTGCCTTGAATAAACACGTTTGGATAGATGGTGACATCGTTGCCGATTCGACCGATGCGCAGCGCATCATGAAGGTGAAAACCGTGCATGATGGTGACGTTGTTGCCAACGGATAAACATTGGGGAGCATGGATGATGGCATTCGGATCAACGATCACGTTCTCACCACAGGCTGAAAATTGTTTGCGCAGGTCGGTCATGGATACTGACATTATACGGGAATATGCAACAGTCAATTAAGTGATGCGATTCAGATCACAAACATGATATCGTCTGGATAGTTCATAATAAGTCGTCATGCCCCAAACGGGGTGTCAATCCAATACATTGGCAGGATCATTGGCATCATCGCATAAAAAAACACGGGATGCATCAACCTGCATCCCGTGTATCAATTGGCGTTGATCGGCTATATAAATTTTAAATAAAATGAAATAAGTGCAGCGTAAAGCTTAGCGCAGATAATCGCCTTCCAAAGTTACGCGGATTTTCTTCAGAGCCTTGTTCTGGATCTGACGGACACGTTCCTTGGTCACGCCAATCAACCGTCCTACTTCTTCAAGGGTCAACGGCGAAGCGTCGGGTTGTTTGTGGAGTTTTTCGCCAATGGCAAAGCGGTGCTCAATGACCTGCTTTTCGACCTTGGTCAGATCGGCGGTGTTCTTGTTGAGAATTTGCAACACTTCAGTCGCACAGTCCATCTCGTGACCTTCACGGCAGCGTTCCATGTAGTCCGAGCGTTCCATCTTGGGATCAAAGTCCGCTGGGAACATCTGGCGATACCGCGTGTGCTTCATGCCGCTGCGTGAAAAGGCTTTGAGAATCGCACGGCAGGCATAGGTTGAAAATTTGAATCCACGTCCAACATCAAACTTATCCACGGCACGCAGAAGAGCCATATTGCCTTCGCTGACCAGATCGGAAAAGTCCATGTCAATACTGCGGGCTCGCTTGGCCATGGCAAGAACCAAAGCCAGGTTCGTCTTGGCGATTTTATGACGGTAGTACTCAGAGCGTTCAAACCAACTAAATAGGTTGGCCTGGTTTTCGTCAGAAGGGGATTCCTGCTCGCTGATCTCGGCCTTGATCATCCAGACGCGATAGCGACAAAAATTAAATCGCAAGAACAAAGTCTGCTCCTGCTCCGTAGTCAAGAGAAGAGACGATGCTTGTCGCATGGTGGTGGAAGTAGGAACATCCATCACTGGGCGATACCAGCTCGTATCCGGTTCTTGAATGACTGGCAATTCTTCAAAGAGTTTGGCTTCAAATTCCTGTTCATGAAAATCAGGATGATCGATGAAGTCAAAAGTCTCCGTGAAAATGCACCTGAGAAACGGTTGCTTTGATTCTGATACGCGAGACCACCAAGCTGGATCAGTCTCTTGTGTCGGATCTATCGTTCCGTTTTCAGGCAACTTTGCCGTGCTGAGTGATGCACTCATAGGCCAACCTGCCTCTCACACTGTTTGGGATACCCTATCCCTGTCTCTCACTATCTCTTCCCGCTGCTTTTAAAGACTCGGCGAAAGACTTGAACCGTGATCTTTTACTGACAGCACACACTCTCTGCTCTTAAAGTTACACTCTTTTGGGACGAGATGTTTCGAATACGCTAAATTTTTTTATTTTTTTTTGCCTAAATTCGGTTTAACCCGTCATGAAAAACATCGTCCAATCCGGTTATATTTTGCCACTTTTTGATCAAATACCCTGGTGTAAAATTGAAAACAAACGACAGCGGCGTCTTAATTAAATTGTTGAGAATAATTGAATTACGTCAGGAATATTGCTTTGGTCAACTTGATTTATGTCGGTATGAACCTTACGATTTGACTTACAGAATTTGACCGCTATGCCTTTTTCGGTGTAAGTCAACCATTAATACACTCAGAGACCTTTTTAGCACTCTCAAGGAGCCAAACATGGCATACGAAGTCCCCAGTCTGACTTATTCATTTGACGCACTTGAACCCCATATCGATGCGCGAACGATGGAAATTCATCACGACAAGCATCACGCAGCCTACGTCAGCAAGCTCAACGCTGCTGTGGAAGGTCTGGAAGTGCCTGCATGTATCTGCGAATTGATCAGCGATATCAGCAAGCTTCCGGCCGATAAGCAGGGCGCTGTTCGCAATAACGGTGGCGGACACGCTAACCATACTCTGTTCTGGGAAATCATGGCTCCAGGTGGCGCATCAGCACCATCAGGTGACTTGGCTGCAGCGATCGAATCAGACCTTGGTGGTTTTGACGCATTCAAGACCGCATTCTCCAATGCCGCTGCAACCCGCTTCGGCTCCGGCTGGGCATGGTTATGTGTCAAGGAAGATGGCAAGCTCTGCGTCTGCTCAACACCCAATCAAGATAACCCCGTCATGAAGGGCATCGCCGAATGTGCAGCCAAGCCCATCCTTGGTCTGGACGTTTGGGAACACGCTTATTACCTCAACTATCAAAACCGTCGTCCTGATTACGTTGCTGCATTCTTCAACGTCATCAACTGGGACGTCGTGGCTGCCAAATACGCCAAAGCCAAAGGCTAAACCAATCCATTCCAACGATTGGAACCCCGAAGCTTGACTGCTTTTCATTGTGACATGTTCACAGATGAATGGCCTGAAAGCTTCATATAACCGTACGGAGCAACCCGCCTTGCTTCGTGCGGTTTTTCTTTGGCATCAATCTGCTACATGACATCGCATGTTCAGGGACGCTTAAGTATGTCAAACACTTGAATTCCCAAAACAACCAAAATCCGCTATCCTTTTGCGTTTCCATGAGCACGAATCAAACCAATACAACCAAGCCGGTCTTCGGGCATATTCTGATGGGGGGCGCATTAAGCGGCGCCTTGGTCCGAGATATCCGACTGGCAAATGAGCTGGCAAGTCGCGGGTATGAAGTCCATGTCTGGTGGGCAATGGATATCCAGAAAGACGCGCCGCTCGACAGCCGTATTCATCAACACGTCCTGTTCTCCGGCTTGCGCTATGCTTACAAAATCGGACGCCCGGTCATGGATGCTTTGGGTAAGCTTTCGCAAAAGCTTTACTCGGATAAAAAGCGTTCGCGGACGCTGCAAAAGCGTGGCAAGATGCTACAGAACATCATGGGTAATTTCCTGAAACTCGTCGCAGATGGCGTGGAAAAGGACGCTGGCCCACTTAATCGCTTCATTCGGGAAGTGTCTGAAGCCAAGATCACACACATGTTCCCCATGCTCGCGGCATTGGCGCCCTATGCCTTGGCTGCACGTGATCGCTGCCCGTTAAAACCCAAGTGTCAGATGATCTTCCAAGGGTACGAACTCTACATCAACTACGCTCGTGCGATCGGTATTGAGCAGGATGTCTATGCCCGATTCCGTAAATGTGCAAACCAAACGGATTGGCAAGCGGTCTGTGTCAGTGAGGATTACAAAGAACGCGTCATCGAAGATATCGGCGTCGATGCGGATCGACTCATTGCTATTCCTCCTGGTGTTCCTGCACAGCAGACACTCACTCGCGAAGATGCCTGGAAGCATATCCATAAACGCTTTCCTGGTTTTGAGACGGACATTCCACTCATCACGTACCTGGGACGGCAGGATGTGGAGAAGGGGATTGACCTGCTGCTTTATGCCTGCAAAATACTCCAACAGCGGGGCGTGAAATTCAAGCTTCTCATTGCTGGCCCGACACTCTTTGGTGAAGCCAATCAAGTGACGATTGTTCAACTGATTGAAAACCTGCGACTTGATAAGCACGTTCATCGCAACAAAATGATTCCCGAAGACATGCGCATTGCCTTTTTCGCAGCAAGTACCTGCGTGGTCTATCCATCGATTCACCGTGAGCCGTTTGGAATGGTTCCCGTTGAAGCAGGAGCATTTGGTACGCCAGCAGTCGTCCCAGGATATGGCGGCGTTGCGCAGACCGTCAAGGTCAACGGACTACAAAGCGGTCTGCACTTTGATGTATGGGATTCAGGTAGTCTTGCAGATCAGTTGCAAAAACTCATCGAAGACAAAGAACTTTGGCAGAAACTCTCCGAACAGGGACCAGCTGTTGCAAACTATTATTCGGTCCCCAATCTTGCCAACCGGTTATTGGACATGATGCAGATACCGTATTCAACGGAAAATACATAACACACGCATGAGTGATGCATGTCTTTGGACTCTTTTGATGATTCCCGGATACCTTAGCGGCTACGTGGTAGAACCGTGTCCCAGAAGGACATGATCATATCCATTGTTCGATCCACTGAATAATCCGGTCCCATCAGACACACGACAACTGTCACTGCTCCAGCGAATGCCAAAAAGAGAATAAGTTGTTCGCCTTGATGCCGACGCATGGCTTTATCCTTACTTTGAGTAAGTTACCAACAAACCTATTTTGTACTGCTCGGACCTTTACCACGTTTTATGCATCGGCGTTATAGATGTTAGACTTGATACAGTAATTAAGAATTTACCAACTTAACATTTCGACAATTAAATTCATATGCTGTATTTCTGTTTCGATTGAAATTGATATTCGTAGTTAAATACAAATGAACACAGATAAAGTCGCAAGTCACGTGGAATGTAACCATTCTCGGCTGTGCGTTTACCTGTGTTCATCTGTGATAAACAATGTTTGGTTGCCAAATATTTGAAGCGTTAGACTGACAGTTTGCTCTTGAGTCGGTTCATCGCTTCGTTGATGTTTTCGCGGCTGTTAAATGCGCTGATGCGGAAATAGCCTTCGCCGGACGCACCAAAGCCACTGCCGGGGGTTCCGACGATGTTGCATTCGTTTAGCAGCTTGTCGAAGAAGTCCCAGCTTGCCATACCGCCGGGCGTTTTGACCCACACGTACGGTGCATTTTCACCGCCGTAGGTGTCGATGCCCATGCTCGTGAGCGTGTTGCGGACGATCAAAGCGTTCTCCATGTAGAAGCCGACGGTCGCCTTGATCTGTTGTTTACCTTCTTGGCTGTAGGCTGCTGCGGCACCTTTTTGGATGACGTAGGACGCGCCGTTGAACTTGGTGCATTGACGACGGTTCCAAAGCTTGTGTAATGACACATCGTTGCCATTGGCATCCTTACCCATGAGTGTCTTGGGCACGACCAGGAATCCGCAACGCATGCCGGTGAAGCCTGCGTTTTTCGAGAAGCTGCGTGACTCGATGGCTACTTCACGAGCGCCTGGAATTTCGTAGATTGAATGAGGGACGCTGCTGTCCTGGATGAACGCTTCATACGCAGCATCGTAGAGAATGATTGAGCCGTTTTCCTTGGCATAGTTCACCCACTGCGTCAACGCTTCCTTGGTCATCACCGCGCCAGTGGGATTGTTCGGTGAGCAAAGATAAATCACATCCACCTTCTGGTCCGGCAAGGCAGGGATGAATTCATTATCCGCGGTCATGGGCATGTAAACCAGACCTTCGTACTCACCTTTGTCGTTGGCTTCACCAGTGTTGCCAATCATCACGTTGGTATCCACATAGACCGGATAGACCGGGTCGGTGACCGCGATCTTGTTACCTTTTCCTAGGATGTCCAGCACATTACCGGTGTCACACTTGGCACCATCGGAGATGAAGATTTCATCTGCTGCCACATCACAGCCACGTGGGGCGTAGTCGTTTTCGACGATGGCTTCACGCAGAAAACCATAGCCTTGCTCCGGGCCGTAGCCTTTGAAGGTTTCGCGACTGGCCTGTTCGTCGACCGCTGCGTGCATCGCCTTGACGATCGCTTCGGGTAACGGTTCAGTTACGTCACCGATACCGAGCTTGATGATCGGAGCATCTGGATTGGCCTTTTGGAACTCAGCGACACGGCGGCCGATTTCCGGGAACAGATAGCCAGCCTTGAGTTTGAGGTAGTTGTCATTGATAGTTGCCATTGTGTATGTCCTAACTTTTGTTTTAACCGCCAAGACGCCAAGGACGCCAAGGACAGAATTGAAATCTAAAAACAGTTTTTTACCACAGAGACACAGAGCCTGAAAAAGTCAGAGGAAAACATTGCTTTGTCTTTCTCTGTGTCTCTGTGCCTCTGTGGTAAAGATATTAAATTTTGGATTCGGCCATGGCTTTACATGCCGCCAAGGCTTCATCGAGTTTGCTTGCGTCTTTGCCACCGGCCTGAGCTTGGTCTGGGCGGCCACCACCACCACCGCCGGTGAGTGTGGCTGCTTCCTTGACCCAGTCGCCTGCTTTGAGTCCTTTGGCAATCATGGCCTTGGGGACGGATGCGATGAAAGCGAGTTTGCTGCCATCGTCTGCTGCTAACAGGATCGCGGCATTGTCACCGTGTTTGTTTTTAAACACATCCATCGCAGTCCGCAGGGTCTTGCCATCGGCACCGGGAATTTTACAGATGATAATCGACCCGTTCGCTTCATCCGCTAGTGCCTTGGCGGTTTCAACCACATTACCGGCTGCGGCTTTGCTGGCCTGCTTCTCATGTTCCTTAACCTTGGCCTGCAACTGCGTGAGCATGTCGCGGACTTTGGCTTTGATGAGCAGGGGCAATTGCTTCTCATTGACTGTCGCAGTGATCTGCGTAATCGCGGCTGCCAATTCTTCAACAGGTTGACTCTTAAGTGCCTCGGCACGAGCCAGCAGCAGATCGGCCTGTGCGGTTGCTTGATGTGCAGCAGGCCCGGTAAGTCCAATGATGCGCCGGATACCCTTGGCAACGGCTTCTTCGCTGATGACCACAAAGCCTTCGGCATCACCAGTCTTCTGCATATGCACACCACCGCAAAACTCGATGGAGTAGCCCGGCCACTGTTCGTTGTTCGGATCGCTGACAAGGTCACTGACCTTCGGGCCAATACTCACCACGCGAACCGTCGACGGGTACTTCTCGCCAAACACCGCTCGCAAACCATTAATCGATTGACCCTGTTCCAGTGGTACATACTCGTAGCTCACCGGCATGTCCGCTGCGATGTCCGCGTTGACCGTCTCTTCAACCAATTCGATCTGCTCAATGGTGACCGCGGAATTCTGCGTAAAGTCAAAACGCAATTTTTCGTCATCGACCAACGAACCCCGCTGATCAGCGTCAGCATTGACATGCTTGCGCAACGCGCGATTGAGCATGTGCGTGCAGGTGTGATTGAACGTGATAAGTTTACGGCGTTGTTTATTGACAGTCAGTGTGACTTGCTGCTCACCTGACGCAATGCTGTCACCTTCGGAAGTGCCAAGATGGAAGTACACATCGCCGACTTTTTGCGTGTCGGTCACGTTGAATGTGCTGTCAACCAAGGTGATCGTCCCAACATCACCAACCTGCCCGCCGGACTCCGCGTAGAAGGGTGTGGTGTCGGCCAGGACCGCGGTGACTTCGCCAAGGTCAAAAATCTGGATGTGGGTCTTGCCTGTAAACTCGGTGTTTTCGTAGCCGATGAATTCAGTCGCCTTGAACTTGTTCTTCTGCACCAACTCCACAAGCAGGGCGGTGACATCGGTCTTACCAGCTGATGCCTTGGAGACTTCCTGGTGTTGCTTCCAGCATTTTTCAAACTCAGCTTCATCGACGGTTAAGCCCTGTTCATCTGCCATGAGTCGGGTCAGATCCAAGGGGAAGCCGTAGGTGGCATAGAGTTCAAAGGCATCTTCGCCGGAGATGGTTTTGTCTTTGCTGCTCGTTGCTGCGCGGTTGAAGAGTTCAATGCCGCGGTCGAGTGTCCGACGGAAGGCAACTTCTTCTTCCTTGAGTTCGTCAATCACAGCTTGCGGATTCTTGGCCAGTTCCGGGAAGCTTTCGCCGAAGTGTTTGACGACGGTTGGGACCAACTTGTAGAAGAACGGTTCTTCAATGTTGAACGTCTGCTTGCCGAAGCGTACCGCACGGCGGAGGATTGAACGCAGGACATAGTTGCGACCATCGTTGCCACAATGAGCACCATCGCTAAGGGCGAACGTGAGCGTGCGGATGTGGTCTGCAATCACGCGGTAGGCAATGTCCGCCGGGTTGCTCAGCGTGTCATCACCACCGTCATAGGGCTTGGCACCTGTGACCGATTGGATGGCATCAAAGATCGGCGTGAACACGTCGGTGTCGTAGTTACTGGTCTTGCCCTGAAGCAGGCGTGTGATCCGTTCAAAGCCCATACCGGTGTCCACATGCTTGGCAGGCAAGGATTCGAGCTTGCCCGATGGCGAGCGATTGAACTGGATGAACACGAGGTTCCAGATTTCAATCACTTGCGGATCATCCGCATTGACCTTGTCACCACCGGACATGTCAGGTGTGCCGTCGTAATGAATTTCCGAGCAGGGGCCACACGGGCCGGTGTCGCCCATCTCCCAGAAGTTGTCCTTCTTGTTGCCGGGATGGATGCGTTGGGCAGGGAGATATTTTTCCCACATGGCCTTGGCTTCAAGGTCGGGTTCGAGGCCTTCGGATGCGTCCCCTTCAAAGTAGGTGGCATGCATGCGGTTTGGATCAAGCCCCCAGACATCCACGAGCAGTTCCCAAGCCCAGTCGATCGCTTCGGTCTTGAAATAGTCGCCAAACGACCAGTTGCCAAGCATTTCAAAGAACGTGTGGTGATAGGTGTCCTTACCCACATCGTCAAGGTCATTGTGCTTGCCACCAGCCCGGATACATTTTTGGGTATTGGCAGCACGCGGGTAGGGTGGCTGTTCGGTTCCTAAAAAATAGGGCTTAAACTGGTTCATCCCGGCATTGGCAAACAAGAGTGTCGGGTCATTGTGCGGCACGACCGGGGAGGACGGCGCAAAGGTATGACCGTGCTTCTGCACAAAGAAGTCGATGAACTGCTGACGGATTTCGTTGCTCGTAGGCATTGGATGGTTCCGAGGTTTCCAGTTGAGGTAATGGCTTTAACCGTTTTGAATCGCAGAGTATAGTCGATTTGACGGTAAAGTTCATCGTCTCGGGACTCGGCCACTGCATCAGGCTGACACCTGACAAAAGACATTGACGACGGATGTTGTCAGGATCAACCGCTTGGATGACAATGGCTTTTTCAGCCCCGCGATACGATGCGTCTGCAAATGCGTTTAGTTGTGAACTTCAAAACCGCCAATTGAACTTCAAGCAGTTGGATTGGTTATAGGATTGGAAAACAAGTTGAACCTTACTCGTTTTTTGAATGTGTGTCTGTTGAGCTTGTTGTTCCCCATGACTGTGAATGCGACGCCACCGGAGCCATTGCTTCACGAGCCGTTGCCAAAAGCGTCCGCCGGACACTTACCGCGATGGCGTGGGTTTAATCTACTTAATCAATTTTACGCAGGCAGTCCGCAGCGGGATCGTCCATTTGAGGAGTCAGACTTTGCGATGATCAAGGCGTTGGGTTTTAACTTTGTTCGCCTGCCATTGGATTATCGTTGTTGGATTGTGGATGGGGATTGGGAGCAATTGGATCAAGCGGTGTTAGCTCGCATCGATCAAGCCGTCCGGTGGGGGCAGCAGTACAACCTTCATGTGAGTCTGAATTTTCATCGTGCGCCGGGTTATACCGTTGCCAAACCTGCGGAGAAAACAAGCCTGTGGTCGGATGAAAAAACGCAGGACATTTGCGCGATGCATTGGGCGGAGTTTGCCCGGCGGTATCGTGGTATCCCGTCATCACAGTTGAGCTTTAATCTGTTTAACGAACCCAATGCAGTGAACGCAGAAGTGTATGCTCAGGTGGTGAACAAGATCGTCACTGCCATTGGTAAGCAGGACTCCGAGCGACTGATCATCTGTGATGGGATTAAATGGGGCACGCAGCCGGTGGCTGAATTGGTGCCTTTGAAAGTGGCGATGTCGACGCATTGTTACAAGCCGATGAACGTGACGCATTACAACGCCAGTTGGGTGGCGTCCAAAGATTACACACAACCGACATGGCCGATTGCTGTGGCATTTGGCACACTCTATGCACCGGGCAAATCAGGTCTCCAGCAAGCCAGTTTTGAACCCATGGTTATTGAAGGAAAATTCAACGAGCCGACGGCTTTGCGTTTGCACGTCGATAAAGTCTCGAACAACGCGACGCTGCTGGTGCAAGCCGATGGCCAGACGATTTGGGAAAAAGCATTTGTCTGCGGCCCCGGTGATGGTGAATGGAAAGAATCCCAACACTTGCCAGAGTGGGATACGTATCAGTGCGTGTATGACCGGGATTATGTCGTGAACATTCCTGCTCACAGCAGCAAGGTGACCGTGGCAGTAACCAAAGGTGATTGGTTACGCATCAGTCAGATCGGTATCGCGACATCAGGCAAACCCGAACACATTCAAGACCTGCGAAACGATTGGGATAAACCTACCGGGCATCTGACCTATCAACCCCAGGCCGGCAAGCCAATCTTTGTCACCAGCAAGTTTGAAGACCGGGATTGGTTAAAGGATCAAACCATGACAGACTGGTTGGCATTTCAAAAACAACATCAAGTCGGGATCATGGTCGGTGAGTTTGGCGTTTACAATCAGACGCCTCATGATGTCGCGTTAGCATGGATGAAAGATTGCCTGAGTAATTGGAAAGAAGCTAATTGGGGTTGGGCACTCTGGGAGTTTCGTGGTTCATTTGGCATTCTTGACAGCGGCCGCAGTGATGTGGAATACGAAGACTTTCACGGTCACAAACTTGATCGCAAAATGCTTGAGTTGTTACAGCAATATTGAGTCAGTTCGCAGGATGGATGATTGCTCTTTTACCACCACAGATAGTTGCTGCTGCATTCGAGTTGATGCAGGCCAGCTCCTGAGCTTCCGGTGATCCCCATTTCTGCTTCAGGCTTCCATTTGCCTGACCCGTCAATCAAGACGACGTTAGATCCACCGGTGCGTTGTTTGAGATATCGATTATTGCTGTAGGGGTTGTAGCCTGAAAAGTGCCCGGAGATGGTATCGAAATTGCCGGAAGTACTACTGCGTGTTACGTCGGTGACGATGGCGTCATAATACGTTTCCTGTTCCATATCCATGGGGATGGATTCGATGCCATCGGCAACCATGTAGTACCACTTGGATGAGGAATCTTTGGCGTTTTGTGATGTACCTGCGGTAAAGCGGTCAGCACGTTGGAGTCCGACGCGACCACCGATGAGGTTATATCCGGTGATGCAGTAGTTGTACGTGTGACTGCTGAATCCTTTGCCAGTTGAAGGTCCCCAGAATGCATCACTGTTTGAAGCGGGATTGTTAGGGCAGTAGAACGAATCACGGACCAAGCCATAGCTCAGCAGATAGTCACGGGCACCACCATTGAGATGGTAGGGGCGTGAGGTTTTGGTGGTGCTGATTTCGTCGTAATAGCCTTCCCAGTTACCAGTGTCCGGGAGTTTTTGCTTGTTGTCATTGGATGCCATGAGCATGGCTTGAGCGATACTGCGAGCATTGGTCAGACACTTGAGTCGCGCAGCGGATTGCTTTGCTTTGGATAATGCAGGAAGCAAAATGGCGATGAGCAGGGCAATGATTGAAATGACAACTAACAATTCAATCAATGTAAATCCCACGCGCGAGTGTTTCGTGTGTTGCATGGCAGGTCTCGATTTTAAAAAGATGCGTCTAATGTCAAAACAACGAATGTACTAAAGCAAAGAATAAAGAAATGCTATTAGAAATTATATGCGACAGGTGTATGTTCACAACCGCTATTTAGAGCCAAACATACACTGTTATAACTGTTTTTTGTACATATCGCTTGTGAAATGGGATTGTATTGATATTTCAATCCTATATAGGATTTTGCCAGTTCATATATATGTCAACGTTTTGTATGTTGTGTCTGGTTTGCGAGAGTGTTGTTGCCAGGTTCACCACCAGAGTTTGATGTTGCTGCCGTATTCCAGTTGGCAAAGTCCGTCGCCTTGGCTACCTGTGGTCAGTCCAAGATTGGTGCGTTGACGCCATTTACCTGAGCCGTCAACCATGAATATATTTGAACCGCCTAGGCCATCTTTGATGTATCGGTTGGAGCCTGCGGTAAATTCGTTGCGACCACTCATATGACCTGTGATCGTATCAAATGACACATTGTAGGTTCGTACCACATCGGTAATAATTTCGTCGTAGACTGCATCATGTTCAAGATTCAAATGAATCGACTCGACACCATCAGGAACCATTTTGACCCAACTTGCGGAACTGTCTTTGGCGGTAATGAATGTGCCAGTGCTTGCAGGATTGGCACGTTGAAGTCCAACACGTCCACCGAGGATTTGATAGCCGATGACAGTGAATTGATTGCTGGCAAATGACGATGCCAACTCAGGCCCCCAGTAGGCATCGATGTTGGCTGCGGTATTATTGGGACAGTAGAAATTTTCACGTGTCAGACCGTATTGCAACATGTAATTTCTAGCACCTGCGTTGATGCGATACGGTTGACTGGTCGCTCCTGGATGATGATCGCCAAACTGACCGTTGGCTCCCAGCCAGTTACCCAAATCTGGAATGTTGAGTTTGTTGTCCTGCGAAGCCATCAAAATCGCTTGTCCCACACCACGGACATTGGCAAGGCATTTGACACGTATCGCTGACTCACGCGCTTTGGCAAGTGCTGGCAGCAGAATGGCTATGAGCAGGGCAATGATGGATATCACGACCAGTAGCTCAATCAATGTAAAAGCATGCCGGTAATCGCGGGAATGAATCATATATTTCTCTCTCCGAAACAGAAGTGAAACTTAGCGATAGGATTCCCGAGGAAATGAAATGCAGGAACCACATAGCCTTATGTTAAATTATATCTGGCATATCGACTAAGGCAATCAATTGTTTGAATCAAGATTCGGCGAAATAGTTCAGATTAAACGGGTTTTAGCCATAGTCGTAACTCTAATTGTCAGTTATCGGCTTACCGTTTGATCATTTTGCAATTCAGATTTACATGGCCTGTATCTGCTCTGAGACATCAACCTTGCCTTGAAGAAATTTGATTGATTTATTACCGTCAACCGTATTGTTGTCACATTTCACGATCTGCGACCTTGAACTTGTATTGCCTGGGAAAATAAATGTCCACTAAACCCAACATCATCTTACTCGTCGGTGAAGACACCGGCCGACATCAACATTGCTACGGTGACCGCTTTGCCAAAACCCCCAATCTTGATCGCTTGGCAAGCGAAGGTTGCCTGTATACCAATGCCTGTAGTACCGCGCCGGTTTGTGCGCCATCGCGATCAACTTTGGTGATGGGACAGTTTGCCAACAAGGTCGGTTCGCATCACATGCGGTCAACCTTGCTAAATCCTCTACGATTGATGACGCATGAGTTGGCCGATGCTGGCTATCACGTGAACTGGGCCAACAAGACCGACTTTAACTTTGAACCGCCAGACGATTTTGCTCACGAAACTTCGGATTGGATCACAACACTTGAGCAGGGCGAATATCCAACTGACAAGCCGTTTTTTTATTACTTCAACTTCGGCATGACGCATGAAAGTGGGATGTGGCCTGAAGGCTCGTCTGGCAATCCATGCACTCATGTCGAGGAGCCTTGCGTCGATCCTAAACTCACTGAGGGGATTGATGTGCCACCCTATCTGCCTGATACGCCAGTCGTCCGTAGTGAGTTGTATCGCTATTACCAGAAGCTTCATCAGCAGGACCAGCAGATCGGTCGAGTTCTCAACGCGCTCGATGGACAAGGCTTAACCCAGAACACCGTTGTTATCTATCTCACTGATCATGGCAGAGGACAGATCCGCGAAAAACGTTGGCTCTATGAAGCAGGTATCCATTTACCTCTTATTATCCGCGCGCCGGGAGTTACAACACCAGGCAGCTTCTGCGAACAACTTGTGAGTTGGGTCGACATTGCACCGACCCTGCTAAGTTTGGCAGGTGTTACGATTCCTGACAGCTATGATGGCCGTGTTATTCTCGGTGAAAACCGACAGTCTGAACCGCAATGCATTTTTGCTGCCCGTGATCGCATGGACGAATGTTTCGATCGCGTCCGTGCAGCAAGGAGTCGCAGATTTTTGTATCTCCGCAATGACTTCCCGCAATTACCCTGGGCTCAGCGATTGCGATACATGGAGATCATGCCCGCCACGCGAGAGGTTCGACAGATGCATGTTGATGGCCAATTGAACTTCCCCGCAAACCTGTTTATGCAACCGACCAAACCCGCCGAAGAGTTGTACGATATCGTGGTCGATCCGCACTGTATTCATAATCTCGCAGATGATCCACGCTATGCCGACACGCTCGCGACCCATCGCAATGAGGTTGCTCACTGGATCAAACGCATTGATGACAAGGGCTATCAAACCGAACGTCAGTTAATTGAGCAGGGCATTGTCAAAAATCGACTGGATGATGAATACGCGCTGCGTATCGAACCATTAACGGAACCCACTCGCATGGGCGGAGTGTATGACTCACATCTCACACAAGAGTGTTTGTCAGATTGAGGTAGACGTACAATTTTAATTTACGCAACCGATTGATTGGTATCAGTATCTTTAGAGTCGGTTAGCCGGATGGCGTTTGCGGCATTCAGACTCACGACACGATCGCGTCCCTGTTCCTTTGCCATGTATAGGAATTCATCTGCTCTTTGGATTAATGAGCCGGCGGTGGTCCCATGTGCGGGATACATTGCCACACCGACTGAGATCGATAGTTTGCCCAGAGATTTTTGATCATGTTGCAGGTCAAGTCTGCGGATGGCTTCACATAATTTTTCAGCCACATGCACCGCATCCTCCGGCGAGATGTCCGGGCAGACGATACAAAATTCTTCGCCACCGTAACGGCAGGTCGTATCTTCAATCCGCAGATTATGCTTCATTTCACTGGAAATATTACTCAATACCACATCGCCAGCTTTATGACCGAAGGTATCGTTGAAGCGTTTGAAGTGATCGACATCCAGCATCATCACAGCCATATTCGACTGCTGTCGTTCTGATCGACTGACCATTTGATCCAATGCTTCAAGCATGTAACGACGGTTGTACAGCCCTGTAAGAGGGTCACGGATTGCCTGTTCACGAAGACTGTCTCTTAGCTGAATATTGGCTAAAGCAAGCCCGATCTGCTCTGCAACGGATGCGATGAGTTTGATATCCTCACTGCTTAAATCTTCGTCATGGTTCATCGCATGAAACACACCAATCGTTTCACCTTGAGCAATCAATGGGATGCAGATAGTTTGGCGATCAATGTCGTCATTCATGTGATCACATTGAATGTGAAGATTATTTGCTTTGGAAATATGCTGATGACCTCGTCGTAACGCCCAGCATTCATTAGGCAGATACGCATTGCGACCTGGCCAATCCTTGCCCCAACTCAGTAAGACATCCAAACGATTCCGTGAAGATTTGATGATGGCAATTGCGCCTGAAATATTGGGTAATAACACTGGCATGATTTTATTGACGACCGATGCGGCTTCATCAATTGAAGCGCAAGTATTAAGCAAGCCTGTCATAGACTGCATGATGGTGATAATCCGAGTGCGGTCTTCAACACGGTTTTCAAGAATGCTTTTTTCATGAAGTACAGCTTTGTTGACAATCTGGCCTGCAAACAACCCCAGGAGCATCACCACAAAGAGGCCAATACAGCTGGAGAGACCAAAAATCCAACGCAGTTTTGAAACTGCTGCTGCAATATCAGACAACGGCATTGACGCACGTGCCGTAATCTTTCTGTCATTTGAATCAATCACTTTTGCTGCTGCGACGTACAACAAATCCTGCTTGATGGTTGAACTATATCGCTTGGATGTGCTTAAGCCCGATGTCATTGCGCCGACAATTTCCGGGCGATCCGCATGGTTCTCGATTTTGATTACTTCATTGACGGATAACTTGGAATCACCAAGCACCACCCCATCTTGATCAATGAACGTGATGCGGGCTTTACTGGCTTTTCCCAGACGATCAGCCAACTCATCAATCGCTGCAAAATTCTGCTGATCCGAAAGTGTCTTGAAAGATTCTATCGCACTTGTGGCAGTACGTCCCAACTCCGTTTCAATTCGATTTCCCAGGTTGGTCTTGGTGAATTCCTGGATAAAGAAAAAACTCACAACGACCATGAAAACCATGATGCAAAGTGGGATGGCGATGATTTTATGTTGGATCGACATTGCAGCCCTTAATGACTTATCCAGAGCGGGTAAGTATTGGCGGTGGTTGAGCTGTAGGACAAGAACTGGACTTGCCCGTCAAAACGAATAAGGCTACACAGATTGATTTGTTATCGGTGAGATTCCGTTAAACATTAACCTGCAAATTCCAGTTTATTAGACATAACCAAGGCACTTTTTTACGTGTCCATAATCGTTATTGATTATATGAGTGATGTTTTTGTGCCGGGTTATGACGAGTGGATAAAGATTCGCTGACGAACACAGAGTTTGTTATCCAGACGTGACTTTATTCTGCTAACGCGCCAGTTGGTTGATTGGCTGAATGGACAGGTTGTAAGGGTAGGCTTTGAGCGTCGATTGAATCCCAATCCACTCCGTTGCGCAGACGCTTACCTAACTCGATGAGTGTTGCATAATCTGTTGGATCAATCGAACCATCAGGTAATGGACCGGTGTTGAGCAGTACCTTGGCATTGATCGAACGGGCATATGCATAGCACTTTAAAACATCATCCACGTTACGGTGTTCGCCATCGTTGTACTTGTTATATCCCCACACGCGAGGTTGGAGTGTCTCGCAGATTTCCCATGGCTTGTCTTTGTTTTTCTCCCATGCCTTAAGTGAACTTTTGCCAGCTTTACCCTTGAGTTTTTCAGATAAGTCCCCCGCAGAACGTTCAGGGGCGGCATAGTCTTCTTCACCGTTTGCACCTTGCTTAAACGAGATTAAACACTGTGGCTGAAGACTGCGGATCAGCGCATAGGTTTCGTCAATCGCAAAGAGGTCCGGTCGACAATGATATGCTGTAATCGGGTCAAACCAGAGACCTGCAATCGGGCCGTACTGTGTGAGTAGTTCTCGGAGTTGTGCATGAACGAAATCCATGTAGTGACAAAAGTCCGCATCTTTTTCCCACAGGTACCGCGGGTCCGGTTCACTGTAATTGGGCTGTGCCGGTTCCCAGAACACGCGCGGGTAGAAGTATGGATGTTGCCAGTCAGCTGAGTAGGAGTAGTACAGGAACAGTCCGATTTTTTTCTTCTCACATGCCATGGTCAGTTCCGCAACAAGGTCTCTGCCGCATGGGGCTTGGACGCTGTTGTAGTCCGATTGCTTGGTGTTAAATAAACTGAATCCCTCATGATGTCGGGTGGTGAACGTGATGTACTGCATGTCTGCAGCGATCGCTAAATCCGTAATCGCATCTGCATCAAAGTTCTCCGCGGTGAATTGATCCATGAGTTTTGAATAGCGTGAGTGCGGAATTTTTTCATGGAACATAGCCCATTCGCCATGTCCTAACACGCTGTAAAGTCCGTAGTGAATGAACAAGCCATAGCGTGATTGTTTGAACCATTCGAGTGTGGCTTTGCGTGGGTTTTGAGCATATAGCGACTCATAACCTTTGAGAAATGAGGGGATATGCTGGTCGGCCGGATGCGTGATGATTGCTTGATTCATAGTTGAAACTCAGTTGTTGAAAAAGGTGTGATTCATCAGTCGGTGTTTATTGGTAAATGGTGTCTTCGTTTAAAGCGTCAGCGGTGTAGTTCATATTGCCATAATGAACATTGGCAAAGTGACCGTCGGCATGCACGATATTGGCCTGCCCGTCTTCACTGCTGAAATGTCTTGCGGTGTATTGATTGGATGCCGTTTGTGTGCCATCAGGGTTGCTTAGGCTGTAAATCAGTTCATCACTGGCATCGGCAAAGACCGGCCAAAGGTGTGGTTTGAGCAAGGCCTTGTGATAGAAGTAGGGGATCGCATCATTCTTCACCCCCAGGCCGTAGGTCGCGTTGTATTTGCGAACCGGTAATGCGAGCATTGCATATCCCATGGGTTTGTCGTTAAGCGGAGTCGGCCAGGCGGTGTAGGGCGAGTCTTCAGGGCAAGCGAGGATTTGGAAGTTTGCCAGATAGTTGGTCCCCACGCCACCGTTCTGAACAATCCTGTTGCCGTTGGCATAACCATGCCCCAATAGTGCGTTGTACCAAAACCCTCGTGCATTGGTACCTTCGTGCCAATTGCCCCATGACCTGACGTGCTGCCCGTTGTTGTCCTGCATATACAGCGTGAACCCGAGGTAAATTTGTCGTTGATGATTGACACAGAGAATGTTGTTCGCAGACTTGCGTGCTGCTGCCAAAGCAGGGAGCAGAATACTTATCAACAGCGAGACAATGGAAATGACAACGAGCAGTTCGATGAGTGTGAATCCGCAGGGTTTTTTCATGATCCAATTCCTTTTCAGGGCAATGGGGGCTTGGCGATAGATCACGGTTTAAGCAACTCAACGGGCAATGGACTGTGCATATAAACAGGACTTTGGCTGATCGGTAATGACACCTTGTCATCAATGGGATGGATCGTTCGCGTCACACCCATGATGTCCACAACTGTGATGGGTTTGCTTGATGGGATGGCAAGTGTCGTTGGCTGGTTGATCGTCCAGATGACGTTTACCTCGGACTTGTTTGTAAAGGTTGCCTTGCAGACAAATACGCCATCAAGCTTGTGACCTTCGATGATTTTTACATCTTGAGCACCCGCAATCTGACGTTGAAGTACGGCGTAAGACACGACTGCAGGTTTGGGCATGTAGTCATAATCCTGATTACGCAGGATGCCAAGACCTGCACCGAGTGTGTCATAGAACCGCCACCAGAAAAAACGGTCGACCTTCTCTGCGCGAGCCAGGATCATGGTGCGAACGAGGAGTTGGGCCTGCTGCTTTTCGGTGATAGCTTTGTGTAAGGGTGGTGGGAATGATGGCAGGGTGTTGTAGCCTGACTCGGTGGACCAGATTTCTCGGGGGTGTCCGCTGAGTGTGCTGGGCATATCTTTGGTCACGCGCGTTACACCACGCAGGTCATCGACCAGTGAGTCCAGGCCGTAGCCCTTGGCTTGGGTCATGCCGCTGATTTCAGGGATGGCCTGAGGATAGCGATAAGGATGAATCGCAACGATATCCATCATGGGTGCAGCACCATGCTTGGCAACTTCATCAATCCATTCATATTTCACGCCGGTTGTTCCCGCAATACTGATGCGCACTTTGGGATCGATCTCGCGAATGAGCTTATAGGTTTGCATGTAGAAGTCCGCATAGGTTTGCGGGTCGGCATTGGGCCACTGTCTAAACCCATTGGTTTCGTTGAGGATTTCCCACGCTGTAATCTGACCGCGGTAATGTGTTGCCATCGCTTTGACAAAGCTTTCCCAGTATGGCCACTTGGGAATCGGCTTGCGTACCGGGACTGGCACCGTCTGATCAATCGGCAAGGCAGCAAAGTCCGGCGTGCCCATCAGCGTCATCATCACCTGTATATCTGAGTCCTGACACACCTTGGTCAGACGATCCAGTCTGCGGTAATCAAGTGGGGCATCGGGTTGATCCTGCATCGTATCCCAGTGAGTAAACACACGCAGACTCCTCACGCCCATGCGATCAAGAACCGGCTGGTTGTATTGCGTTAAAGGCGGGGTCGGTTGAATGGCACCCAGCGGCGCACTGAGTCCAAAAAAACGATCCGGATTATCCAGCTCCACCGACTGTGGCACGATTGCAAGGTCCGCCCATGTGTTGCCAAAGACGTGTTGCTCGCCCGTCATTGTTTGTCCAGCAAGTGTGACAGAGACACGAAACCAACCTGTGGATTGTTCAGCAGGCAAATCAATGTGAAGCATGATCGCTGGACTGAATCGTAGCTTTTTGTTGTATGTCCATGTGGCTGGTTCTCTGCCTTGCAAGACTAAATTGTTATCAAAATCATGGACTCGATACCGCAGATGCATTGAGTCGAGTTGATATTTCTTGAAGCTGATTTTGCCATGTCCCAGTATCCGAAAATAGAGTTTGATCTGTTCCTGAGCGTAGAGCACCGTGTCATGATGCGGTGTGTCATGGCGGAGCATCGGATTGATGTAATCTGACAAAGGTGCTTGGCCATTGGACGACGATGCCCCCCAGCTGATTACAATCGTAAGGAGACTGAGTAAGAAACTTCGAGACATCATTTGACTTCTATTTTTAGACATATCACAACTCCTGCGAACCACTGATTGGGTGTTCGTATAAACAAACTTAAAAAACAACATTATTAAACTATCCGGCAACCGGGCCAGTGGACTCACGGATCACCAGTTGCGTGGGTAATGGCGTTTGATCCATCACCGGCACACTGCTGTTTTGATCCAGACTCTGTATCACATTGACAATCCGCTTGACCGCCAACTTACCCATCTCCACCTGAGGCTGAGCAATGGAAGTCAATGGCGGGTCGCAAAATTCAGTCATATTCAAATTCGAACAACCGATCACCGACAAGTCGTTTGGTGTATGGATCCCCATCGCTCTGGCTGTGCGGATAGCTGTCATAGCCATATGGTCGTTGGCACAAAACAAAGCGGTGGGGCGGTGCTTGTTCTCAAGGAGTTGGTGAGTAGCTTTGATCGTTTGATCAATCTCATATTCACCACTGACCATATTGCGAGACTGAATTTTAAGTCCCATTTTTTTCATGGCATGACGGAAGCCAGCTTCACGAACATGCGTTGAAATCGAGTGGCGATTGCCGCCGATATATCCGATTTTGCGATGTCCTAAACCATGAAGATGTTCGATGGCCTGGAAGATGCCCGTGTGATCGTCACATCGAATACTGATAAGTCCAGGGAGCTCTGGTGGCCCACTTAAATGAGAAACAGGCAGGTTCAGTTTACTGGTAATGTCCGCCAAGTCGCGCATGCTTTGTTCATGGGACTCGCCACAAATCAATCCGCTTAAACATTGTGACTGACATTGTGAGGCTAGGGCCTTGGCGTCGAACTGCCAGTCAGTGCGAATGATCTTAATGAGGTAACCCAACGCTTCTGCTTCCTGGCAGAGTCCGTCAAGGAACATGGATAGATATTCACTGGCTACCGTCTGGGTCGCAAAACCGATGACCTTGGCTCGGCCTGTGAACATTGCCTGGGCCAGCGCGTTGGGTTGATAGTTCATTTCCCTTGCTGCCTGCTGGATCTTGCGGCGCGTTTTTTCATTAACCGTCGGATTGTCACGTAAAGCCATCGATACCGTGGACTTGGCATAACCCAAGGTGTCGGCGATTTGTTTAACAGTCGGATTCATCAGACCTCGCTAATGGCATCTAATCAAATCGGTAAGTCCAAAATTGCATTTTGAACCGGTTCAAATCGTTTGATTGATCATAGGCGTCCATTGGAATGGGGTCAATGGTTTAGTGGAAAATTATCATTGAAGGAGGATTGTTGCTGATGTACTGAAAACAAGGTGAATCAATGTCAATTGTATGACGCGCTCGGATATCGCAAAAAGTTGATCGTCCGGTGATAGTTTGTCATCCGTGCTGTGTCTAGACTTTTCTCAACATCAAAGTTCACAACCACAGGAGTACGCCGATGTTTCCTTCAATCTTTTCAGACGAATTACGAATCGACGATATCGATCAGACACTTAAGATTATCTCCGGCTGGGGATATGAGTATGTTGATTTTAGAGCCAGAGTGTTCGGTAAGGGTATCGAGTTTCTCGATCAGGACGAACTCAAACAACTCAAGGGGGTACTTGGGAAGTACAACCTGAAGGTCGGGGCATTACAGACATCGCTTGCCAAAGTGCATCTGCCTGATTCAGAGCGTCAAGCCGCTGAAGCTCAGAAACTTGAGGGTATGATCCGTGCCGCCGATGTGTTGGACTGTCGCCTGGCTCGTGTGTTTAACTTTTGGCAACCCCAGCATGCAGCCCCGGAATTACATGACCAATTGCAGAACCGTGAGGATATGCTCGAGCAGGTCTTGGAGATGTTTGAACCTCTTGCCAAGCGTGGTAAGGAAGCGGGAATGCTCTTTGGTTTTGAAAATTGTGGCCAGTCACCACGCGAAGTGTTGGCATTGCTAGATGCGTTGGATGAGCCGACGTGGGGGTTGGCATGGGACCTGCATGATGACTGGAACTTCCCGCCACGTAAGGAAAACGAAGTCGAGTATCTCATTGAACTGGCGCAGCGGTGCAACATGGTGCATTGCAAGGCCAAGTCGGTGATCCCATCAATCATCAACGCACATGTACCTTGGGATCGTGTGTTGGCAACTTGCGCCGCTGCCGGACTCAAGGGGCCGGTGAGTGTGGAAACGCATCACCATGATCCTGAAAATGACCTGAATGGTGAAAAGGCTTCCAAGGCATGTTATGACCATATCAAAAAGAATTGGCCATCGGCAGCACCCGGCGATATCCGTGAAGCCGCCAAGCCGATTGTGATCGACGTGAAGCGTGATTGGGAAGACAACCCGGTTAACTTTGTAATCGTCGGCATGGGAATGGGACGTAACCGTGCTCGCAGCATGGTCAAGACGCCTGGGTGTAAACTTGTGGGTATCTGTGATCTTAAAGAAGACTTGGCAAAAGAAGCAGGTGATGAATTTGGTGTGCCTTGGACGACAGAAGTCACACCGTGGTTAAGTGATGAAAAGGTGGATGTGGTATTCGTTGTCACGCCCACAGGTAATCATGGTGACGTGGCGATCCAAGCGATGCGTGCGGGTAAGCATGTGATCACCACCAAGCCGATGGATGCGACTTTGGCTAAGTGCAATGAGATGATTCAAGTCGCAAAGGAAAACAATGTTCTGCTAGCGGTGGACTTTGAAAAACGTTTTGATCAAAACGCCTTGCAGATGGCCAAAGCCGTGAAGGACGGCGTTTTTGGCAAAGTGTATTTCGCCAGCGCTCACCTTCGGATCAAACGCACCAAGGAATATTTCGATGTCAATGGTGGGTGGCACGGCACATGGGAACTTGATGGCGGGGGAACCTTCTCCAACCAGTGCATCCATCTGCTTGATGAATTAATCTGTTCGCTTGGGATGCCCATCGAAGTGCGCGCATCGCTGCATACCGTCAAACATGACATCGAAGCTGAAGATATCGGCTTGGGTGAATGGCGTTATGCCAACGGCACGGTGGTTCGCGTGTTCTCCACGACCGTCTGGTTAGGCAGTGGGTGGGATAGCCAGATTGAAATCGCAGGTGAAAAGGGATGTTATGTCGTTTCCGAAGGTGGTCCCTTTGAAAATGGCGTTCGTTGGTACCTTCAAGACAAATGGTCCGACAAGTCGCCGGTGACCGTTGAAACCACCTGGGTCAACGCAGCAGATAATATGGCAGCAGCGATCCGAAGTGGCGAAGCATTGGCATGTGATGGTGCATCCGGTGCGCAGAGTCGGGCGATCCTCGAAGCGATGTATGAATCAGCCCGGTTCCATGAAGGCAAGTGGGTTGCCATTGCCGATGTGATTGAAAAAGCAAAGCTTGTAGAAGCAGTCAGCTAAAGCGATTTGAATAGAGTGTATTTGCCGGACGTGCTTCTGGCGGTGTGATACGGATTTAGTCCGGGTGATCATGCCGCCAGACACGTCCTTTTGCTTGTCGGTATGCCAGGGGATTGACGCCGACATGCTTGAGAAACATATGGCTGAAATGACTCGACGAGTTAAAGCCGATTTCAAGAGCGATATGGGTGATTGGAAGTGAACTGCTGATGAGCAATTGCTTGGCACGTTCCAGTCGTAATTCCGTTAAGCGTTCAGCTAGTGTCTGCCCGGTCGCATGACGATAGACTCGTGCAAGATGAGCAGGAGACAGAGCGACGACTTTCCCCAAGTCATCCCGTGTCAACGAGCGATGCAGATTACTTCGCATAAAGGCATCAAGCTGTTCGATGCGTGCTTCATGTTGCGGGTGCGGCGGATGGGATGGCGAAGATGTTGTTTGCGGTGAATGATCACGCGCCAAGCCAATGAGCAACCGTGTGGTTAGAGACAGAATCAAATCGTTGGCATCATGCTGCCCGGGACTTTGCAATTCGTCGATGAGTGTCGCCATATCCTGTTTCAAGGCACTACCCAGTGAAAGCACTCTGTCATAACATGCATCGAGTTGCAGGCGGTGATTTTCAAAGTTGACCCAGAAATAGCCAATCCCACTTTTGCGTGAACTGGCGCAGCAAGGTGATCGCATTGCACCGGGCGGGATGATTAGCGACTCACCGGGATTAAGTGTGTAGACCTTGTCTTGAACAGTCATTTCTGCACGCCCGTACTGAACGCCATACCACTGGACATCGCTGCGAAAATGCGCGGTGACTTTATAGTTTGGCCCACGTTCATTCCATGCTGCTGCATAGACGGTGATGGGATAGGGGGGCAATGTTTCTGTCATGTTGCGTCCTGACGTTATACGTTGCTTTATCCTACCTGTTTCGTGATTTGCTTGCTGGTGTGATTCAAATCTCATGTGTTCGCTCAAATCAAGCGATAAATATTTAATCGAATATACCAAAATAGCAATATGCAAGAACGGCAATATGGCAACATGGAAATATAGAGAAAAAGCAATGTATGCGACCAGCAATATTGCTATCGCGATATATGCGCCACGAGTAATATTCACTTTCTGCTGTAAAAAAGATAAAATGGTGTGGAAATAAAAAGATTCACTTTTATAATTAAATACGACATACAGGCGCGATCCACTTCGTGGTTTTATTTCATATGTTTCAACTGCCCGGTGTTTAGTATCCCCTGTCGATCCGTTTGATAGATCGTTTAAATTCTCTGCATCTACTCATCTTTATCGCTAACTTTCTCACACATTCATCAGGAGTGCGTTTCTTATGAGAAGATCCAAGCGGGTTGATCAACCTAATGATCAGGAACTTGATCCTGGATGTACAAGTCGCAATCCTCAGTACGGTGAATTGCAGCATTCGACTGTCATATTTAGATACCTCAAGCGATTAGGTGTGATGGCGTTAGTCATGATAGGGGTTTTCTTTCTGATCACATTCCCTTCAAGCAACATGGCTCAGACGCCAGTCGATGCTGATGTGTCAAAGTCTATCGATGATCAGGCAGTGACACCCGCTAATGCCAATGTGATGCAAGCTGCCTCGCTGGCCGATGACAATCCCAAACTTAAATCCAGTACCGCTGATCACACGAAGTTTGAGATTCTGCAACAGAATTTTGCAACAGGCCCTGATGTGACTGCAGCATGTTTGACTTGTCATACGGACGCAGCCAAGCAGTTAATGAAGACCAGTCATTGGACATGGATATGCCCACGCGCCCGACAGGAGTTGGAACAGAAGCAAGGGCGTGCAGTGGGTAAGGGCGAACATATTATTAACAACTTCTGCATTGCGCTAGGGTCCAATGAACCACGTTGTACATCCTGTCACGCTGGTTATGGCTGGGAAGACAAGAACTTTGATTTTGGCAATGAGACTCTCGTTGACTGTCTTGTTTGCCACGACACCACCAAGTCTTACAAGAAGTTCCCGACTGCTGCGGGGCATGCAGTTTATGCCAGCGAATTTCCTAATGGTCGTGAATGGCCCAAGGGGTCTGGCAAGATGTGAAAGCCTGCTGATTTGAAAAACATTGCCATGAACGTTGGCAAGCCTTCAAGACACAACTGCGGGACTTGTCACTTCTTTGGCGGGGGCGGTGAAGGTGTCAAGCATGGTGATATGGATGTGTCACTGGCCAAACCCCATCCCGGCATCGATGTGCATATGGCCCAGGGGTTGGATTTCAAATGTACGCAGTGTCATACCACCGTCGCTCATCAGGTATCCGGACGCTGTTTTACCATCCCGGCTTTGGAGGAAAAGGAATTTGCTTTGTTGGGGCATGAAAGTAACAAACTACTTGCCTGTGAATCCTGTCACACTCAAACACCACACCAGATAGCCAAGCTCAACGATCACACCGATCGTGTCTCCTGTGAAGCATGCCACATCCCGACAATGGCACGAGAACGTCCGACTAAAATGTGGTGGGACTGGTCGCTGGCGGGCAAGAAAACCCCCGAAGGCAAGCCCATTGTCAAAAAGGCTGATGTCAAGGGAACCAAAGTCAATGTCTATGACACCAAGAAGGGTGAGTTTATTTGGATCAAGGATGAGAATCCTGAATACATCTGGTTTAACGGCGAGATGAAACACTCATTTATCGGTGATGTGATTGATGACAAGACACCCGCATCAGAAGTCCCAGGTGTAACCAAAGGACGCTTTGACAAACTTGACATGTCCAAGCCGATTGTCCGGATCAATATCCCCGGTGGTGATGCCAATGATCCTGATTCCAAGATTGTCCCGGTGAAGATTCATCGCGGTAAACAGGTGTATGACAGCAAACGCAAAATCCTGGCGGTCCCCAAGCTCTTCCCAGCAGGTGAGAACAAGGGTGTCGCATATTGGAAAGCCTACGACTGGGATAAGGCCATTGCTGCGGGGATGGACTATATCGGTCAGGAGTACAGCGGCGAGTACGATTTTATTCAGACTGAAATGGTCTGGCCGCTGGCACACATGGTTCCTACTGCCAAGGATGCAGTGAGTTGCGCTGAATGTCATACACCGCAGGGGCGACTTGCCAATATTAGTGGAATCTATATCCCAGGCCGGGATCGTAATCCAATGATCGACATCGTGGGGTGGGGCTTGGTCGTGTTGACGCTCCTTGGTGCTGCGGGACATGGACTTCTGCGGCTGGTATCCAAGGGTAAGGGAGAAGATAAATGAAAAAGGTCATGGTTTATAAACGCTTTGAACGCTTCTGGCATTGGCTCCAGGCCTTGCTGATTATCCTTCTGGCTCTCACTGGATTTGATATCCATTATGCCCAGTTGCATCTCTTTGATTTTCATATGGCACATCAGATCCATCAGGTCTGTGCATGGTCATTTATTGTCCTGGTCGCGTTTGCTATTTTCTGGCATATTACGACCGGCGAGTGGAAGCAGTACATTCCTACCCGTAAGTATGTTGGTGCCATGATTCAGTTTTATCTGGTGGGTATCTTCAAAAACGCACCGCATCCAGTGAAGAAGACTTTGATCAGTAAGCTCAACCCCTTGCAGAAACTGGTCTATTTAGGACTGAAGATTTTGATCATTCCAGTCATGGTGACGACTGGCTTGATGTTGATTTACTACAACGAATTGTTGGCAGCGGGTTACAACCTTTCACTTGGAGTGCTGGCTACGATTCACACCATCGGAGCATTCGGATTGATGGTGTTCCTGGCAGGACATATTTATTTGATTACGACCGGACATACACCCATGTCCAATCTCAAGGCCATGATCACCGGCTATGAAGAATTGGATGAGAACGATACACAACCTACGGAATCCGTCGCGAATCAGGCTTAATTGCCATACATATCGTTTTTGACTGAAAGTCAAACAAGAGAGGAAACGTTGATGTTTAAGTCCACAGCCATCGTTACGCTTATCCTATGTCTGTGCTGTACAGGTCTGCTTGCTGAGGATGCAGCAGTGTCCCAGTCCAGTGCAGATGATGTTGTTAAACCCAAGAAGTCTGTGTGGCCGGCCTACGCCAAGATGCGCTTCACTGAAGATTACAGCCAGACTGCCAACGCCAAACACCGCGATGTGTTTGATGCTCTTAAGAATATATCCATCGGTGATGATCCTGATTGGTATGCAAGCTTTGGTGGGCAAGTGCGTATTCGTTACGAAGACTATCAGAATTTTAATTTTGGTCGTCCGGCTGTTAACGATGACGGCTATGTCCTGCAGCGATATTTTCTGCACGCGGACATGCATTTTGGCAAAGCCTTTCGCATCTTTACCGAGATCCGCAGTGCATGGGCCACCGACTGGGATTTGTCCAACAGTACCGCGCCGCATCCATTGAACTTTCATGATGAGTTCGATTTCATGAATCTGTTTGGTGAGTTGAATTTGAATCTGTCCGATGACCTTATGGCCACCATTCGCGCGGGACGCTGGGAAATGAACTACGGGATGGGGCGCGTGATCGGTTGCCGTGACTGGTCACAGACACGCCGTCCGTTTGACGGAGTCTCGGCTCGACTGAACAGTGGCAAAAACTGGATTGATGGTTTCTGGGCCAATTGGGTTCAAGTGCATCAGTATGAAGCGTTCAACAGCAGCGATGAAGATATCCAAAGTTGGGGTGTCTATGCACATCTGCAACAGGGCGGTCGACTGCCGTTTAACACCGAGCTTTATCTGCTGGGTAAAGACAACACCACCGGCAGTCGTGACGATCATCGCATCACGATTGGTGGGAGGGTTTTTAGTACGATCAAGGACACTGATTTTTCTTACGATGTCGAAGGTGCTTATCAGTTTGACTATCAAGGCACGGACGTTTCAGCCGGTTTCTTTGCTGCTGAATTGACCTACAAATTCAAGCAGTACGATACCAAACCATGGATTTCCGCAGGATTCGACTGGGCTTCAGGTGATGGTGATTCGACGGATGGTCAGATCAACACCTATGAGCCGGTCTCTGCATTTGGTCACTACTATTTCGGTTACATTGATCAGATTGGACGCCAGAATATTGTCAGCCCTTGGCTCCGTCTGGGATTTAAGCCAATCAAGAAGTTGACCACGATCGCTGAAGTGCATTGGTTCTGGGCAGAGCAGGCAGCGGATGGCATCTACAGTCCGTGTAACTGCTCCAAGGTGATGCGTGGCGGTGTCGCCGGTGCCAACAGTTTTATCGGGACCGAATTGGACTTGCTGGTGAAGTACAAACTTGATCATCACACCATGCTCATGGCTGGTTACAGCTACCTTTGGGCGGGGGACTACGTGGATGACACCGGTTCGGGAACCGATGATGTACAGCGTGTCTACGTTCAGATGCAGTTTAATTTTTGATTCACGAATTCTCCTGGCCAAGTGAAAAGGCCAATTTGATTGCCGACACACAAAGGCACGAAGAGCCCCACTGAAGCTGGATTTCGGTGGGGCTTTTCATTGGTTGGATGCCTGTAGGCAAACTGTTGTTAAAGCAATATCGGGTTGGAATGATGTACAACAAGTAATACATGGAAAGGTTATTGGTGACACTGCATTTTTGTTTTTTCAGGCTGCCAGTTAACCGTCTGCAACAGCTTCAGAATCGAATTGTGCAACTATAGATGTAATCCATTTGCCACCAACCCACATTTCGGTAAAAATATCTCTCCTATGCCCGGATTTGTCAGTCTTGTGACTGGCGTCGATGTTTTATCATCGCATGGTCCGAGTCGATTCAACGCCTCTAAATTGACTGGAAATATCAATATGGCAATTCAATACGCCGATGGCACACACCTTTTTACCAGTGAATCCGTTTCCATGGGACATCCTGACAAGGTCTCCGACCAAGTCTCCGATGCTGTTCTTGACAGCCTGCTGGCAGTGGACCCGATGGTTCGCTGTGCTTGTGAAACGCTCTGCACCACGGGCCTTGTGGTCGTGGCTGGCGAAGTGACCGTTCACAATGACAAAGCCGTTGCTGCCATGGAAAACATCGAAGAAACCGTTCGCAAGACGCTCAAGGGTATTGGTTATACCGATCCTGCCATGAAGTTTGACAGTGAAAGCTGTGCGGTGATTCGCACCATTCACGGTCAGTCCGCTGACATTGCCATGGGCGTGGACAAAGAAGGTGCTGGCGACCAAGGCATGATGTTCGGTTATGCTTGCCGCGAAACACCGTCCTTGATGCCGCTTCCCATTGACCTATCCCATCGTCTGATGGCACGACATGCAGTGGTACGTGAAAAGAACATCATCAAGGGTCTGCGTCCAGACGCCAAGAGCCAGGTGACTGTGGAATACAACGGCGACAAGGTCTCGCGTATCCATACGGTTGTGGTTTCCACTCAGCATACCGCCGACTGGAACGGTGCCAAAAAACAGGCACTGCTCAAGAAGCAGGTCATCAAGCATATCATCGAACCGGTGATGCCCAAGAAGCTTTACAACGCCAAGAACGTGATTATTCACGTCAATCCCACCGGCCAGTTTGAAATCGGCGGCCCCCACGGCGACACCGGCCTCACCGGCCGCAAGATCATCGTTGACACCTATGGTGGTCGTGGTTGTCACGGCGGTGGTGCATTCTCCGGTAAGGACCCCACGAAGGTCGACCGCTCAGCTGCATATATGGCTCGCTACATTGCCAAGAACATCGTCGCTGCCAAGCTCGCTGACTCCTGCGAAGTGCAGTTGGCTTATGCCATCGGCGTTGCGGATCCCATGTCCATTCGCGTGGACACCCAAGGCAGCAGCAAAGTCAGTGAAGAAGTCCTCGAAGCAGCCGTCGCCAAGGTCTTCCCATTGCGTCCTCAAGCGATCATCAAGCATCTTGATCTGCGTAAACCAATCTATCAGCGCACCGCTCGTCATGGTCACTTCGGTCGCAAGCCCGATGCCACTGGCGGCTTTGGTTGGGAAAAAACCGACAAGGGTGCTGCACTGAAGAAGGCTTGTGGGGTAAAATAAACCCAAGCCCATTCCAATCGTTCAAAGACACGCAATCGTGATTGGTTTGGGGGCCAATCATGGTTGCGTGTTATCATTTGGAAGTTGACGCAAAAGGGCAAGTCATGCTGATCAAAAAAGGTATCGCAGTTTCACCTGGTGTGGCTATCAGCCGAGCTGTGGTGATTGATGCTGAAGATGTTGCCATCCCACGCAGGACGGTTGCGCCCACAGCAGTAAAGCGGGAAATTCAACGGCTGGATCAAGCACTTGCCGAATCCCAGGAAGATATCCAGAAGTTGCGTGAGCAGGCTGTGGCCACGGTCGGTGAAGATCTTGCCAAGATTTTCGATGCCCACATGGCGATGCTCATGGATCGCCCGACCATTGCCCAGATCAAGCAAGCAATCGAAGGAGAGTTCGTCACTGCAGAATATGCGGTGTACTCGGTGATGCGACGCCTGGCACAGATGTTCTCTGGCCAGGAAAACCGCTACATGCGTGAACGGGCCAATGATATCTGGGATTTGGAACGGCGTATCCTTGGTCATCTCATCGGTCACTCCCAGCAGGAACTCTCACATTTGGATTCTGAGTGTATTCTTGTTGCACATGATCTGACACCCAGCCAGACCGCATCCTTGGACAAGAAAAAGATCAAAGGCATCGCAACAGATGCAGGCGGTCGTACCAGTCACACCGCCATCCTTGCTCATGCTTTGGGTATCCCCGCAGTCGTGGGTCTGGAAGATATCACTGGCGCGATTAACAACGGTGATTCGATCATTCTCGATGGTAATCGTGGCCAAGCAATCATTGAACCCAATGCTGAGCAGTTACTGACTTACCGTGAGTACAAACGCAAAGCCACTGCCTTTGAGAGTACGCTTGATGAACTGCGTAAACTACCTGCTCAGACGACTGACGGGACGCCCATTGCACTTGAGGCCAACATCGAATTCCCAGATGAGATCGAACCGGCCTTGGGTAAAGGTGCAACCGGCATTGGGCTTTATCGCACGGAATTTTTGTTCCTTGCTTCTGAGACCGAACCGACTGAAGAGCAGCAGTACGACTCGTATAAGGAAGCGATTGATGCGTGTAATGGCTTGCCTTTGACAATCCGCACATTGGATCTTGGTGCGGATAAGGTCTGGATCGGTGGCTATACCGATCATGCCGAACGCAATCCATTTTTAGGTTGTCGTTCCATTCGATTGTGTTTACAAAATCTGCCACTGTTTAAGACTCAGTTACGCGCAATTTTACGTGCTTCGGTTCATGGCCCGGTGCGTATCATGTTTCCACTAATCAGTAATCTCATGGAACTGCGTCAAGCCAAGATGATCCTTGCAGACGTCATGGAAGACCTTGATGAACAGGCCATTGAGTATGCCAGCGACATCCCCGTGGGCATGATGATCGAAGTGCCATCCGCTGCGCTGCAGGCATCGGTGTTTGCCCAGGAAGCTGACTTCTTTTCCATTGGCACCAATGACCTGATTCAATACACCGTTGCAGTCGACCGTGGTAATGAACGCATCGCCAACCTGTACTCCGCTGCACATCCTGCGGTGATCCAACTCATCCGCGAAGTGGTACGTGCTGCCAAGCGGGGGAATATTGATGTCTCGCTATGTGGTGAAATGGGGGGCGAGCCGGAGTATGTGATGTTGCTTTTGGGATTGGGACTCAGAAAGATTTCCATTACGCCACCAGCCATCCCGGAAGTCAAACAGATCATTCGCTGCGTGTCGATTGAAAAATGTAAACGCGTTATGCGCAAGGTCGCCACCTTCGAAACCGAACACCAGGTGCTCAACTATCTCCGCGAAGAAATCCGCCGTGTGCTTCCCAATGGGAAATTGGGCGGGCGGTAATGTGAATGGTTTTGGAGTCATCAATATTTTGCATGGTGGTCTTGATTTACGGTGTAGCAAAATGTTCTTGTCCTCATTCAGTTCGTCACATTTATCGGTGATTCCAGTCTAATGAGTTGTTTGGGCAACGAAAATCGGTTGGACCTGGTCATACTTTGTGAAGAGATCTTTGATTATCAGTTTTATGCTTATGAGGTTTTTCGAAGGTCTCGATTGTCATTTTAAATCGGACTCTTATAGAGCATGCTTCTTTACGGTTAGAGCACTTATCGTAATTTGTCTTAACCTTGCTTTGCAAAGAGACTGGTGACTAGCCACTACGGACTGGGGTTTAGACAGATAATGTTGCCTGTTTTGAGTGTTATTTTTGCCTTTCCCTAATACCCAAGTCGCCAGTCGTTTGTGGAAACAGGAAATGGGATTAATGATTTGAACAGCTCCAAGTAACTGTTTATACAATAAGATGGTTGCTTAGCACCCTATGACCGGACATTTGGTATGCGCAAATTATTGGAGAGACACATGCGTTATTTATTGGTTTTGACCTTCGTAAGCCTGTCGGCTCAATTTTGCCTTGCTCAACAAGAGATTACTCAGAACATCTCATCTGATCAACGCATCGCTCAGCTTGAAGCAAAAGTGTCGCAACTTGAAGCAGCACTCAAACCGCTTCTCATTGAGTATGAGATTAAGCTGCGCAAAAACACTGCCCGGCAAGCTGCAAGCAAACGTATGCGACTGGATCAACAGACCCACACTATTGATGAGCTTAAGGCGATGGAAGGACTGTATCAGCTTGCCAATAAAAATCTGCGAGATGAAAATGCCAAGTCTAATCTGGAAAAGGTTATCGCCGACTATCCCAAATCCAATCGCGCCGGCTGTGCATCAGTCTACCTTGGACAGATAACTGCCGGGGACGATCAGATCAAGCATCTCAAACAGGCCATCGCTACCTACAGTGATTGTTACTATGGCAACGGCGTCCAAGTGGGTGCCTATGCCCGGTTGCTATTAGCAACGCGCTATGCCCATGATGGGAAAAACGCAGAGGCTATCAAACTGCTTGATGAACTGACTAAGGACTACCCAAGAAGTCTTAATCACAAAGGCCAGCCCCTGGAAATCAGTGTCAGTGCATTACGCAATCGCATTGCACAGGCAGAGACCAAGTAGCCCGTCTTTTTCAAATCACAATGGTCGACGCATTGGCGGGTTGGGCAGCATGGGTTTTACTGCGGGGCTTCGCATAACACGCTGTTTTCTGGCTTGATGAAGCTGTTGGCTGCGGGATAGACCATTTGCATGTTGCTGAGAGTCGCCGAGCCGATAGGTTGGCCGATGACGCCTTTGTCCAGTGACCAATTCCAGAAAGTCCAAGTGCGAGGCAGGATCACGCCAGCGAGTTTGACGTAATTGTCATAGGTAATGGCATGCGGATTACTTTCAGCAGTAGACACGTCTTTACCATAAGTGACGATGTATGCCATCCCGCGTAACCAACGCGTTTGCGGGTCAACATAAATGACATACCAGTCATCGGGTGTATCGCCTACGCCTTGGCCGAAGGTGAGTTTACCTGCTGCGAGTTGGCGATCACCCATGAATGGTAGTGTGCCAAGGTTCTGCAGATGTGATCCGGCATCGTTGAGTTTGAATGGGGCGACCAAAAAATAGGACCATGTCAATGCATCAAATCGCGGGCGTGCCACATTTGCATCAGGCGGACTCATCCAGACTTGATTGCCGTCGTAAACCAACACGGTTCCATCCGTGAGTGTCAGTCGGACTTTGCCACCTGCGCGGTCGGTCAGTAGTGTTCCTGTGAGTCGGACTTTGCCACCGAAAGAAAGCTTGATGTCGGTTTGCAGGCTGCGCGAACGTGTCCAATGCCAGCCACCATGTGCCTGGGCGACACGTTTAGCCATGACCGTATCGCTTGGCCCCTTGGCAGCACGAACAGAGCCATCGATTTGCGGTTGAGCAACTGATGTCATCGGCGTTGTATGACTCACATCCGGTTCAATCACGACAACTTGCGGCTTGGTGGGCTTGGGTTGTACAGTGACTGCGTTCGTGGGATTGTCATCGAGCATGCCGTCGGAAAGGGCGGCCGCGTCATTGGGAGACAGTTCGGTGATGACGATTGGCTGATCGCCTGTTGAGGTTGGGATGGGCGTTGCGATGGGTTGAGCCTGTGACTGTTGCAGTTCATAGGCAGGGTCCGGATTAGCAGTTGGCTTATTCTGACAGCCGGTTGCAAATAATCCAAGTGATAAACAAACAATCAGTAGTATATACCGTGCCATGTGGTGGAACCTTTCTGAACAAGGCTATTGTATCCGAACATCATAACACGTTGGCAACCTGTTGTCGGATAGCAAGGCGATGTGATTGATTAAGTTAGGCGATATCAGTCTAACGTAACACATCGGGATTGACGTTGTATTATTCCAGGCTTTGATCCGCGCGTAAAAAAACACGCCTGAAGCACTGAGTCGTCAGGCGTGTCTTGGATTGTTTGCCAACGTGATCCGGGTATTGGACATCATCTCCATATGGACATAGCGACCATCTGGATGAGTCAAAATGAAGATCAGGCTGCTGAGGCGGCAGCGGCTTTGTTGTTGTACTTAGCCGTCAAGCGACCCTTGGTACGTGAAGCCGTGTTCTTGTGCATGGCACCCTTGGCCGCAGTGCGGTCGAGGATTTTGTAGAGTTCGCTCAGTTCTTTTTGAGCTTGTTCCAGCGAGCCGTGAAGAATGGTTTCTTCGTAAACCTTCAGCGCTTCGCGGAAGTTGCGCTTGCGCCAGCGATTGAGGTGGCGACGGGTTTCGTTCTGTCGGATACGTTTTTGAGCACTAAGCGAATGCGCCATGGCAGTAGCTTCCCTAATATCTGCGAAATACAGTTCATTTCAAACAATTTACAGTCCCACATAGCCTTTGGCAGATGTGGAGCCACGCATTATGAACAAAACCGAGATGAAATGCAAGTCTCAATAGCGAAAAAACCTCTTGCCAATCCATATGATAGTCAATACCAAGCTCTTGACGGCTGCGTTTTACCAATTAAATCCGTCGTCAGGTGTCGCAACGGGCAGGTTCAACAGGTCAATTCAAGATATCCCAAGCAGATCAAAGGCTGTCATTTTGAGTTTCAATTCATCGAGTTATTGCAATGGCAGCGCCCGATTGATTATAAAGACTGCGAATACTGCCCCGTGATCAGGCACCTCATTGTTGACAGCTAATGCCTATGAGTTACACTATTAAGTCTTGTTTATATGTACGGGCAATAGGGCTCGTGCAGTGACTTGAGGCAACACATGATGCCAATGAACGATATGCAAGTTTGTTTTGGGGCCTTGGTACTTTGATGGCGCGGTTCCCGCACTATCTTTACCAAGTCGCTATGACTTGTCGCTTCATGGGAATGAAGCAGCCTGTTCGAGCAGCCTCCCTGATTTGGGGGAATGCCGCATGAGGTTGTTTCACATCATGATTTCTCAGTGATTGTTTTCACTGTGAAGCTTCAAGCCATGGATTGCATAGTGCGACACATGGCTTTTTTCATACCCGGATTTTTTACAATTTCCGGTCAACACAATTTGGGAACTCACTTAGAGAGTTCGACAATTTAATAATCCAAACAGGATTGACAATATGAACACACAGGAAATGCTTCGGCTTATCGACAACATCGCCCGCGAACGCAACGTGGACAAAGAAGCGCTGCTCACCGACCTGGAACAGGCCATGGTCTCTGCTGCACGCAAACACTTCAATGCTATCGATACCGAAGAGTTCCGATGTCAACTCGACCGCATCACCGGCAAGATCCGCTTGTGGCGTGGCGAAGACGAAATTCCCATCGAAGAACTTGGCCGAATCCCTGCCCAGACTGCCAAGCAGGTCATGATTCAGCGGTTCCGTGAAGGTGAACGCAACAGCATTTTCAACGAATACATCGACCGCGTTGGCGAACTGGTCACCGGTACCGCTCAGCGTTATGAAGGTGGCTCACTGGTCATCTCCATCGGGCGTGCCGAAGGTTTCATGCCTCGCAGTGAACAGATTCCCGGCGAACAACATCAAGCCGGCGAACGTGTCCGCTGCTTGATTCTTGATGTCCGCGAAGCAGGTAATCAGGTCAAGATCGTTCTCTCGCGTGGCAATCCGGAATTCATCCGCCGCCTCTTTGAAGTGGAAGTGCCCGAAGTCTCTGAGCGAATTATCGAAATCAAAGCCATGAGTCGCGAACCGGGTCACCGCACCAAGATCGCAGTGAGTTCCATTGACTCCAAGGTCGATGCTGTGGGCGCCTGTGTGGGTGTGCGTGGTAGCCGTATCAAGAACATCGTTGATGAACTTGGTGGCGAAAAAATTGACATCGTCCGCTGGAATGAATCGTCACAGATTCTCATCCAGAACGCGCTGAAGCCAGCCGAAGTGGTTGAAATCAGTCTCTGCTTTGAACTGGGTCGTGCAACGGTTGTGGTCAACGATGACCAACTGTCACTGGCCATCGGCAAGCGTGGGCAAAACGTCCGACTTGCGGCTCGTCTGACGGGTTGGGATATCGACATTCTGACACCGCCAGAATTTACCAAGGGTCTGGATACCATGGCAGCCACACTGACCACCATTGATGGTGTTGAAGACGATCAAGTCGACCGCTTGGCAGCCTTGGGTCTTATCAGCGTCTTTGACGTCGAAGAAGTCGGCGTGGATTACCTGCAGACACAACTGGGCATTGCCCCGGAAATGGCTACAGAGATTGTCCAGGCATCTGCGGTCAAGGCCAAGGTCGTTGCCGAAGAGCAGCAGCGTGAGAAGGAAGAAGCCGCTCGCAAGAAGGCTTCTGGTCAGACTGAAGATGAAAATGTGGACATGTCCGATCCCGGTGAACAGCAGGCAGCCGCCGTGCTTGGACTCATCGGTGGTAATGCCGCACCCGAGGCAAAGCCTGCTGAGTCGGCTGACAAGGCTCCGGCAGAAGAAGAAACCGGTGACATCATGGACATGCTCACCAACCGAACCAAAACACCGGCCCCGGCTCCTCAAACAGAGCAAGCCCAACCGGAAGTGGAATCTGCTGACGCATCAGACGAGCAGCAGCAACCACAGGAAGATAGTGAATCGCAGCAGACATCGTGAGAGTGACTCGCCTAAGAAAGGTTCGTCACCGTGGCGAACGTATTTGAGTCCATCACGATTAACGCGTGCTAACAGGCTCCGGATAGCTAAAGGAGACGGATTTGGCGAAGGCCAAGAGAGTATTTGAAGTTGCCAAGGAACTGGGTGTTACCAGCAAGGCAATCGTCGAAAAGTGCAAAGCCGAAGGTGTCCCGGACATTACCAATCACATGTCCGTGGTCAAGATCGGCCTGGTAATGACCATTCAAGAATGGTTTAGTACCGGTGCACAAGACGAGGAAACTGCGCACACGGCCGTGGAGACCGCCAAGAAGGTGGACCTGAAAAAGGCCCGTCGAAAGGCTGCCGCCAAGCCCGTTACACCAGCTGGTGATGATGTCGATCCGGCGGGTCGTTCTGTCAGTGAGGACAAGCCCGAAGCTGTCGCCAAAGCAAGACCCAGAATTTCCGAAGAGCCCAAGCCCCAGGCAGAAGAAGCGCCGTCCCCGGCCGCAGAACCTGTTGCCCCGGAAGCTCCGCAACCAGTCGTTGAACAAACGCCTGTTGAGCCGTCGACTCCAGAGCCTCCGGTTGAGGAATCACAACCGGTTGTCTCAGAGCCCACACCTCAACCCCAGCCCGAGCCTGTTGCTGCCGATCAAGCAGAAGCGGCAACGGAGTCGGACGATGAAGGTGGCCCGCAGATGAACGTGCCGCGTCGTCCTGATGTGATCAAGCCAGCCGGCGAGCAATTGCAGAAGCCCACAGGCGCTGTACTCAAAGGCCCACGCGTGGTTCGCATCGAACAACCTGAGCAGATGCAGGCACCTCGCCCGCGTCGGCCTCAAGGTGGTGGTGACCGAAACAATGGCGGCGGTGGCGGAGGTGGTGGCGGCGGCTATGCCCCATCAAACGAACCCAATGTCCCCGGTATCAGCCGATCCCGTGGCCCAGAACGTGGTCGCGGCGCTGGCGCAGGAGCCGGTGCGGGTGATGGCGGTCGTGGTGGTGATCAGGGACGTGGTAAGCGTCGCGGTCAAAATTCACGTCGCGGTCGCAGTGGCGATTCAATGCCAGTGGGTCCCGGTAAGATCAGTGAACAGGATCTGATCGAACTTGATGCACGACTCAAGGGCGCGCCTGGCTATTTGAAGCAGCGCCGCCGAAGTCTACGTTCCAAGTCTGGTTCTTCGCAGATTCAGATGCCCGTGGACGTGGGTGGTAAAGTTGAAATTCCCGAACCGATCACCATCAAGAGTCTCTCTGCGGTGACTGGCATCAAGTCCGCTGACATCATCAAGTATCTCTTTGCCAAAGGCGTCATGGCTACCATCAACTCGGCAATCGACACCGAAGCCGCGATGGAAATTGCCATGGAGTACGAAATCGAGCTGGAGGTCAAGGAACAGCAGACGGCCGAGGAATCGGTGATCGAAGAGTTCGAAAACCAGGATCCGGTGAACGTCAGTAAACGTCCGCCAGTGGTGGCCGTGCTCGGTCACGTTGACCATGGTAAGACCTCGCTGCTGGACAAAATCCGCAAGGCCGATGTCGCTGCTCATGAAGACGGCGGGATCACCCAGCACGTTGGTGCGTATCGCGTGACCATTGAAGGGTCCGAAGGCGACAAGAAGACCGTTGTCTTCCTGGATACCCCGGGTCATGAAGCGTTCACGTCCATGCGTGCCCGTGGTGCGAACATCACTGACATTGTCGTACTGGTGGTTGCTGCTGACGACGGTGTAATGCCTCAGACCATTGAGTCGATCAATCACGCCAAGGCTGCCGGTGTTCCGGTGGTGGTGGCATTGAATAAATGTGACGTGCCTTCGGCAACCGACGCCAACATCCAGAAAATCTATGGTCAGCTTGCTGAACATGGCCTTAATCCTGCGGACTGGGGTGGTGAGACTGAAATCATCAAGACTTCTGCAGAAACAGGTGAAGGTGTCAAGGATCTACTTGAAGTTCTCGACTATCAAGCCGAACTGCGTGAACTCCAGGCTGACTTCGGTGGTCTGGCTCGCGGTATGGTGATCGAAACCGAGATGCAGGAAGGTCGCGGTCCGGTCGCTCGTGTTCTGGTTCAACAGGGCACCATGAAGGTCGGTGACTTCATTGTCATCGGTCGTGCGTTTGGACGTGTCCGGGACATGACCGACGAACGTGGTCGCGTGATCAAAGAAGCTGGTCCATCGACACCGTTGGAACTTTCAGGTATCGACATGGTCCCTGATGCTGGTGAACACTTCTACACGACCAAGACATTGCAGCGTGCTGAAAATGTCGCCAAGCAGTACCGTGATAAGGAACGTCAACGTCAACTCGCCTCACAGACAAAGGTCACACTCGACAACTTTGCCGAGACGATCAAGGCGGGTGAGACGAACTACCTTCGCGTGGTCCTCAAGGCCGACGTGCAAGGCAGTATCGACGTGCTCAACAAGACACTCAGCGAAGTGGGCAACGACGAAGTGGCAGTCAAGGTCATTCACTCAGCAGTGGGTGGCGTGACCGAATCGGATGTCTTGCTTGCCGATGCGTCGGACGCCATCGTGGTCGGTTTCCACGTGGTGGCCAATGCCGTTGTGCGTGACATTGCTGATCATCGCAAGGTTGAAATTCGTAACTACCGCGTCATTTATGACCTGGTGGACGATATCAAGTCTGCACTTGAAGGCATGCTCGCACCTGAAGTCAAGGAAGAACAGCTCGGTGTCGCTGAAGTCAAACAGGTCTTCAAGATCAGCAAGGTTGGCAACATTGCCGGCTGTCTGGTCAACGAAGGTGTCATCAACGCCAAGTCCAAGATTCGCGTTGTCCGTGACGATATCGTCGTTACCGACAATCGCAACATCGAGGCACTGCGTCGACTTAAGGACGAAGCCAAGGAAGTGCGAATTGGTACCGAATGTGGTATCCGCATCAAGGGCTTTGATGACCTTAAACCAGGCGACCTGCTTGTCTGCTTCAAGAGCGTTGAAATCGCAAGGAAGCTTGAAGAATAAGGTGAAGCGACTAGGAACTAGTGACTAGTGTTAGATGGTAAACATGAAAACTACAGGGATGGTGGCTGCTTTTTACTAGTCCCTTGTGGCTAGTCCCTAGTCCCTGAATAAAAACATGGTGATTGGTGTTTTACAAGTTGAACTGACCATTGATGGGCCAGAATCACTCAAGGATAAACGCCGCGTGGTGCGTCGGCTTAAAGACCGCCTGCATCGCGAACATCAGGTTTCAGTCGCTGAGGTGGATCAACTGGACAATCGTCTGGTTGCGATACTGGGTATCACCATGGCCAGCAATGACGTGTCCTACACACAGAGTGTGCTTGATCGGATTCTCGACAAACTCAAGGATCAAAGAGATTGCTACCTTAGCAATCACAGCAAGCAGATTTTGACTGGACATTAAAATAACAGGTTACAGATGACTTTATCTGTGACGACTTGCGTTTAACGCAATGAATGTAAAAGCCCGAATATGACGCATCGCAAAGAACAATTTGAATCGACACTCAAGCGTGCCATTAGCACCATGCTTCAGCGTGATCTATCTGACCCACGAATCCGTGGGATGGTCAGTGTCACCCATGTGGCGGTGACCAAGGATATGCGCGAGGCGACGATCAAGGTGTCGGTGATTCCTGCAGAGTACGAAAAACTGACATTGCATGGACTTAACAGTGCAGCCAAACATATTCATGGCAAGTTATTCAAGCAAATGGATGTCCGGCGTTTGCCGTTTCTGAAATTTGTACTTGATCCAACCCTTAAAAAACAGGCGGAAGTCTATGCCGCCATTCAGGAGGGATTGGCCAAGGAGAAAGCATTGGAAGACGATGCTGATACGGTCAATTCTGAGGAAGATACCCAGGAGCCCACTTCGTGAAAGACGACAGTACCTACGCCAAGAAGTTCACTACGCTAATCAAAAAAATCTGCAAGGCCTACAAGCATGAAGAAGTGATTCAGCTTGAACCAACCACGCAGATTATTATCAGTTATCTTGAATGGAACGCGACCAACGCTCTGGCTTTAGAAGCACATGATCAGATCATGCAGGCGATGGTCGACAACAACGATATCCGCGTGAGTCTGCCCGATGAGATCGTCAGCCTGATTGGCGAAGACTATCCACTGGCTCATGAACGTGCCTGTCGTATGCACGAAACGCTCAACGAGCTGTTTAACCGTGAACATGGCATCGTGATCACATCGCTTAAGGGTAAAAACAAAAAGCAGATCAAGACCTATCTTGAAACACTGCCTGGCGTGACACCTTATGTGGTGGCGCAGAATTTGTTGTTGTCATTCGGAGGTCATGCCGTGCCTGTGGACGAGCATATGCTTGCTCTGCTTAAGGATGAAATGGTCGTCCACCCCGATTGTACTTTGGCTGAAGCCGAGTCCTTCTGTGAGCGACATATCAAGGCAGTTGATGCCTTAGAGTCCCACCTTGCGATGCGCGCCTGGGCGGACGAATATGAATTGATGATTCCTGACCCCACTCCCGACTCGGCACCTGCCTCGGATGTCAGACTCACCGAACCCGCATCGACTGCCAGTGATTCAAATAAGAAGACTTCCAAGGCAAAGACATCCAAGTCTTCGTCCACCAAGTCCTCATCCAATGCTAGCGCAAGTAAAACCAAAACAGTCAAGAAAACTGGTACATCAAAGACAACGAAAAAGAAGGCTGCCAGTAAAAAAGCGACCAAGTAAGAAAGGCAGGTCAGAGACACTTCTGACTTGAATATAATAGAACAATGAGTGATTCAAAGTCCATCCTTCGCATCGGTTTACCCAAAGGCTCATTACAGGATTCCACCGTGGATCTCTTCGCCCGGGCCGGTTACAAAATTACCATTCCCAGTCGTTCCTACTTCCCGACCATTGATGATCCACAGATTGAAATGGTCATGTTCCGCGCTCAGGAAATGAGTCGCTACGTGGAAGACGGCGTGGTTGACATGGGGATCACCGGCCATGACTGGGTCATTGAAAACCAATCCGATGTGCATGAAGTCTGCGAATTGGCATACAGTCGCGCGACTTCCAATCCGGCTCGTTGGGTGCTCTGCGTGCCTGAAGAATCTGATATCCATAAACCTGAAGACATGGCCGGCGGCATCATTGCCACGGAACTCAAAAAGACCACACAGAAGTATTTCGATGACCGGAAGGTGCCCATCAAGAAAGTCGAATTCTCATGGGGTGCCACCGAAGTCAAAGCACGTTTGGTCAGTGGTATCGTCGATATTACCGAGACCGGCTCATCAATCCGTGCCAACAAGCTTCGCATCATTGACACCATCCTCACAAGTACCACGCGCTTGATTGCCAATCACGATGCATGGAAGGATGACTTTAAGCGTCAGAAAATCGAAGACTTGGCCTTGTTGCTTGAAGGTGCTATTGAAGCCCGTGAAAAGGTTGGCCTGAAGATGAATGCTCCCAAGGACAAGCTCGATGAAATCATCAAGCTTTTGCCTTCGGAAAAGTCTCCAACAGTCAATCAGTTGGCGGATCAGGATTGGGTTGCTCTTGAAGTGATCGTCGAAGAAAAGATCGAACGCAATCTGGTCCCGCAATTGGTGCGTGCCGGTGCGACCGGGATTTTCAGTTATCAGCTCAAGAAGGTTATTCATTGACCTGAGGGGCGATCCCCAACCGCGTATCATGATTTGACGATACGCAAACAACTTAGTTTTTTACTACGACCTTTCTTCGGAAAGGTCGTTTTTTATATGATCATGACGAATGTTTTACTGTCCACGAAGCGGTGGTTTCTCCACACGCCGGCTGCCTGCGATCACTCCAAATGCGATGTGTATTGATAAAGCATTGAATCAAAGCCAAGACATTTGCAACGAAACAGTCACGTAACTTGTAAAATCGACTGGCAGGACAGCTCGAATACTGTCATCATAAGCATGTCAGGACACCGGCACGGGTGTGTCGGGGCAAAAGCACCAATAACTGCATCACCCTGCAATCGGACGCCAATTGCAAATGGGATACGGGACGCCAACGCCGGCCCGGTCAGGCGACAGCAGGGGGGAGACCATTTTGAACATACACCGTCACCGCGATTTAAATTGGATATTGATTTGTGTGATCCTCTTTGCTGGTTGCCAGGCTTATCCAGCCCGCGCACAGCAGATTGATCCCGCTGTCCCGCCGGGACTCGACGCTCGCGTGGTAACACCCTACAGCGGTAACGCATTGCAAAAAGCGTCCAAGCCATTTGACCAAATCTTAAATGACATCAAGAAGCCTGTATTTCTTCCTGAAGATCCGGTGGCACTTCAAAAATCCATTGATGATCAACCACAGGTCGAACCTCCCATCGTGGCAATGCTCTCTTACGTGCAGGCTCGCATGGCATGGGAACAGAAGCGACTCTTTGAAGCTCGGCAATATCTTGAACGATCATTGACCATGGCGCCCAACAGCAAGCACCTTCTGCAAATGCTTGCCCAACTCTGGGCTTCGACAGGGAATCTTTCTCGGAGCACGGCTTATCTGGAAAAGGTGTTGCAGGTCGATCCGCTGAACATGGACCTTGTTATGCAGCTGGGTGTTTTTGCCATGGAGCAGGATCGCTTTACCGAAGCGATTGCGATTTTCCATTATGTTCAGTTACATATGAAAGATGCACCTGAACCGGATCAAGGTCTTTTGCCGTTGGTGGATTATTATTTGGGGGTTGCATTGGAGCGTGAAGGTTACGCGCTGGCTTCGATCAAGTCATTCCGAAGCTTTATGACCTCGGACATCCAGCAGATGCCCAATGATGCCCGGCAGGCTCGTCGCATTGAATTGTTGACTCAGCAGAAAGGCTCACTCTGGCGTCAACTTGGTGACACCTATTGCCAACTCCAGGAGTATGACCAGGCTCTGGAATCCTATCGCACTGCGGTGATGATTGGTGGTAACAGCAAGATCGACATCATTCGTCGTCTGGTTTATGTCTGTTTGAAATTGGACAAGCCACAGCTAGCAGCACAGTCCACTTTGGAAATGCTCTCGGATGATCCCGTTGAAGAGTCGACAGTGCAGTTGATTCAGTTCATGGTCAAGCACGTCAAGGATCGTGATCAATGGGTTGGGTTGATTCAACAACAAATTGCCAAGCACAAGACCGATGCCAGTGCGATGATGTTGTTGGTGGATTTATTTGAACCTGCTGCAGCTGAGCAGATGGTGCGCGAGCATTTGAAACAATCACCTGGCGATGAGAAAGCCATTGCATGGATGTTGGATCATCTTGATCCCAATGCATCCGATGGCGATTTGACTCAGGCTTTGGATATCGTCCTAAATGCCATGATGCACAATCCCCAAAGGGCGGATGTCTACTCGGTCATGCTTGTGGCCAAGGTCAAGGATCAGTCTGCGTTGCAAGAGAAGATCAAAGCCTTGCCGGAGAATGAAAAAGCCAAAGCCATCCGGCTTTATCTATTGGCACAATCACATTCTCGAAGCAGTCAGATTCAACAGGCACGGACACTTCTGGAACAGGCTCTTGAAGTTGATGATCAGTTAACGGTGGCACGTTTACGACTAGCCGTATTGCACATGGCTCAAAAGCATTTTGAGCTGGCGGATCAGACACTCAAAGCCATTGATGATCAGACCGACACACGCGTGGTCAACATCCGTGTGCAGCTGCTTACGCAAGCCAATCGGCTGGATGAGGTGCTGGCGGTATTGGATAAGGCAATCGCAGCGCGGCCTGAGAATGTGCAACTGATCCTGCAAAAGGCACGTGTCCAGGTGAGTATGAATAAACCTGCCATGGCCGAGCGGACATTACTTGATGCGTTGAATATGAATCCGCATGCCGAGGCAATCTACGAAGCGCTCTTTGAGATGTATAACGAAAACGTGGTCCCCGATGCCATTGAGCAGTACAAGCGTTTGATGATGCGTGTACTTAAGACCATCCCGAATAGTCGTGTCGCGCGGATGCGTTTTGCCGACCAACTCTCTGCCAGTGGTGAGAATGACCGTGCTGAGAAAATGTTTCTTGAATTACTGGATGAGAATCCCAAGGACTACAGAGCGCTTAGCGAATTGCTGGACATGTATCGACGTGGCCAGTCACCTGAAAAAGCAGATCAGTTACTGACCCAAAAGATGTCCGAGCTTCCCAATGATCGGCTGTTGATGCTCGTTGCCCAAACACACTACCAGCAGTTGGGGCAGAAGGATAAATGGTTTGAGCTTACCGAGCTGATTATCAGTCAGTTCGACGAGGAACCGATTCGCACCTTGCGGCTGGGCAATCTGTATATGGAAAACCAACGCGAGAAGCAGGGCGTCCAACTACTCGAACAACTATGGGAAAAACAGGAACTCGAAAAGGATTTGGGCCTGACACTCGTGACATTACTCTCCAGAGGTTACAGCAAACTCAAGCAACCCGATGCGATGGACAAACTCTTTGAGACTGCTTTAAAGCGTTATCCCGAGCATGATGCAGACTTGTTGTACACATGGGCTCAAAATCTGGATCGCATGGGACACAATGATCGTAGCGAACAGATCATGCTCAAGTTACTGGCCAAGCATCCTGACCACGGTCCTGCCAATAACGGCCTGGGTTACGCATGGGCCAATGCCGGTCGCAATCTGGATAAGGCTTTGGTCATGATTCAAAAAGCTGTTGAGTCCGACCCGGAAAATGCTGCTTATCTCGACTCGTTGGGTTGGGTGTACTATAAACTCGGGAAGTTCGACTTGGCTGTCGACAAACTCACGCTCGCTCGTCAGGCGCCTGGTGGCGATTATCCGGTGATCCTTGATCACCTGGGGGATGCCCAGTATCGCAAAGGGGATGTGGCTGATGCGATTCGGACTTGGCAGCGTGCTCAGCATCAGATGAATCAGCCGGAAAACACAATCTCCGACGATCCTGAACTCAAAGGACTTGCCGATAAGCTCAAAGCAAAAATTACTGCCAGTTCCGAGGAAAAAGAGCCTCCAGTTGCAGATGTGAATATCCCTGTTCAGCAGTGAGTTGTGTCTGTCATTTTCCCCTTGTTTTTATGCCGTTTTTTCGCTCATTTATCGTCTGGGTGATAGCCGTTGTGTAATTGGCTATGGCTGTGAATTCATGGTAAAATGTACGTTCCTAAAGCGACGGGTCGCAGTGCATCCAAGTCGCATTTTGAAACGTGAAAATCCAATCTCACCAAGGCGAAATATGACCACATCAGATAACGCACCAGAGTCAGGACCCCAGGCAGAAAACGTGCCTCACAACTACTCTGAGTCGAGCATCAAGGTTCTTGAAGGTCTGGAAGCGGTTCGCAAACGACCGGGTATGTACATTGGTGATACCACTTCGCGCGGTCTGCACCACCTTGTCTACGAAATCTCCGACAACTCCATCGACGAACACATGGCTGGACGCTGTAGCCACATCCAAGTCAAGCTCTACTCCGATGGCTCTGTCTCCATTGCAGACGACGGCTCAGGGATTCCTGTTGGACCCTACAGTCACAGCAACCCGCAACTCAACGGCAAACCCACCGTCGAAATCGTCATGACCGTCCTGCATGCAGGCGGTAAATTCGACCACGATTCCTACAAAGTCTCCGGCGGACTCCATGGTGTGGGCGCTTCGGTTGTCAATGCACTGTCCGAATGGGTCGAAGTGGAAATCGCTCGCGATGGCAAACTCTATGCCATCAGTTTTGAGCGTGGCATCGTCAGTGAAAAACTCCATGTCATCGGTGAACGTCACAAAACCGGCACCAAGGTTCAGTTCAAACCTGACCCGGACATGTTCCCTGATACCGAGTACAAATACGACATCCTTCAGGCCCGTTTGCGTGAGCTTGCTTATCTGAACCCCGGTCTGACCATCACCATCGAAGATGAACGAGATGGCAAGAGTGAGTCCTTCTGCTATCCAGAGGGGATTGCTGCCTTTATCAAGAACATCAACGAAGGCAAGAATCTCATCCACGAAGAGCCGGTTTATTTCCGCGTCGAAGATGAAGCACTGAACCTCGTGGTCGAAGTGGCCATGCAGTACAACGACTCGTATAACGAAAATATTCTGACCTTCTGTAACAACATCAACACCATCGAAGGTGGTACGCACCTTTCGGGCTTTAAGACTGCCATGACGCGCAGCCTTAACACCTATGCACGCAATAACAATCTTGTCAAGGGCGACTCCGTCCCCACCGGCGATGATCTGCGTGAAGGTATGGTTGCCATCGTCAGTGTCAAGGTGCAGGAACCGCAGTTCGAAGGTCAGACCAAAACCAAACTCGGTAATGCCGAAGTTGAATCCTTCGTCAACAGTTCGGTTGGTCAGAAGCTTGCCAGCTGGTTGGAAGAGCATCCTGCTGATGGCAAGAAAATCTGCCAAAAGGGTGTCATGGCTGCCCAAGCACGCGAAGCGGCTCGCAAGGCTCGCGACCTGACCCGCCGCAAAGGCGCACTCGATGGTGGCGGCTTGCCTGGCAAGTTATATGACTGCACCTCCAAAGATATTCAACACTCTGAACTGTATCTGGTCGAAGGTGATTCGGCTGCCGGTTCAGCCAAGGGTGGTCGTGACTATCGTCACCAGGCCATCCTCCCATTGTGGGGTAAAATTCTCAATGTGGAGAAGGCACGGCTTGATAAAGTCCTGGGCTTTGAAGCCATCCGCACCATCATTCAAGCTTTGGCCTGCGGGATCGGCTCAGACGATTTTGACATCACCAAACTGCGTTATGGCAAGATCATCATCATGACGGACGCCGACGTGGACGGTTCACATATTCGTACGTTGCTGCTGACCTTCTTCTTCCGTCAGATGCAGGAACTCGTCCGTCAGGGTCGCATCTTCATCGCGCAGCCTCCGTTGTACCAAGTCATCCGCAGTCGCAAGGACAGTGAGTATGTCCTGAATGAAAAGCGCATGACCAAGGTCGTCAGCGAACGCGGACTTGATGGTTCCCAGTTGATCGTCTTTGATGACAAACATCAGGAAACCCTGCGTTTAGAGGGTGAAAAGCTCGAAGAAGCCTTCAATGCCTTGCAGCAGATAATGGACATCAACGACACACTTTCCCGCCGTGGGATTGATTTTGACTTACTGCTTAAGCAGCGTGACAACGATCCCAAGGGGGAAAAACGTGTGCCTCATATCCGTCTGAGAAATGCTGCAGATGAGCGGATCTATTTCTGGGATGAAGAGCAGGAAGACGCTTACCGCCAGACACATCAGCTTGATCAAGCGGACTCTGATCTGGATGGCGTGACAGGTGAAAACCGTGATAAGCCAGTGATGTCGCGCAAGGAAATTCACGAAGCCAAGGAACTGGACAAACTCTTTATCCAGATCGAAGCACTTGGATTGTCACTGGATGACTTTGCGTTGACTCAGCAGGAAGATGCTGCCGGTGAACTGCTTCCCACGCGCTTTGAATTGCACACCATTCATGGTAAGGAAGAAGACCGTATCATCAATGTCCCAAATCTTGCTCGCATCGTCGATCGGATTCTGGAAGTCGGACGACGTGGCGTGGAGATCAAACGCTTTAAAGGTCTTGGCGAAATGGATGCCGAGCAGTTGTGGGAAACCACAATGGACCCGGAAAACCGCGTGCTTTTGCGTGTGACTTGGGATGCAGCCTCCGAAGCTGACAAGCTCTTTGGTGTCCTCATGGGCGAAGACGTCGAACCCCGCAGAAAGTACATCGAAGAACACGCCCTTGAGGTCAAGAATCTGGACGTGTGATGGTATTTGAAAGTTCCTGAGGATCGTGTCCAAGTGTAAAGAAAAGACTGGAAAAGTTCCCAGTAGTTTGGGCTTGTGTGCACTGTTTTTTCTTTTATTTGTGTGCGCGAGTATTGCCAATCGGGTGTATTACACACTTGTTTTTTATCCTGGACACAGCGATGAGTCTCTGAGTCTGACACAGGGGCTTTTTGATTTTTCAACATGGTGGCAATTTGTTCGTTCATGGCCTGGTGTGTTTTTACATGCTGCAATGATTGTCTTTTTGTTCGCTTCGCTATTGGCTTTCATTTGGCCACTCTTGCGAAAATAATCTTGTATTGGTTTAAGTGAGACGTAATGATCAGGTGTTTTTAAAATGCATCATGAGTGATGCGGCTAAATGGTGTCATTGCGATAAGATTATTGAAGTCCGAAATCCACTCACACTATTTGTGATGACTTGGGTGCAGGTGGCTTCACGCGTATGATTTGAGTCGTACGGCAAGTGAACATGCAACCATCCCTCACGATTTTCTAGGTCGTGGTGGATTTTGTTTTTATATGATGAGACTCATTCCAATTGAGTTTCGATGAATCGGGGAAACGATGTCTGTTGAATATAATCATGTTTCCAATCATGCTGTTAGTCGCAGGATTCATTTTTGGCGAAGGCTTCGGCAGTGTTGTGCGGTGCTTTGGTGGTTGACATTTATATTCGGTTTATGGGCAGGTGTCGCGGATTATCCGCCATTTTTTAATCGTGTGAGTGTGTTCTGGTTGTTGTGTGCTGCAATGATTCTGATTGTGCGTTGTGTCGCTCAATATCAAGTGCTCAGAGCTTGGACAGGCAAAGATTCGGCTGACAACTTGCTGTGTTGCCCACAATGTGAATATGACCTGCGTGCGCATGACGTTTCCAGTTGTCCCGAATGCGGGTATGAACTGGATAAACAGCTTCGTCATGAAATGGAAGTCTCACGCGCGAAGTAGAAACATTGAGACTCCATCGAAAATTAAGTTTGATGAAGTTCATATCGATCGTTTTCAAAATTGGTTTATCGCTTCGTGATAGCTATGTTGCGCATAGTACTGAAACTGCAATGCTACGGTTCAACAGATAGATTCTTGGTAGATGTTGATTCGTTGTAGCGCTAAACCGCAAGCGGTTTATAATTCGGTCGAAATCCGAAATCCGAAATCCGAAATCCGAAATCAATTTACGCTACTTGAGTGGACTTGGGGGCGGGTGGCTTCACACGCGGGGCGAAGACGCGGACGGCGTTGCGACCGGCGTTCTTGGCGGCATAGACACCTTGGTCGGCGGCTTTGATGAGTTGGTCAGCCTTGGTGAAGAACGTGCCGTCATATGCAGCCACACCAATGCTGGCGGTGACGTGCAGTTCCTGTCCATCTTCAGAAATGATTGTTTTTTCGCTGATCGATTGACGGACTTTATCAGCCTGTTTTGCAGCAGTAAAGCGATCGGTATCCGGCAGGATGATGGCGAATTCTTCACCACCATAGCGACAGACAAGGCCTGGCGCTTCGGTAAGTTCTTCGAGCAGACTTGCGACTTCACTGAGCACCTGGTCACCAGTTTGATGGCCGTAAGTGTCGTTGAACTTCTTGAAGTGATCCACGTCCATGAACAGGATTGACACCGGTTCGTTGGTCTGCTGGGTATGTGCAAACTGACTGGAAATATAATCGTTGAACTTGCGACGGTTGGCCACACCGGTCAATGGGTCGATCTCTGCCTGGGCGACAAGTTCTTTGTTCTTGGCTTCGAGTTGTGCCGTCTGCTGCTGCTGGAGCATGCTCAAGTTCAGCAAAGCTTCATTGGCTCGCGAGAGAATGACGTCGGAACTTTCGAACTCACCCGTGGGCAGGTCGAAGAGTCGTTTCATTTCAATGGTGCCAGTGTGGATTGCGTTTAGCAGAGGTTCAGCTTGTTCCTGACTCATAGCAAACCACTCGTTGGCCAAGTGGTAATAGCGTTCAAGTGCTTCGCCTGCTGCATCGGGATTTACGAAAATATCTGCAGCGATACTGCCAAGTGCCACACAACGTACAGCCGGGAGTACATCTTCAGGGGCCGAGTCAGGATCGTCGTGATAGCGAATGGAGTTTGCCAGGATAGGGGGGAGCTTCCACTTCTCAGCAAGTATGCCACCAAGTTCCGCATGATCCAGATCGTATGCTAATTGCTCACGCTGTTTGAGCATTGCATGGTCGGCGCCCACATCATTGAGAATGAACTGGTATTCGTCGCCAATACATTCGAGCATGGCCAGTAAACCCATATCCTGAAGCAGGCCGCCCAGGAAGGATTCTTCCTGCTGTACGAGTCCGACCTGTTTAGCCAGACTGCGAGCGGCAACTGCCCCGTAGAGGCTTCGCTTCCAAAACAGGAAATGGTTAAACCCATCATCCGAAGGCTGAGCCAGATTACCGACCAGCGAGAAACCCAAGGCCAGTGTTTTGACGCTATTAAGTCCCAAGACAACCAGTGCATGACTGATGGTGCCTACGGAATGAGCTTGACCATAAAAACTGGAGTTAACCGTTTTGAGTATTTTGCTTGACAGGGCGGGGTCATGCTGAATCGTGTGGGCGATCTGCTTGATGTTCACATCGCGCTGCTGCACCAGTTCAATGACTTCCAACGCAATGGCTGGCAGACTGGGCAGTCTTGGTGAGGCGAGGATTTTTTCAAGCAGCTTCTGATTCATAAATTGGACACCCCAAGCGTGTTGCTGCAGTTAATGGACTGCACTGCAATCCGACAAATTAAGGTATAGGTATCATCGTCCACTGGATTAGTACACTTGATACAGGGTATGTGATTCTCAAAGGTAAATAGACCTTACACGCCGTCTGGTGGGAATATGCCGATTAGGTAATGTCACGTATAGCTGATTACCATTGATTACGGGGGCAGGTCCAATAAAACAGGCCGTCACGTTTGATAAACATGACGGCCTGTGCAAGTGTTGATCTTTAGCTGATTACGACTTTATTTTGTTTCAGCGCCAGCTTCGGCAAGATTTTCTGACTCGTCGTCGGGCTTGTCGTCTTTTTTGATCTCTTCGGACGTGTAGGTCAGGCCATCCTTACCCTCATCATGGGTTGCCTTGATGAGATGACCTGCTTTGAATTGACCGCGGAGAATCGCTTCGGAAAGCGCGTCTTCGACGTGTTGTTCAATCGCACGACGCAACGGACGGGCACCATAGTCAGGGTTGTAACCCTTCTCAATGAGATAGTCGCGAGCTTTATCGTCGACCTCTAATTTCAGTTCCTTGAGTTCGAGTCTTTCATAAACCTTACGCAGTTCGTAGTCGACGATCTGCTCAAGGTTGGCACGATTCAAGGCACGGAAGACGATGATATCATCCAGACGGTTGATGAATTCAGGACGGAAGTACCGTTCGATTTCATTGGTCAACGTCTGCTTCATCTTCGAATAGTCGGTGTCTTCGTTGGGCTTGGAGAAGCCGAAACCGCCACCGGTCTTGATCAGGTCTGCACCGATGTTGGAGGTCATGATCAACACCGTGTTACGGAAGTCGACATGGCGGCCAAAGCTGTCGGTGAGTTGTCCTTCTTCCATGATCTGAAGAAGCATGTTAAAGACGTCAGGGTGAGCTTTTTCGATTTCGTCCAAAAGCACCACAGAGTAGGGCCGACGACGAATCTGCTCGGTGAGTTGCCCGCCTTCTTCGTATCCGACATAGCCAGGAGGCGCGCCAATCAGACGGCTGACGTTATGCTTCTCCATGTACTCGGACATGTCGATGCGGATGAGTGATTCTTCATCACCGAACATGAAGTCCGCCAGTGCCTTGGAGAGCAGGGTTTTACCCACACCTGAAGGGCCGACGAAGATAAAGCTACCCATCGGGCGGCGTGGATCTTTCATGCCCGAGCGTGCTCGACGCAGCGCCTTGGCAATGATCTTGATGCCTTCTTCCTGGCTGACCACGCGCTTGTGCAATTCTTCTTCGATGCGAAGCAGACGTTCGGATTCTGCGGTATCCATACGGGTCAATGGGATGCCGGTCATCTTGGAGACGACCTCAGCGATGGTTTCTTCATCCACCACGCCGTCAACTTCCTGACTCTTGGCACGCCATTCCTTGAGGATTTCCTCTTTCTTGCGACGCAGATTTTCAGCCTGATCACGCAGTTCTGCAGCACGTTCATAGTCGGCTGCTTTGACCGCTTCATCTTTTTCGATGCTCAGGTGTTCGATCTGCTCTTCGATTTCAGCAAGGTTAGGTGGCTTGCTCATGCTCTTGAGGCGAATGCGAGCACCTGCTTCGTCGATCACGTCGATGGACTTGTCAGGCTGAACGCGGCCGGTGATGTAACGAGTGGATAGTTCCACTGCGTCCAATAATGCTTCGTTGGTAATGCGAACGCGGTGATGCGCTTCATAGCGATCACGCAGACCCTTGAGAATTTCATAGGTCTCTGCCTTGTTGGGCGGTTCCACGAGAATGGTCTGGAAGCGACGTTCCAAAGCACCATCTTTTTCGATGTACTTGCGGTATTCGTCAAGTGTCGTAGCACCAATGCACTGAATCTCACCACGCGAAAGGGCGGGTTTGAGAACGTTGGCTGCATCAATAGCGCCTTCGGCACCACCGGCTCCGACAAGGGTGTGCAGTTCGTCAATGAACAAAAGCACATTCTTGGCGCGACGCACTTCGTTCATCACTGCTTTGATGCGTTCTTCAAACTGACCGCGGTATTTTGTGCCAGCCACCATCATCGCAAGGTCCAGTACCACGATGCGACGGTCACAGAGAATCTCAGGCACTTCATTGCTGATAATCTTCTGTGCCAGTCCTTCGACGATAGCTGTCTTGCCCACACCTGCTTCACCCAGCAAGACCGGGTTGTTCTTGGTGCGACGGCAGAGAATCTGAATCAGTCGCTCGATTTCATCGGCTCGGCCAATGACCGGATCAAGCGTGCTTTCTTTGGCAAGCTCAGTGAGGTCACGACCAAAACTGTCCAATGCAGGCGTCTTGGAATTCTTGGGGTTCTTGGAGGAACTGCTGCTGCTGGTGGGATCATCTGAATCCTTGGTGGATTCATCAGCATCCACACCTGCGCCCAGCAGGTTCAATACTTCCTCGCGGACTTCTTCAAGCTTTAAGCCCAGGTTCATCAGGACCTGTGCAGCAACACCTTCGTGCTCCCGAAGCAGTCCAAGCAGCAGATGCTCAGTGCCCACATAGTTGTGGTTGAGATTGCGTGCTTCCTCAATGGCGTATTCAATCACCTTCTTGGCGCGAGGTGTCTGGGGAAGCTTGCCCATGGTGACCATATCCGGGCCACTCTTGACGAGCTTCTCGACTTCCAGACGAACCTTGCGAAGGTCGACATCGAGATTTTTAAGAACATTGGCACCAACGCCTGAACCTTCTTTCACCAGTCCAAGCAGGATATGCTCGGTGCCGATGTATTCATGGTTAAAGCGTTGGGCTTCCTGGTTAGCCAGGGCCATAACTTTTCTTGCGCGATCCGTGAATCTTTCAAACATAGTAACTCTCTTAGCGGGGTCGTTTTCGTTTCACGTGCCTAGGTTCGATTCTACGCTTTTCAGTGGTGGATAGCCAATTCTATACCACTGGATTTATATCGGTCATCCGGACATCAGGACAAGAGCGTTACGACCGAGGCGGTTATTGACTGTGTAAGGTTAGGCGGGATGTCCTGTGGGTATCAGTTTTCAATTTTACGATCTTTTTAATTATAAACCAGTTAAACAGGCAGAGTATTCGAATTGGACGCATATTTTTTCAAACTTTTATCCAATCCTCTGGTTTACAAAATCCGACATTATCCTATTCTGCATAACACCCGATAATCGTTTGGGTTGCATTTTACTCCAGGGAACACATCATAATTGCCATGAACGATACACAACGCTTTGCGTCTTATCTGAATGCTCGACAGGCCTGTATTTTCATTCAGACCTTTGAAGAATTGTATGCATCTCAAATCGTCTTGAACGTTGCTCACGAAAAAATGATTTCGACTTTGGCATGGTCCAGCAGTCGAGGTGTGTATGAACCGTTTAATCCGCAACGGGGCTCTGTTGCGGATACCGAACATCCAGCTGCGGGTTTGTATTACCTGTTGAATATGGCTGATCCGCCTTCCATGGTGGTGATCCATGACGCTTTGGATTATTTGCCTGATCCCAAATTGCATCGACTCATCCGCGACCTGCATGCTGCCTTTACGCAGACTGGCGGGACGATGGGTTTCATCGATCACAACGACAAAATGCCTGATGTGTTGGCCAATGTCTCCACACGTTTTGAAATGACACTTCCCACCGAGGAGGAGTTAAGCCAACTCGTTCGCAACGTGGTGACACGTGAACATCATGATCGTGGTGTTAAAGCCAAGGTCACTCGCAAAGCATTTGATCTGATCATTCGAAACCTGCGGGGCTTGACGCGATCCCAAGCCGAACGTGTCATCATGGAAGCCATTGCAGATGACAATGACTTTGCGGATCACGATGTGAATACGATCCTTGCCAGCAAACGGCGGATGCTTCATCAGGACAGTCTGCTTGAATACATTGAGTCGCCAGTGACATTGGACAGCATCGCGGGTGTCAAGAATCTCAAGCGTTGGCTTAATCAACGTCAACGTGCGTTGTCGGATGAGGCACGTGAATTTGGCATCGATCCGCCACGTGGTGTGTTGATGCTTGGTGTGCCGGGGGCAGGCAAAAGTTTATGCGCCAAAGCCGTTGCAACAGCATGGCAGTATCCGTTGTTACGCCTGGACCCGTCAGCCTTGTATGACCGTTACATCGGTGAGTCCGAACGTCGCCTGCGTCAAGCTTTGCGTCAAGCCGAGGCGATGAGTCCAATCATTTTATGGATTGACGAAATCGAAAAAGGTTTTGCATCAGCGGGCGCCCAAAGCAACGATGGCGGACTCTCGCAGCGGATGTTTGGCACACTGCTAACTTGGATGCAGGAACACACCGAACCGGTTTTCTTAATTGCCACAGCAAATAATATTGAAGCGTTACCGCCGGAGTTATTGCGAAAAGGACGATTCGACGAAATCTTTTTCGTTGACCTGCCCAAGTCCTTTGTGCGTAAAGCGATTTTCAAAATTCATCTTAAAAAACGACATTGTGAACCGAGCAATTTTGATCTTGATCAACTGGCTAAAGCAGCAGAAGGCTTCACCGGTTCGGAGATTGAACAAGCCATCATCAGTGGTTTACACGAAGCCTACGCACTGAACAGACCGTTATGCAATGAGGATATCCTTGCTGCATTGAAACAGACTTCGCCCTTGTCGGTGGTGATGGGAGATCGTTTGGAAGCCTTGCGGCAGTGGGCCAAACCCCGCTGCGTGATGGCGGATTGATGTTCAATGATCACTGTCAGAGAAAGTTGGGTTAGCACCAGGTGTCAATCTGGTGCAGGCAAGCCAATATCACTTGGCAGGTTTCGGCGAGACCTTGTTGTACTTGTTGAGCGTGTCCCAGAAGATTTTCTCAGTCGACTTAAACTTGTCGAAGATCGTACTTAGATGTTGGACCATCTCCTGAACCTGCTTGGGGTCAGAGTTTTGCTGTTGGACAACTGCGTCAAGACTGGCGGATGCGGCTTGCAATGCGCCTGCTGCCAAGGCAAAGGAACGGGCAGCATCGTAGAGGTTGTCGGTTTCCAACTCCTCTTCACTGGGAGTATGCAACAGTCGCCATGGACTGCGACGAATTTCTACGGTTGCCAGGTTCATCTGTTCAGCACTGATCTGTGCGTTGGCCAGTGTGTTTTCCAAAACAGGCTTGGCACCTGCGACGAAGTCACGAATTTTTGCGGATGATGATTTGAGATTTTCAGCAGTCTGTTTGACACTGGTCATCGCAATGTTGAGTTGATCCAGTGTGTTGCCCTTAAGACCTGCCAGCAAATCTTTGGCGTCGGCTGTGGCGGTTTTGATGTTGGCAAGTGAATCCTTGACGGTTTGTTGTTGTGATTCAACCAGTGCGTCGAGTTTGCCCATGGCGTTATCCGCGCGATCCAGAATCTTACCAATTTTTGTATTCCATTCTTTGGAGTTGGCGGCAATGTCGCTGGTGACGGTTTTGATGTGATCCAGTGATTTGTTCAGCGAATCGATAGAGCCTTGGGCTTTGGTAACCAAGGTGTCGGCATTACCCATGACGGTCTTGGCTCGCGTGGTGATTTGGGGCAGGTCGGTTCGCAAGCTACTGGTGATAGCTGCGACATTCTCGAAGATGATTTGGATTTCCTGTCGCTGTTTGGATTCGATCCCCATGTTCACGGTCATGTCACGGACAAGCGGACTGCCAGCAATTGCGCCTGGGATGGCGTCGACAGGGCCGGGATAAAGGGCGAGTAAATCTTTGTTGGTCAGCTCAGAGCGTTTTTGACCGGTGGCTAATGACCAGTCGGGCACCACTGTCGCAGGCATGGTATTGCTTGTGGTGTATTCCATTGCATCGCGTTGGGCTTGGGACTGAATACCGATGCTGCCACCCACCGAGGCGATGTTCAAACGCGTGCCCGAACCCAGCGGTGGGACGACCAGTTCGATTTGGGCGTCCCAGTAAATAGTGATTTTTTCAGGGATGAGCATGGTGACCGTTAAGCCCAGAATATGCTCGGTTCCATCTTCATGTTTTTTCGGAGGAGAATAAGGCTCAATACTCTGTATTTCGCCTACAGGTTGGTCACCAAGGGTTACTGCTGCGCCGGGCTTGAGTCCTTGGACACCATCAGCCAATTGGTAAAACACCTTCACAGGCTTTTTGGTCTGTGTGAAGCGACTGATGTCCGCTAAGGTGAAAATAACCACCAACGCGAGAATGATCCCAAGGAGGACGAACAGGCCGGCTTTGACGTTATCTTGTTTTTTCATGATGAATAGGGACTAGTGACTAGCGACTAGGGGAGAAAAAAACATTCAAACCTTTGCACGGGTTGGCGTGACAGCAGGTCTGGAAGCAATCTGCGGAGCCACAAGCCCCAGCAAGTCTTCTGCGTAGTTGGATGTCTGTTTACGTTGGGTTAATGGCCCTTCAAAACTGCCGGTCAAGAACTGGCGAATAAGGGCTTCGTCTGTGGAAAGATCATTGGACGTACTGTCACGGATTTGCTCAAATTCCTGACGCGTTCCGATTTTCAAAACACGCCCTTTGTCCAGCATGACCATGCGGTCGGCAATGGTAAAAGCCGAATCCATTTCATGCGTGACCACCACACTGGTGACACCCAGTTGCCTGGAGAGACTGATCATCAATTGGTCGATTTCCGCACTGGTAACGGGATCAAGCCCCGCTGAGGGTTCATCGTAAAATAATATTTGCGGGTCCAATGCAAGAGCCCGTGCGAGACCTGCACGTTTTTTCATCCCGCCGGAGATCTCCGAAGGCAGTTTGCTCCAATGCTCACGAAGTCCAACCATCTCAAGCTTGATCTTGACCATGATGTCAATGGTCTCTTCAGGCAGGTCGGTATGCTCCATGAGAATCATGGCCACATTATCGCGCAGGTTCATGGAGTTAAACAACGCGCCAGACTGAAAGAGAATGCCAAAGCGTTTGCGGATTTCGTTGAGTTGTTCTTCTTCGATGCCAATAATGGATTGGCCAAGGAGTTCGATATCACCAGAGTCGGGTTGCAGTGATCCAATCATGTGTCGCAGGAAGGTACTCTTGCCACACCCCGAGCCCCCCATGATGACAAGTGTTTCACCACGATAGATGTCCAGGTTGATCCCGTCGAGGATTGCGCGTGGACCGCCAAAGGTTTGAACCAGATCACGTACGCGGATCGCGCACGGACGTTGCGGCTTGTCTGCGATTGTGTCAGCAGATTCAGTCATTTTCGTTACAACTTCATCGATTTGAATTGTTGAACCCCATTACGCAGGGTGACATGTTGGTCTGTCATCCCGTTGTCGCCGCATCACCGACGTTCGTTAACCTGTGCGATTGCTTTTATTTGGACACTGACATCATACTCTATGACGTTTGATCTGTCTTGAGAAAATTCCGCAAGTCAGGAACCTTGGTTTTCAGTTTTTAAAGTCTTTTGATCTGTCTTAATCGGTGTGAGTCGAATGGTCACATTTGTTCCCAGGGGAGGGATGTTTTTAGTCCGTGCTTGCCATTGGCCATTGTCATTTCGGGAGTTGACCTGCGTTTGTCTTGCGAGCATATCATCGCCGAAATGAACCAGTGTAATGACACTGCCGTTGGCGTCGGCACGGTAGATGTTCTGATCATGAGCCTTGATGAAACTCGAACCGGCAAACAGCCATAAATTGTCTGGCAGGTCATTGCCCGTGTTTTTGTTGTAAATCCACTTGTTGGCATTGACGATTTGTTGTTTGTCATCTTCTATATAGATTAAGTCCACCGAGATCAGTGGGCCCGACGCCTGGGTGATTTTCAATTCTTCGCCAACCTTTTGAGCGGTCATAGGCTTGCCCGGTTTGAGTCCGAGCATGATTAGTCCAAGGTGGATATGACTGGGACGAGCAGCCGTACTGAGAATCGATTCGTGTTCACGGGTTCCAGGTGTACACAGTAACAATTCAAGCCAATCACCATCACGTAAGACCACCTTGCCAGAGATATCGAGATATCCATTTTTGTGGTCGATCACAAGTCCGGGCAGTTTTGTGAGATGTTTTTTAGATGCTGTAGGCGGTGTATCTTGTGCTTGTACACTTGTTGTAAATAGACAAAGCGCAACGAGAATGAGCAATGGGCATTTCATGTGCAACATGATAGCAAGGTCGCTCGGAGCAGGGGGCAGGTCAAATTAGAATTGAAAGGTAAAAAAAATAGGCCCGGCAAGACCGAAGCCTAGCCGAGCCCTTCCGGGGGCAAATTTAAACATTGAGTCGCGTTGACTTGCGTGTCATGCGTTGCTCAACTTTTAGAATTATAGCTTGTGTCAAGATGGATGCAAGCAGTCCACAAACTGGGCATATGTCCGAAAAGTTGTAAAAAACACGGAAAATGTCAGACTTAGCCTGTTGATTGAATACAACATCCTCATGTGTTCTTTCCCGATGATTTGTTATCTCATAAATCTGTTGGGTTTACCATCGATTGGCGATCTTCACGAGTTTGGTAAGATGTTGGCCGGGGTATTCAATAAGTTGTAAAAAAATAAGGGAAAAATACCTGTGCAGAATAATCAGAAAATCAGAATTGGGTTCATCGGCGCGGGCGGAATCTGTAAAAGCAGACACCTGCCTGGCCTGGCCAAGTGCGAAGATGCCCAAGTGGTTGCTGTCTGTAACCGTAGCAAAGAAAGCTCAGAGAAAGTCGCAGCGGAGTTTGGTATTCCAGAAATTGAAACCGATTGGATGAAGCTCATTGAACGCGATGATCTGGATGCCATTTTTATCGGGACTTGGCCGTACATGCACAAAGAGATGGCCATTGCAGCCCTGCACGCAGATAAGCATTGTTTCTGTCAGGCCCGTATGTGCTGTGACCTTAATGAAGCCAGACAAATGTTACAGACCGTTCAGAACAAACCCGGTCTGGTGAACATGATCTGCCCGCCACCGCATCGGATGCCGTTTGAACCATGGATCAAGCATTCCCTGGCAGATGGACTCATCGGCGAGTTAACGTTTGTCGAGTTGCGGTCCACGGGATCTGCCAACATTAATCCCAATGCGATGACTTGGCGTGAACAGGTCGAATACTCCGGCGAACAGGTCTTGGCAATGGGGATTTATGCCGAGACGCTTAACGCATGGGTTGGCCCGTATGAAACACTCGCTGCCAATGTCAGCACGCCCATGGGAACCAAGACAATTGATGGCAAAGAAGTCGAAGTGAAAATCCCACAGGTGGTTAGTATCACCGGCCAACTGGCTAACGGTGCCGTCTGTCACGAACATCACATGGGCATTGCAGTCGACAAGTCAACACCGGTTAATGAAGTCACACTCTTTGGCACCGAGGGGACGATTCGCCACGCTTTTCTCAGTGGTGAAATTTACTATGCCCCCAAAGGTCAGCCATTGGCGAAGGTTGATGTGCCAGCGGAATTGATCGAAGACTGGCAGGTCGAATCAGACTTCATTAATGCTGTCAAACTCGCACGCGTCGGTAAGCCCTGGCAGGTGAGTCCCGACTTCGTGGAAGGACACCAGTACATGGTCAAAGTCCACGCAGTGCATGACTCTGCAAGACTGGGACGGGCCATTAACCTGGTGACACTGTAAATGCAGTGATTTATGGCGGTGTCTAACTGTCTTGAACTCGATCAATTCAACACCATGCCCGACCATTCCGACGACCATCTCGACACACATCGACTCACCTGGGCGGTACTCCTGGGCAAGTGGGTGCAGTTTGCGCGGTCGGCGGTGGCGTTACCAGATGATGAGCAGGGCAGGAAACTCCGCGCTTCGGTGCCGGACTTAATCATGCTTCAAGCCGTCTGGTTTGCGTTGCAGCATATGGATGAACTCTCCGCTGCTGAACAGGCATTGGGGTTGGATCGTGCTACCGTACTTGTCGACCATCACACGGTACAACTCAACGCCCATTGGCAGTCTGAGGATTTACCCCAAAAGATAGAGCAACTCATTACCGATGTCAGGCAAATGCTCGCAACTGTAAATGAGAATCAACAGGCAAAGAATCAATAAATGACTGACATATAGAAAAATTCCAGCCTTGACCTGATTCACACCTGTGAAGTTGAAATACTGCGAATTTCAGGATACATTGGGACATGCCCCAAAAGAATAACACATCAGAAAATGCGTCCGCTGGCGAGAACGAACTTTCCAGCATTCTGACTGAAGCGGGACAATCCTCCCACGAGTCTGAGTTTTTCAGCCCCATTCCCAAAGGCTATATCCCCGGTCGCCACAAGTACGTGGTGGTTCTGGGTACGGTTATGAGTGGTCTTGGTAAGGGCATCTTCTCCAGTTCGCTGGCCAAGCTCCTCAAGGATAAAGGCCTTCAAGTCGAACCCATCAAGATGGAAGGTTACCTGAACATCGACTCAGGTACGCTTAACCCATACCGTCACGGCGAAGTCTTCGTACTTGATGACGGCATGGAAACCGACATGGACCTGGGGACCTACGAACGTATCCTCGACCAGAATCTTGGAGAAGCCAACTTCACAACCTCCGGCCAAGTCTATCGGCGCGTGTTGGATAAAGAACGTCTGGGTGGATACCTCGGACGTGACGTGCAGATGATTCCACATGTCACCGGTGATGTGAAGTACAACCTTCGCAAACTTGCCATGGATAAAAAAGCCGATGTCGTCTTCGTCGAAGTCGGCGGTACGGTAGGGGACTTTGAAAATGGATTCTATATCGAAGCACTCCGCGAACTGGCATTTGAAGAAGGTGAAACCGGCGTCTGTTTTGTCGCACTGACCTATGTCATCGAACCCCAGGCATTGGGTGAACAAAAATCCAAAGCTGCGCAACTTGGACTTAAAAAGCTCATGGAAGCAGGCATTCAACCTCACCTAGTTGCGTGTCGTGCGCACAATGAAGTTGAAGAAAATGCGTTGGAGAAAATCGCCATGTTCTCCAACGTGCCCAAACGTCGCTGTTTCTCCATGCATGACCGTAAGTCGATTTACACGATCCCTGAATCCATGCGTGAAGCAGGACTCGACCGTGAAGTGCTTACCCGTTTGGACATTCATGATCGCGTCAACCAACGCCACGAAGACAAGGCTCGTGAAGACTGGCGCAAGTTCGTCAGTATGATCACCCGCAAACGTAAATTCACCGCCAAGATCGGTATCACCGGCAAGTATGCCAAGATCCGTGATGCATACGCATCCATCGACAAGGCGCTTGAACACTGTGGTACGCATCTGAATGCTGAACTGGATGTCCACTGGCTCGACACCACGGAAATGAATGAGACGGATGTCACACGTGAACTGGAAAACCTCGATGGCATTATCGTGCCCGGTGGTTTTGGTAAACGTGGTACTGAAGGCAAAATCGCCTGTATCAAATACTGTCGCGAAAACGCGCTGCCGTATTTGGGGATCTGTCTTGGTTTCCAAATGGCAGTGGTCGAATTTGCCCGTAATGTCTGCGGCTTGGCCGATGCCGGTTCAACTGAGTTTGATCCCAAGACGACCAACCCTGTCATTGATATCCTGCCTGAGCAGAAAAAAATCGAAGGACTCGGTGGGAACATGCGTCTTGGTGGTAAAGACGTACAAGTCAAATCCGACACCTTGGCTTGGTATCTATACAGTCAACAAAACATGATCCGTGAACGCTTCCGTCACCGCTTTGAAGTTGACCCACGTTACATCGAAAAACTCGAAGAACATGGCATGATCTTCTCCGGTCGACACCCACAGCAACCGATCATGCAGATTCTTGAACTCTCAACCAAGTTGCACCCATACTTCATCGGCGCCCAATTCCATCCGGAACTCACCAGCCGACCATTGGTGCCCCAGCCGATGTTCATGGGACTGGTTGCAGCAGCCATCCAACATGCCCACCCGGATGTTGAACCCTCACAAATCACCGATCGTTGGTTACCCCCGACCTTACCCACCCAGGCTGTAGAAGCTTGATTCAAATACGATCCACAGATGATTTTGCATAGGTAAATAAAGGAAAACAGATGTTAAAGACTTGGTTGGCCTCAGCCATATTGGTTCTCATGTTTCTCTCAAGCGGCCTTCGTGCTGATGAGATTGTGCTTCTTAACAGCGACCGCCTTCAAGGTGTCGTCCTCGAAGAAACAGACAAGCACGTCGTACTTCAACACTCAGTTCTGGGTCGGCTGACTCTGCCACGTGAAAAGGTCCAAGCCGTGTTCAAGGAACAGGTGAAGGCTGTCCCCGCAGCAGAAACGGTACAGGCAAAGCCGGAACCCAAAAAGGAAATCGAACCTTTGCCCGAACGTCAAGATGGCCCGTTCATAACATTCCTGGCAGACTGGGAATCACAATTTGAAGCAGGTGCAACAGTCGCCACGGGTAACACCGAAAAGGCCAACATCTATCTGCGGTTTAACACAACGACAGAGAACGAAAAACGTGCATGGGACTTTGATACCGCCTACTATCGCGATCAAACCGATGGCACGGTTTCCACCAACAAGTTCACTGCCGGCCTCAAACATGAATGGCTGTTTAAGGATTCACCCTGGTCAATCTTCGCTCAAGGTCGTTTTGACTATGACGAATTTCAGTCATGGGACAAGCGCCTTAGCGGTGCGTTGGGTGCAGGTTATCAGTGGATCAAAACCGATGACCTGAACGTCAAATTCAAACTTGGTGCTGGTGCTTCCAAGGAATACGGTTCCCTGGACGAAGACGTGGTTCCCGAACTGCTTGCAGGCTTTGATGTGAAGTGGCAAATTTCCAAGAACCAGAAGTTCAAAGCAGGCACCACCATCTATCCCGACTTGTCGGACATCGGCGAATATCGCTTGGTCTCCGATGCAGCATGGGTGATTGATTTAAACACCGTCGAAAAGGTCAGCCTTAAAGTCGGTGTCGAAAATGAATACCAGTCCAAGGTCGATGCAGGTGTCAAAAATAACGACTTCCGTCTGTATAGCGCATTGGTATTCAAGTTCTGATTACCCAATACAGATGCATCATCTGACGGCTTAAACGCAAAGCCTCAGACGTTGAAAAGCAATAAAAAAGCGGGATGGAACACATGATTCCATCCCGCTTTTTTATTTGATCGTATGGCTGATGTTTTACGGTGTTGGTATTCCGACCGCTGGACTCTGGGCCGGGAGAATCGTTGGGGCGATTTGAGGCCACTTGATGACATCCGCAAGGGGATTCATTTTTGAAGTGAAGTTATGTGTCAGTTTGAAGAACCCATATTCATTACTGCTCACCGACTCGACAGGAGATACATAGCTGAAGCTGCATTCACGTGTGATAAGACTCGCAGACGCTTCCTGGGTTCCTGTGAGCGATGCGAGAGGACTGTTGAAGATTGAACTCTCAAGCACCAGGTTGGTTCCTGGTCCCACATCAAACAAGGGCAAGGTGCGTTCGGGAGTCTGGTTGTTTTTCCAATCCCATTGACAATCATCAAAGCCGATGAATTTAACATGGGCTTGTGTCCATTTGGGATAACTTTTGAGGATTTGATACCGCGAGGTCTTGCCAGCAGTGCTTGATTCGACGCGGACATTGTTCATGAGAAATGTGCCAGCATTTCGCCCGCCGCCGTCGATTTTGAGAAACAAATCACAATTGGTCAACTGGGCATTATTGACCATGACATTCCCGCCACGTTCAAAATCAAAGACTGTGTTGCAGCCAAGTGCAAAAACAAAATTGAATTGAAAATCGACACCTTGATCATTTTTAACAAGGAATCCTGATTTGAGTTTAGCAAAGGTGATTTGTTCAAACAGATAGTCTGAATCGTTGTGTTCGCCTGCTGTTTCCGCCATTTGGATACCGACGTCTGCATTGTAAAAATTCAGGTTGTACATTGAGTTGAGCATATTCCCCCAACCGATTGGGGTAGTTGCAAGAAAAAGAATACCTGCTTTATTGTTACCATCGAAATTCATATTCAGGACTTGCGTGCCACCAATGCCTACGGCTTTTAGGAGAGTGCCACCTTCGGGGCCATCCCATTGAAGGGTGCTCGTTTTTGGCCAGTGTTTCCATGGGGTACTGCCTTGGCCTCGTATTGTCATACCTCGTCCAGCGTGGGTTTTAAGGGTTAGCGTTTGTGTAATGCGGTATATACCTGCGGGTATTAAAATTTCACTACCGTTGGCATTGACCAGATTCAACGCTTCCTGAATCGCCTGCGTGTCATCGGCATTACCGTCACCGATAGCGCCCAAATCCTTGATATTGATCAGATGATTTGACGTTTGGTCAGCAGACGTAACATGGGTTTGGAAAAGCATTGCATAAGCAAGCAGACAATAAGTGATCACGCAGAAGTAATTGCGTCGCATGTATAAGACTCCAATGCAAGTGTGAAAAAAAGTTAAGGCCAATTAATAAAAGGTGGATTGTAAGGATTGATTTATCGTCCATAACATTTCTGCAGTTGTATCCACCACAAATAACTGTCATAGGTTGATGTGTGAGACAGTGCTGTGCCATAGGTATAATTCAAGCTATAGCCTGTTGGGGTTTCGATGGCGTCGAAACTTAAATGATTGGTGCTGCCGTCGAGAAACACCATGCTTAACCCCTGCATGTGATGCGGAGAGTAGTAGTTGGCTTTCGCCCCCAATGAATAGTCGCGTGTCATAAAGATATCTGCAAATAATGGGAAGTCAGAATCATTGTCATCGATCCTGTAATCTGCATATGGATTACCCGATGCATAGGAAGTCCCGCGTGGCCGCTGCATGAGCATGGTATTCAGGGCATAATCACCGAAAACCATTTTGTTGTTCTGGCCGTACTGTGGACCTGCTTGGCCCGGATCCCAGTAGCCTGAGAGATAAGTATTGGTCGGACAGTACAACCCATTGGTACTCTGGAGATATTGTCCTCCAACCAATACGCCCACGCCTACAGGTGATGGGACATAGCCATCCCAGAAAATGTTGGCAAGGTTGTTTCGATAAAGAATATTGGGACGAAAGTAGCCATTGTTGTCGGCGATATACGTTTTAAATGCCAAGTCCGTCTGGTGAAGATTGGTCATGCAGGTCACCCGCTGGGCTGCCTCACGTGCTTTGCCAAGAGCAGGCAGGAGTATGGATATCAGCAGTGAAACAATGCTGATGACAACCAGTAATTCAATGAGCGTAAAAGCACGTATGGGACATATAGAATGGTTTGTCATTTTGAAATCTCCAGTGATCGACAATGAATCAGGATTGGATTGACTGAGTGTCGATAACGTTGAGTTTCGGTTGCTCGTGCATGAGAACACCTAATTGGGGTGGTTTGGGGCTCACGTCCCATTGTGGCGGGACGGCAGATAAACCTGCGGGGTTCAGTTGCGGTGCAAAAAGTTCGGGCTCCACATCCATATCCGTTCCCTGCAGGCGATGAAGCAGGCGATGGACCGTGGCATTGACCAACGCAGCAAGATCGTATTCAAAGCGATACACCGGCATGGCATAGGACAAGGGGGCCTGATGGCAACCATAAACTGTAATGATGGGGCGGTAATCTGTTTGTTCTTTGAGTACGTCAGTCAGGCCTAGGCAGATGTGGTCGTCATTGGTGATGATCAAGCCATCGGGTCTTTGATGTTTGGGAAGTTCCAGCAGAGCTCGTCCAATTTTGCGGCCTGCCAAAATTAACCCGTGTCCTGCATGAATTTCCATCCCCTTGAGATTGTGCTTCTGGATACTGGCTACAAACGATTCCCACTGATTGCTACCTAAGTTGGAAGGGCCATCATCGCTGACAAGGCAAATGCGTTGACATTCATTGTCTTTGAGTAAGTCAACGGCCTGATGGATCATTCGTTGGTAATCAATCGCTCCACCAACCAGACAACTTGTTTGAGGATGTGTGTTGACGCATGTGTTGAGAACCGTTGCCAGTTCCAGTTTTTGCATGGCACAAAAATCAATAAACCAAGCGTCCGAAAGGGCGGGGGTGATCAACGCATCAAGATGCCCATTATCTAAATCAGATGAAAATTGCTTGTTGTATTCTGAGAGTTCCACCGGCTTGTGTGGGAAACGATCAAAATTATAAATCCGATACCGGCAACCTTTTTCAATCAACCGCGTGAGAACCATTTCAAGAAAGACGGCATAGTAGGGCGAATGTTGGTTCTGCATCGTGGGGGTGAGAATCCCAACCATCCAGTCAATCGGTACCGCTGTTTGTTGCGTGTTGAAAATCGTCCCCATCCGCGGCTTACGTTGGATAAAGCCTTCAGATTCAAGCCGTTTCATGGCGGATTGAAGCACATTACTGCCCACACCCAATGATTCAACCATCTGGCTTTGTGTCGGTAAGCGATCACCATCGCCAAGTTGATTTTGACGGATGTAGGTCAAAACACGCTTGAAAGTATGGTTCACAGCAGGTTCGGTAATCATAAATAATCTCGCAAGAGTAATAATCTTTGTGTAATATTATTCAGAAACCTGACCAAGTCAATCTTTTTTACAAAAGTAGGGGGAAATTAAAAAAGGCTGTGAACCTTTGTTCACAGCCTTGTGTTCAAGAATAGATTGGATTGGCGTATTATCGTGCTACAAAGTTGCGGAAGTTGTCACGCAGCAGCAAGGCGGCATCGCGTTTGATCATTTTCTTGTTGACCTTGTAGCCGATATCCATGATGTCTGAATACTTGTCGACCAACACATCGGCGATGATCTTGCGGCTGTGGTCCCACTTGTACACCAACTGATCGAGAATACGGGCGTCACTATGCTGAGGGGCGATGGTGGTGCCCAGCAGTTCGAGGCGTTCGCGGGTCATCTCTTCAATAATGCTTGGATTGTTGAGGAACCACCAGCAACCAAAGAGGAACAGGTTGCCAAATTTACGGGCAGCCACGCAGAGTTCATGTTGGTTCTCTCGACTGAGCATGGTCACCATGAACTTGTTGTTGGGGAATTCGTTGCACAGGTTCACAACGCTCAATACGTCGGACTTGCCAACCATGTCGCCTGCATCCTTAAGAGCAGGATTGACCTGCAAACGTGAACCAATCATCATCGCCCAAGGCAGACCAAGGTCTTCACACAACGGCATAAGGATGTCGCGGATGAACTTGTCGGCTGCTGGATTTTCAGGATTCGGATACTTGAATTCAGGGGGCAGACTCATTGCCACATAGATTGCTTTCTGACGATGAATCCATTCGCCAAGGAAGCGACGGGTTTCGTTGATGGTGTCGCCGGAGAAATCAGCATTGACTTGGTAGCCCCATTCACGCATCTTGCCCACCGCGCCGTTCCAGTCTCGGAGCAGGGGGTCGATACGCAAGACGGCTGTAAAACGCGGGTCATCACCAATCGTCGGATCGGCTAACCATTTTTCACGTTCGACATCATCGAACACCGGATTAGTCATCGTGATCGAATCGACGTTAGCCACTTCCATGACCTTGTCGATGTATTTGTCTGCGGTCCACTTGCTGAAATACTTGCGGTACTTGTCGAGTGACTTTTCATTGGGATCAAGACCAAGCTTGCTCAGTGTCGTCAATACGCCACGGCATGCTTCACTGATCGGCGTGTTCTCCACGAACAGATGCTTCCAGATGTGATCCGCCTGCTGCTGCTTGGTCATCTTCCAGAATTCTTCATACGGCAACACCGTCGAAGGCACGACGCGGTAAACTTCTGCGACAAGATAGTGATACGTCACCAACTCATCGATGCCCCAAAGCAATAAGCCGTTGGGTTCAGGTGAACTGCCAAACGCAGGTGTATAACAGTGCGTATGCAAGTCCGTGACCGGTTGATCGTTGATGATTTTATGGACTGTTTTTGAAAGTTCAGCGCGTTTCATGCGTAAGCTCCGTAATTGTATTTCCAGATAAATCAGTCGGTATTGTACCGGTACGAACTGTTTGAGCAAAGTGGTGGCTGATTTTTAACACGAAGGACCGAAGGTCATGAAGGTCACGAAGAAAGACAATCAGAATTTTCACCTAAGAGACACAGAGCCTGAAAATGTCAGAGTGAATTTGGGGGATTGTCTTCCTCTGTGTCTTGTAAGTTGTTTTTCAAGTGATTGATTGTTGGTATAAAAAAGTGAGGAGCCTTTGTGGGCTCCTCCTGGACATGGGGTTCGGTTTGTGT
>MDTD01028531.1_pt1 | contig 112332 bp, 114 predicted proteins | sample 811221 | NCBI WGS metagenome assembly MDTD01 (sample SAMN05326646, study PRJNA326480) | marine metagenome | isolation source: seawater | place: Pacific Ocean: South West | collected 2011 | reverse complement strand
CTTATTACACTCCATCCAACTCATTGGAATTCCTCCTGAATTGGAAAAGTGTAAACTATGTCTCCGGTATAAACTGTTCAGTATGTCTCAGGACGGACATTCGGAGAGTTCTGATTGTAAATGTTCAGTTGGTTACAAGCCGTAAACACGCTTGCAGCTGGATTCTTATAGTTACCAGTCCATTTTTGTAAAGTTCCTGCCTTGGATTTTTAGTAACCAACTTAACTAGAGTTCAGTGGAGGAAAAATGAAAAAACAATGGGCTACTCCCATTAATCAACAAACAAAACGTGAGGGAGTCGTTCTAAAAAATATCCGTATCAATGCCGAACTAACCATGAGGCAACTAGCGATGTTATTGGGTATTTCCCATACGGCTATCAGCCAAGTGGAACATGGAAAACTTGCGCTACCACGCTATAGACAAGAACAGTGGGTTTTGTCATGTGGCTATACGGTTTTGGATTATGACAGGCTTTTGGGGAAAAAGTTTCAGCTTATCAATTATAAAGATGAATTGATCTCCATGTTAAAAAACTTGGATCAAGAAACTATAGAACTTGCCTACAAAGTTATAAAGAGATTTTCGGAAAATTTGGATTTTAAAAACAATGGTGCAGGAATACCAAATGGTGAAAGTGCTTCTGGTGAGGTTGCCCGTATCAAAGCTTTGTAGAGCTTCCTATAGAGTATTAAAGGTCAGTTTATAAAAATATGAAAATGAAAGGATTTTAAAAATGGAAACAAACAAAAGTACCAACAAAAAAGAATTTAAACCTTGCAGTTTTTCGGTAAAAGAAGACATCCATGAAACATATATGGGCGTTTTGTCCGAAATAAACGGCATGGGTGCAGAACATAAACGCTCACTGAAAAAACTAACAATCAATGATCTGTTGGAATGTATGGCTACCCATTTGGATGAGAAATTTAAAGGTCAGCTCAAGTCAATGCGATTAACGGGTCAGGCAAAAATGGAGCTATACAGAAAACGATATGAGGACTTGAGTGGAAATGTATCAGACGACCAATGGGCTGATATCGTGATGTCGCCTGAGTTTCAAAAATTCAAAAAGGAAAATACGGATTGCCTCAGTATATTTTAAATTTTGAAAGCTCGCTGTCTATAGTTGGGTTGATCCGTGGTATTTTTCTTGAGGCGAGAAAGCTGTCAATGGACAGCTTTCTTTTTTATAAGATGATCTAATGCTCTTCCTTCTTTTCATCTATAAAGCCGGAGTTTTTGAGGTATTCGGCAAGTTTCATTGCGTTCATAAAATCAAGTTTAATTGTTATCTCGTAATGTCCCGAATAGGTTTCATATACAGATAAATTTTGAGCCGAAACAAAATTTCCAGAGTTGTAACTATATCCATAATCTTTGCGAATTTCACCATCTACAACGGAAGAAATAGCCCGCATTTTCTCTGCTTTTGCATTTTTTATTTCTTCTCTCTCTCGTGTTTCTTTTTTGTATTTAAAGAAATCTTCATAATAGCGAGGCATCAGGCGTCGCCGGATGTCTTTAAAAATCTTGTCCGGTGATTTTTTGAAGGAACAGCCAATGACGTGAGGGCGGCCAGCATGAAGACCGCTCACGGTGGTTTTGTTATTCCAAGAGCAACGAAAGAATAATTCCATACCGTTTGAGTTTTTGAGGCAATTTTCAGTGGCTTTATAGCCTAGAAAGAGAGGTTCTAAAGATTTGACGACTTGGTTTATTTGCTCATCTGTCATTTTTTAACTCCTATAAGGTCGATAGTGAAACAGGTCAAGAGGCCCACGCTTATGCGCGAGCCGGAAGGTAACGAGGGGTTTTATTTTTGATGTTGTTTGAGCCATATTTGGAGCGAATTTCATCAATGGAAAGACCGTCTTTTTTGTAACGGCGACGTTTTGAATATTCTGGTCGGAAGTAGACCATTTTCTTAGGTGGAGAATACAGAAAGCCCGCTTCTTTTAAAATTGGCCAATGCTCTTTTGTACTACCAGAAACCCAAACCCAAGAACCGCATACTTCAATTTTTAAGTCATTTAGGCGAATGATTTTATTTAAAGCCTCGTTAATGTCAGAGCCGTAGTCATAGCCGCTTTCATTTTTGTATTCTATGGGATAGGTGGCACCTTTTAGCGAGTCTTTGGCTTCGTTGATAAGCTTCATCATCTCGACACCAGCCGGATTGCGGTCGGGGTGAAATTTAAAACAAGCCTGATGATAGGCTTTTCTTACGATTTCCTCGGTCACGGGTGACTCTGTGACACCTAAAACTTTAAGAGCGTCGTATATATTCATAACTTTTTCTCCTTTGTTGAATTTGCGCGCACCACTGCGCACAAAAAAATTTTCCTTCCCGCCTTCGCCCCTGAAGGGCGGGGGGGAAATTTCTAAAGATTAAGGAGATTGAAGGCGAACTCCGTTGACGCGAGTGAAGGAGCGGCAAGGGCCGTGACAAGCCCGGTAGGGGTTGGCGGGGCCATTGATTGAGCGACGAAGTGAGCATAAGGAAACGGAGCTCGTCTTTCGCCGATTTAAGAGTTTTATAATCGTTTTCATTTTCAAAACTCCTCAGACCTCAAGGGCGTAGAGGAGGTTTTATGAAAAACGAAAGCAATAATAAAAAGATTATCGCCGAGATCGAGATTCGCCTTGGCCTCAAAGTATATAAAATGGAAATCAATGGCCAGTTTCGTTGGCTCTGGATTTTAGGAGTTATTTTGCTTAAGTGGATTTATAATTTCTATGAAAGCTTTAGGTAGCTTTCATAGATCAAAAGGAATTTATTCCTATGGAAAAAGAGTAAAACCTATCTTTGTTTTTCAATGGATTTTTCAAGATCAGCCAACATTTTTTGTAAATGTGTTGCAAGCTGAAATTTAACGTCTTCATTTACAATAGAAATTTTATCTAGGTTTCTGAATACAATCTCTGATGGAGTTTGTGATTGCCCTTTGGCAATGAGTTCTGGCTTTTTTAGAAAATTTGATAATTCCGAAAGAGCATCAATGCCTAGAGTTTCAAAGCAATATAAAATCAGTGTGGACCATGCTCCAAGGCCGCCTACGCTTTTTTGTTTGAGCATGGCATTGAGATAGGAAGGCTTTAGACCAATCTTTTTAGCGGCTGTTTCTCTTGAATTTTGAGACTTTAATACTGTTCGTGCGAATTGCCTTAAAACTTCTCGAAGTTCACTTTCAGGATCTTTTCTCTCGTGCTGTTTTTTCTGTCTTTTTGCCATATTCACCCAAGAATACCCAGACCTAATAAGAATGTCTAAGTCATTGCTTGGATATATAATTTGTACGCTTTCTTGTAGACATATTAAATATATCCAAGTTATAAATATGGATATATAAATAATGTCCAAAACGAGGGTATGTAACGTGCCGCAGAAGAAAAAGAGAAAAAACACTGCTCGGCCTAAGAGGAAGTCTCAGAGTCAGCTAGACAAACAAACAGTTCAAAAGGCAGCAGCAAGTGCTTTACTTTCCTTAACTCCATCAACGATGGCTACCATGTGTAAGGGGCTAGATCCTGATCTTGGATACGACCTTGTATATGCGGCGGCCAATCAGACATTGAAGCATTTTGAAGGTGTTGGTCAAACAGGTGGGATTCGTCCACCCACAAAAATGAGTGTTGCCGTAAAACATGATCCAACACTCACTCAAACTGAGATTCAGTATAGCTTTACAGAATCAAAGTTTACGATTTTTACGCCAGATGACCTTTCGGTATCAGTCAGCGCTGGAGATCGAAAAATCACAAAAGAGGAATCCTTAAGAAACAATCTCTCAGAATCTTTACCAAGTGCTCAATTAAAGCTTTTTTATAACCAGGGATTGCTTTTAGCAAATGGTGATGAAGAAGCCTACAGGAACAAATATTTACCTCAGCAGCTTAAGATGACCAGTGGAAGCGGAAGGAAGAAAAAAACTCAAAGGAAAAGTAAGAAGAAATAAAGTTAGGATTTTTTTGTGAGTCATTTTAATTTCAATCAGAAGCTAGGTCACTTTTTAAAAAAAGCGAGAGAGTCAAAGGATTTTACTCAAAGAGAGGTGAGTGACCACTTGGGGCTAGCGTCACCTCAGTTTGTCTCGAATATCGAGCGTGGAAAATGTGCTGTGCCCAAATATATTTTAAAAGAAATGGTCCTTCTTTATTCCCTGAACGAGAATGAATTTATCGAGCAATATTTGAAATGGAGTGAGAAGAGTTTAAGAATTCTTTTTAAAAAAAGAAAATAAAAATAATGGTTTTAAAGGGGAGGACGGGCACCCGTATTCGAGTGGCCGTCCTCTGAGAAATAATTTATCAGTGTTGCAGCACCGATAAGGAAAGAGAAGTCTTGTTTCTATTGAGCACACTCTTTGAAGCTTTTAAGTTCAAAGACTCTGGCTATAGGAATCGAGACTGAAGGGGGACCGCGCAGCGCAGACCGAGTCAGAGCGACCACAGCGAACCAACCTTAAGAAGCCCAGCGCCCGCCGTTAGAGCTGTTGCCCCAAGAGCCACCCACAAGGAGGCCGCGCGACACAAACCCACCAAAAGCGGCGCAGAGGTCGTAGACTTCAATTTCTCTTTTTCTGTTTTCTTCCATGAGATAAAAACAGATCGGGTGCCCGTTATTATTCGGGCAGCCGATCCAGCAACTTACATTCATCAACCCTTTTTAGACAAGGATTGACCAGGAAAAAAGAAGTCTTGTTTCTATTGGGCTCGCTCTTTGAAGTTTTCAGATTCAAAGACTCCGGCCATAGGAATCGAGACTGAAGGGGGACCGCGCAGCGCATCCCGATGTTCTGGTTCGCGTTCGAGGGGGCATTATTCCAATTGGAAGCCCAGCGCCCGTTGTTCGAGCCGTTATTCCAATTGCCACCCACAAGGAGGCCGCAAACCAAGTAAGGTTCAACGACAAAATAAGTGGAGACTCCTCTTTCCTAAATTTACATATTATAAAATGAATAAAATTGTTTCAAGCAAGGTATGAGTTAGGGCAAACAATAAAAAACAAACCAGGCACCCGTTAAAGCGAGTGGCTGGTTTGTGTGATGGAAAACTTTATCAATGCTTTCGCACTGACATGAGTAAGAAGTCTTTGTTTCTATTGAGCACGCTCTTTGAAGTTTTCAGGTTCAAAGACTCCGGCCATAGGAATCGAGACTGAAGGGGGACCGCGCAGCGCAGCCCGATGTTGTTGTTCGTGTTCGAGGGGGCATTGTTCCAATTGGAAGCCCAGCGCCCCATGTTCGAGCTACTGCTCCAATTGCCACCCACAAGGAGGCCGCGTCCTAAGAAGGGCTACACAACAACCAGCTACAAAACCTCTTACCCAAAATACTCTTCCCTCTAAGGAGGAAGTATTTCTAATTCTTCTACCATTTTTTTCTGCAAATAAGAACTATTTCGCGCATACTTTGTTTGACCGATATAGGACGACCAACTGCCATAAAAATGGGTTTGTTTGGTCTTCTTTAGTTTCCAGAAGTTTTCTGGCATTTCATAATCTCTTCCAAACGTCCTTCTAAAAGCCTTCCTCACTTTTTTCCGCATTCTGCGAAGAGCAGCCCCCCGTACACGAATCTCATTGGGGCGTTGACAATAACCAACAAAGGGAACCCCTTCGTTGATATGACCAATTCTTACTTTTTCAGGACTTAGTTCAAGATGTAACTCATCTTCCACAAAACTTTTAATCGTGTTCTTTAAAGAACGAGCGATTTCAGGAGATTCAAGTAAAATGATAAAATCATCCATGTATCGGATGTAGTATTTGATTCGGAGTTTTCTCTTAATAAATTGGTCGAGTTCATTGAGGTAAATATTGGCAAAAAGTTGAGAAGTTAGATTGCCTATAGGTATTCCTGTGCGAGGAGCCGAAAGGATAAGCCTTTCTAAAAGCCGCATCATTTTTTTATCACCAATGGACTTATCAATAATCAATAAAAGTTTTTCTCTATCCACACTGGTAAAGTATTTTCTAATGTCACACTTTAAAAAAGTGGAAAGCTTGGATCGGTTGATCCATTGATGCAAAGTGAGCATGGCGGCATGAGTGCCTCGTCCTGTTCGGCAGGCAAAGGAATACTCATAAAACTGAGCATCAAATAAGGGTTCCAGACAATTAAACATAGCGTGGTGAACCACGCGATCTTTAAAACAGGCGGACTCAATCAAGCGCCTTTTAGGCTCTGTTACATAAAAAGAGCGATAGGGGCCAAATTGATAAGTTTCATTTAAAAGTTCTTCTTGAATCTGAAAAATATTTTCTTCCAGTTGGGATTGAAAATCTAAAACGGCCAGTCGATCCTTTTTTCCTTTAGAGGCACTATAGTAGGATTGCAGGAGGTTGGAAAACTCCGTCATTGGTTCAAAAAGATAAAATGCCTTTCTTTTTCTCATAAGAGAGCTTGTTGCTCCATCTTTTCTTTCTTTTTTGTTTGTGTCGGGACATTTTGCGTTGATTCATTGGGAGACATTTCTCTTTTGATCCAAACCGAAGTGATTCGTCCCATTTCAGAAGTATCACGAACCAGTTTTTCATAAATTCCTTCTTTGATAAATGAGCTTCTTTTTGAAATCCGAAGCAGGAAGGTTATTAGGTGTAGGCTTGTCCGCAGACTTTTTAAAACCTCAACGCGCCTTTGTTTATTGTATTCGGCCTCAAAAACAAGTCGGACACATTTTAAGGTTTCTTTTTCTATGTTTTCCGCAAGAGTATAGCGTTGTGTTTTCGGGTATCTTTGTAAGATTGGAATGAGTTCCTTATAAAACTCTTCAATCTTTCCTTTTAGTTTGAGCTTGTCCGCGCCCACCACTTTTTCCCCCTTCTTGTTTTCGGATCAGTCCAACAATTCCCGGCATAATTGAATTTTCAAGTTGGTTTCTCCATTCGCTTTGTTCCGCTGATGTAAGATCATCTTCAACGATGGCTCCTACTAAAAATTTTCTGGCTCGTTTGAAGTATTCGGCTTTATTTACCTTTGGATACTCATAAAAGCCAAGTGCTAAATGAAATAAGGTTTGTTTAATAGATTCTCTAATAGGTTCAGGAAGTGTGATTTCTTTATTCAGATAAAGAGCTTTTAGCTCGCTATAGACCCCAAGTTCACCAAGAGATTTAAACTTTCTCTTTTCATTTGGAGTTCCGCTTTCAACTTTCTTTTTGTTTTCATTAAGAGAGGAACTCTCTTGTGGCATTTCCGTGACTTTAAGATTTTCCAAATCACTTTGCTCTATATAAAGACCTGCTTTCAGAGCGGAGGCAGGATCAATCAGCCAAGATTTTCCAACTTTTTTTGTTATAATTCTCTTCTGAAGAGCCATGTGCCGAACGGTTCTTTCAGAAATGTTTTTCTCAGAGTCTGGTGATTTCCGTGCGATTTTAGAAAGTTCTTGTGGTGTAACCCATCTCATTTTCTCTCTCCGGTCCTTTTTGCCGTAAAATTCCGGCAATCTCCGGCAAATCACGGCAATTTATTTCCGTTATCGGCAAAAATTGCCGAAAAAAAATTTTCTTTTTGCAATGATCGGCAAATATTGCCGATCATTGCCGGATAGTCGTCTTATTGAATATTTTTTATACTTCCAAGCTTCATATAATGACTAAACCAATTTTGGTAGTGTTGTAGGGGGTAGCTGGTAATTTGCTCTCCGCAACCCCTTCGGGGCCGCCGAGATCAAATTTAATACTGAAGGGGGACCGCGCAGCGCAGACCGAGTCAGAGCGACCACAGCGAACCAACCCTAAGAAGCCCAGCGCCCGCCGTTAGAGCTGTTGCCCCAAGAGCCACCCACAAGGAGGCCGCGCTGAACATTTCCATTTGTTGGATAAAGAGAAAAATAGTCGTTATGAAATTTATCTGAAGGTGAAAGCCAATCATCAATGGTAATGGCATTTCCTCCATCATTACTAATCATGGGAATTCCTAAAGGAACGTTGAAGTAATTTGCTCCATAGCTTTTAGTCGGGATATTCCATTGGTTAACTAAACCATTACCAGGGGCTGTTACATGGTCAAAAGGAAAGCCGTTCATATCTGTGTTTCCAGTATCTAATGTGGAGGTAATGCCGACACAGGTTGAGGCGCCACAACTATCCAATTGATCGGATGTCCATTCCCAAACATTTCCTGTCATATCTTGAAGACCGTATCTTGATTGACATTGATTGGTTGATGTTTGAGAGCCTGTATAAAAGGCATAGGTACCCACATATTGTCTATCTGTTGGGTCGGAGCTATGGGCGTTTGAAGTATTGCATCGGCCCAAGGCTCCACCGTATTCTGTCTGGTGAATTTGGCTGTCTGTTAAATCAGGACTCCATGCGGCTGCCGCCTTCCATTCTTTGTTTCTTAAGAGTCGCTTACTCGCCGTTGTAAAGCCTGAGACTTGCCCCAGAGTAACGGAATGAGCCTGACATACATCCCAAGCTCTGGTTTGGCTTGTACGCACCAGAGGCGGTTTATGGGCCATATTTGTGGACATGATCTCTCGATCAGCAAGAGTCAAAGAAGCGCTTCCTGAATTGCTCTCATACCATGTGCCGGAGATCTTAACCCAGCATCTTGCCAATGTTCCATCATCTTCATAGAACACTTGTCCATCAGCTCCGGCAATTCCAGCACTTTGTGGGTTGGTTGTAGAAAACTCTGAAGCAAGACAAGGTTGATTTCCTCCGGCTCCACATTGCGCTGTAAAATTGCAAGCCATCTCATTTCTATCGACAAGAAGATCTTGTTCGAGGTCGTAGAAGTTTCCGGCACTTTTTCCCCAACCGGAATAACCACAACGGTAATGGTTGGTTTCATCAGTGGTTCGGTTCATAAGGCCGCAAACCTCTTGGTTGGCAATCCATCTGTGCATAAGTGCCATGTTCGCGGGAGGAGCGACCACTCTGACTTCTGCAATTGAAGCGGGACTTGTGACATCGTAATCATTTCCTGCGATAGTGACTTTTAAAGTGTAGTACCAACCTTTGGCAAAATCCGTAGGGCTGCCCACAGTTCCACTGGTGGCCCCTTGTAAAGTATCATCGGTAAATGTTCTTATGTTTGCAGGAATGCCGTTTGGATACTGTGTGCTTGAAACCAAACTGCCAACACCTCCAGCGGAACTAGCTCTATAAACTTTAACCGCTTCAGGCATACAGGTATTGCTTGCTGGCCAATCTTTCCAGTTGATACGCACAACCCCTGGTTCATCGCCGGGAGTTGTTTCTCCTGGATTAGAGGCATAAGTTTTAACTCCGGTGGCATAAACGTCATCCCATCCGCCAAGAACAACAGTGGGTGTACTTCCAATCTTTTTAAAATTTCGAGCGAGACTTGCGGAGTTTCCGGCTGTATCTGTTTGAGTGGCTTGAATACTGAACGTGCTTAAGTCTGAAAGGGCTGAAACGTCTAAATTCAGAGTTTCACTCCAAGCATCGCCTGTGCAAGCGGTTACGACACTTGGGACTAATTGAGCTGAACTTAAAGTCACATCACCATCTGCCGTATTACAGGTTCCAGAAACTTCAAAACTTGTGCCTGAAGAATTTGAGGCGCAAGCCAATGCCAGTGGCAAAGTCCAATTCACACTGGGAGCCACAACATCTTTATTGAGTGCTAAAGATGGAGCATGAGTATTTCCAGCTTGGTCAGTCAGGGTCACTGTGATGGAAATAGCTCCGTCAGAAGCAGCAGAAAAATCAAGGTTTGTAGACCAAGCATTGCCGGAGCAATTCACTGTAGCTGAAGCGTCACCAGAGACAGCCACATTACTGGTGCCATCATCAGAACAAGTTCCACTCACTGCGAATGATGCCTTGTTAGAATCATTAATGTAAGAGCCACCACTAGGACTTGTAATGGCAAGTACAGGGTTGTTGGTGTCTTTGTTAAAATTTCTATTGTTATTATTTGTATTGCCTGCGGCATCACTAATGGTGGCTGTGACGGTGACAACCTCATCTCCATCATTAAAAGCAAGATTGGCAGTCCAGTTGGCTCCATCGCAAGCAACACTTGCAGGTGTTAAAGACGTTCCTGTGAGTGTGATATTTGGAGTGGCACTATAGGTGTCACATGTTCCACTCACAGTAAAAGAGGCTTTGTTAGAGTTATTGATGTAAGAGCCTCCAGCGGGACTTGTAAATGCTATTGTGGGATTTACGGAGTCTTTGACAAAAGCTCTGGTTTTACTGCCTAAGTTTCCGGCTTGATCCGTTTGAGAGACAAGAAGAAAGACTGGCCCCTCGCTAGCTCCAGAAAAATCCACATTAGCACTCCAGGTATTAGGAGCACCAGCAACGCAGTCCACTTGCACAGGGGTAATGTCACCCGCAATGCTCACATTGTTTGATCCCACTTCTGAGCAAGTTCCGCTGACGACAAAATTACTTTGAGATGCACCATTCACATAAGAGCCGCTGGCAGGACTTGTATAATCCACCACGGGGTTCACAGTATCTTTTGTCCAATCATAGCTTGTGGCTGATGCAAGGTCTTGGATATTGCCATTGGAATCCTGTCCTCTGACACAAAGTCTCTTTGAACCATCACTTCCAATGGCATCAGTAATCAGGGTTGAGATATTGATAGCCGAGGAGTATCCCGTAGCATTAGAGCAGTCTGTACTTCCAGAGTCTCCAACTTTATAGAGATACTGGGTGACATCGGTGCCACCTACGGTCACATCGAGATTTGTGTCATTGTCAAAACTTTGAGGCTTACCTGACAATGTAGCAACGGGTAAAGTAATATCTAAAACCACGGTTACGGAATCGCCAGAAGAGTTGCCTGAAGAATCTGAAATATTTAAAGTGATGTTTTTTGATCCATCTACTCCTGTAATGGTAAGACCCGTTAAAGAAAAATTAGCACCATCACAAGTGGTGGTCAGAGTTCCAGATACAGGACCGCTGGCTGTGACTGTGGCACTTGCTTTGTCACAAGTTCCAGATATGGAAACCGATGTATAAGTGGACGAGTTAAAAACATCAAAATCATTGGGTGAAGAAATATTGATAGATGGAACGGCAATGTCTTTTTCAAGACTGATGTTGTCTTGTGAAGAGTTTGAGCCTGGATCGACAATAGTAGCCGTTATGGATCTGGTTCCGTTGGCGCCTGTTAAGGTGAGTCCTGAGAAAGAAAAGTTAGAGCCATCACAAGTGGTGGAAAGAGTGCCGCTTACGTCTCCACTTAAAGTCACAGTCGCCCCGGCCTCATTACAAGTTCCAGACATAGCCAGTGAAGTGTAGTTTGAAGCATTGTAGATTGTTGATGGAGCAGGGCTTGTAATCGCAATTGTTGGAACTGAAATGTCTTTTTGTAAATTTAAGTTGGCTTGAGTTGAATTTCCTGCGCCATCAGAAAGTGTAGCTGTAATAGTTCTTGTCCCATCCGCTCCAGTCAAAGTGAGTCCAGATAAAGAAAAATTGGTTCCATTACAAGTGGTAGACAGGGTTCCACTGACGTCACCACTTAAAGTCATTGTGGCACTCGCTTTATTACAAGTTCCCGATATAGACAGAGAATTATAGTTAGAAGCATTAAACATGGTCATGGACGCAGGTGACGTGATTGTAAATGTTGGGACAAGGGTGTCTTTATTAAAGGATCTATTGTCACTGATGGAGTTTCCGGCGATATCGGCATGATCTAAATTTAATGTCACAGTTCCATCGTTTAACGAAGTCGTATTGGCCGTTGCACTCCAAGTATTTGAGCCGCAAACTGAGGAGACAGCAACGGGAGTGCCGCCACCACTGCTTGAAAGAGTTCCGGTCACAACTCGTCCATTGTCAGAACAAGTTCCTGAAGTTGTAAAGCTTGAGGCATTGGACGCATTAATGTAGCTGAGGCTTGCTGGACTTGTGATTGCTGTTGTTGGAGCTATCGTATCTTTTGTGACTTGTAATGTTGTGGAGGCAATGGTTCCGCCATCTCCAGCATGAGTGGCCGTGAGAGTCACAGCTCCTTCATTCGTGACACCAGTAAAATCAAGATCAATGGACCATGTAAGCCCTGAATCACAAGGGATGACACCACTTGTATCCTGGCCTGAAATTTCAGCCAGGAGATTGACGTCACTTCCTGAGCTTGAGCAAACCCCGCTGACTGTATAAGAGTTTTGGTTGGAAATGTTGACGAATCCAGAGTTTTCAGCAGAAGTGATCGAGATGGTATTGTTATTTCCAGAGTCAAGAACACTTAAGTCAAATTCAGTTTCCACCCCTTGAGCTGTCATAATGAGTTTAAAGGCTTTGCTTCCCGAAGAAATACTTCCGGGCTTTGATGTGATCGTAAATTCTTTTGCCGTGGTGCCGGAGATTATTAAATTGCCTTGGGTTTCCACAAAGTCAGTGTTTGTGGCCATATTTCCACTGCTATCTTCTATAAGTTTCCAGGAAATGCTTTTGGCTTCTCCGTAGTCCTTGTTCAGCTTCACATTCACTTTGGCTTGTTGGCCTTCATAAATTTGACCAGGATTTATAGCTACAGAGAAGGAAACTTCCCGTTCTAATTCGGCAATATCTTTAAGCCATCCGCAGCTTGAAAGAGAGGCGACAATAAAAGCCAAAACGACGGATTTAAAAATTGCGGAGAGAGAAAAATTGATTTTCACAATTTCTATCATCAATCATTCTCCTTTCCGCAAACGCACTGGATAACGGTGTTTTGTCAAAGTTGCTTATTGTTCTCATATAGTTATCGGCAAAATTCAGACATTCTTAACCTTTGCCTAGTCTCGTCCTGATACGTTTGGGGCTAAAGGTCTTAAGAAATTAAGAAAATCTGGACGAATAACTTAGGACATATTTCTTATATCAATTTGTAGGCTGTGGACATGGGTGGTCTAAGGGCCAATTCTCTTTGAGAAACTTCAAGGGCGTCTCTATTTGAGCCGATTTATACATATATATGTAATAGGAAAAAAGTGAAGAACTTAATCAGCAAATGGAAGACATTACGACGCACGGATCGTGTCATCATCGCATTAGCGGTGTTGGTTGCTATTGTCTGCGCTTTTTTTCTAATCAACGATGATTATTTAAGCCCTTTCAGTGATGAAGATACATCAAAACCGCTCATGGGAGTGATTTCTTACAAACTCAACGACATCCGTCACAAAAGTTCAAGTTCCATGACATGGATAAATGCAAGAAAAAAGCAAAATATTCGTTTAGGAGATAGTGTTTTTACTGGCGAAGATTCTCAGTCTCAGGTTGTTCTTAAAGAAGGCGGCGAAGTGAACATGGGGCAAAATAGCCTTGTTGTATTCAATAAATCACAACTGATGGATCTTGGTTTTGGAAACTTCGGTTTTTCAGTGGATGGAGATGTCACAATTTCTATTCGTGGTGAAGTCACAAAAATCAAGGGGAAAAATTCTAAAATTCAATTTATTATCCCAAAGAATAAAAACGAAAAACCACAGGTGAGACTTTTAAGCGGCCAAGCGACTTTGCAGATTAAAAATAAGCCTGTAATGAAACTTGTTCCAGAGAGAGTGGACAGTCTCGCTATATTTACTCAAACGGACTACAAGAAAGAGTCGGGTCTGGCTGATATTGGAAATATGGAAGAATACAGTCCGCGAAGATTGCAGCTTTATGATGAGTATGAGCTTAAGGATTCTTCACTTTCCAAACGTCACTTTGTTTCTTCAGAGATTCGCTCACTTCCTCTCATTGAAGAGAGAGCGTCATTAAATTTAATAGAGGAAAATATTTTTGATGGTCAAGGATCTCATTTTACACTTCAAATGCAAGGAGAGTCGAATTTTCAAGGTTATGTGGTCGAGTATTCCCGTGATCCTCAGTTTTCACATGAGAAAACAAAAGTATCGTGGGTTCCATCAAGACGAATTTCTTTTGCTCTAAAAAATCCAGGTTCAGTGTATTATCGTGTTCGTGGAGTGAATGAAAAAACGGAAATTTCAAGATATTCAAACACGGTGGAAGCGATAGTTCCTGAGGCTCAAATCACAATTGGTGAGATGGAAGTGGTCAAACCAGTGAAAGAGCTAAGAGTTGTCAAAGTGAAGCCAGTGCGACAGGTAAAAGCTTTAAAAATCCAAAAGCCCAATAAGATTGCAAAACGAGAGCCGAGATCTAAAAAGACCAAAGCCGATGAATTTATCAGCGAGGTCTTTCCAGAGGAAAAGCCAAGCTTTGTCGAGCGTCCTGTTTCTTCCGTAGTACCGCCACCAGATATTCAAACCAGTTTAAAGATGGAAGAGGTCAATGAGCCGACAAATGATCTTTATAAAAATTCAAGGTTAAGTGTTGAGACAGGAACATTTACAGTTTTCTCTCCCGATGAGGCGGATGTGGGAAGAACGAATCCTTTTGCTTATATGGTGGGAATTAAGGCAAAGCACTGGTTGAACAGCAAGCATGGCTTTGAAGGTATTGCACGGTTTAAGGCTGGCAATATGAACGATACGGCCAAGGGCATTGATCCATTGCAATTGGAGGCCCGTTATCATTATTTGTTGGCTGGAAGTTGGCTTGGAAGATCCAATATGTCTCTGATTGCTGGATTTGAAGCTTATAAAAATATTGGCGAAGGATTTTTTGCTCAAAAATATAACTTGGGGAAAACGGGATTCTCTCTGGATTTCCCTGTAGGTAGACACTGGGATATGGGTGGCGATTTACTTGTTGGTCTGGGAACTGACTCGACAAGAAAGTATGAAGCTCTCGGACGAATGAATTATTATTTCCGCAGAAAATATTCTATTGGTGTGGGATATAGATTTAATATTCTTGATGCTGGAAGTGAGGATACGGCTCCCTTTGATCTTCCGTATAGAGAAACCTATGGTGAAGGTTTTCTTGTTTTTAGATGGTTCTATTGATTCACCACGCTCGTAAAAATACAGCAATTATGCTTTTCTATATGAATATAGAAGCTCAAATTTTAAATTGAGCTGCGAATTTCAGTGTTTGGGATTTCTAATCCAAAGCTCGTAATCAGAATCCGTCTCAAATATTTCAAAATCATATTTTTGTAGAAGATGCCGACTCTTATCTAAATTTCTGGTTTTGAGGAATAAATCAAAGGTAACAGTAATCCCGTCTTTATCTGCACGGTCAAATGTTCGACTTAATAAGTCCGAAGCTAACCCTTTTTCTTCTTCGTCAACCTCGATGGAGCTAATTTGATACTCTCTATCTTTAATTTGTGTGAGAGATAAACTCCCTGAACTTCTTAGTCTTGTGTTGTTGCTATAATGTCTGGAATATTCAATATAAATGTAACTATTTCCCCAGGCACCATTAAAGGTATAGCGTTCCTCATCAATGACTATATGTTGGTACTTTTCTATTTCGCCATTTGAAAGTTTACGGCGAAATTCTTGGTAAGAGTCACCATGATCGCCACTTGAATGGATTGCTGTTTCATCATTTATCCACGCAAAAAATACTATATTGTGCTCTTTGTGTGTTTTAAAGAATAGCCTATACCTAGCTGTGACATTCACGGCACCATAGTTTTCAGGAAGATTCTTTGTGTATGTAGGATTTTCTGGAGCATTACAAACCGCCATGATTTTTTCACGAACGACTCTGGCGCGTTTGTTTTCATCGGCATTTCCAGAATCTAATCTTGCCAGCTCTTTTTTTAGAAATTCAGAATATTCAGGCTGAAATGACACGCGAAAGCTCGCTTAGCTCTGGTGATTTTCTTTGTTGTTTTTCTCTGTAAGCTTGCTCCGCCATTAGACCTATTTGGATAAGACCTTCTGAATCAAACTTGTCGCTATTCATAGCTGTCAGAACGGAATAGCGTTTTCCATCAACGTCTTTAAATGTATGGAGGTTTAATATTTCAAAAATAATTGAGGCTTTAAAAAGGTCAAATTTTTGTGTTGTCAGGTAACAAATAGTGCCTAATTTCTTTCTGGTCATTGGCGTTAATTCGTCCCATGATTTTCCTTTATTCTCGGTGATCGTATGGACATCAACTTTAATTAAACGAGCTAACCCTCTGTGGGATAGTTCCAATATTTCCAATGTTTTATCTATAGCTTCAGCAATCATAAGTACCTCTCAAGTCAAGAGCAGAATAGCATATTCCACACAAAATAGCAATTTTTGTGTGGAATATGTAATTGTTAAGTATTTTCAGGTAGTTGGTCATCTTATTCTCAATGAGGTGTATACCATTCCCTATACGGAAATGTTATAAATCCAGTCTTTAGGCCATATTTTGATATTATGAACTTTTGCCGAAAGATAGACTGGAGTGTCGCTCCATCGTCCAGTCACGAGACATGAAGACGCAAATTTAGTTTTATGTAAATTTAAAAATTCAATTCCATTCATTTCATTGTCGCCCATATCGTAGTCAATAAAAGCATGAAACCTTTGAAGGCTGTTTTTAGGCACTTCCTTCATCCATTTTTCTGCTTTAGATGGGCTATGAAATACTTTGATATTAGACTTAGGTACTTCATTAAGTATCGTCAACCAGTTATCAACGACAAGGGGATCGTCGTCTACAAGTAGGAGGCGATCTTTTGGTGTAAGATTCAGACTTTGAAGATTATTTTGAAATGACAATGGCAATTTAATGGTGACGGCAGTTCCCTGTCCTTGTACGGAACTAAAGGAAATAGATCCATTCATTTGACCAATGGCATTTCGAGCTTGATAAATACCAAGACCGGAGCCGTTATTTTTTAGACTGAAGCCTCTACTTCCTATTCGATCAATAAAATGCTCTGGTATTCCTGAGCCATTGTCTTTAATTTCGATATGCAGTTCTTCGCGTTCAATTCTTGTTGTGAGAGAGACTATCCCATCTGTCCCATTGGGAATGGCTTGAAAAGCATTGTTCAAAATATTTGATAAGGCTCGTTCTAGCTCCTGTTCATATCCAAAAGAATATAATGTTCCCTCTGTCAAAGGTTGAAATTCAAAGTCAGTTTTGCTTCCGGAAAATTCGGCGGCTTTTAGTTTAGCAATACTATTTATTGTCGATCCAATATCAAAAATATTTCCCTCTTTTTGATGTTTCTTATTGTTTGATATTTGATCTATTAAGTAATTAATTTTTTCAAGGCTTAAACGTATAAGTTCTTGATTGTCCTTTCCAATAGTAGAGTCGGCTTGAACAGCGGCTATTCCGCACAATGGTGATCGAATGTCGTGGGCGACGAGAGATGCAATTTCAGCTCTGGTGTCGGATTTGGTTTTTTCAATAAGTTGTTCCTCGTATTTCAATAGCTTCTTTGCTTGCTCCTCAACTCCCAAATATAGATTTTCGGCTTCGATGGAGGCATCTGGTGTTAGCTTTTCTGAAATCGACCTTAATGTAGAGAGCTTTTCTGAAGACAATATTTCAGAGAGGGTTTTTAAAGGCTCCAATACTTTTCGGATGAAGTGCTTTGAAAGAAACCAGTAAGCAATTAATACCAAGATACTTAATATAAATAGAGCAAACGAATACTGCCAAAATATGGATGCAGTGATTATTTGCTTTTTAAAGCGAATGGACACTTGTCCTGCGAGTGTTCCTTGAGTGTCACCAAATGCTACTCCTTTGGTGATTTTTTGGGAAGCTGATGATACGTTTTTACTCAAATCACAAATTGGGCGCTCATTGCCCTCTCTAACTATATAAACTGATAGAACCGCAGGGTTTGAGAATAGGGCTTTGCATTTCCTATTTACTTCAGATTCAATGCCTTGAATTAAGTCCTGGGAAACCGAGTCTACGAAAACGCTACTTGTTGCTTCGTATTGCTCCGCCATTGAATCAAAAACATTCATCTGAATGAGGTAAGCTCCAACTAGTGTGATTAAACCACAGGAGAGAACCCCGATGACAGCAAGGGGAGAGAAAAGTTTTTTAAAAAGTGGTCGTCTGTTGGGCATAATCTTCTATTTTTCCACCTGCCAGAAAATATGCCACAATTCAGCTTCATATCTATAACTTGAATCTGGAACTCGTAAGCTTTTATTGTGGATAATTGCAAAATCAAGACTATAGAGAGGAATGAAGTAAAACTCATTCTCAAAGTCAATCAGTGCTTTTTCGTATTTTTTAAGTCGTTCTTGGGCGTCGTTAATAAATCTGGCTTTTTCAATTTTTTCGTTCAAGGCTTTTGCAGGAAAGTTGCCAAAGCGGATTCCGCTTTTGTCATTTAAAGGTTCCAAAAAGCCGTCAGGATCTTGAAAGTTTCCAACATAAGGGCCGGAGATAAGATCATAGTCTTCATTTTTCAAATGCTTAACCAGAGTTGCGCCATCGGCCTTAATAACGGTCAAATTATAGCCAAGATTTTTCAATAATTTTTCTAAGTCAGTCGTAAAAGTCGGCAATAAAAATTTATCTGCAATTACAAGCTTTAAACTTTTTTCTTTTGTATTTTTTGCCCATTTCTTTAGGAAAGACTCTTTTGAAATTTTTGGTACTGACCTGTCATAATAGGATCTCGGCATGATTCCTAGTGGAAGAAGGCCCGTTGCTGCTTTCTGATATAGACTATCGTAGTTGGACTGAGAGGCAAGATTTTGCACCAGGTGAGATAAATCTCTTCTAAATTTTAAATCGCTAAAGCTCTCGTTTTTCATGTTAAAAAACAAATGATGATAGCTTAAAGAGTGAGTTCTTTTTGATCCATAATCGGAAGGAAGTTTTAGCGTGGCAATATCTCCAATGGGAACCCCTAGGATAATATCAACTTTATGAGAGTCTAGGTATTTTTCGATGGCATTGGTGTCTTTTAAAGCTCTAACTTTCAAAGACCGAGTATTCAAGTTGGCTTTAAAAAACCTATCAAAGCGAGTAAAGCTCCAGACATCTCCCATTTTTTCAAGGATCATAGGCCCAGCTCCAACATCAGGGCGATCTTTTTTCACGATAGAAAGACTGGGTATGGAAAGGATCTGTAAAAGTGGTAGATATGGACGTGCCAAATTTAGCTCAAAGGACTTGTCAGACAATACTTTGATACTTGGCAGAATTTGCCCCTCTTTGATATCACTAGCTCCCTTTAAGACATCCATCAAATAGCCTTTTGTCACTGAGGGAGAAGAAGGCCAGAGATGTCTTGAAAGTGACCATGCAACATCCGTCGCTGTAACTGAGGAGCTATCATGAAACATGGCATTGGGTTCAATAGTGAAGATAAATTTTTTACCTTCATTTTCAATGCTCCATTTGGATGCGATATAAGATTGCAGCCTTCCGTTTTCATCAATTCTTACCAGTGTGCTATGAACATTTTGAACGAGCATGAAATGAAAATAGTTCCACACTTCCCTTGGGTCTAAGCTTTTTGGAAAACTGGGGATTGATACCTCTATTACTTTCATTTGCTTCCTCTTTTGAACTGAGCCAATGGATAAGATTCCGATGGAGAATATAAGAATGAGTTTTTTAATCGTTTGCATTTTACACCTTGGTTGCCTGTTTTTACATAAATATGATCTTTAAAATACACTGTATGAATTTGTTCGCTTGAGGATACAAAGGCGGGTTTCCCTTCGTCTAAGGCTCTAGCTATTTGCAAAATTGATATTTGCTTAAGTTGAACGCTATCTTTGAGAATGTTATCCAGATTAAAGCGTTTTCCGTTGTAGAGTAATTCTCTTAACTTTTTATCCTGAATCTCAACTTTTTCGGATATCGTTTGAAAATAAAATGCAGAATTAGAGTCTAATGAGGTCCAGAAGTAAGGATAATCACCTCTTAAAAGTTGAATGGCCTCTTCTTGTGAGAACTCATCTATCTTCTTTTTTCCCAGAAAATAATCTTTATAGCTATTTGTCGGCGTCACCACCAAGCGTATAGGTATGTTTTTTAGATTTATTATTTCGAGCAAATGGTGAATGTCATTAGCTTTTTTCTCCAATGTACGCCAGCTATGAAGGAAGCCTTCGATTAAAGTGGACACCAGGTCATCAGCAACTTCTATTCCGTCAAAAATGGAAACAATATTTTTGGACACTGTGGATGAGGAGATAAGATGGGTTTCGCTTAAAGCATCCACTTTCTCAAAGCAGATTTCAATATCAATAGGAGAGGCAATGAAATGGTCATTTTTATCTCTTCCAATGAGAAAGTTTTCGCTGTGCAGATCGGTTATCCCAAAGAAGGTGCAAGCGCCAAAGGATTGACCAAGTTTAAATGCTTCTTTTTCCTTAAAATCGGATACTTTCTTTATTTGGAGTGTCTCTACGGTGTGTTTTTGAAAACGATCTAGCTCATCTTTTTGGGTATGAAAATTTAGAGATGCAAATGACAGGAAGGGATCATTTGAGCCAAGTTCACTTTGGCAATATGTTCTTAATGGACTGTTTTTAGATAAAAAAAGCCATTCCCAGTAAATGGGTCGAAATTTTTCGACAACTTCGCCAATGACTGTAGTTTTATGTCCAAAATTATGAACGTCGCCAACTATTTCCATTATCTTTTTGGTGTAGTTAAAATTGTAGAGGGCTTTTCTCCACTTTGCATTTCAAATTCATCAATATTAATGAGTTGAAATAGACTATCATCTACATCAATTCCAAGCAGTTCGAGTTTCTCCAAAAATTCAATTTGTTGTTCCGGTGAAAGCTTTTGAAAGAACGCACTTTCCATGACTTTTAAAATGTTTTCTTGAGTTGGTTGAGTGCAGCTTACCTCTTGTGCATAAGCTCCTAAGGTCCAAGCGGCTGACAGAATCCCAATGAGGGTTTTTAGAAAAGTTTTTGGTAGTTTCATTTTAAGCTCTCCCTTTTATTTATACTTGCCCTGTTAACGACCAAAGGAGCTGTTTTTGCTCTTTTGGATTTAATTCTAAGATATTTAAATGCCTCATGGTGGAGTATAGGCGCTCTCGTTTGACGTTTAGGATATCCGCAGCCCGCACTTTATTACCATTGGTTTGGGCAAGTGCTTTAAGGATAGAAATTTTTTTGAGTCGGTCAAACTGCGACTCAATAATATCTAGTGGTTGAATATCTGTTGGAGCTGAAAACTCATCTTTAAAATCTGGTAGGTCATTTTTCTTTACAAGATCATTTTCGCAGATTGTGCAGAGCTTTTCTATTAGGCTTTCAAGCTGTCTTACGTTTCCTGGCCATGAGAAATCAATTAAGCTTTCGTAAGCGTCTGGAGCAAATTTCAAGTTTGGGCGATTATAAGTGTTGGCAAAGTGCGAGATGAGAAAATCAATGTCCATTTTCCTTTCGCGGAGTGAAGGAATATGAAGATCCCCTCTGTTTAAGCGATAATAAAGATCTGGCATGAACTGTCCAGACTCACATAATTCGAGAATATTGGGTTTGCAAGCAGCTATGATTCGTACATTGACAGGAATTTCTATGTTTGAGCCAACTCGTCGAATACATTTTTCTTGAAGTACCCGCAAAATCTTACCTTGAGCAACTAGGCTTAAATTTTGAACCTCATCCAAAAAGATTGTTCCACCAAGAGCAGCTTCAAACATTCCTATTTTTTTGCTGTCAGCTCCGGTAAAAGCCCCTTTTTCATGTCCAAAAAGTTCACTTTCTAGCAGTTCAGAACCTGATCCATAGGCAGTACAGTTTAGCGCGAGAAATGGAAGGTCTTTTCTTGAGGAATTATTATGAATACCCTTTGCCAAAAGTTCTTTTCCAGTGCCGGATTCTCCAAGAATCAAAATTGAAAGATTTGGATTTTGAGCCAATTTTTCTGCCTGTTGTGCAAGTCTTCCCATATCCTTTGACTTTGAAACCATTTTAAATGACTGAAGGATCTTTTGTTGTTTTGTAGATAGGGAGGGGCCAAACTCAGACTGTATGGCCCTGGTGTATTTTTCTGAGGCTTGTTCGGCTAGGGTTAAAAGAATCTCTGGAACAAGGGGTTTATATACAAAGTGGTCCACCTTTTCTTTGATCCATAGCTTTAGAGTCTCAGCACTTTGATCTCCAGATATCATAATTGTGGTAATGGACGGGTTTAAGGCTTTGATTCTTTTAACAAGCTCGATTCCAAGCTCTATATCACCACACTCTTGGCGAAGTTGGTGATCTATAAATGCGGCGACGAACATGGGGTATTGCTTTAATAGAGAGAGTGCGTCGGCAATCGAGCCGCATGAGCACACTTCAACATCAAGGGTGTTGAGAGATTTTTTGACAGACTGAATGACAATCGTGTCATCATCAACAATTAGAATTTTTGGTTTTGTATCCATATATATTCCTCGCGAGCTGTACTGTGCAAAGGGGAGGCCAAAAAGGAATTTTAAATATATGAAACCTAAAAGATGAAAAACCTTGGTCGTTTAGCAAGAAGACTTCCCGTTACCACTGACAAAAAATTTGAGTCAAAAGTGGTTTCTCCCCAACACTTTTTTAGGCTATTTGCGTCAAGTATGCAAAACTAATTATATTTAGTGAATTTTTGTTATTTGGTATTGGAATGACAGAAACATATGTTCTTTTTCTTTAAACATCTGGAATCACATTAAAATATTTAGCTCTCAGAAAAATGGCGTTCTGATACCATAAGCTCACGAGTGTAAATTTTATATGTAGATTTCCTCTCTGAGAGTGTCTGAATAGATAACCTAAAATTGATTATTCATTGATATGTGTTTCTCAATCCATTTTCTAAAACATCTCAGAATTTCCAATCCTTGGTTTTTGAAGTGCTATTTGTTTAGCGTTTTTATCTCTTGTTTGGTGGCGTTCTGCCACCAGTGAGTCAAAGTATTGGGATCATTTTGGAAAATTCAAAACGTGTTTTTCAAACACCAATTTTAAATTTTAATCGGAATAGTTTGAAAACGTAAAACCCAAATAAGTTCGCCACGTTATCGGATTTTAAAACGTGGCACCCCGCTTGAAGAAGTGGTTGTGCAGAAGACAATCGCGTCTCAACTAAAAAGAAGGAGAAAGCAAATGAAAGCAATTATTTTATCAGCAGTAATGATGGTGGCTGCCAACGCAATGGCGTTTGAAGTTCAGCTTGATAACGAAGGTATGGCAGTTGATGAACTGGTTAAAGCAGGTGCAACCACCGTTAGCTGTAAGGATGTGCGCCCAAAATGTATTTTGATTAAAAATAGAGTTGGCATTCAGTATCCTGAGCAGACTCTCGAAGAAGTTGCATTTACCCACTACACATCAAATACGGATGCACTTAACTCAATTAAGGAAATTAAGTCTGCTGGGCTTTGCGAATAGTTCTCTGTCGAGAGCCAAAAGGAGTTTTTATGGAGAACTTATTTTTTCGCAATAGCGATGAAGTATTTGAGAGCAGTATTGAAGTTGATGAGTTGGTGGCTGAAAGGCCATCGACTCTTCAGGAGTTAAGAAAGCTGGTCCGCGACTGGTACGGCAATCTTCCAGTGGAAATACTAGTTGTAAATAAGAAACTTCAAAAAGCAATCATGGAATTTGAGCTACTTTGTGATCGAGGAATTTTAGATTTGAGTGTTTTAAGTCAAGACAGTGGATCTGCTGTTTAACATTTAGAGGTGTGGAATGGAACGCATAAGAGAAATTGTGGTGCAGATGATGCAGATTTCAGATGAAGGACGAAAAGATCTAATCTCCAAAGAAGAGATTATTTTAAGAGGACGTATCAGAACCCTTTTGGGACCCTTCCCGATAGAAAAGAAAAAGCATGGTGGATCTAATGGAAAGTAAAAATGAGATGAGTTTGATAGCTGCTATCGCAGTATTATTTGGAGTTTCGATTCTGTTGTGGTTTTTTAGTCTTAACGCTGGACTTGGTGAGTCTTTTAAAGTCATTGGTGGCTATTTAAAGGTAAAAGGTGGAGTTTTTGGTTTTGTCCTGCTTAAGGTTGCCGCTATCTATCTTATTTCTATTTTTTGGATTCTTGGTGCGATTGGATTTAATGAGTTCGGGCAGAAGATTTCTCATTTTAGCGAGAATAAAAGAAAGAAAAAAAGTGTTCTTTACTTTCTAGCTGTTTCTTGTGGATTTTTAGTTGGTTGGTATCTGTCTCATTATTATTCATTATATTCATGGCTTGAGCCATTTCCTTCGATCATTCCGAAAGCTCATCTGGAGATACTAAAGAATATAGTTTCAATTTATCAAGGGCTGTTCATGTCCTTAATCGTTATCTTTGGTTATTGGTTTTTTGAGAAAATGAATTTTATTCGGTTCGGAAATATTGATGAAGTTCCAACAGATCGCAATAAGCTTATCATTGGAACAAAGATTGAAGATAATACTGAAAGCTGGATTGCTTTAGGGCCAAAATCTCTCGCCACTGGAATAATGACCACGGCCTCGACAGGAAGTGGTAAATCAAGTGCGTGCTTGCTTCCATGGACAAAGCAAATTCTAACAAATTTTGATCCAAAACCGTCTCTAATTGTCATTGATCCAAAAGACTCATTTGCAAGAGATGTTTTAAAGCTTACTAAAAAGTTAAAGCTAGAAGATCGTGTAATACACTTCACTAATGATATGCGTTTTAGGACAAATGTCATCTATGAGAAAAATGTTCTCAAAGAGAGCGGATATTCTCGTGTTGCCTCAAAAATTCAAGCTGCCAATGAGAATTTTATTGGAAAATCCAGTGGAGATATGAAGTTTTGGAGCACCAAGGGATATTCTTTAATCAAAAATATGGTGATTTTCTGTGGTGGAAAGTTTGGGGACTATTTCACTCTTTCAGATTTTTATGAAACTTTAATTCAAAGTATTGATCGTGATTTTGGATTGGAGATTGAGGAGTTTTTAGCAACAAAGGATTATGACTGGGAAGAAAAGGAAAATCTAAGACTTGCAAGAATGTACTTTGATTATGAGTATTCAAAACTCGATGCGAAGCTAAAGGACAGTATTGTTCAGAGTGCTACGACTTTTCTTTCTCTACTTAGAGATGCAAGAATCGAAAAAATATTTTGTCCTGCCAAAGAAGAGGTCAATTTTTGGGGTTTTGATGAGATCGTCGATCAAGGAAAAATCTTTATCTTTGGCATTGATGTTCCAGGACTTTCAAGTCCGATGGCGCTGCTTATGAAGATCATGTACCAAAGATCGGTAATGAGTAGGATCAATCAGCCAGAACGTCTTAAGTCAGGCCGCTTGAGTTTTGGGATCTATGATGAGTATCAATCAATTGTCTCTGTTGGTGGTGGTCAAATTGAGGGAGATGACGATTATGCAGCTAAACGCCGTGAAGCTTTGGGCGTTACCATTGTCGCTACTCAATCTTTAAGTTCCCTTGCTCAAGCCATTGGTAACGATACGGCTCTTGATACGTTGGTGCAAAACTTTAGAAACCAAATCATAGGGCATTCAAAAGACAAAAGAACAGTTGAGTATTGTAAATATTTTGCCGGGGAAGTTGAAAAAGTTGTTGAGAGCAAGAGTTATTCTGAGTCTGGATCAAAACCACTTAAAAATATCTTTAATGGTCTTCTTACAACTTCAAAGCCCACAGTGAGTCAGTCATTAAATCAAAATGTACAAAAGGTTCCCCGTATCACGGGAGAAACTTTGAGCAATCTTAAATCCAATGAAGCAGTGGGCTTCTTTTTTAACGGTGTGGATTCATTTTTCGTCGAAAAAATTGGTCTTAAACCACTTTATTTAAAAACTATGAAAATTACACATAAAAAGGTTCTGGAGCTAACAAGAAAAGCTGCTGCTGTTTGTTTAATATTGTTTTTTGTCCCAAAATCTTTTGGTTTTCCCACTGTTTGCTCTGCGGTAAAATCACCGAGTTTTACAAGTTGTATGCAGCATACAACCTCTGGGTGTATGTGCGGCACGCCCCCTCGTCCTTGCGCAAGTCACTCTTATTATTTCCCACAATCGTTCATTGAAGTGACGACTGCTCCTCAAAAAAGCTTCTTTATGGGTATGCCTGGTGCAGCCCTTCAGCTTGGTTCGGCAATTGAAAGTGTAACGGGTTTTGGTGGAGAAGAAATGGGAAGCTATTTTTTTCAGGCAAGAGTTATTCAAGTGCCTTTAAGTGCGGTGGCTTATCAGGGAATGGCTTGCGGTGGAAATCAAATGGAAAAAATGTGCTTTGATGCCATCTCAGAGCACATTGAAAGCTGGAGGACTGGGGTCGCTGACTTAAAGCAGCCTTTATTCTTAGCATGGAAGGCTGCAATTCCGGCGTGTTTTAAGAAAGGTATGGTAAGTGCCGCAGCAACGGGTGATGTGCCGGCAGCCTTTGGTCCAGGTTCTCCTGGCTGTGGGTTTCCCTTAAAGGGGCTAAATATGTTTCCGCCGACTACTGCGGATATATGCGGTGGATGGGGCGTATTACTTCCCAGAACAGGCTTTGTTGAAAGTTCAAGCACAATGGGTGCTGCCCTCCTTGCTGCCAAGAGAATCAAGAGCATTGCCTCTGAAGTCTATAAAACGATGCCTTCAAGTCCAGATGAGAAATGGAGCCTAGTTTACCCCAATTCGTCCAGTTGCTTTCGAGAAGGAAAATCCCTTGGAGAAATTGAGGTCATAAAGCAAGGCAATGAAAGAGGTCGTCTTTTAGGAAAAGACCATCAAACCTTTTTGTTTGCCATTTGGAAACGCGTGAGCTGCTGCAAGGACGTTCAATCAGTGGCAACAACAGAGGCCTCAAAGGTTGCTCTTGTATCTATGTGTCAAGGAGCTGAGTAAAATGTTTGGTGAATACTTAGTTTCAAACAATTTAATTAAACGAGAACAGCTTGAAGAAGCACTTAGCGTTCAGGAGCTTTCCCGTCAAAAGATAGGAAGAGTCCTTGTTTCTTTAAAGTGTATTTCTCAAGAACAGCTTAATGAATCTTTACCAAAATATTTAAAAGTTCAGTTTGAGGACTCAATTCTTAAGCACGTTGAAAATAAAAGAGAAAGTATTGAGATCATCGAGTTCGATAAATCAAATTGTGGGTACCTGCTTGGTGATTCTATTCTCTTTTTAAAAGAGTTTCGTGATGAGTTGATTGAAAAAACTGAAAGCAAAAAAAGATTTTCGGAAATTCGTTTGATTTCGGAAGATCAGGAGCGTGTTTTAAAAAGTATTTCAAGTATTGAGCAAAATCCTGTGGTTACTCCACTCAAAAGAGAAAAAAGTGAGTATCAAAGAATAATTGGTCCATTTGATAAGTTTTTTATGTCCACTTTGGAAAAGGCAAAAAACCTTAACGCCAGCGATATTCACTTTGATGTTGAGGAAAGAGGTCTTGTTGTCAGGCTAAGAGTAAATGGTGATCTTGAGGAAGTCTCATGTGTTGAAAAAAGTCATATTCAATCGGTGATGACCAAGGTGCGAAGCGAGGTTGGACTTCCTTTATCTGTTGTTGGTCGTCCTTGTAGTGGTTCTAAGTATTTTGAAAATCTTAAGATAAAAGTACGCTCTGAATATGCTCCTGAGACTCTTGGAGAAACTATTGTTTGCCGAATTATTGATTCATCAAAAATTATAGATGCAAGAATTGAAAACCTTGGAGCCGATCATGTCTTTACTGATCCTCTTCAAAAAGCCATGAAAAAGAAAAATGGTATTATTCTTTTATGTGGTCAAACTGGAAGTGGAAAATCTCTGACTCTTTTTTCAGCTCTTATGTCAATGGATCGAGAGAGAAAGAAGATTATTTCCATTGAAGATCCAGTCGAATATGAGGGTCATGGGATTTCACAAATAGATGTGAATAAGAGCAATATCACTTTTTCTGAGGCTTTAAGGTCTAGTCTTAGACTTGATCCTGATGTGATTATGGTGGGCGAAATAAGAGATGAGGAAACGGCTCATTTGGCGATGAGAGCTTCATCTACTGGTCATTTAGTGTTTAGCACACTTCACACCAACAATGCTTTAGGTGCAATCTCAAGACTTAGCGGTATGGGTGTTGAAAGAGACATCCTACTAGAAAATTTGGAGATGGTGTCAGCTCTGACTTTAAAAAAGAAGCTTTGCCCATTTTGCAAAAAACCAATTGAAGAATTTAAAGATTATGAAGTTCAAGAAGAGTTTTTGGGGCTTGTTAATCTTGGAGTTAGGCTTTTTGAACAAAATTCTGATGGCTGTGAAAACCCAAGCTGTTTTAAGGGAGTTATTGGTCGTCAAATTATCTCAGAGACAATAACAAATGAAATTATCAGAGAAAATATAAAAGGAAAAATTACTCCTAACTTTCGATCTCTTAAAGATTGCGTGAAAGAGTATGCCTGTATGGGTGTGATTTCTCCTTACGATGTGGTGGGATTATGAAAACATTTTTATTACTTATAGTGTTTTGGACAAGTTCTTCTTTTGCTCAGTTTTTTGATACTCCTATTAAATACTTTGATGAGGAAAAGATCGAGAAAAAAGTAATTGAGTCAATCGAGAAAAAGATTTCAAAGGATTCTGAATCTAAAGGTTTTAAGTGGGACAACTATCTTGATGAAAACAAAGACGAGTTTTTTCGTGAAGGAGATTATTTGCCTCCAGCTCCATTTTTAGAAGTTGTAAGAAGGCCAACGGCAAAAAATATCCTTTTGTTTGAAGAGTGGAAGAAAAAGAAGAATAGACTTTTAACAAGGTATAACGAAAAGCGAATGGCTGTACTTGGTTTAAAAGGCGTCTCAGCAAATCCAATTATTGGAAAAGGCGGAAGTTCTTCAAAGGAGGTATATGGAAAGCTTAAGAGATACAGAATGGTCTTTTATTTTGATTCAAAATGCCCTTCTTGTAAAGGAATGTATCAGATCGTAAATCAGCTAGCTAGCAATGGGGTTTATGTAGAGGCTGTTCGTCTTGATACAGGAGAAAATGAAATTGAGGGGTTAAGGATTCCTTGGGTGAAAGTATCAGCTAATGAGATGTCGATTTTAAAAATATCAGCGGTTCCAATGCTGATGATTTTTGAGGACGAATCAAAAAAGGCCTTTAAGGTGGTTGGGAAAAAGAGTGCTGAAGAAATATTGAGCATCATTGAGCGAGTGAAGAGAACTTAAAAGTATAAAAAGTAAATAAAAATAAATAATTCTCAAAAGTATTTTTGAGGAAAGGAGTTGCTTTGTCTTTTTTAGATAAATTTAAGAAAAATTCGGATTTACAAGTCATCTTGCTGGCAATTTTATTTGTCATTGTCTTTTGGATGTCTTCAACAGCGTCAGCCATGAACATCAGTGGTGAAGATTTATCTGGTGATTTGGAGACAGTGGGAAGTCTATTTAAAACGGCTGACACTATTACCTTTGCATGGCTTGCGCCCTTTGCAGCCGGTGTTTTTGGGATAATCGGTTGCATAGGCCTTATTCGATCACACTTTGTCATGTTTATCTTAGGGTTTGCTGCGGTCATTTTAATTCTCCTGGTTCCAAAAATTGTAAATGAAGTAAGGCGAAAAGGTGGAGATTCGGTTCTTGGCGCAAAAGTGATTTATGAAATGAGAGAGTCTAAATATGTATGACTACAAAAAGATCAAGCGTGAGCATGGAAGGCAAACCAATAAGGTCTTGTCTGAGCCTACGATGGTATTTGATTTCTTAGAGCTTAAAGAGGCTTTAGTGGGTATGTTCTTCTTTCTCTATTTTGGAATCATTGACACGCGTCCAATGCTACTTCTTGTGATTTTGTCGCTTCTAGTGTTCGTGTGGCCGCCGTTTCGAGAAAAAATACCAAAAGGGTTTTTTATTCACAAAGTGAGTCGCTTTACTCCTGTGAAAATTCCCAACTTTTTGGGTGTGAGTGGAAAAGCAAAATTGATTGTCTAAGGGAGGTAGAAAAAGTGTCAGGGTTAAGTCGTTTTTTGGATGTGTGCGAAATGTGTAATGGAAGAGAGCTTGAGTTTATCTTTTTTGATCTGCTGGTAACAAAAAAGGAAGGCGGTCTGATTCGCGATATTCCAGGCTTTAGGTGCAGAGATTGTCATGGCATCTTGTTGTCTTCTGGGGTCATAGAAGTCATTGATGAGATGAAACATTCAGGCCATCAAGATTTCCCTGTCACAAAGTATCAGGAAAAAATTTTAAATTTAAGTAGTGAGGATAAAAAGCTCAGTGAGAGGTATCTCCATGCCTGGGATCTGGTTCGTCTGGATGAAAGGTGTTATCTGGAAACTTTAGGGTATCGCGTGCTTGGAGAATGGAAACAAATTGCAAACCTATAAGGGAGGTAAGAGCAATGGATAAAAAAGAAACAGTAACAAAAGAGACTAAGGGTGCTGCCAAAGATAAGCAAAACGTCGTCAAAATGGAAAAGGAAAAACAAGAGGTAAAGTTTGTTGACGTTCCTGTTCAGATTATTGGTGAGTTAAAGGGTAAGAAGTACGTCGCTCTAAAGGATATTGGCTTTAGCAATGATCGTGGGAATATCTTCATTCACCTTGATGAAAAACACACTCTTCTTTTAAAGGGTGGATTTATGGATAAGCACTTAAAGCTAAATATTCAACAGGCTTCAGAAGTTGAAAAGTCCATCATGTCGGCACCAGCCTTCGAGGGAAATGACCCTGTGGATTCTAAGGTTCGTTTGAAAGTATTGGGTGAGCGAGATGGAAAGGTGTTTGTCGGTCCTAAAGGGGCCATCAACTATGATTCAAGATACAAGGGGTTGGTCGTAAATCTTGATGACCAATGTGTGTCGGTTATTGATGGACCAACCTTGAATCGTCGTTTGGGAATAAAGGTTACTCCCCATAGCCTTGAGAAACAATCGTATTCGTTGGCTCGATAGAAGGAGGTGCTTGTGAACTTATCGGCATTAAATCAAACCGCTCTTAATAAATTGAGGAACCTTCAATTTAAGGTTGTCGATTTTGTTCAAAAAGGAGCGCAGAAGAGAAAAACCAAGATCAAGTTAAAAGACTTAACTGAAGCGAGACTAAAAAAGATACCCAATTATATTGCGGTCGAAGTGGCAAAGAAGAGAATTGAGGTCACAAAAGATGCTGCGATTTTAGGGCTTTTGGGACTTCTTATTATACTTTCTTATCTGGTTTTGAGTTTTTCTTCACGCTTAGACGAGCGTATCGTTACTTTAATTCCGAGTAGAGTTGAACAAGTCACCGAGGTGCAGCCAGGGAAAATTTCTCCGGCTGCACTTTACTGGAAGATTTCATCTTACGTTAGTCTATTGGGGAACATTGATTACGCAAATGTGGATTTTAACTACGAGCTGATGCGTGACGTAATGACAGATGATCTAAAGGTAAAGTTTTGGGCTGATTCTACTCAACTCAGATCAGTTGTTAAAAATAAGGAAATGTCTCAAACAGTTAGTTTTGACATGAACGATATGGATATTTCAACCAAGGGAAAGGTCATAAGTGCTCTTGTCAAAGTGCGGGTAAAGCCTATGTATGGGGATGAGGTTGGTAAGATCCGCGAAGAATATCTTCTTCTTGAAGGAGCGGTTGTCGTTAAAAAAGAAGACAACTTTTGGCAGCTCGAACTTTTCAATATTGAACAGGGTCCAATTAAAGACATTGCACAAGTTAAAAGACGAGTATCTGGAGGTTTTGAATGATTAGAATAATTATTCTTTTAAATCTCCTGTTTCCAACTCTCGCTCAGGCAAAGGATGTATACTTTGGAAATGGTGTTTCAAATATTTCGATCAAATGGGAGATGATTGATCCATTAAATCCAAAGCTTGGGCTTAGGCCGACGTATTTACGTTTTCCAAAGCCCGTTTATCGTTTTGATAATGCAACACTTTTTAGCATTGAGGCCGCCAAGGGAAGAAATGGGCAAGCTGATTTTAGAGAGCTTAAAATTTATCCTAGAAGAGTTAAGGGAAGCCAACAGGTTGAAATTGTACTACAAGATCGCTCGATTATTCGGGCAAGATTCACGATTTCTAAAGATGATGGCCTGGCACTTTCTTATGATTTTAGACCTGAGAAGATTCCAAATTTAGAGTCTAAACATGATGAAAAGTTCATAAGTGAGCTTGATGTGATGAAGTCTATCCTCCTTGGTCAAATTCCGTTTGGAATGAAGGAAAGGAAAATAGGCTCAAGGCTGAATTGTAGAGAGCGCGGTGTGAGTGCCACAATTTTAAGATCAATCGAAGGATTAGGCTACAAAGTATATCAGGTAAGGCTTGCTAACTCATCAAAGAATGACTTCAAGCTTCTTCCTCACCGTATTTATTTTCTTCGTCGGAATCTATCAAAACCAGAGCTTAAGCATTTAGAAAGTGAAATTTTAAAGTCCAAAGGCTCAACGATAATAACAATTCTTGGCGATCCAAGTTCGAGCATTTGGAGGGCTAAGTTGTGTGACCAAAACTCACAGCTAATAGCTTTAGAAAAAAGGAAAAAGAGGTAGTTATGAATGACTTTAAATCAAGATTAAATGATGTCATTCTCCTTTTTAAAGAGTGGCTGAAGCAAGATCCCAAAAATAAATGGATGCTAGGTATTGTTAGCTTTCTTTTGCTCCTCTTTTTTATGACTCGCGGAGAGCCAGAAGCTCGCTATGTATTTAAAGGAGAAGACTTTAAGAAAATTTCAAAAGGCACGACTATCACAAACCCCTACAAGAGTTTGGCTGATGATAAGTTAGCTCTAATTGAAAATGCCGAGAAAAGTATTCGTAAAGAGAACAGGGCTATTCTTTCAGAGGTTGAAACTTTAAAGCAAGGACTTTCAGAACTTTCCTTAAAGCTCGATGGTCTTGGAAAGGATCGAACTAAAGCGAATGTGGAGCCTGAAGCAACTAATGTTGAGAAGGAAAAAGATTCGAGTTTAACGCAAGAGAACGTTAATTTTGGTGAGAGTCCTTTAAAAACTGGACCTGAATCTTTTGAAAGTAAACCTGAAAACTCCCCTAAAACTCCTTTAAGGCATAAGAAAAAATCAACGCGGAAAAAAATTGGACCGTACTCTGTCGTATTTCCTGTAGAGGTGAAAGCACAGGATGAAGATACAGGAGTGGTTATCGGTAAGGGTTCACGGGCCTTTGGAAAAATCATTGGTGGCGCTGAAGTGCCAATGGGTGAAACTTACCCTGTTCTTATTCAGCTCGACTATGCCTTTGTTCTAGCTAACAACAAAAAAGTTGATCTTAAGGGCTGTGTACTGATTGCAAAAAGTGAAACTGTATTTGCCACTGGCAAAATGAAGATGGAGCCTGATTCGATTACCTGCTACGGGCCAAATGGAAGTCTCTACACTCAGAATAAAATTAAAGGTTGGTTTAATGATCCTAAAGACGACAACTTTGGAATGTCAGCAGAACTTAAAACAAATGCTGGAAAGAAGTCTTTAGGTGTTTTTGGGCAAGCCTTTGTTGAGGGTTTAGGTGCTGCGATTGAACGTGGTTCTCGTTCTGTGGGCGGTCAAGGCGTTGATGTAAGAGCTGATGTCGTTATTCAAGACAGTGGTCAAAAAGCTGGTGCAAAAGCAGGTCAACTATTTATGGAATACTTGGATGGATTAAAGCCTACCTTAAAGGTGACTTCAGGCCGAGATGCTTGGCTCATCTTAGGTTCTGAGCTTGTGATCCCTTATGAATTTTTTGAACAAAGGAGTGAGTATGCAAAATCTCGTGGCGAAAGCATTACTGAGTTTGTGCGCTAGTGTGTTTGTCATTGGTTGTTCTACTTTTCCGGCAAGTACAAATGAGCTGTGGGAGCGAGCTGGTTATGTGAATGAGAAGCCTAAAGTAATTAAGCCAGTGATGAATAGAGCTATAGGTAAAACTGAAACCATCTATGTGGGAAGGCGTATTCTTCCATCAGGAGATTACTTTCAGGAAGGTATTGTGCAGGTGGTTTTAAAAAAATCTTCGATCAATGATCCGAATCTAAGAGCGTTGAAGTAGGTGTTTAATGAAAAAAGATGTTTGTAAAAATATAGTCGATTTTTTTCCATATTTAGAGTTTTTAGAAGGCTCAAAGGTATTTGCTCTTAAAGATAAAAGCTTAGGGGTCATTTATAAAGTTTCTACTCTGGATCACGCTCCAATGCTTTTTGAGGATATTAAAGAATATCAGGAGAGTTTTGAAAGGCTTTTAGATCTGCCAAGTAATTGTGTGTTGCAGTTTTTCTCTCTTCAGTCTGCGGTAACTCAAAGCGAGCTTGAAAATACAGGTTCTTTATCATGGACTCCTGAAAGTGAGACTTCTCGTTTCTTTTATGAAAAGCGAACTGAAAACCTTAAAACTCTGGCTCAAAATGGAAAGCTTTTAAGTAGAGATGTATATTTCTCGATTCGCTTTTCTCCTAGTTCTGATAAATTCTCAGTGGCAAGTCTTTTACCAAATAGCCTTAAAAATGATTTTTTGCATGAGATCGGAAGACATTATCAAAATGCTGAGGAATTTGAAAAAATACTCACAAGACTTGAGGCAACGGCAAAATTAAATCTTAAAAGAATTGATGCTGAAAAATTGCGTAAAATTATAAGAAAATCACTTTTGCCGTTTAATGAGCAAAGTCTTGCTCCGGTGGTTCCAGTGATTCCTATTTCTGAGCAGATTCTCTTTGAAGATGTAAATTGTGACAACCAAGGCTTAAGCGATAAAGTTCATACTCGAACCGTAAGCCTTTTAGTCCCTGGGGAGCATTGCGAGGGCGATGGGATTGGGTTTTTAAATCTTGATTTCCCCTCAGTTGTTTCAATGAGGATCACTAGACCGTCTAAAGCTTCAGTGACGAAAACTCTTGGAATTAAAGAGTGGTGTACGAAAAATAGCTTTTCTTTGAGATCTAAACGCCAGTTTGAAGATATTCAAGAAACAAAGAAAAAGCTCGCCGTGGATGACTTCTGTCTTCATCTCTCATGGAGTATTACGGTTTTTGGAAAAACCAAGGAAGAGGCTGAAAAACGAGCAAATTATGTTTTGGGTCTTGGTGTTGAGAAGTTTAAATGTAATGGAATTATTGAGAATGATTGTGGGCTTGATATATTCTTAAACAGTCTTCCTCTTTGCTTTGATTCAAAAGGAGAATGGGGAACGCAAAGGTTTATTCCACTGCATAAGGCGGAAGTGGCCTGTTTTCTTCCCGTTTTTGGATCATTTTCTGGTGATAAGGACTCTTTACAGCTTCTTGAGAACCGAGAAGGTGGCTTTTTTGGCATCTCTCCGCTTTCCTCTCAAACCTCTCAACACTCTCTTTTTGTAGCTGATACTGGAAGTGGAAAAAGCTTTTTGATGAATAGTCTCATAAACGCCGTAAAACTTTTGCCTAAAGAGCCTATTGTCTTCGTATTTGACTATAACACTAGTCAAACAATGAACGCCAAGCTTTATGATGGAGAAATCAGCCGATGTCATCCTAATATTACTCCGTCCGTAAACCTTTTTCGAGGAGTTTATGACGAAAAGAAAGTAAGTGTGCTGACAAACTGGATGTGTGAGGCGGTTGGTCTTACGTCACCCTCGTTTGTAATTGAGAGTGAGCACCGAGAGGCACTTTCTCAAGCTATCCGTCTTGCTTATGCCAAAAAAATTGAAAGCCAAGGCACCACATTTGTTGAAGGAGAGCTAATTTCTACTCCATTAGGAGAAAGTGTAACTTTAAATATGGATGATATTTCATCGGAGCTTTCTTATCTTCCAGCGAAAAAAGGATTTGAAAAGTACGAGAGTGTTGTTGAGTCCCTGCTTACTAAGCTTCGTAGTTTTTATGGAGATGGTTTGTATGCAGACTATATTCGTCCAAAAGAGGATCAGGAACAACTATTTGATAAGAAGTTTTATGTCGTGGATTTTGAAGGTATTAAAGAAGATCCAGTTTTATTAAATTTTACTGTTGCAAGTGCATTTGAACAGGTCAGACAAGTGAAAATGCGACCAGAAAACGAAGGTCGTCAGGTATTCGCCGTTCTTGATGAAATCGCAGAGCTTGGAAGGTCTTGTTCTTTAATTTCTGATTATTTTGTAAGCAAAGCTGAAACCAGTAGAAAAGATGCCTTTTGGATTTGGGGAGCCACCAATCGTCCAACAAACTTTTATGAAGTTCCGGTATGTAAGGCTCTCTTGGGTGTTGTTGGGCATCTTTATATCTTACCTATGAGTCCTAAAAACATTGAGCATTTTGCCGGAGAAACAAAGCTTCTTAATGCTGCTGACATTGAAAATATCGGATCTCTTGAGATCAAGAAAGGTCAGTGGGGAGAAGTTTATTACATCAGTATTGATGGAAAGAAGAAATATATCGGTCGAAATCGTCCAAGTCGATTTGAGTATTGGCAAACTCCTAGTAACGCTGAGGCAAGTCAGGCTGCTGCAAAAATGCTCAAAAAGAACAAAGGAAACGCATTAAAGGCCATTTTTGATCTTGTTGAAATGGAGCAAGAACAAGTGAAAGGAGTTTTCTAATGAGTGATTTTTTAAGTGAGCAAAGAAAAGACATTCGTATTCTAAATTCAGTCAAAAATCTTATAGAGGAAGGAAAATTATCGTCTGTAAATAACCTAATCGAAAAGAGAGCTGATTCGGTACTTCGTTCTACAGTTGAAAATTTATTTCAGTCTGCTGTTAGAGAATATGTCCACGACAATACTGGAGGAAACCTTTCATATCATGGGATCTCATCAGTTAATGACATTTTAGAGCCACAGGAGTTTGGACAAAATTACTGGGGTAGAAAAATTCAGGAAGAAATTGATCGAAAAAAATCTCTTCTTGTTGAGTTTGAGTGTCGTCACGTTAGCACAATCTGCGGTTAGGAGGAAAACGATGTCAGGTGGATTATTAAATACCCAAAAAGAAGAGCTGAGATTCATCCGGCATCTGGTTTCGGATGTGGATGCGTTTGGAAGTGAAAAGTTTAAAGAACTAATGGGGCATTATGAAAAGGCAGATCAAGATATCTACAAGATTTTAAAAGAGAGCCGTGAGTTAGCACAAGAAAGATACGAGAAATATCTGGATGCAAAGGTTTTGCGCATTGGTGGGATTTCAAGCCTTGGATTTGAAAAAGTCATTGATGGTGAAGAAGGTGTTTTAAGTACAATAACTAATAAATTGAGAAGCCAAGCTTATAAGGATAAGGAGTTTCGAGGATATTTAAGTAAGTCCATGATGGAAACAACTCTGTCCTACGATAAAGAGCTTCGCAAAGCCTATCGTGAAGTCGAAAAGGAAAGAAAGTTAGATGAGAGATCCAAAGGAAAGAGATTTTCTTTTGGTCTTAGTCGTTAACAAAGGAGCCGAAATGAGATTTTTTACGATTTTGATTGTTATCTTATTCGCTCCCTCGCTATTTGCTGATCTTAACTATAGGAGCACTACTCGGATTGGGAATCCAGATCTCTATGACTTGAATTTTGGGCGAGAGTCACGTCTTAAAGACTATAAGGTGGTAGATCTTTCCGCATCGGTGAGTGTTGGAAGCAACTGCGGTCAGATGGATGTTGGAGCAAATCTAAGAGCAAACTTAAGGGAGTTTTTGAACGGTGATTTTTTCCAAGGTGTTGGAAATCAAATCGTTGATGCTGGAGGGATGTTGGCGCTTTGCTACTTAAGCCCTGCTATGTGTTCCATTACAAAGAACCTGCGTCTTGAGAGTGGATTGACTTCTGCAATGGATTTAGATGCGTGCTCGATGATTGAAAAATATCAGGATCAGCAGATAGCGGTATATGAGCGAGAGCGAAGCCAGTGTATGCGAAGTGAAATGCAAAGAAATGGGAATAACGTAAAGCTCGCTCTAAAGGCCTGTGGAAGCAATAATTATGAGCACAGCCTTGCCGATTGGTCTGGTGGCGAAAAGAACGTCAATATGAATCGTCTTATTGAGTCTACAGCTAAATGGGCTGGACTTAAAGGAGAGGATGCTGAGCGCACAGTTGAGCTAACAAAATCCTTTGTGGGTGATACTGTGATTGGCCGAGGGGGTATCGAAGTCGATTTTGGATCTAGGAAGCGCATTGTCTCACCATCTGAAGTCATAGAAGAAGAAAAGATATTATTAGCAAAAGGATTAAACACTCTATTTAAAAACTATGATGAGAATTGGACGATTAAGGATGAGGATATAAAGAAAGTCTTTGAAAATCGTCTGCCTTTACCTGTGGCAAAAAACTTGGTTCAAAAACTATCATTTCTTCCTTATAGGGAGCGAGAAATGGCAATTAGTAAACTTTCAAAGGCTGTTGCCACTCAGAGTGGAATTGATAAAGTTGAAAAAAGCATGGAAGTTTTACTTCTTGCTAGCCGTAATCCCAATATTCCCGATGCTCAAAGACTTGAGGCAAAGCAACTTAGTGAACAGCTTGAGAGTTCCTTAAAGCTTGGTGTTCAAGCGAAGTCTCAAGAATACGCAAACCTTGAGCGCGTAGTTTCTCGGATAACCGAAGAGGGTCAGAAATATGAAAATTGGGAAAATCGGGACGCGATTGGCGTAGAAAAGGCCCGCTTTTCAAGAAAATCTCTTCAGCAAGAGTACATGGATTGCTCTGACAAAGTATTTTGTGCGGAGGTTTCTAATGTTCTCGATTAATGCCATTGGTGCCTATTTTATGTATATGGGTGGGTATTTTCATACCCGCTTGTGTGAGTTTTTGGCAAACGACATGATGGTAAGGAGTGTTTTGGCATTTTGCTTTGGCCTTATGCTTTTACTCTCTTTGATTCAATATTTTGCTCGCCAAACAGGAACAACTTTAATGTCCCCAGGGTATGTTTCTTTTGGAAAAGTCATTAAAGTTGTTTTTTGTTATTTGATTGGGCTAGCTGTTTTGATTCCAGATACTACGGTAAAGATTCAGGATTATCAGCGCACTGACTATTCAGATAGTCGCTACATTGCAGAAAAAATGAACGGTATTGATCCTGAAATTCGTCTGAGTCTTCCCACAGCTTTAATGGTTAAAAGTAGCGAGGAAATTGGTTGGCTTGCCATGAAGCTTGTTGATCTTGTTATGGGCGGGATGCATTCATTTTCAGAAGCTCCCAATCTATATTACAAGGCGATGCTTCTTGGAGCCGCAAGTCAGGTAGAGGATAAAAAGCTTCGCGGCAAAATGGAGCTTTATACGGTCGATTGTATTCAGCCTCTTCTTCCCATGATTAAGGATGATTTAAGCTCGCAAAAGTTTGGTGAACTCATCAATTTTTCTGACAAATTTTCTGATGAATTGGAGAAAATTAAAACGGCAGAGGGCTTAAATTGCAACTCATTAAGAAAAATTATTTACGGTGATCTCTATAATGAGATGGTAAGCCACGGAAGCTGGATTGATAAACTATTTGATCGAATGAAATTCTATGATGGCCCTCCTGATATGGGAAGAGTTCAGAATTATAAGATAGCTTCAGCATTAGTGAATTTCTATAGAGAGAAATATGAGGGCAGTTATGGAGTGATGAATGGTGCGAAGATTCCAGGTCTTTATGGAAGCTTTTTTCAGCATTTAGGAAAGTTTTTTAGCATCGAAGGTCAGCAAAGAAATGCTGAAAATTGGTCAGGATTTGCAGGATCAGGGGCTGCCATTGAAAGGGCCAAAGAATTTAACGAGCAGCTTCGTATGGGACCAATGATCCAAGGTCTATGTAAAGGTGGACTTATTGTATTTAGCGCACTTTTCCCCTTTTTTTGGGTGTTCATGCGCTGGAGGATTACGGTTTGGGTATGGATGGTCTATTTAACGGTCTGTTTATGGCCTGCAATTTGGGCTGGACTTTACAACCTGGTGGGATCTCTTTTTAATGCTCCAGAGCTACTTACAAAACTAGGTAGTGAAAATGATGCGTTCTCACTACTTGCAGCCACACAAATAAACGATCAGGTTTATTATGCCTCTCAAGTCATATATTGGGCAGCGGCTGTGGCCTGTCCTGGAATTACGAGTTTAGTAGGATTTTTCGGTGGTCAATGGCTTATGTCAAGCCGTGAGGATCATGCACCTGTAGCAGTTCAACAGGCGATGCAAACCACTTCCACTGCCGTATTAATTGGTAAGGGGCTGTGATGTTTTGCATTTTTAATAAGGGGGCTTGGGGGTCGTCAGACCACCAACAAGGGGGGATCTGGGCGGCCAGGTCCATGCTTGCATTCACTTTTTTTGATCTGGATTTTTTGATTTTAAGGAAAGTGGAAAAATTAAGGAATAATATTTTTTTGAAATTTGGAGGATGCCTTGAGTGATGAGAAATATAAACGCAAAAGACCATTCCGGTTGCAATTACGATTCGATGAATATGAATATAACCGCTTAGAGAGTGATTCTGAAAAGATTGGAAAAAGTAAAGGACTGCTCCTCAGAGAAGTCTATTTTAATAAACTGCCAAAAGATCCAGTAATGACTTCCGTTGATATAAAAAAGGTAGTCGCGGAGTTAAAGCGGATTGGAAACAATATAAATCAACTCGCCTATAAAGCTAATATTGGTGAGATTGTTTTAGATAAAAACTTTGTGGCAGTTCGAGAAGAATTGCATCAAATCCTAATGTTTTTAAGGCGTACAAGTGGCGTATCTTAAAATTATAAGACATAAGAATATATTCAATTTAGTTGATTATGTCTTTCGTAGCAAAGAACCTTCTGACCCAGTGATTTATCACGATTGTATAGAAGGAGATGTTGCCGAACAGATGCAATTCACTAAATCCCGTTTCGGTAAAGAAAGCGATGATTGTATTCACATTATTCAATCATTTAGTGAGTCTGATAGTAAATTACTGTCTCCCCATAGTTATACGGAAATTGGTGAAAGTTTAATTAAAAAACAATTTCCAGGGCATGAGTTTGTTGTAGTCACTCACACCGATACGGACAAAGTGCATAATCATATTATTGTTAACCCTGTACATGGCGGAACTGGAAAAAAGATACTCAATAAGTTTCGTGTTTTATATGACCTAAGAGATGCCAGCGATAAATTAAGTGTCGAGCGAGGTCTATCGGTTATCGAGAGTCAGTCAATTTTAAAGTGGGACCAGCAACCTGAAGAAGTCAAAGGAATAAAAAAGCGTGGCGGGGTTTCGTGGGTTATTGATCTCAAAGAAAAATGTAATTTTGCAAGGGCGTTTTCTACAAGTTTTGATGAATATGCAGGAATACTTAATCAATTTGGAATTGAGGTCAGAGTTGAAAGAAAGAACATTCAGTATTTTTACCCAGGTCGTAGACAAAAGCGTGGTGGTACGAAAGGGCTGGGTCAAAAGTACACTAAAGAGGGTTTGGTAGACCAGTTTCGAGAGAACTATGAGAAATTCTTTGAACTGGGATTTAAGACCAAGCCTATAGAAGATATTGATTTTTCGGAGCACTGGAAGTTTCACCGAGGAGATGAGAAGTATGTAATTCCTGAGTACAGGATTAAAGATACAGCTATTCCAATGGAGGTTTTTAGAAGATTAAACGAATTAGATCTTGTGCAGAATTGTAAAGATCTAAAAATTGACCTTTTTAAAAATGAAGATGGCACCTATTCTATTGAGGATAGGCCCTATATCAAGATTTTAGAGCACGGGTGGTTTCATTCCCAGACAGGAACTAGCGGTACTCAGTTAGAGTTTTTAAGTTATCTCAAGCAAGAGGATTTTTTAACTGTTCTTAAAGACTTTGATGAATCAGGACGAATTGAGAAATTGCTTGAATACAATAGTCTCAATAAACCATCATTTCAGGCATTTTATCTAAAGAAATTTGCTGATGATAATGAATTTTTAGAGCAAAGAAAGCTCGCGCAAAAATTGGGTTTTTCTGCGTCTGCTCTTTCTTCATGGCTTAAAAAGTCAAAAGTTAAGTTTTATTCTAATGATCGGCTAAAAGTTTATGTAAAGAACTTCAATAATGTGAGTCTTACATTTCATAAATTGTCCGATCAATGGGTATGTCGAAAGCACAGAGGAATAAATCGGCTTTTCTATTCGAGTTTATCAAGTCAGAGAAAAAGCGTTCTTATCGCTGATCCGATCAATATTTTATCATCGCCAAATCTCTTGAAAAATATTGAGAGGGACACTCTGCCATTTAATCTCGTTGTCCCTCTAAAACCATTGAGTGATTTTTTAAAAGACCATGCAGATACTTTTAGAGGAAGGTCAAATGTGTACGTTCATAAGGGCGCAATGAAATTAAATTGGGGCAACAGTGAGAACTCTAAGCGTAAAGACATTGAGCAAGATCACTTAATGAAAGAACTAGGAGTTTCCTATAGTTCAATTGAGGAACTTTTAAAGGAACTTATTGTTAAACCATTAGAAAGATAAGGAGGTAAAAGTGGAAAAAGAAAAATTGGTCCGACCTAGAGAAAAAGATTTAGTTGTTAAGTTGGGGCCGGGATCAAGAGTTCTCGCGCAAAGTATATTGGATAAGGCCAATGAAGGGAAGCAGTTTAAAAAGAAGCTAAACTTTAAAGATATGTTCGATCACCTTTTAAATGCCTACGGTGAAATGGCCGTTCCTGATTTAATAAAAATGCGGGAACAGCCAGAGGATAAATTGAAGATACGTTATCAGCAATCGGGGTCAAGTTTGGGTTATTACGACTGGATTGAAGAGCAAATGGCCAAATTTGATGAAATGGGAAAGAAATCATCAAAGAGAAAAAAGCTGGAGGATAAGGGTGTTAGCTAAAGGTGGAACGTATTTACTAGTTCTTGTGGTGTTGGGTGGTTGTGCAACGAATTGCAAATTAAATGGTCAAGCTCTTGGAGTATTAAGGCGGCAAAATTCGGTTTTAGATAGTTTACTTAAGAGTCGCAAATCAAAGGGTCTGCAAGAGATTGTTTCGCAAAACCAAATACTGCAAAAAAATGAGAACACACTGATTTTTGGAATAAACAGCGTGAGAGAAAGTAATCAAAAATTGATAGGAGGTTATGGTGGATCATGTCACCAGTGATGAATTAGAGCAGCTTGAAGTTTACACCGAGGTTGGAAGATTAGAGGAAGCTGTTGAACAATTTGAGGACGAGGCTCAAGCGTGTGATGAAAATGAGGCCGCTGCTTTTTCGGCATTGGTTTGGCTGGGTAAGCTTTTAAAGGCTATTCTGAGTAAACAATAATTTTTTAAGTTTCTTTAAAGCCAAACATAAAATGCAAGTTTATTTTGGTTCTTTGGATAAGAAATCTCAGAAGATATTCTTTGATTTTCGAAGGAGATTTTGTCTGTTTTTTGAACGTACTATCTCCTAATTTCTGAGAGAAAAATAAGTCAATCTTCCTTCTTTTTTGTTACGCGAGCGGTGCGTTTAAGGAAGATCTGACTGGCAGATATAAGGGGTTTTTGATATGAATATAAGTTCTAAGGAGAATCAGAAGAAATCTGATTCTGGGTTCTTTGAAAATTTGGATTGGCTTACTATTAAAGAGGCAGCAATTTATCTACGCCGTTTTAAAAGAAAAAAGCCTGATGAGCCTTCGGCTGGCGCGGTTTACAACCTGATTACGAGATATAAACTGCGAACAACGAAGAGTTTGGGAAGGCTGTATGTTTTTAAATCGGATTTAGATCGTCATTTTTGTGCAGGACTTCGATAAAAAGGAGGAATGTATATGAGTGATGCTAAAGCGTTAGATAATAATGCTAATTTATTAAAAAATAATCCTGCTAAAAACATTAAAGGCATTACGGCATTTGTTGAAGATGGCCAGGTGTTTTACAGGATATATGTCAATATTCGTTCTAAGAAAAAGGGCAGTAAGATTCGTGAGCAAAAGCTTGTGACGAAGGTAGAAACCTTTGAGAAAGCTCTTGAAATACTTATTGAGTCGAAGGCTGAGTGTGCGGCTCTTATAGCAAAACGTGAGGCTGCGGGTGACACTTGGCAAGAGCTGGTGGAGCGTTGGGAGCTACATTATACGTATCATCCGTCGCCAAAGTTTAGCAAAACTACCCGTGATGAGTATTTGAGCCGAGTTCGTAAATGGACAAAGCCATGGAATAACATCCCAGCTAAAGACATTACGTCTGGCATGGTTGAGGAGATGTTAGAGGCTGCATACCGTAAGGGTGCTAGTTACTCTCGCCGTCAAGAGATTAAGGTGTCTATTAACGCTGTATTTTCATGGGCTGTTAATCGAAAGTATATTGCTCTTGATACTTCACCAACGACAGGTGCGGAAGTTTGTGCATTTCCGGGCGAAACCAAGGGGGAGAAGCCTAAAATCATTAAGACCCTGGATGTGATGCGCGATGCTTTGGCTAGGGCGCAAGAGGTGTCTCATCGGTGGTTTCCGATATGGTTTGTAGCTTGCCATACGGGTATGCGTTCAGGAGAGCTTAACGGGCTTCGTAAGCCTGATATTCATTTGATTCCACAAGAAGAAGCTGAGGAATTGGATCGAAAGATCGAGGCTGGTCACGAGAAGCCTGATTGTGTGAGCTATGGCTTGATACACATTCAGCGTGCATGGGTGAAGAAGTCCCAAAGTATTGGTGAAACAAAAGGCCATTACTCGCGGGAGGTTGATGTAAACCGAGAGCTTTACTGGTTTTTAGTGGACTATCTGCCAAAGGCTGAGTGGGGTTCGGACGATCACGGCGAGAGGGTTTTTGAGCGAATTGAAGCATGGAACCGAGGCGGCGAAGCTGCGGTGATAAAGGCTTTTTTCCTTCAGAACGGGTGGGGAAATATGACTTTCCACGTTATGCGGGCTTTTTGGGCGACCCAGCTCTTAAAAGCGGGTGTAGGTGTGAATGTCATTATGAAGATGGGTGGCTGGAAAGACTACGATACGATGATGATTTATATTCGTAATGCGGGCATCGAGGTAAAAGGTGCGACTTCGAGTTTAAATTTGTCGTTGCAGGGTAGAGCGCCCAAGAGGTATAAGGGAGTAAGCGGAGATAATGTGGTGTTATTTCGGCGTAATTAACTACGATCCGGTTGGCAGGGTATGACTTTGGCTAATTGAGCCAAAGTGATGTTTTAAGTTGCGAGAAATATTTAACACTCGTAAATCCCGCCATTTTGATAAATCAGTCACATTCACAAACATATCAAATGGCTTTTTGTAGTCATATTCGACACTTCCATTAACTACACGCGAGTTCGATAGTACCAAACCAAGAGTTTCTCTCTTTTCTTCAGGAGTCATCACTTTGAAAAGTTCAGAAGCTCTATTCGCAAGCTCCATGAGCTTCACGCCTTCAAGCATATAATTTGTGTTCGCTTCTCTAAGAGCATTGAGGCGGTTCGATAGTTCTTCTTGTTCGGATTTCCACACAGCGGTCTTTGATTGCCACTCGTCAGGCTCTAGGTGGCCGTCTAACTTGTCTTGGTAGCACTGAGAAATATAACTTTCCAATTTCGTGTATCGCTCATTCAAAGCCTTAATCTGCGTTTCTCGAAATTCTCTTTCGTCTTTTGAGCTATCAATTAGTGCTGTTCTGGTAAATTCGATGATTTCATCATTGAGCTGGATTCTAAGAAGGGCATCAGCAAAAGCCTCATCAATTTTTTCTTCACGCAAATAAGTTACATTTTCGCATGAGCCTTTGCCGTTGGTGCAGTGGTAGTAGGTGTAGGTTTTTCCAGACTTCTTTCTTTTCTGTTCAGCGGTAATTGCACACCCACAGTGTCCACAGGTCATAATGCCAGCAAAAGAGAAGTCTCTTTTAGTGAGTTTGGGCTTTTGTGCAAAACCCATGGTAAATTGGGCTTTATCAAAGAGTTCTTTAGAAATAATCGGGAAGTGAACGCCCTGATAAATTTTGTCTTTCCATTTGAATGGGCCGTAATAGATAGGATTCTTTAAGACCCTAGACATGGCCTCTTTACCCAATTCTTTGCCAGCTCTGGGTGAGCGAAGCCCCATTTCATAAAGTCTCCTTTTTAGTTTCGCCAAGCTGTATTGCCCAGTGGCCGCCATTTCAAAGGCTTTCGCTATCAGTGGAGCTTTCTTCGGGTCAGGTACAATGGTTTTATTTTCAAGTTTGTTGATATACCCAATTGGCGCGTTACTCGGCCATATACCTTGGGCGGCTTTTTCAGTTTGGCCCTTTTTGACCTCTTCTGACAGGTTATCAATGTAATTCTTAGCCATAAGCATTTTTATGCCGTGAACGAACTTCTCATGTGATCTTGAGTCTCTAGAAAGAATTTCATTTTCTTTTACCAAATGAATGGTGACTCCAAGACTTTCAAAGTCCAGCTCGACATAGTCGTGAAAGTTTCGATAAAGCCGATCTGTCTTTTCAACCAGCAGATGCTTAATGTCGGGATTGTCTCTAAGAAAGTGGACCATCTTCGAGAACTGCTTACGACCTGAAGACTTGGCTGTTTCCGCCTCTTCAAAAACCTTGGCGACAGTAAGGCCATGTTTCAAAGCATATTCCCGCAAAACCTTCTTTTGAGCGGGAATGGAAAACCCCTCCCGCTCTTGTTCTTTAGACGAAACTCTTGCGTAGATTACTGATTTTTCTGATCCTCTATTTTCCATCGTAGCTCCATAAGATCAGCCAAGAAAAACACCCTGTAATTGTTGATAGGGTGTCTCGTTGACTTTATTTCACCGTTATCAGCCCATCGCCTCATGGTGTCTGGATGGACATCCATGAACTCAGCAGCCTTCTTTACGGTGTAAAGTAAATCAGATTCTTTTTTACCAAAATCCTTGTGAAACATATAGCACTCCCCTTAGTTAGCATTTTCAAAAACGAACCCAAAAGACTCACTGCGATAGGATTTCTATGAGCTTAATCAGCCTGGAAAGTAGGCTGGGTTCGTATTTGGTGAGGACCGTTTCGAGGGAGTTAAAGCTATCTATACCAAGGGTGGCGGGTTCGCCAACTTCCACCAGTCGCTCAAACTTAACATCCCTCAGAATCTTTTCGTATTTGGGCGGGTTGAGTGCCTCACGAATTGTCTCGGAATCAAACCTCGCACACCGCCTAAGCCGCATATAAGTGATGCTGAGCTGTTCAATCAGAACCGTTCTTGAGGCAGTATCGGCCCCGAACTGGTCTTTGAACATTTCAAAAACTTGTTCGTACTCAAGGTCATCGTACTCAGTCGTAAACTTGGCCATAATTCCATGTTTTAAGGCATTGAGCCTGGAAATGTTCTTGCCTTCAGGTGTTTTTACTCCCCCCTTCATGCCATTGAGTTTGTTTGCTTTGATCTTTTTCTCTGTGACTTCCATTTTTCCTCCTTATGAAAGTAGTTTGTTAAATAATTCTCAATAATTAGATTTGGTTGCTGTGTGATGGGTTCAGCTTCAAAGAATCGCTGATAGTCGCGTTGGAAGTTCTTATGGGTGTTTAATTTCTTTCGAGCGGCCAGAAACCCCTCATGACGGACGAGAGTGCTGAGTTCTTTTAGCTTTTCCTTTTCAGCATTGGTTTCAAACCATTCGTCTGGCTTCAAGTTGATATTCTTGAGTTGAACTGCATCGAATGGGTTTTTGAAACTGATCCGTTCTGGCAACTTACCAATTTCTGAATAGTCCCTAACGGGGCATTTGCTGCCTTTTAGCTGACATTCAATTCGTGTTTTAGGGGAGTGACCATCATGCTTTACCTGATGATCGTAAATCACAAATCTTTCGTTTCCACTCCCCAGCATCAAGCCAGTCCGCTTGGCCCCCTTTGAAATGTACTCAACGTTGGCCCTTTTGTTTTTACAGTCCAAGCCTTCAACTAACTTCTCAAACTCTTGTGGGTAATTGACAGCTAAATCTGTGCGGGTGACTCTGAATGAATTGAGTTCTTCTTCTGTAAAGATAGTCGCTAGAAAGTTTTGATACTCCCCAAAGCTCGAAAAGGCCGAAGGCCGAGTGATCACCCTTGTGATCGGATGATGTGGATCGAAGGGGTGATTGACGTAAATACATTCTGAGCCTGAGCCAATTTGGTAATAATATCGCCGATCCCTCAATCGTGTCGAACTGATGGTGATGCCCAGTCCTTTTACGCGTGCGACAAGCTCATGTGCTGAAAGAAATGTTCTTAGCTCGAAAGTCAGTTTGTCGATACAAGCATCAGGTTTTAGATCAGTTGATGACGTAAGATTGGGTGTTGATACACGTTTGGCAGCATTTTCAAGAAGTAGAAAGTAAGAAGCGACCTTGGTGGCACAGCCACATTCATTCTTTTTACAAAGGTCACATTCGGTAAGGTTCATGAACCCCAAGAAACACTAGTCTCTGAGGTTCGTATTCCGACCCAATAATCAATTTTCGGTCGGAACATCCATTGGAAGGGTTTCTAAAATCTGCCAAATATTGGTTTTGTAAAATGATTCCAGGTATTTGTATTGGAAATCGAGAAAGTACTGCGCATACCTGTCGGATGCTGCGGCAGGGTGTCTATCCGTTAATTTTTTCGTATGGCTCTGAAACTCTCGGAACGCCTTAGGGCTATCAATGTCTTTCTGTTCAACCATAATTTCGAGTGTAAGTTCAGCTGGAGAGGTGGGGCCATTTTTTATGCGGTCGTAGTAATGTTTAGGCACGTTGTGGGATTCGGTCATGCCCAAAAACATTTCAGCTACTTTGGGAGTTTCAGAAGATCGCACAGCCTCGATAATTTTGTTTAATGTCTCGTACTTACCTTTGCATTGCCAATACAAGTAGGTGCGCTCTCTGATTTTCCTTTTGTCCCCCTTGAAGGTATTAAAGACTAGATTCATATCCGTTTTGGCACGATCGGATAGATCACTATTGTCAGAGTAGCGGTATTCCCACTGTTTAAGCCTCAACCACTGATGAACAAGTTGGGATTCAAAGTATTTAGGGCAGATCGCAATAATTTGAGAAACAGCCTCAGGTATTAAACAGCTTGCGAAAATTTCAAGAAATGCCAATTTGGCGCGAATGGATGGCAGGTATTGGGTTTTAATCACTGAAAGCGCCTGATCTATCGCGACTTCTGATGGTCGATCAGCCCATAAGGGGTCGCCTTTCAAAAATGCAGAAGACAGGCTTTCACTCTTAACTAACTCCAGTAGCCCAGTCTTGAGGTCTTTATCAAGGTTATCAAAATTTTCTAAAATCGTAGCCGTAAACAAAACTGCATATTCCACTTCATCAAGATTAAAGAAAGTGGATTCACTAAAGAGGAATTTGTAAAAGTCAGAGTCATTTGCGATGTCCTTCTCTGGTCCAAAAAATGATCGGCTCACGAATATGTCCAGGGCATCACGAAACCGAAGGCAGTGATCATTGTCAGGCAGGTGCTTTCGAGCGTACTTAACGCGCCACTCTAGCTCCTTCTTCTCATCTAGTCTTGGGATTCTGAGTTTAATTGCTGACCCTCCTCGATACCAAGGTTTCCTATACTTGCCTTATCTTTGGTTATCATTAACAATCTTAAAATTCACCAATTTTGGAGATGAGATGCCTGAGCGTTGGCTAAATGTGGGAGAGATCGCAAATCACCTGGGGGTGGCCCCTATTACTGTCTATAGGTGGCTTGAGAAGGACACAATGCCAGCCCATAGGGTTGGGAAGCTCTGGAAATTCAAGGCTACTGAGGTGGACGAGTGGGTGAAACAGGGCGGAGCTTCCGCAAAACCAAAAGATCAGCAGCCCGAGAAGGAAAACTAATGGCCAAGAAGAAAAAAGCAGCAAAAAAGAAAAAGACCACAAAGGCTAAAAAAGAGCTGACCACAACCGAGCGTTTGAAGCAGTTCGAGAACGAGCTTTGGAAAGCTGCTTGTAAGCTGTGGACCAATACCAGGCTAAAGCCATCTGAATACAAGATACCAGTACTTGCCCTGATTTTTCTTAGATTCGCAGATCAGAAATTTGAAAGGGTTGCCAAAGAGCTTGAGGGTGGATCATCACGAAGACGAGAACCTGGTCCAAATGACTACAAAGCAAGGGGTTGCGTGTATCTTGCGCCTGAAGCCAGGTGGGATTATCTAAAGTCACTTCCTGAGGGCGATAATGTCGGGGCTGAAATCAATAAGGCGATGGAACTCATCATGACACACAATGAGGACTTAAAGGGGGTTCTGCCTAAGACTTTCAATCGTTTCCAATCAGGTGTCCTTCTTGATTTAATGCGAGTCTTTAATACTTCAGAAGAGTTAGGGGGCGACACATTTGGCCGCATTTATGAGTTTTTTATGTCGGAATTTGAAAAAGACTCTGGTCAAAAAGGCGGGGAGTTTTTTACTCCGCCTAGTCTTGTTCACTTAATCACAGAAATTATTGAGCCTTATCATGGGAAAATTTATGATCCAGCTTGCGGATCAGGAGGTATGTTTGTTTCGTCAGCAAAGTTTGTAGAAGCTCATCAGAAAAGACCATCAGAGGAGATTGCAGCCTTTGGACAAGAACGAATTGCTGAGACTATTCGGATAGCTAAAATGAACTTAGCAATTTCTGGGTTTAGTGGTTCGATTAAAGATGCCAACTCTTACTATGATGATGAGCATGGTGCAGTTGGAAAATTTGACTTCGTAATGGCAAACCCGCCGTTTAATGCAAAGAGCGTTGATTATAGCAAGTTGAAAGATGACAAACGTAGGCTTCCCTATGGATTGCCTACAGCTGACAACGCAAATTATGTTTGGATTCAGTTGTTTTTAACTTCATTAAATGAAAACGGAAAAGCAGGTTTTGTAATGGCTAGCTCAGCTGCTGATGCAGCGTCCTCAGAGCTGGAAATCAGAAAGCAGATGATCAAATCAGGCGTGGTTAGATGCATAATTTATGTTGCGCCTGATTTCTTTTACACAGTTAACGCTCCAGCGACACTATGGTTTTTGGACAAGAACCCCACGAGAATGAATAAAGATGAGATTTTGTTCATAGATGCATCACAGCTTTTTAGTCAAATTGCGCCTGGGCTTCGTGAATTTACAGAAGAGCAGATTCAAACAATAACCTCAGTAGTTAAATTGGCAGAGGGTAAGTCGCTTGATGTAGTTAATGACAAAGTTGCGAGGCTTTTTCCAGACGGAAAGTATATCGATGTGCTTGGGTTTTGTAAAAAAGCTAGTTTAAGTGACGTCGAAAAAAAGGGGTGGACACTCCATCCACCTAGGTATGTGGGGTTAGCTCCTGCTAAAAACAATAGAACCGACAGTGTATCTACAATTTGTAAACGAATATCAGATAACCTTTTGAGATTTCAACAAGCTCGTGAAAACGTCTTAAGTGAAATTAAGCAGATTCAAGCATCTGCAACTGACGCACCAAGATCGGAATATGATAAAGTTCGGTTGGGAGAGGTTGCCAGCTATGTAGCAAGAGGCATTTCACCAAAGTATGACGAAGAATCGCCAGTGAGGGTAATTAACCAAAAGTGTATTAGAAACCATTGGGTTGATTTGAGTTTATCGAGGGGAAATATCAAGAAGGTTACTGAGGAGAAGTGGTTAAGGAAGTGGGATGTCGTAATCAATAGCACTGGGGTTGGCACTCTGGGCAGGGTGGCCCAATTAGTTTTCGAGCCTGAAAATCTAACAGCAGATTCTCATGTTTCTATTGTAAGACCTGGGCCTGAAGTTGACCCTATTTATTTTGGAGCCGTATGTGTGTTAAATGAAAGGTATTTTGAGGCTTCTGGGCAAGGCTCAACAGGTCAAACAGAACTAAGTCGTGATAGGATTAAAGATGCCTTGCTTTATCTGCCGCCTCTTGAAGTTCAGAAATCAATAGGGAATACGATAGAAGCAATGTGGGAAGCGGAAAAAGAACTTCGAGTGTTGTTGGAGGATATTCCAGCACTAAAAGATTTAATTGTACCTAGTATGATGGAAGGTTCGATTCAATACCCTAATGCGAATTTTTCAAGTCAAAGTAAGTTGCAAAATTGTGATTCCGTAGTGAGGGATGCTTAACGTGGTCCCGCCTATCGGTTTTTCTAAGGATGGTATTGTTGAAAAGCCAGCAATCGAGGTGTTTAGATCACTCGGTTGGGAATACAGCAATCTATTTGAAGAAAGAATGGGAGTTGACGGAGATCATGGTCGGGATAATAGACACGAAGTCATACTTAAAAAAGATTTTTACAATTCAATTCGTGAACTAAACCCACAGGTCCGAGACTCCTCCATTGATCAGGCTTATGAAGAAGTGGCAATGGATAGAACGGTAATGAGCCAAGTAAATGCCAATAAAGAAGTTTATGAACTTTTGAAGTCGGGATTCAAGGCTAGGTTCGAAAATGAAAACGGTGATGAAGATACTGAAGAGGTTGTGCTTATTGACTGGAAGAATCCAGAAAAAAACCACTTCCTTGTAGCAGCCCAAATCTGGATTTCAGGAGAAATGCACAGGCGTCGCCCTGACCTGGTAGGGTTTGTTAATGGCATCCCACTTGTCCTTTGTGAGTTAAAGGCACCAAATCATAATGTAAAAGAAGGCTATGATGATAATCTCCGCGACTACAAAGACACCATTCCCCAGCTGTTTTGGTACAACGCAGTTTGCTTACTTTCTAATGGTCTAGATACCAAGATTGGTTCTCTTGCTGCCCCCTGGGAACACTTCTTTGAATGGAAAAAAGTATCTGATGAAGAAGAGGCCCCTGTGCTTTCAATCGATACGGCAATCCGAGGTCTTTTCGAGAAAAATAGACTTATTGATTACATTGAAAACTTCATTCTGTATTCAGCCCAAAAGTCAGGAACAATAAAAGTGTTGGCAAAGAATCACCAGTTCCTGGGTGTTAATAATGCTATTGAAGCCGTGAAAGAGGCCAAAAAGCAAAAAGGAAAGCTGGGGGTCTTTTGGCATACCCAGGGGTCTGGAAAATCATTTTCCATGATCTTTTTCTCTCAAAAGGTTTTAAGGAAAATATCAGGTAAGTACAGCTTCGTAGTGGTGACGGATAGAGATGATCTAGATGAACAAATCTATAAGAACTTCGCTTTAGTAGGTGCTTGTCAAAAAGAAATGAGGGCTGATTCGGCAAAAGACCTTCAGAAGCTACTTTCGGACGACAACAAGTATGTATTTACTCTGATTCAAAAGTTTAGGACTGAAGAAGTTGGTGGTCATTACCCTGTGGTTTCTGATCGTGAAGACATTATTGTAATGGCGGATGAAGCCCACAGGTCACAGTATGATGTCTTTGCTTTGAATATGAGAAATGGCTTACCTAAAGCCTCGTTCATTGGATTCACAGGTACGCCACTTGTGGCTGGGGAAGAAAAGACCAGAGAGGTCTTTGGTGACTATGTCAGTATCTACAACTTCCAGCAGTCGATTCAGGATAATGCCACTGTACCCCTTTATTATGAAAACCGTATTCCAGAGCTTCAGATTATTAACGAGAATTATAGAGAAGATATTGAAAATGCTTTGGATGAAGCCAACCTCAATGAAGAAGAAGAATCTAGGGTGTTGCAGCGGTTTTCATCTGAATACTATCTGATTACTCGTAAAGAGCGTTTAGAGCGTATTGCTGAAGATGTAGTTAGTCACTTTATTGGGCGAGGTTATCTTGGTAAAGCCATGTATGTGGCCATTGATCGTTTTACGGCTGTTAGAATGTACGATCTTGTTAAACAAGAGTTTCAGAAACAGCTGGGTATCTTAAAAGAAAGAGCTAAAAACGAAAAAGACCCAGTAATGAAAAGGGCACTGGCAAAGAAGATAAACTTTATTGCCGAAACTGACCAGGCCGTAATCATCAGTTCTTCACAAAATGAAATAGATGACTTCAGGCAAAAAGGTCTGGATATAGCCACCCATCGTAAGAGACTTCAGTCAGAGGACTTGGAAACTCGTTTTAAGGATGCGGATGATCCACTTAGAATAGCATTTGTTTGTGCCATGTGGATTACAGGCTTTGATTGCCCAACCTGTTCTACAATCTATCTTGATAAACCCATGAAGAACCATACCTTGATGCAAACTATTGCAAGGGCAAATCGCCTAAGTGAGGGCAAAGAGTCTGGTTTAATTGTGGACTATATTGGAATCTTCAGAAATCTAGAAAAAGCACTGGCCATTTATGGTTCAGTCTCTAAAGAAAATGAAAAGAAGAAGGTGCATCCAGCCCAATCCAAAGATGAATTGGTATTTCAACTTGAAAGCTATATTGGGGAGCTAAACACATTCCTTGAAGATCATGGTGTATTCGGCATCACTATCGCAAAAGAAGTGGATGTAAGCTCAAAACTTTCTAAGATCGCTGATGCAGTTGAGTCCTTGCTAGAGAGTGAACAATCCAAGCGAGAGTATAAAACAAGAGCTAACGCCGTAATTTCAACTTACAAACGTGTCCTTCCAGATCAACGCGCCAATACCTTTGCTTCTTTGATAGCCGTGTTTCAGGTGATTCGAGATAGACTTTCATTTGGTGAAGAAGTTGGTGATTTGACGAAAATCGAAGGCCGAATTGCTGGGATTCTGGACGAGAGCATCGCAGCCGAAAGCTATCGGATTTCGGACAACGAACCCAAGTTTGACCTCTCAGGCGTAGATTTCGAAGCCTTAAAGGAACGTTTTAAGAAAGGTCGTCGCCGTACTGTCGTAAAAGACATTGAAGCATCCATGAAGCGGCTTGCTAAGAAGATGCTAGAACGTAACCGTACAAGGCAAGAGTTCTACGAAAAGTTCATCGCACTCATTGAGGCATATAATTCAGGTTCTATAAATGTTGAGAAATACTTCGAGGAACTTTGTGGTGTATGGGATGCCATGCAGGACGAGCAGAAACGAGCAGCCAAAGTGGGTATGTCCGAAGAGGAACTTGTGATCTTCGATTTGTTAACCAAGCCCGATCTAGAGCTGTCAGATAAAGAAGTTGAACAAGTAAAGAAGGTTGCCAAAGACCTGCTCAAGAAGATTCGGGAAAAGCTGGTTATTCACTGGAAGCAAAAACAAGAAGCTAAGGCTGCCTTGAGAGTTAGTATTGAAGAGACTTTAGATAAGGGTCTTCCTGACAGAACCTATGGGCGAAAAGTCTTTTCGGAAAAGTGTGAAGTGATATACCAACACGTTTTTGACAGCTATGGACCAGAAGGAGAGTCGCCTTATGGAGTGGCTTAGTGATTTTTGGGGGAGATTTTGAATACAGAAGAGAAACTGAAATACTTTGAGTTTATACAAAACGTAATAAACAGAATGGCTCAAAATTCTTTTATATTGAAGGGGTGGATTGTTACACTCGCTTCTGGGTTAATGGCACTTGCTGCACATGAAAGCGATAAACGATTTATAGCTGTAATTTACTTTTGTGCGCCTCTATTCTTTATGCTTGATGGCTACTTTCTTCATCAGGAAAGAATGTTTCGAGAATTGTTCCGTGAAGCCGTAGATGGTAAGGCTTCAGTCTTTTCAATGGACACATCATCCTACAATAAAGGTCGAAATACTTGGTGGAACTCGTGCTTTTCTAGAACGGTCTGGCCATTATATGCAGTGATTTTGGGCATAACCCTTTTGATAATGTTTGGGTTTTAATTTATGGCCAAAAGAATTTTCTTTAGTTTTCACTATCAAGATGTAATTGATTTTCGAGCAAACGTGGTCAGGAATCATTGGCGGTATAAGGATGACAGAGAAGCCGCAGGGTTCTTCGATGCGTCGCTTTGGGAGTCTTCCAGGCGTACAGGTGATCAAGCCCTTAAAAGACTAATAAATGAGGGTCTTAAAAATACAAGTATCACGGTAGTTTTAATTGGCCAGCACACCTATGCACGTCGTTGGGTTCGATATGAAATAATGAAAAGCATAGAGGTCGGTAACAAGGTTTTTGGTGTCCATATAAACAGTATTAAATGCAAAAATAGTCAGACTAAGTTTCAGGGCCAAAACCCATTTGACCACCTGGGTGTTGTGTATAATCACGATGGTTCACGAATTACAGGCAGGGAGTGGGATGGTAATCAGTGGATCGACTACGCGGACATTACGACTTCCTTGGGAAGTAATGAAGATAGGTCGCTTTGGAATAACGGTTATAGGTTGTCCCACTTCTTCAAAACCTACGATTGGGCGGCAGATGATGGTTACCAGAACTTTTCAAGTTGGGTTAAAGCACTCGAAAATTAAGAAGGAAGGGCGTTTATGAATGGTCGGTATGACGGCTTTGAGAAATTTGGGTCAGGTGACATTATGAAGATGATGTCGATGGAAGCGCAAATTAGTTCCGCAAAACAGCTTCATGACATAGAGGCCACAATAGATGCTCAGAATGAGGAGCGCGAGTTTGCCGCGAAAGAGCGAGAGAGGTCAGAGTTATTACGCAACGCAGAACGGGACAGGGTAGAAGCCCTACGCCACCGTGAAAATAGGCGACTTGCGCTCATTGCTATTGGTATTGCGGCCATTTCTTTACTGGTAGCTATCCTCAAATAGCCAGCAGAATAGTCCTAAAATCGTCCACTCTGGCCCGCCATTTTCGAACCCAAGAAAAACTAAACAAAAGCAAATAGTTAGAGTGGGCTCTTCACACTTAACTGTCGCACATTTAAAAAAGCTCAAAAGGCACAGGCATTTAGCAAGGTCCTTCGGTAATTTTTAAATCGCCTATATCCTCGGGCCCGCTTCTGCAGCCGTTAGAGTGATTTGGCGGGATGAAAGTCACTGGTCTTTGGGTCAGTCGGTGTAATACCTTTCTGGATACTTCCGAAAAGAAAAAAGGGAGTAAAAATGCATTACGAAAAAAGAGATGGCAGAGAAGGAACCTACTATTCATTCGTGTGGTACGACACCCGACTCAAAAAGGTCGGGTGTCGTACCAGGCTTCATACGACAATGATTGAGGCTCAAAAGATGATTCAGGAAAATCCCAAGATCAGGCAGATCAATATTTATCAGGCCATTCAAGAGATTGAAGGCTTTCAGAGGGATCGCCAGTTGATTCATTTTGTCGTCAGAGAAGGCTTTGAACCAATTAGATCGGAGTAAGACTTTTGAAAAAACATCTGAATGATATCGAGCTTAGTCGTTCAATACTATGTGCTGAACTCTGCTACCAATCATATGGGTTGGTCACAAGGCATGATGAAGTTAAAGCTGTTTGCGTGGAACTCCTAGGTACAAAACCAGAGTGCTTTCAATCTTTTCTCAAAGAGTACCAAGACACTCAAGCTATGGTTCTGAACAGTGAGGATGAGATCTATTTGGTTTTCCCTGGGACAGATGGAGCAACTGATATTTCGACTGATGTAAATTTCGAACTCGTTGGGTTTGGAGCAGGACATATTCATAAAGCCTTTCTCGACGTCTCATCTAACACCTATCCGAAAATTATAGAAGCCGTGAAGAATATTTTGGCTTCAAAACCCGATTCCAAATTGATTGTTACTGGACACTCACTTGGTGGAGCTCTTGCGATGCTTTATACATTTATGCTTCGACGTGAAGGGATCGAGGTAGAGGAGCTCATCACCTTTGGACAACCTAGAGTTGGAAATGGCAAATTTGCCAAAGAATTCGCGGCGCTTTCTGTGCCCTATACTCGGTTTGTGAATAAATCAGACATCGTGCCGGATGTGCCTCCGCCATGGGATAAGCATGATTGGACGCATGCTGGAAAGCGACTGACCTTCAATGAAAACGGTGCGCTTCAAGAAGCCATCTTAAGTGATGAAACAGATGCTCTTCGACGAGTTATTGAAGTAATCCTTCGAGCCATTACCATGTGGTTTCAAAATGAGCGTAAGGTAGATGAAAAGTTGAAGGCATCCGTCATGAATTCGGTCGATCATGGAATGGTGATCTATCTTAAAAATTTAAAGAATCTCATTAGAAATAAGTGAATTAATATCTTAATAAATCAAAAATGAAGGCTTTTTAGTTTTGTTGATAGGAAAATACGATCTTAGTCAGAATTGGGGTTTTCTGCTCGCAAGAGTAGGACACAAGGGACACCTCCATTTAGGCTCTCTTCATGAGGCCCGTTCCAGGACTCGCTGTTGACACCTAACTCAAGGCGGCTAGGTTTGATCTGTCCGATGTCAGACAAGCCGCCTTCATAACCTTGAACCACGATTTTAGAGTCTTGGGGAAGGTCTTGTAATTTCTTGATTAGCTCTTTCACAGTCATAATTGCCTCAAAATGATGGAGTTTAAGTGAGTACCATGAAAAAGAATCTTTAGACATAGCCTTTGATTCTTCATGGTACTTCTAAGGCATTTTCTCCATTCGGAAACACTGAATAATCTCGCCTCTAATTTTATGATCTAGAATCTCATGCACAAGCTTAAAACCCATTCGTTCGTAAAACCCTTTGGCTGTGATGGTTGATTCCACAACAATTTTTCTCGGTTTAAATGTGTTTATGTACTCCAAAGCTTGCTGGACCATCTTCTTGCCCACTCCGAGCCCCGCAACTTCAGGTGTTAAATAAAGTCCAAGGATTTCCCCAGTTCCGTCTTCATGAACAGTCGAATGACAAAACCCTTCAATCTTGCCGTCAAGTTCGACAACCTGGTGGAGCTGACGATTTACAGCCCTCTCCCAAACATCATCTGAATATGGAGGTTGAGCCCATGCTTCAATTTGCTTCTGGGTATAGTCTTTTGAGCAAATTTGATGGATGGATCTAATATGTGCGTCTTTGACCGAGAGCTTGTCGTTCAAAGTTGAGGTTCTGATGATTGGCTTAGATGTTTCCATGAGGAAATCCTATTGTGAATTTTCGTAGGACTCAAGTGGCCGGAAACTCACTTTTAGAGCTATTGCTCAAGGTGTCAGTCGTGCTCTTTCAATATTCGCCTTGCAGATCCATATTGGCAAAAGGTATGGAAATTCAGAGGGATTTATTGGGCCGGAAGGAGAGGGAAAGCCACTCATGAAGTACAAGGCATTATCTGTAGTTTATCCAGCCGGTCAGAAAATTGCTTCAGGTCAGAAAACCATCGAAGTGCGGTCTTGGATGCCGCCAAAGTACTTTTCTGGCGATCTTCTGATTGTGGAAAACCACAGATTTCTTCGGATGCCTGGTGAAACAGATACTCATGGTCACGCTGTTGCTCTTGTGAGGATAAGAAAAGTGAGGGAGTACACGGAAGAGGATGTAAATCCAGCAACGGCTTCCAGATGGGATTCCGGATACTACTCGTGGGAACTTGAAGATGTCCGTCCAATCAGAAGCGATATTCCGGTTCTTGCTGCTAGGGACATATATGAGGCTGACCTTGGTGAGTTTATATTTATCGAGAAAGAAAAAGTGATGCGTTCTCTATCTCCGGAGGGGAGAAAAGGGGACTCTTCGAAGGTCTACGCTCTGGATAAAGTTTGTGTTGATGACTATGAATTTTTAAAAACGGTCCATCATGTTACATTAAAGCCCCATGTGGAAAAGATCTGGGGTTGGGATGAATTGGTCCAAGATAGCTATTTTAAGAATGGGTTTCATCCAGATCACATTCAGATAATTTTTTATGAAGGAATTCCTATTGGATACCTTGAGCTCACCCAAGAAGAAAGCATTGTGACAATTGCGAACATTCTCATCTTGCCAAGATTTCAAGGATTTGGAATTGGGTCGAAAATTATTAACGACCTTATCGAAAGAAATATAGCCTCTGGGCTTATAACAAAGCTTGGAGTTTTCAAAATCAACACTCGGGCAAAAAAACTTTATGAGAGTCTCGGGTTTCAGATCCAAAGTGAAACGGAAACTCATTTTGTTATGATTTATGGGGGAATAAATGATTCTCTCACAGTTTGATCATGTCGCCTTACTTGTAAAATCAGTCGATTCTATGGTCTTAAGAATTGATCAGTTAGGCTTTAAGCGGGGTAAAGTTGAAGAGTTTCCATCAGAAGGCACAAAAGAGGTTTATGTTGGAAATGAAGACTATCCAGGTCGCTTACTTTTAATGGAGCCAATTGGAGAAGGTCCTTATGCGTCGGCATTGGCAAAAAGAGGCGAAGGTCTTCATCATGTGGCGGTAAACGTGAAGAACTTAGATGAATACGTGCAGAATCTCAGTGGCTCTGGTTGGTACTTACATCCCAAATCAGTTGAAACATTAAAATACAAGTTTCCGACAGTTTGGTTAGCTCGACCGGGCGTTCCCGTTCTGATCGAGGTCCATGAGAGAAGTTTTAAGAGTGCGGACCCTGACTCATCTTCTTTCATTTCATTGGTGAGCCTTCCAAAGTTGGCGGCAAAACCTGAGTTGTTTGAGGTATTGGGATCAAAAGTGATTCGTTCTTCTAAAGATGATAAGTTTTGGATCGGTATTGGATCTGATCAATATGAGATTAGAGAAGTAATTAGTGGAGAAAGTTTTGTTCGATGAGATTGCTTTAGTGAAATTTAGTTCTAAAAAATTCCACTTTGAGTGTCCACTCAGAGCTTTATTTCTTTGGTGGACATTGGGGGGTTTTCTCGAGGCTTGGGTTTCGCCAGTTTAAAAACCGAGTTTAAGAATTTAATATAATTTTCGTATTTCATATTCTCTTCCTGAGGTCGGAAATAAAGCCCCATTCGTTAAACATATCGGCATATTTCTTTACTAAATTAAAATCTAAATTCGAGACTTGTTTTAATAGAGATTGAATGTCGGCCTTATCTTGAAACTCTCGATCAGGATTATTCTTATAGGCTTGGATTTTTAGACCGATCAGATCCTCTGCGGAGACCACGGGCACTGGAAAGTTATTGATTGATTTTGCTCGCTTGAGCATATCAAGGGTCGCTTCGCGATTCGCAAACAAGACATCTAATTGTCCCTTGCCGGAAAAGTGCAGGACCTCGGGATTTTCAAAAACAAGTTTAAACCCAGCTCTAGTTAAAAGATCTTTCGCAAGCTCCTTTTTTCCACCCTCAACCAAAAGATCTATATCCTGAGTGGCCCTTACCACACCATGAGCGGCCAGGGCAAATCCACCGATCAATGCGAATTTGACGCCTTCCCGTTCTAATGATGATTTGGCTAAAGTGAGTGTGTCTTGGATCTCCATGGTATGGATTTTAATGGAGAAGGGTGTGGTTTTCAAAGATTTTGACCAATTTAGGAGGCGATTAAATGACTTCTTTCCGAAAAATTCTAAATTCGTCCATCCTGGCCTGAGTTATCTCTCATTTTCTGGCATCCTTTGGAAGGCTGTAAATAACTCTTCCTGATTCATCAAGAAAGGCAAGTTTTGAGTCTCCGTTGGCATCTACTTTCAATTCAAGTCTGACTTTTCCTTTTGCGTCCTTGAGTTTTATCACCGATGATTTGTCGTAATCTCTCCCGATCTTGAGGCGTTCGGTCATAAGTTGTCCGTCATCTCTTAATTTCTTCCAAGCTAGATCTTGAGCCTCTTTGGTGGGGAGTTTGGAGATTTCCTTTTGTTTGTTGAGCAAGTCATTGATTGGCATATTTTGGTCATTCATCTTTACTCCGGCAAAGTAATTTCCGCCAGAGTCTTCTTGATGGATAAATTGGATTGTTTGGTCGCCACGAAATTTGTCGAACGTTAAAGATCCTCCCTGGCCCTCTTCTGTATTGCCATCAAAAACAAGACCTCCTAGCTCATCTCCTCTTTCATTGAAAAACATGAGTCCTGGTGGTCTTTTTCCCCTGCGCTCTTCGTATGTAACTCCGTCTACAACTCCTTGGTGTTGGCGGAGCTTATTGGCTAGAACCATTCTAAGGCTGCCGTCCTTTTCCACGATATTAATTCTTTCGACATCGATTTGTTCGAATTTATTTCTTTGGATCATTTTAAAAATTGATCCAAATAGTATCGCGCAAAGGAGGGTCATCGCTAATGCATAGACTTTTAAGATTCTAAGATCTCGCTCTATCTTGTTTTGACTTTTCATGGTCTTGATTTAGCAGGGGATGAGTTTCAAGTCAGTACAGATCTATTGCCTGTGATTAATGATGGCTAGATACAGCGTTTGAGCCGTGACTCAAGGCAAAAAGCTCGAAATTCGTTGCCCTTGACTCGCTAAATTCTTGATTGTGCGATTCATCGTATCGCGGAGGAACTAAGTTTAAACTACGGTTTCATCCTCATTTAAAATCTATCATTTTTATGACCAGGTCGCCCGCGGTCTAATGGGCCTTAGCTTAAAGAGTTAGGCGATAGGTTGAGGAAAAAATTTCGAAACCATTCTTCTGATTAATTTCATTCATCCTAACATTTTTTGATTGAACACTCGTATGGAGAAATTTGAACCCAGAATCTTTTGCCCAATTTAGCCCTTTCTCTTTAAGTTTTTTTCCTAGGCCAAGATTACGAAAACGTGGATCTACCCATAGGGTGGAGATGTAGGCGATAGAGTTTCCAGTGTCTCGAATGATGTGAAACCCGCAGATTTCAGATTCGCAATATAAAACTTGAAAGAAATCTTTATCAGTAAGCTTTTTGTAGTATTTAATGCGTCTATCATTTTTGTCTTTGTTGGGCTTCCAATGTGGATCAAATTCCTTGGGAATATTGTTGTCGATTTGAGCGATTTTTTTGAGTTCTTCCGAAGGCAAACTCTTTCCGTCAATCCATCGAATTTTTGAATTAAGATTTATCACTTTCCTCTTCATTTCTCTTTTGGTTCGCCAATTTTTCCTAAATCCCTTCAAACAGTTAAGGCTTGATGCATTTTGTGCGATCGGAGATTTAAATTAAAGCTCTTTTCGAAAGTTATAACGTGCAACCTTATATCCCATTCTCTCATTTAGAGAGATCATAGCCTTGTTGGATACTTTTACATTCGAATCCATAAGCAGGCAACCTTTCGAACGTGCCCAGGTTTCACCCAGCTCTTTAAGTTTGTGAGCAACACCTTTTTCTCGAAAGCTTGGATCTACCCATAGCCCATGAACATGGCAGGCACTTTTCCCTTCGATTATATATCTATCTAAAAAATGAGAACCGATCAGCTTGTTATGTAGAAATGCTCCTAGGCAGTGGTATTTTTCCTTAGGATCCTGGAGTTCAATGATGTATTTTTTCGCAATCTGCTCTCTTTCTTCGTCCGATCGAGGAATGAAGTTCTCAGGATCGGCGTCTCGCCAAGAGTACTCATGAGTAATAAAAAAGTACTTCACTTCGTCAAAGTCTGAAATATCAATGGGTCTATATTCGATTTCCATCAATTTGCCCAATTTCTCGTTTAATAATCATTCAGAGTTTTCTCTCTCTAACAGTCATGGGCGGCTTTTCAGTCTGCTCAGGTCTGCTCTAACTTCTAACATAAAGCTCTTGAGCGACCCCGTAAAGTTCAAGTTCGCGATCAAATTTGAAGTTGAGTCTTTTCAAGAGACGCTTTGAAGCCACATTTTCGGAGTGAGTAATTCCTACGGCGTCATATCCGATGGTCTTGCGTCCGTATTGCAATAAACCTTCGCATAACTCTGTGCCAAGTCCTTGTCGCCAGTATTTTTTTGAGAGACTAAGTCCGAATTCGACCTTATCAACAGCATTGCAAACAGAAAGATGACAGTTCCCAATGACCTTTTTGTCACTCAGGCTCACAATGGCCCAGGTTCCTATCTCACCTGCGCTATCAGAAGATTGAATAAACCACTGAACCATTTTTTGAGCGGAAGTTATGGAAAAATCGAAATTTCCGTCGCCAATATATTTCATGACTTCAGGATCAGAGAGAAATTCTTCGCAATCGGAACCATCTTCCAATTTGAAAGGTCTTACAGAAAGTCTTTTTGTTCTGAAAAGATCCATGAGCAAGAAATAATAGGTGTGTTCCCTGAAAGTTGCAATAGATTCTGCACAATAACAGGCCTTTATCGTTTCTCCCTTTTTATAAAAGGTTAGCTATTTTAGGCGGGGGATATAACGAGACTGGACATAGGACATACCGCTGACTCAGTTTAAGGTTTGTCTGTAATGGGCTTTTTAAAACAACATTTTTTGATGGAAAGATTCATAGGATTTGGTTAGCGATTGTGAACCTAGGGGGAACCGTCTGAATGAGAGGGTTCCTTTTTTGAAGCTCATTGATCAAGCATTTTTGTTAATGCAACAAGATAGAGTCCAAAATCATATCTGAAAGTTGGTGGGCCCATAGGGCTGTAAAAAGAGAGTTTGTCCGAAGGTAAGCTAACGAAAAGAAGATAGCGGCTAGGCCAACATCAATTTGAAGCAATAATGGATACTGGGTGTGGACGGCCGCAAAGAGAATTGCCGACATAATTATTCCCGCCCCAGTGTTTTTAAAAACATATGCTGAGACCGAGAATAGAAATACTCGGTAAGTCATTTCTTCATATGTATTCGAGATAATATTTCCGAGAATACTTTGCCAGTTAATTGAAAATCCAAGATGAAAACCGAGATATAGTGCAAGCGGTATCGTTATTGCGGAAATCCCCAAAGCCCAAAGGGATCCCTCTTTAAAGATTTTATTTAAATTTAGGTTAAACTGAGGAGGCGGTAGGATTTTTAAGTAGCAAAGTAGGCAAAGAAGAAAAAAACATACAAGGTCGACGGGAAGGCTTTGCGAAAAAAGATGGCCTATGAAAGCACTACCTCCGAAAATGGACCGAAGACTTTGTATAAAAGCTCCACTTGAAGGGCGAACAAATTTTTCGGTGAGCCACCATGTCGCTAGAGATAAAGAGAAGACCAAAACCCTTTTTGCCAAAGGATCAGTGTTGCCTTCAAAATATATCCGCATCGGAACTGACAGGATCATTGAGCATAAGTAGCAAGTGGGAGGATTTTACTCAACAAATGAGTTGGACCCCTTCTTAACTCGAAGCGAAAAGTTCTAAAATCGTGCACTTTGGCAGACCATTTTTCACTACAGGTAAGTTCATTCAGGAGACTTCATTTGCGCTTCATGCCGGGCCATAGATAGGCAAACATTTTCTTTCAGGCGTATTGATCGTCGCGATTGAATTTTTCGCGACCTTAAGAAGCGTTTTGAAAAATCTGAATTTGGTCTTCTTTGCCCTTAAGTGCCCGCAGGCCCTTGACGGTAAATTCCTTTCGCAAATCGTCATTTAGATTTTCGAACACGGCTTTGGAGATTAAGATCGATGCAGATTCGGACTTCGTTTGGGACTCAAGGCGGGCTGCGGTGTTTACTGTGTCTCCAATCACTGTGTATTCCATGCGTTCATGGGATCCAATGTTCCCGGAAATGACTTCTCCGTAATCGATTCCAATGCCATTATCCACTTGAGGCAAGTTGTGGGATGCCAAGTGATCATTGATATTTTTCATTTCCTTACGAACTTCCAAGGCTGTGGTCACAGCTGCCAACGAAGGATTGGGATGTTCCTTGGTTTCGGTAAAGACGGCCATGACGGCATCGCCAATAAATTTATCCAGAACCCCGCCGTTTTTGTGAATGCTTGCAACAAAGTGATCAAAATAGATATTTAACATTTGAACCACTTCTTTTGCGGAATGCTTTTCAGAAATCGTTGTGAAGTTTCTAAGATCTGCAAAAAGAACTGCTGCTTTTACGGAACGTCCTTCAAGAAGTTGGTCTTCATGTTGGCTGAGGATTTCTTTGGCCAAGTTTGGACTCACATACTTTCCAAAAATATTTTTAATTCGCTCTCGGTCTCTAAGGCCACTGATCATCAGATTGGTGTGGCTTGAAATCTGTCCAAACTCATCGCTAGAGGCAATAGGAATTTCCTTTGAATAGTCGCCTTTTTCAACCCTTTCCAGAGTCTGGTGAATGTAGCCATAGACCAACGAAACATTTTTTGAATAAGCCAAAGCGATAGAGAGTGATCCTGCCAATAGGACTCCCAAGACAAAGATTGATTCTACCAAGATCGAAGTAAAAAGATCAGAGTGATGGGAGTTTCCGATCGTCTCGCCGACATGATCTCTAAGAATGGCCAAATCATGGTAAATCAGCATCAGCATGATCAGTGCAAATTGCCCCAGGCAAAAGGTTGAAAAGTAGGCAAACTTCTTTGTCATCGAAAAATACTGATCTGCCTGAAGAGTTGCATTTGGATTTTCTGCGGCCCTTCGAATGCACTGACCTTCATACATAAGGGACAGCAAGGTGGAGATCAAAGTTCCAATTGCAAACGATCCGACCAAAATTCGAATTCCACTTTCTAAAGGGATGTCGTGTACAAAAAGATTGAATTTGGCAACCAGCAAGCCCAGTCCAAGCCAGGCGATGATGTCTACTTTGAGCCGTTGGTGGGCGGAAAGATTGGGGCGTTTTCTCAAGTAAGTGTAGCGTCCAAGTAAACTGACGGTGGCAGCACCATAGATGGTCGCCATAAGGACCCAATTTGTATTGGAGTGCAGAGTTTCCAAATGGGGGCACACTTCAATTCCATAGATCAAAAGCAAAGTGGAGCCCACAAAGTATAAAAACACCGGCATTTTATCCATACTGGTTCTATCGGAAGATCAGAGGGTGACGGTGAGGGTATTTTAAGGTCGAGCACCGGACAAGGTCTCGGACATGCGTCCATATTTAGAGACTGTACGCCGGCCGCATCCAGTGAAAACAAGGCCTTAGGTCGGTTTTTTGGTGGTTTATCTCCTGCAAATTGAGGCGGGCAAGTCAGTTTCTGACGAAATTTATGAAAAGGAGAGGTTATGTCTATTGAAGAAATCATCGAGGCCGTTACAGCCGAGGAAATCCAAGAATCTCAGGAGGCAGTTGAAAATCATTTCAACGCCGAATCTGTGATCAGTAACAACCAAATGATTATGATTGCTTTCGATTAACGTCTGCCGATCTGCGACGCCGGGATCCGGCGTCGCAATAGATTCCACCCAGGAGAGAATATGTATGGTCTCAATGGCTACGCAAACAACATTCAAAACCTTTATAAACTGATTTCACCGTTTTTAGATAAAAATTCAATTCGTACGAGCAATGATTTAAAAGAGCCCTATATTCAGTTCTTGAACAAGTATCAGTCAAAAATTCACCTAGATTCATCGTTTGATCTCATTGTACGTGAACCAAATAGAGCTCTTGAATTGGCCGGCGCATTTTCGGCTAGCCAGATCAATGATCTCTCTCAGGAATCTATGGTTGGTAAGTTTTATGAGGGTGCAGATCGAAAGGTCTGTGAAGGACTTGTTCAGAATGCTTTGAATCATCTGTCGGAGTTAAATCCGGAGGCCCGTGATCTCCTAAATCTCGTAGTTCACTCTATTTTGATTTGTGGATCAAATCTAAACAGTTCTGGATTGAGGGCGTATGGAGGAACTTCGAGTAAATGCATAGGCCTAATGTGGCTGAGCTTGCGAAAAAATCTGTCTATCCAAGACGTCATTGAACTCCTTATTCATGAAATGACACACACCCTCATTTTCCTTGATGAATTTTCCCATCCTCAGTTCAATTACTCGGCTCTCTTTCGAAAAGAAAATTGGGCTCAGTCCTCTATCCTTATGCGCCCTCGCCCAATGGATAAGGTTGTGCATTCAATAATTGTCGCTTTTGAGGTCCTTTATGCTAGAGAAAATTATCTAAAAAATGCCGATCGTCTTCAGGTTCATCCACCCAGCGAGAAAATTAAAGAGAACATTCGATTGTCGATAGAAAGTGTAAAATCTCATCCAAATCTTGAAAAGATCTGTAAACCACGAGCCCTAGAGCTCATTTCAAAAGTCGAGTCTCGGCTAAATCATATTTAAGGAGATTTTATGAACTTATTATATAATGATCTTGTAGCGGCATGTTCACGCATTGAAGAAAAATGGCTCAAATTTGACAATGCTTGTGAATATTTTCCTAGTATTGTTTGGGAAGAGACTGAAAGGCTTGACCTGACTGAATTCGGGAAAGTGTCCAATCAGCTCAAGCTTCTGGACCATCATTCGGTTCGACTCAACCAACAGCTTTCGACTTTTTCCGACATGTATTTTCAAATCTACAATAATGGCCGATTTATGGTCGAAATATTAAATTGGCATGGAGGTCATGTAAATGTTCATGACCATGATTTTTCGGCTGTACAATTTCAGCTCAAGGGAGACTCCTTAAATGTGATTTACGACTTTACGGAGTCTGGACCTCATGATGGGGCTCTTCAGTTTGGAGACCTAAAAGTTCGGAATGCCGAAATTTGGAAGGAAGGTTCGCGATCCGTCGTCAGATCCGGTGCTATTGATCCTCACGGAGTGTTTCATCTCGGGCGGCCCACCACAAGTCTTCTGATACGAACACTTCCAACCCCAAGATTGGGTGCGCAAAGCAATTACTTTCCTACTTTGAAGGCTCATTACAATGTAAGTACAACAGTTCAACGGAAACGTCTCACTGGCTTAAATCTACTTTGGACGGAAAATCGAGCCGAATTCCACAGACTTTTTGAAAAATTTCTTGGTGAGCAAAGTTTGGCAGAAAATTTCTTTATGATGGTGAAATTTGGATCTCGAATCTTTCAAAGTTCAGACGTAGGCATCGCTTCTAAATTTGCGGCAAGAGGTGCTAAAGAGTCTTTGTTGGTTCAGAGCGTTGCATACAACAATGGAATTGATTTCTTTAAAAATAAGACCAATGAGTTTTCTGAAGGATCTCAGGATTTGCGACTCGCGCTTTTCGCTATTTCGGCGGCCACGTCACGTGAGAATTTTAATAAGATCAAGGAAGACCTAGCGGAAAGATCTTTAAGTATTAATGAATCATTTCAACTTGAAAAATTTAAGTTAACTTTAAGTTCTCGAGACCGGAAGTTGGCAAATCAGTATCTCAGACTTTTCGGAATGGAGCAGAAGGAGTCTTGTCATGCTATCGTTTAATATTTACAAAACTCTATGGAATAAAGCGGGTCTTTGGACGTCTTTTTGGGCAACACTCCAGCAAGTGACCGTCGCTTCAAGCACATACTTTATCATTCAATCCATTCGATACGCGACCGAAGGAAAAACCCAGGAAGCGCTTTTGTGGGCCTTTTGGTTTGTTGTCAGTTTGATTGTTGTCTTTGCTCCTAACACCCTATCTGTTATTTGGCTCCAACGGTGGAGGTATGATTCTTTAGCAAGTTATATGCAGGAGTTTGTCACTCGTAATGGAGGATATTCGACATGGTCACACGGCAGGGACAAGGAGAAATACGAGTCTTGGTTGACGACTGAAAATGTAGTCATTTACGAAAACGCAACTCGCGTTGTTTATGACCTCTATCAAATATTTTTGTCTACCGTTCTTAATATTTTGGTCATTGCCGTCGCAATTGATCCACGCATTTCAGCTTGGTATTTGGCGGCAGGAGCTCTGCTTGCTGGAGCAAATCGAGCATTTCGAGGGAAAATTGCGCTTTCTGCTCAAAGAATGCAAAACGGAAGGAGAAATCTTTCAGATTCTCTCCTTTCCAGTTGGGAGAATATTTTTGTGGGTAATAAATATTGCTTACAGAACTGGGAGGCTAAGTTTTTAGGTTCTCTCCAGAATGCGAAGGAGGCTGCCGCTGGATATGATCAGACTCGCACCTTGGTGAGCAGCTGTGCGGTTGGAATGGCTTTAACTGTTATTGCGGCTGGGAATGGAATTTTTTTGAAAGAACAACTGGATAATCCGACAGCATTTGCGGCTCTTTTGGTTTCGCTTCCTCGTCAACTGCAAGTGATTCAGAATATCTTTGCTTTTTTTGGCCTTACGTTAAGTTGGGAAGGTTTACGTGCCCAACTAAAGGAACTAGAAGAAATTCTTGGGATAAGTCAAACGTCAAGGGACCTAGAGGAATTTGTTAAATTAGATGAAATTTCAGTCACAAATGGGGGCGGCAAAATTTCTGTTTCGAAGGTAAGTCAATTGAAGGGTTTCCTTGATCAAAAAGACAACGGACGTTTTACTCTCAGGGGAAAGAACGGAGCGGGGAAGTCTACATTGCTATCTATTCTTGCTGAACATACGGGAGAATCTTCGTTTTTCTTGCCCAGTCATTTCTCGGATCTCTCTTTTAAGTCCGATGAGCTTATTTCGCAGTCCGATGGGAATCGACTGCTTCATGCTTTTGAAGAAATTAAAAATTTAAGTGAAGTGAAGTTTGTATTCCTCGATGAGTGGGATGCCAATTTAGATATAAGTAATATAGATAAGATAAATTCAGCAATTGAAGTGCTTTCTCAAAGGAAGGTTGTTCTTGAATCCCGTCATCGAGCTTGATCTCTTGAGCAATCCAGAGATTCTTCAGATAGAATCCGTTGAGTCCGATTTTGACAAAGAAGATTGCGTCAGTCTTGTTCATCGCGGCACATTTAGAATTGGAGGAGAATCGTTTCGCTTGATCTCTCGAAATGGTGATTCAGAATGGAGCGGAATGCGATTAGAAAAAGATAGAATTTCGGCGAATTTTCAAGGAAGTCCGCTGTGGCCGCAAAAGGCGCTTGAGGATTTTCCAAATTTGATTGCCTTTTTTAATCTTAAAAGTTGCTCTTCTGATAGAAGTTGCATTTTGCCAATGGATTCTGTGATCAATCATCGACTGAGGGCTTTAGATATACAAGGATTCAGTTTTAAGAGGCGAGATTCTGAAATCTCATGTGAAGAATACGTTGATTCTTTTCTAGCTCAGGGTGTTCTTCCGATGGCTCCGCTTGTTGATAGAAATAGTATTCATGATTGGTCATATCACTTCGTTACCTTTTTGATTCCAGAGTATTTGGAGAGCGTTCAAGCCAATTTGAAATGGATTAGGGATCGAATTTCACTTTATTCTGGATTGACAAATTATTCCTGGAATTATTATGGGCACACGCTGGACGATCAAGGGAAGATGATAAGTTTTGGGATCCAGGAGGAAATGACGTATCGAGATGCAATTTACAGACAAATGGCTGTATCTTTAGATGTTGCCACCGCAAAAATCGTCCAACTGTTGCTCCTTGAAAGAACCGGGCATATCAAGAATTGTCGAACAGAATTGCTCTCCGTTGCGATTTTTATGTCTGGGGTTCATAGCGACGCCATCCGAAAGATTCTTTGGATGGAGAAAGATTTTCCATTTGATCTCCCAGATCCTTTTGATTTTGAGAAAGTAAATCCTATGGAATTCATTTACTCAAAATTAGCCAAGACTGACCTGAAGGCTAAGAAGTTCATCGATGAAAGCCCACGATTTGATTATCAGCCTATATTCAAGGAAATCCTCGCTAAATTGGACCATGATCACCTTGAGGGGAAGAAACTGTCATTGTAGATCTCTCAAAACTCGATGGGACTTGTCCAATCTCCATGAGCAAGACCTTCTTGTGAGTTGATTCCACATTCAGGTATTCCATTTGAGTAGATTGGTGTCCAAGTGAATTGGTTGGTTTCAATGACCTTGTAGAGGACGGGATCTTCTGTGCAACCATTGCTAATAGAAATCTCTGCTCGAATGTGTGCAGGGTTTTCGAGGGGATTGAGGTTTTCATCCAGGTAGGGGCTTGCTTCCCATTTCTCGAGGTACACGGAAATGATTTCTTCGCCCGAGGTTTGAGTCAGATAAATGGGCGATTCAAAGTAGTTTACAATGATGCCGCAGCTATCAAACAAAACTTGATCATCATTTATAGAGATGTAAATTCGAGAAAATGAACTTGGCAAATGAACTGAGGGAAGGAGGATTCGCATAGGATAGCTTGGTGCTGGGGACGCGCATGCCTCCTTCTTCCATTCTTGATCGTCTTTTGCGTACCGACAGCTCGAAATTTGAAATGAAATGCATGAGAGTAAAATCAAAAGAACCAATTTTTTCATGGATACCTCCAAGTCTTAATTCTATCGGTGGTTCGCCCGGGCCATAAAGTTTTTGAGGAAAGTTCCGTATTCCCGCAGAATACATTTTTGAGTGCAATTGAGCGGTCTGGATGTAGGTCGAGGAAATTCCTGTCAGAATACAGATAGAATACACTTTCCGAAGATTTCCATAGAGCAATCCCCTTTGTTTTCCGTAGACTGAGTCAAATGCAGCATCTCGAAAAAAATGAGAAACCTTCAATTTATGAATACACCAATTTTCGTGTTTATCTCAAAGCACTGTATGATCATTTCAAGTCAGAAACTTCTCATTTCTCCTATAGATACTTTTCACAAAGAGCCGGATTTTCTTCGCCTAATTTTTTGAAACTCGTTATCGAGGGAAAAAGAAACCTTTCGCCGGCAAGCACCGAGAAATTCATCTTTGCTTTGAAGATGACAAAGAGTGAAGGGGAGTTCTTTAAAGGGTTGGTTCAGTTTGGTCAAAGTAAAAGCCCAGCGGAAAGATCAAGGGCAGCTTCGCTCTTGCTCAAGTCTAAGGCTTTTAAAAGTGTCTATCCATTAAAAGATGCCGAGTTAAAGTATTATGCAAAATGGTATTACATCCCAATTCGCGAATTGGTAGGTACGAATATCTTTAAAGAAGACTTGAATTGGATTGGAAAACGTTTTCGTCCAGAGTTGAAAAAGTCAGAAGTGAAAGAAGCCCTTGAAGATCTTTTGCTTTTGGGACTGCTTTATAGAGATGAATCTGGAAATTTGAAGCAGTCTTACCAGAATATCTCCACTCAAAGTGAAGTCGCATCCAGCCTGGTGTCTCAATATCATAAAGAAATGATTCGTAAAGCCAGTGACTCCATTGATGAAATTCATCGCTCTCAAAGAGAAATCTCTGGAACTTGTATTTCTTGCTCCCCGTTGGTGGTTGATAAAATCAAAGAAATGGTCCGTGAGTTTCGAAAGGAAGTCATGGCTGTGGCGGCTCAGGATCAAGGCGCCAATCGAGTGTATCAGTTAAATTTTCAACTTTTCCCGTTAGTCTTCAATGAGGAGTCTGAGAAATGATCAATAGGTTTCGTTATGTCATCTTTGCGCTTATTTGGATTTCAATTTCGGGATGCGGGACAGATACCGGAAATCCAATGTCGCAGGATAGTTTGGGGCAGATCATTCAAAATCTTTCTTCGGTAAAAATAATGAATAAAGCCTGCGAGAAATTGTCCTTTTGTCATCAAGGATACTCTTTTCAAGAGTGCGAAGAGACGTTCTTAAAGCTTGAAAATGTTCATCCAAAACTTGGGCTTCCCGTGGAGCAATATGCGCAATACGAGAATGTCATTCAAGCAGAGCAGGTTGGCTCTATCATTCCCATTGGAGAAGCAAGTCAACGGTGCATGGATGAGGTTGAGGCACTTGGCTGTGGCGATTCGCGAGTGGTGAATGGAGTTCGTGATCCTTCGGAGTTGATTGGCCCATCTTGTATGGGAGTCTTCGAAAACTGACTTGCGCCCAAAGAATCTGCCATTGCGCATTAGAAGATCGATATCTACGATGATCTTGTTGCAGATCGATTTCAGAGTTCTTACCATAAAAGCCTCATGACTTACTAGATGTGATTTCTCTTTTTATTTCTGTCCTCAGCGCCAACAAAAATCGTGGCAAGTATTTATATATCTTTAATTCTTAAAAATGGAGTAAGTTATGAACTCAAAATTTCATGAAAGTTTTTATTCGTACGCAAAATATTATGACATCGCATTTGGCTTTAAGGATGTCCCAAGAGAGTACCTCTTTTTAAAAGAAATTTTCTTGAAACACTCTGGACGAGCGCTTCAATCATTCATCGAATTTGGAGCGGGTCCCGCTTCGCATTGCTTAGAAATGGCAAAAGCTATGCGGAATGTTCTGGCGATTGATTTGTCTGAGGAAATGGTGGATTACGCACTTAAAAAAGCCTTGGAAAGTGATCTGTCAATTCAGGTGGAGTGCGCGAATATGGTTTCATATCAAACCAATGAGAGGTTTGATATGGCAACATTGTTGATGGATTCCTCGGCGTATCTATTGACTAATGATCAGATGATTCAGCATTTAAGGTCCGTCGCGAACACTCTAAACGCTGATGGACTTTATATTCTAGAAATGAGTCATCCGAAATCAGTCTTTGATCTTTCGAGGACAACACTAAGTGAATGGGAGATGGAAAGGGACTCTGTAAAAGTCAAAGTCCAGTGGGGTGGTGAGGGAGACTCATTTGACCCCATTGCGCAGCTGACGGAAGTTTCGGTTCGCCTGGAGTACGAGGACCAGGGAAAATCTGGCGTGATCGAGGATAAATCCCTTCAGCGTTGTTTTTCAGCAACTGAATTTGATGCTCTTGTTAAGGCCTCGGGCGTGTTTCAAATTGTTGAATATTTTGGGGGTATGGACAGCAATCTTCCATTTAACAACGATAAACAATCGTGGAGAATGGTACCAGTTCTAAAGAAGCTCTAGGCTGATCGGCGTACGATTTTGCAACAAGGGCCTGCTGAAAACAGCAGACCCTTGCAGTTGCACTAATGAACCTGGTCGATAAAATCTTCGCAAGAGGTCCAGCCTTCAATGGACATTCCGTCTTCAGCGATCAATGGCACAAGGTTTCGCTTTTCGGCCATTCTGTAAAGTTCTTGGGGAAGAAGTCCCATGGCGGCAGCTTGGTCCCGCATGTCCACGCAGGCCCTGAGATTTGGTCGTGGGCGCGGCCACTGAACTTGAGGCCATAACATTGGAGGCACTTCGCAAATCTCTCCTTCCGTCAAACACAGCAATGCCGCGGATTTGATTTTACGGCGGTAGTTGGAGTACTCTAGCAACTTGTCCTCAAGGTCCATGCGCACTTGTGGAGTCAGGTCGTAAGCGGTGCTGTCGGATCCGTACAGAATTTTTTGAAGGCGCCCAATGATCGAAGAAAAGTCTTCGTAAGTGCTAAATAACTCCCCAATGGTCAATTGGTCAAAAGTCGCTGTAGTAATACTCACATCAGATCGAAAGGCTTGTATGTCTGTAGTGGTGTATTGAGTGGGAACTGCATTGGAAACTCGAAATTTTTCCACATACTGACTCAAAATCGTCGGAATCTTATCCAAGTTGATTTGTTCATCGTTACTTCCGCCAATGATCTGGTTCAAGTCCACAATTCCAGTTCCGCCAAGGGCGCGCACCGAAACTGAAATGTCGCTGGCTTGAAGGGCGGTTCGAAGAACACTTTTGTAGTTCATATCCATGCTTGCGCTCCAAAAACTGCCGCCGGCACTTGCGCTGAGTTTGGCCTCAATCTCGCGACGCTGGCTTTGATTGACATTCTTAATGGTGAAAAGAGCATAGGCCATAACGCCTTTTCTCATCTCGGTCACAATTTCAGTTCCACAGGTTTTGACGAGTTTGGTTTGTTCTAAATTTTTATACTCGGATTTGAGCCGAGGGTTTTTCAAAACAAATCTACCGTAATCATTTTTAAATAATACCATAAAGGTCAAAGAGTCTGAGTGGAAGGCGCGCTCATCTAACAAACTGTAGCTGGCACTTCCTCCCATAAAGGAGTAGCTTCCTGATACGCTGGTTGAAAAGTTCAAAAAGCTGTAAAAATCTGTTCGGCTTTTGATTTGCTTGATGTCCACACTAGAGCTGTAGGTGGCATTGGGATTGTTGTCATTGTCTGGCGACACCTGAGCGTCAAATTCCACACAGTTCAAATATCCTGAAGTGGGTTTGTAGGGATTAAATCCCCCGCCCATGTAAAGACGGCTGTCCGGACTGTAGTCGTAAATGGCGGCTTGGGAGACAGATCCCAAGAGTGCAATTGTAAATACCAATAATGATTTCATTATGGCCTCCTTTTAGTTTTGGTTCAGTTGGTGGTTTTTTAAGGGATCAAATGCGAGTTTGTGAAATTTTCGGAGAAGTGCTTCGTTGCTCAATCGGCGACCCGATTTCTTTTCAAGACGTTCTCGTTCGTTGATCACAAATGCGGTAGCGATGGGTGTGGCCCAGGAATTGGCCATGGTTTCCACGGGATACATCTTGTACCCACTGATAGAGTAAAAAAGGCTGTCCTGATTCCACCAATAGTCTTTAGGGTTACTTGGAATCTCAACGCCACCGCCAGGAGCGGGTGTTGCTCTCATGGCTTTGATTTGATCGATTCCCGAATTGATCACCATGTTGGCACAATCAAAAAGATTTTTTTGATATCCTGGTAAAAGCGAACGTTGAATGGACTCTCCGTCTGCAGAGATCGAACTTCCCAGAATGTTGTAGTGAGAAACTACGATGGATTTGCTGCTGACCGGGCAAAACATTTCGTAACCTCTTTCTCCTGGTGTTACGGAGCGATCCATCTCGTTGGGAGCGGCCTGGATCATCAAGGCCGTTGATTCTTCTTGGAGGCGATGAACAAAATTGGACCTTATTTCTAGATACTCCAAAATGTCCTGATCTGTAATCAGCCATGTACCCTTGCAGGCGGTGTCGATTTGCTTTTTGGTTCGAGTGAAATCGCTCACATAAGAGAGGTTGATGTAGTCGATTTGCTTTTTCTCGATGAGATCAAGAATCTGGTAAAAGGCGCGGTCGTACTGTCTTCGAAGTTTGAATTTAGTGCTGTAGTCATTGATTTTGCAAAATTCTTGCGCCGTGGGTTCAGGAAACTCCATAGTTAAAAACTGAGAGTCTGGAGAATATTCTGCCAGCCATTCGTAGGATCTGGAGGCATGAGAAACATATGGGCCCTTGGGGTCAAATGTTTTTACTTTTGAAGACAACTCCTTAAGCTCATCAGCGACACTTTTAAATTCATAGGTTCGAACGGGAGTTGACTGTGATTGTAGAAGTTCATTAACCTTCATTAGGGAAATTGGGGCATCAAACCAGAATGTTCTTTTCTCAAATTTTTGTGCCAAATCATTCCAGTGGTAAACCCCAAGATTCTTGTCCGAGTGACGAAGTAATGCAGCCTTTGGAACATCTTTAGAATCCAGGATTAAAACTCTCTTTCCCGCACTGGAGATCTTTGAATCCACACTGTTAAACTTAAAGCGTTTTAGATCGCTAGGTTCTTCTTTGAGAATTTTTTGAATCTGCGCGACAAGTTCTTTATTTTCTTTTTTCTCGATGACGGGATCTTTTTGCAATTCAGGTTCCGGCCCCTCTGTTCCGCCTGCGCAACCAACGGTCGAGAACAGAGAAAGTGTAAGAATCGCAGTGAGATGTGTGAATTTCATTTTCTTATCCTTTGAGATAGTTTTTTAAACGTTCAAATTTGGGGTGGAGTGTATCTGCCTTGAATTCGGGAAATCGATAAAAAATTGCCAAGGTGTAAAACTTCTTAAAGCGAGGTTGATAGGGCAACTTTTCAAAAACCAATTCGGGTCGGGTCAGTAGTTCGTCTTTTGTATAGCTTTTGAGATAGATCGCAATCAAATCGGTAAGATCTAATGTCATTCCTTTGTGGTCTCCTTGGCTTGAAATTTTGCTTGAAAGTTCAAGAATCAGATTTTGAACCTCATCGTGAGTGATGGAGGGCGGAAGATTTTCCAAAACGTTGAGAGCTTGAACACGCAAAACAGCTTGTTTCTTTGGATAAAGTGTAAGGAATTGTTTACTTGTTTTAAGAATTTGAAAAAGCTCGTTTAAAAATTGACGATCTTTCAATGCAAGGTTTTTGACCTTATCAAGTTCAACGTGTCTTCGATAGGTCATGGAATTTTTTGAAAGCAGAACCAATCTCTGAATCGTTTTTTTGCTGACATTAAGAGTTTCTTTGGAGTCCGTCTCTTGGTTCTGTATCACTTGATCTACAGCATCAGTGGATTCGATTTGAGTTTCCGGTTGAGTTTTTGTATCAGAATATTTTTTTTGGGAAAAAGCAGGCTTGCTCTCGGGCCCGAGGGCTCTCATTAAGAGGAGAGCCGCTGCGGGGATTGTAAAAAGAAGAATAAGTCTTTTCATGACTAGTTTCTCATTGCTTCTCTTGAAGACTCATCTTCAAGAAGGCTTTGCCAGTAAAGATCACCAACGGCGATGTCTGAGGAAAAGATCACATGCTCTTTGTTGTCATTGAAAGAATCCACAACAAAGTTGAAAACATGACCGTCAAACATTTGAGTATTTACGTTGCTGACTTTGAGAGCTTCTCCAAATCGGCCGACCAAATGGTCTCCGGCGTTGATGGTCTTTGCTTGAACCATTTGTCCATTGCTCAGCAAAATGGGATGGCCTTCTGTTACAGCCAGCTTCCGATTGTCTTCGGTTTGAATCACGATCATTGGTTTTGTTTCAGGCCCCTCTGCAGAAAAGACGATGGGGGAGGAGGTGACTTCCACGTGGCTCAAGGTTGAGGAGGGAGTCATGTGGACCAAGTCAAATTTCAATCGATTTTTGGCGACGTCTTCAGCCCGAGTGAGCTCTTCGGACATGGTCTCTTTGTTGATGGTTGCGATGGGGCTGTCGGGGTGGAAGCATCCACAGGGGCACCATCCGGCCAATTGATTGTCAAAATCGCAAGTGGGGGTGGCTCCGTAGCGAACCAGATCATTGTATTCTTCTTGAGTGATGCAGTTGGTGGCCAAGGCGCGGTCTCTGTATTGGGTGCACTTGTCTGCAGGAAGACCGCGACTCACACAGCGAATGGCAGGATCCACGGGGGCGGTGATTCGACTGGCGGCAAAGGCGTTTGGTATGGTGAACAGGGTGAAGGCAATGGTTAGAAGTTTCCTTTTCATTTGATCTCCTTTTTTTGGGATTCGAAGTTGTCACCTGGTAAGGCAAGGCTCAAGCCAGTTTCAAGTGTCCGTAAAATGGATTTGGCGTCCGAATCTCGGAGAATTTCTCAAAAGCTGGACTGTGGCTTTGGACAGACAGCACCTGTCTTTTTGGGGTTGTAGCCGAATCTGTACAGGTCTCCATTGAGACCTGAAATCTGTTTTTGGGAACGAATTCTTACCGGATTGGCTTGAAAAAGTTAAAAATCGATGTGGAACAGTTTTGATTTTAATTGTGCTTGATAAGGCGCAGAGTGCTTTTCGTTCAGAAGCTTAGCCCCTTTCGAAGCACTGATAATGCCACCGACATAGACGACAGATGAAGCCAAGCCACTGGCCAAAGCGGTATGGTGCAGCCCCTTGCTTTCGAGTTCGATCGTTGTCGATATAAAGACGAAGTTGAGGAAAAAGCTAATGAGTCCGGATTGATACATTCCATTGTAAGCTTGCCCCAACCCTGGAAGGATCGCGCTAAGGCTGCCTGCAACCCAAGGATTTTGCGCCGAGGAATTGGCGTTCAAGGTTGGCCTTGAGGTGGGAAAAGATTCTGGAGTTTCCGCCGACGCAAGTTGTTTGGATGTTGGCATCTGGATCTTTGCCTTTTAAGGAGGACCAGCCTTTTCCTGAGGATATTCTCGTTCGAATTCAGGCCGGCGGAATTGAGGCTCATGCCGCCGAAATTTGCAGAGCCTTTGAGGCCTCCTCACAGTCACGGGTTGATCAGTATCGTAAGATCAAAAAATCGCAGAGAAGCAGGGCAAAGGTTAAGTTCAGCCCCGCATTTGAAAGGCGGCCCTGTTTTCAGAACCTAAGCCTTCTTCATGTGAGCTTCTAGCCAGATTGATACTTCATCAATGGATGCCTTTTTCTGAATGACTTCTTCAATCAGAAAGCTTTCTCCGTTGTCTGGATCTACCTTCAGTCGATATCCATTCATTCTTAAAAAAATTGCGGTGACGGCAAAGGCCACGCGTTTGTTGCCATCGACGAATGCGTGATTCTGGCAAAGGCTTTGAAGGAGGGCAGCACCCTCAAGAGAAAGGCTTGAGTAGTATCCTGTTTGTGGCCTCATGAGTGCGCTTTCTAAGAGGCCAAGATCTCTGACTCCATAGGATCCCCCAAACCGTTCGATGAGGATTCGATAGAGTTCGAGAACTTCGCTGAGCGTTGGGTAGAGGGTGACTTTCATTTAGCGAGGCGAGTGAGGAGCTCTGAGTGATCTTCCAAGACCTCATCCATGGCAGAACGAAAAGCCGGGCGGATCTGTGCCTTAGAGATATATTCCTTTACGGCATCAGAGACCACGCTTGAGATGCTTCGGTCCGTCTTCTTTGCAAAGGCTCTAAGGTCCTTTAAGACATCCGGATCAATTTGAGTGGCAAATTTCTTGGCTTTCATGACTCTTTCATTTTTCATGAAATTTCATGAAATGTCAAGACAATTGCAATTTGAATTCAAGGCTCTATTTGCTCTGTTTGGGTTGTCTTGGTTTTGAAGACTTATACATCTCTACAGTTCCGTGATCATTGGGATAGGATTTTCCTGGGGTTACGAGGTCTCCAGCCTTGATTCCTTCTCTCTCATATAAGGAACCTTTCTCTACGGAAACAACTTTGAAAACATTCTTTGTTCCGTTCGGGCCCTTTGCTGGCACGAGGTGAATTTGCTGCATAAGTTTTCCAAGATTGGCCATTTCGGCAGTAGAAGCTTTAGAAATAATTTGATTCAAATCTTTAACTTGATTGGATGAATATGCCGGCAATGAAAAAGAAAATAAGCTGAGCGCAAAATAAAGGTTCTTCATATGAATTTCTCCTTGAATTGATCTTATTAAATCGTCTCAAGGAGAAATGTGACAATCAAAAAAATGCGAAATGCGGACTTAAGGCGTTCTTTAATATGCGGGTTACATCGAAGCTCTCACGCTGAATTTTTGAGAGCTTCGAAGAGGAAGAGGAAGAGGAAGAGGAAGGTTATTCAGTTCGGCACTTCACGGTGGCATGTTCGATTTCTGAACCTTTTTGAAACTCAAGCTCTACCTCTTCAGGCATTTCAGAAAGAATTTTAAATCGGGTATTTGCAAGGTCTTTGATTGCTGGAATTGCGTCTTTAGGGTAGCTTAGGAGCTCGTTCCAGAGTTGTTCTTTGGAGTAGGGGTTTTCTCGGATTTTGTTAAGAATGATTTCATCTTTAAATTCGTTCCACAACTTTTCCCCATCCGAGCTCGGGCCCACCATCCCAAGAGCCATGATAAGCATCGTGTTTTTAAGCCCATCCGCATAGGCTTTTAGGATGAGATCTTTGCTGGCTTCCGTTTCCGGGCCCACAATGGCATTCAGATCCTTGGAGTTCATTCCCATCAAAGTGTAAACCCCGTCCTTATCGGAATCTTTTGCCAGATGAACAAAATCCCGATCTTCAAAGAAGAAATCTTTTGTGTCTTCCAAGATGTAAAATTTCAAACCTGATCCTGTGCAGAATTTGTATTTCGACCAGTTTTCAAAAGCAGCGGATGGTGCCGGAGAAAAGAGATCTTCCGCATAGGAACTGGCTTGAGCAAAAGATCCAGTGAAGAAAATAGAAACCAAAAGAATGATTCTCGACATATAGATAAGCCCTCCTAAAGTTTTTGGAAATTCAGGGATAGCTCTAGCCCCGGAGGAATCCTAGGAAATCCTCCGGCCATAAAATACTTACATGCCTAAAATGAATGGGGCTTAGCCTTACTCGAGTCTCAGTGAGCTCATATCAATCACGTAGCGGTGGGCGGGATTGCTGGTGGTCAGCTCCTTCCACGCTTGATTGATCTTTTCCATGGGGATCATCTCGCAAACGGGAAGAATATTGTGTTGGGCACAAAAATCCAAAACCTCTTGGGTCTCTTTAATCCCTCCGATCAGTGATCCGGCGATACGATGTCTGCCAAAGATCAATCCGGGAGTCATAATCTCCTCCATGGGGCCAACTTGACCGACCACCACCAAAGAGCCGTCCACATCCAAAAGGGGGAGGTAAGTGTTAAAGTCATGCTTTACGGGAACCGTGTCCAAAATAAAATCAAAACTGCTTGCGGCCTTTTTCATGGCTGCAGCATCGCTGGAAGATAAGATTCCATTTGCACCGAGCTCTTTGGCTTCTGTTTCTTTTTTCATTGAGCGGCTAATGACAGTCACCTCTGCTCCCATGGCCACAGCAAGTTTTACAGCCATGTGTCCAAGCCCTCCCAGGCCGATCACTCCCACGCGAGTTTCTTTGCCCACATTCCATCGCTTTAAAGGAACATAGGTGGTGATGCCGGCGCACAAAATCGGAGCGGCTTTGGATAGATCCAAGGAATCCGGAACGTTCACGACAAATTCTTTTCGAACCACAATGTTTTTAGAATATCCGCCTTGAGTGATTTCCCCGGTGATGCGATCAGGCGCTCCGTAGGTGGGAGTCATTCCATTTCGGCAGTACTGCTCTTCGCTCTTTGCACACTGGTCACAGTCTTGGCAGCTGTCCACCATGCAGCCCACGGCCACATTTTGCCCCACTTTGAATTCGGTCACTTGAGGTCCCACTTCCATCACACGGCCCACAATTTCGTGACCGGGAATCAAGGGGTAGGGTTGAGGGCCCCAATCACCGTGCAAAGTGTGAAGATCTGAATGGCAAACTCCACAGTACAAAATTTCAATGGCCACATCATTGGGACGCAAATCTCTTCGGTCAAAATTGTAAGGGACAAGATCAGCGCCCGCAGAATGAGCAGCATAGCCAATTGTTTTCACGACAAACTCCTTTTTTAAGAATAAAGATCGCAATATTAAAACGAATTCAGATTCATTTGCACTCTTTCATTGGTCTCATATTGATACAAATTGAATTTGTTAGATGCTTGATCTTCCGACAGTGAAAAAATCCTAAACATCTGAGGGGACTCTATTCAAATATAAACAGATTCGACGGGTGTATGGATGGTATGCAGATTGCTTTTCTCTAAAACAAGTGAGGGGGGCGTATGAGAAAAATCTATTTGTCAGCAGTCTATACATTGGGGTTTGGAACACTGATGTCTTTTCAGAACTGTTCTCAAACAAAGTTCAGTTCAATTGATCCAGTGGAAAAGGCCGTCACATTGGAAAGTCATGGCGGTTTAGATCCTGTGGTTGTGGACGGGGGAGGTCTAGATCCTCAAGTGGAAGCTTCTGTGCCACCCGCTCAGCCTAGAAGTGATGTCTATTCAGACGATCCACCAGCAGCACCGGCACCTTTTGCAGATTCTCGACCCGATGGCGCTAAAGATGAGCCGGAAAGAACCACCAGCAGTGCGCCCAACAATCCCATTAACGACCAAATTCAGGACAATCCCACCACGAGATTTTCTGGAGATGAAATCGAAGTGGTTCGTTGGTGCCGAAGATTGAATCGAGATTCTGCTTTAATGGACGCAAAAAACATTTCAATCACGGTTAAAGATGGCAGTAAAGATGGCAGTCAGGTGATTTGCGAAGCTTCGGGGCCGGAATACCTCACGGAAATCATAGAGACTGGGCGCATCAAACTTCCAAATTGCGATCTTTCCAAAATCAGTGGCAATCCTATTGTAGAAGTGAAAGACGATCGTGGGCAGTTCTTGCATCTGGGAACTGGTGCCGGCAACTCAATCAACAACGCCTTCTCAAGTTCTGAGGGCACTTGGAATCGGAAAGATACCCAGGGGCATTCCTACGTGGCCGGAGCAACGGGGAAATTGATCATTCACTTGCTGCTCAAGAAGCAGGTCACCTACGGGACCAACTGGCCCAAAAATTGCGACTCCTACAATGAATCCCCTCTTGTGGTGGACATGAGATCTCGTGAAGAGCTGAGCCAGCCCTTTACTTTGAGTGCTCCTGAAAATGGAATTCTATTTGATATTCTTGGGATGAACTCAGATCCGAAGCCATACACCAAAAAGTTGATCAGCTGGATGGAAGATTCTCGAGTGATGCCCATCGTGCTTCCAAAAGAGGGCAAAGAAGCTGGCATTGATCTTCTTTTTGGAAACAACACGCTGGGACCAGATGGAAAGTTTGCGGAGAACGGTTTTGAAGCCTTGGCCAAGTATGATGGTTTGAATTTGAAATCCAAAAGAGTGTTTCAAAAAGACCAGAGAATTGATGATGCAGACGAAGTTTATCACTTGCTTAAACTGTGGAACGACAAGAATTTGGATGGCGTGATGGATCGTGATGAATTGATCTCTTTAGAAGATGCCGGAGTGACTGTGATCGACCTTGATTATGATAAAAAGTATGCTTCTGAAGATCGCCATGGCAATGAAATACGCTTTAAATCTGTGCTTAAGCTGAAGTCCGGAGATCTTAAACCCGTTTTCGACATCTGGTTTTTGATCAACAATAAGATTCAGTAAGGGCGTCAAGATAAAAAACAAAATTCAAAAGAACTGGATAGGGGGCCGAAGGGCCTCCTTTTTTTGGTTGAATTCCTGTTTGTGGATGAATTCCTGGGAGGCGAGAGTAGGGGTGTTGAGGGCATTCAAAGCGATCCTTTCTTTAGGGATTCAAAATGAAGTTCAGGATTTCAGGTCTGAGCATCAATCCTGAGTTGTCCCTTCCTCCGTTGGTGTGAACGCCGATGATGGTTGGTCTGTTGTTGAGATTGACCAGAATTGGACTTCCACTCATTCCGCCAAAGGTGTCACAGTCGTAGTGGATCCGGTTGATGTCGGAAATTTCTTGTTTCAAAAAGCAGGCAACATACCACATGGTTCCAAGTAGACGGTCCCCGGGGTAGCCGATGATAGAGCCAACGGTGCTCATCGCAAAGAACTCTTTGTTAAATTCCCAAGGGATAGAGCGAAGATCGTGAACCAAGGGAAGACTTGGATAGGTGATTCCTTGGTTGTCGATGGTTAACACCGCCACGTCGTATTCCGCGCTTCCGGTTTGTTTGTAAATGGGATGGGGAGTGCTCTTTAAAACTTTAAATGTGAATCCCGGTTGTCTAAGTCCATTTCGCGCAAAGGTGATTTGAGTCACGGGCATGGCCTTTTTGGCATCCACGTCATAGGTGCAGTGGCCTGCGGTAAGAACTTTGTTGGCAGCAATGAGAGTCCCGGAGCAAAAATCATTGATCAGACCCACAGATGCGTAAGGAGCTTGTGTCGCTTGTCCCACTTGAAATCTTTGAAGTTGCCCTTGAACCGTTGCAAATGAAAGCGGTGTGGAAAGGATAAGGTGGATAAAAATCGAAAGCATTGGGGTCCTCCTGACTGGTGAGCAGGTCCTTTCTTCGAAAGTGCGCCATGGGCAGTCTCTGTCAAAAGAAGGGACAATGGAAAAATAATTTCATTGTGAACGACTTGGGGAGGGGCACGGCCGCTTTCCAGGCATTCCGTCCTGATCAAGGAGCAAGAGCCATTCCACGGCCAGCGCCGTCCCAGGGAGGAGCGCTTCCCCTCAAAATGGCAAGCTGGTTTGTAGCCCCTTTCTAGCCAGGGGATTTTTGAAAGAAGCCACCAAGACCGTGCTGCAGTCCTTGCGGCTAGTGGGCGTTGTCGCTGCTATTTCCTGCGTTTGAGCCATTGAGGGAGTTGGAGTTATCTGGCCGGTAAGGTTCTCGGCAGGATTGGCAGAGTTGCCCCTCCGCGACGATAACAAAGCAATAGCAGCCATTGTTGGTGTTGGCTGTAGGCACTGAGGTGGGGATTCGGCTTCCCCACAGGTCTGAGAGGGGTGTGCCCGGGGTGCAGGTCGAGGCATATCCGGTGGATGGTTCACATTGAGGAGGGGGGGCGGGTGCCGCTTCCGCGGTCAAGGTACAGGAAGTTACTTGTCTGTTGCCGTCCACCTTAAAAAGCAATTTTGAGAGAACAATGGGTTGCCGTGTGATGGACGGCAGTTCCTTGCTTGGGGACTGTCCCATGTTGGCTTGAAACTGCCCAATGAGATCCGCCGTGTAGACATCAGGGCTGGAAACCACATTAAAGTTTCCCAGGTAGAGATTGTAAACATACAAGTTGTAACGGGCAAAACTGTGGCCCGGTCTGACTTGGCCGACCGTTGAAATGTTGAGCCCATTCGCAAGAACCTGAGTTGAGGTGCTGGTAAGATTTGGGGGGAGTTCAAATTGGTTGAAGGTTGCAAGACAATGGTCTTTGCTGGAAAGAGCCATTCGGATGTCTTGGGAAAGCGACACCGCAGAGACCTTGGCTGCAGTTTGTGCCGCTTGCTGATTCATGTGAGAAATCATGGATGTCATGACCAGAATGAGCGTTGCCATCACAGCAATTGTGATGAGCACGCCGATCAAGGAAAACCCTCGCTGTGAATTTTTGAGCATTTAGACCCCCACTCTCCATTGTCTGGCGAATGTTTCGGCCGTCCTAGAGTTTTTCCAGAAACGTCTCACATCGAACCGCCCCTCTCAATATGAGACGGGACCCAAGTTTTAGTGGCCCGTACCTTCGCCAGATCCATTGGGGGAATTCTCTGGGGGGGGCACTCGAGCACAAGAAGTGCAAGCTTGGCCTTGGGCAACGATCACATGGCAGTAACAGGGACCAAGACTTGTTGCGAAGCGATCGTTGGCTCTGTGACGCAAGCTGCTTGGGGAAGTGGAGTAGGGGTTGATTGCTGTATCTGGGTTGCAAGAGTGTAGGATGTCCAGTCCTCCGGGCGAGAGGATGCTGCCTGGCTGACGTGAGCCTTCGCACAAAGGGGGAAACCCTGAGCTCGTGTCTGAGGTCAATGTGCAGGAGGTTACTTGCTGACTCCCGTTTACTTCTAAAAGAAGCTTCGAAAGGACAATGGGCTGCAAATTCATTGAGGACATTTGACTGTTTGGACTTTGGCCAATGTTGGCTTGAAACTGTCCCATCAGGTCCGCGGTGTATGTGCCGTAGCCATTGTCATGAAAGTTGGAAAGGTAAAGATTGTAAACATACAAGTTGTACCGGGAGAAAGGTTGTCCTGGGGTAACCCGCCCAATGGTTGAAATATCAAGTCCATTTGCAATCACTTGTGTCGTATCTGCGTTGAGATCAGAGGGAACGACAAAGCGGTCAAAAGTTGCACGGCAATGGTCCCGGTTTGAAAGTGCCATTCGGATGTCTTGAGAAAGTGAAATCGCAGAAACCTTAGCAGCAGTTTGTGCGGTTTGATGGTTCAAATGAGAAATCATTGTGGTTAATCCTAAGACGAGGATTCCCATAACCGCAACGGCTACAAGTATTCCAATCAAGGAAAATCCCTGCTGAGAATTTTTAAACACATAGACCCCCATCTCTGTCATCTTTCATTATCTCGGTACATTCGAGAGGATCATAGAATTTTTCAACAAACGTCTCAGTCTGAGTCGCCAAAAGGTACCTGCTTCCTTTTCCGATATGCGCCGCATCCAGGTTCATGGCTTGGCAGCTTTCACCTAGAAGCCTTGAAACCAAGCCCTTCAAAGAACTAAACTCATCCCATGAAATGTCCGTGGATTTGCGTCTTAGTTTGGTGGATGGTTTTGGGAGTGGCTGGTTGTGTGAGTCAGCAACGCACTTTGACTCCAGCCGAGCGCAAGAAATTTGGACTGAATGGCATCATTCACGATGCGCCTCTGTGTCCCACAGAATTTCAAAGCGGCAAACAGGTGGTTGCGGGGAACTGTGAATACGTCACTTGTCTGCCTCGGGCGGGGGCAATTCAATGTGTCGCCAAAAAGAAGGCTCGCCGTTAATTTGAAAGGGACGCCAAGCTGCAGAGTCTTCCTTTTTGGGAAAAGACATTTTGTCATTACCGCTATTTGAAATAGCGAAGTCGTAAAAACATTTTGTCTCCCACGAGGTGCGCTCTAAATTTTAACCTCTTCTGAGCGTGGCATACTCCCTGCATTTTGAAATCCGTCAGAACGTTTTCTTTTTAAAAAGGAGATCCTTATGAAAAAGCTTTTTCTTTTGAAGGTATTGCTTGCGGGCGCAGTGGGTTTGCCTGCGATCGGCTGGGCAGCGGATTCCGAAAATTTTGTAGGGAAGGTGGATATGACCACGGAGATTGCGGCCAAGGCAAATCCCAATGGGGCTTTGTTTGTATTCGCAAAAAAGGTGGGTGAAGAGTCAGCGCCTCCAGCCGCGGTGATTCGTATCGACCATCCTCAGTATCCCGTCACATTCCGATTGCGACCTGAGGATCAAATGCGACCTGGGGATCCAGCGAAGCCTTTTGAAGGGGAGTACATTCTTTATGCGCGACACTCCGACACGGGAACTCCCATGGAGAAAAAAGGCTATCATGGGGAATCTTGCGGGTCCGTGGTTGCCGGTGAAGGGTCTCCGATGATCGTGATTTCATCAGAATACGAAGAGTAGTCCCATAGGGCATAGAGGGTTCAAAAAAAGAGGAAAGATTTAAAGGTCTTTCCTCTTTTTGTTACCATTGAAAAAGATCCTTTTGAACTCCACTGGAATCCATTCTCCAAATAAAATTGTATATGCTGCGGCCATCGGACTGTGTGGATCCATAATCTTTTCGAAACGCCACAATAACATCTTGATTGGGAAGAACACTGATTCCTTCAACCAGAATCCGGATGGGTGAGGGGGATTCCGTGGAAGTGTCGATTGTTTTGGTCCACACAGTGCTTCCGAAGCTGTCTTTCTTTGTGACGGTGAGAGTGGTTGCTCCTAAATTGATGGATGCTTCATATAGGTTGCTTGAAGTGTCTGTGGCCTGTCGCAAGTACAGTCTATGTTGTGTGGTCGTTTGAGAAACGCTCGATGCAACACTGCCAGAGACGGTGGACCCTGTGGAATAGGACAAGGAATTGAGTTGATCCGAAAAGCTGGCCTGATCGAGAGAGTAATTGGTGGGGCTGTAGGAGTTCGATTGGACATTGAAGACCAAATTGCCACCATTCCATCGAAGCTTATAAGGGTTTTCGTTTTTTGCTGTCCCCGACGCCTTGGTGTCGAGAACAGCAGAGGCGTTAAATTTTGCAATAAAGGCATCGCCGTAGCCGGACTGACCCGAGCCAGAGATGTCGGCACTGGATTGTCCAATCACATAGTAGGACGAGGAATCTTTCGCAATTTCATTTACAGAGGTGTTGTGTTGCTGACTGATTCCTGTTGGGGGAACAATGACGGCGTTGTTGGGTCCAAAATAGTGAACCTTTGTCAGCGAGCCATCTGAGATTTTAAAAAATGCGGCATACCCTCTTTGAATGCCCAAGCAGGAGTCCTCTCCGGACCAACTGCAATTGGCACTTCCCACCAACACTATGGAAGACTTGTCTATGGAGAGTGTTGCCGCAGAAACAGAGTCCTGTGAACTGGTTCCTAGAAGTTTGGTCCACTTGAGTTCATTTGTGGAATCGTATTTTGAAACGAAAACGTCATTTTGTCCCATAATTGTGGTCCCGTGGGGCCCGGTGCGGATGGTGGACCCGGAAACTTCCAAACCTCCAGAGTAACCGATGGCAAAGTAGTTTCCATCGTCATCCGAAAGGATTTCGACGATGTAGCCGTCCGTTTTAATGGAGGAGTTGTTATTTACCGATGGAGAGCTGTCGCTTTCGGAAGGCGAAGAGCCACTGGAATCTGTGCAAGTTGATGTGGATGCGGCGTCGCAGTTTTCAGGGGCTTCGCAGGAAGTTAAGACCCCGCTTATAAAAAGCAGAGCGATAATTTGCAGACGTACCGTGATCTTTTTCATTCTTTTATTTTATGAGAGGGAATAAATTTCTCCTATTTATTCCTCTGAAGAATGACGACGATCAATTAATGCGCACTTAGTGTCTCAGAATGGTGCGAGCTGAAACGTGTAAAAGATTTTTTTGGATGTGGAGTCTTTGTTTGCGAGCTACTTCCACAGGCTTCGGCGATTGAAAGACTTGTATGAAAGAAAAATAAGAGTGACCAATGAAAGTCCTCCCAAGTGGCCAAGGCTCAAAAAACCACCCCAGCCGAGGAGAATTAAAAGAATTAAAAAGCAGATGATAACAGCATTCCACCGGCGGACAGATTTTGATTTTCGCAGGTGTTCTTTTTTTAGATCTTCAAGGATTTCAGCGTCCAATTTCGCTTGAGCTTCATCTGTAACATCTGATCGGTATCGCATAAGAATCCTTTCTTATCCCAAAAAGGCGATCAGTAAGATCGCCTTTTTGAAGTGGACTTTTTCTTTCCTCCGAACTTGGGCTTGGACTTGGTCCAAGGACGTCCAGAAGAAGATTTTTTGGACGTGGAGTTGGAGGAACCTTCGGAAGAAGAGTGGGACTTCTTTTTCCCACTAAATTTAACGCGTTTTTTGTTTCCGGCTCTTGAATCCGAAGAATTGTCTCGGCCTTCAGAGGATCGGAAATCCTTGCGGGAACTATTCTTCGGGCCCGAGCTAAAACGTTTCGACTCGCCATCTTCTTCAGAAAAAGAGCGGCTGCGTTTTGCAAATGGCTTTGAAGATTTCTTAAAGCGAGGAGTTTCAGAGTTGTCATCCCAGCTCGGTCGCTCTGATTTCGAAAAACTTCCGGACTTCTTTTTGAAACGTGGTGTCTCTTCACGCTCTTCGCGAAAAGATTTTTTGCCACCACTTCGATTGGAAAAGGATTTTCCAGAAGGTCCACGACGATCATTCTTCTTTTTGGGTCCGCCTCGTCCCCTTGGGCCGACTTCTAAGTCTGCACCCACAATTTTAAATTCTTGGACCAAGGACATCCACTCGCGTCTTTGCTGAGGAGCAACTAGACTGACGGCATCCCCTTTTGCGCCATTTCGTGCGGTTCGGCCAATGCGGTGAAGGTAATCTTCTTTCATCATTGGAAGGTCGTAGTTGATGACATGCTCGACCGCAGGGATGTCCAATCCTCTGGCCGCAACATCTGTTGCACAAAGAATTCGACTGTCGCCATCTCGAAAACGTCTTAAAGCCGTACTTCTTTGGCCTTGTGAGCGATCTCCATGAATGTGATCCACCTTGAACCCGTAATCGCGAAGGTGTTTGTAAAGGCTTTCGGTTCTTCTCTTGGTGCGAAGAAAGATAATGATCGATCCTTTTCTCTGATTGAGTTCATCCAAGATCACATCGTTCTTGTGTTTTTCATCCACCTCTATGACTTGTTGGTGAATGTTTTGAACAGGAGTGGAGGTTTGTCCCACTTGAACGTGAACAGGTTTGGACAAGTACTGATTGGCCAAAGCTTTTACTTTTGGGGCCAATGTGGCGGTAAAAAGGCAAGTCTGTCTTTGCTTGGGAAGAAACTTTAAGATGGCATCCAGTTGAGGAGCAAATCCCATGTCGAGCATTCGATCGCCTTCATCAAGAATCAAATACTTGGTATTTTTTAAATTTAAAGTGCCCCGTCGCAAGTGATCGGTCACGCGTCCAGGAGTTCCAACCACAACACGTGGTTTTCTTTTTAAAGCTTGCAATTGTTTGCGCATGTCTACGCCGCCAACAATGTTGGTCACTGTGATTGACGTTTCAAATTTTGAAAGATTGCGGAAAAACTCACCCACCTGTTGAGCCAGTTCGCGAGTGGGAGTTAAAACAAGAAGTGTAGCTTCAGGCTCCTGCACAAGCTTTGAGAAAAACGGAATTGAGAAAGCGCCGGTCTTTCCGGATCCGGTTTCTGCGCAGCCAATGATGTCTTTTCCTTCGAGGAGTAACGGAATGGATTTTGATTGAATGGGAGTTGGAGTTGTAAAGCCAAGCTCTTCGAGCCCCTTTTTTACAGAGGGTTCAAAACTGTAGTCATTAAATGTCATGGGGATTCCTCTTCTTCGTTTAAAGAGGCCTTTAATTAGATCACCTTCGAACGAGACCCTCGTAGTAGGCGCTTTGGCGCGCTATGTCAACCGTAAACCTTGGATTTGTAAAAGAATTCCGCCGCCAAAAGGTACCTGCTTCCTTTTCCGATATGCGGTGCATATCGGAAAAGGAAGCAGGTACCTTTTGGCGGCGAACGAAGACGCTCTGGAGGAGCTGGGAGTTTGCGGTGAGCTCTTAAAGATCCAGCTCGAGCAAGGTGATGCCCAGCTCTTTAAGAAGGGCTCGGTTCCCATCGCTCATGCGCGGTGAGGGGGCACCTTGGGAGCCCAAATAGTCGCCCGTGATGTAGTCGATGGTGTCGTTGCGCCACCCATTTTGCGTAGGACCCACAAAGCGACGCAGAACGGTGCGGCCTGGGAGGATTTGCTGACTTCGGTAGTACTTTACACTGAAGTCCTTACTTGGGGCCTCGTCTTCCACATAGATGTGAATAAAATCGACTCCGGACTCGTCGTCAGCCAAATGCCACAAAAGTTCGTAGCCTTCAAATTTCTTGAAATAGGCATATCCACCCACAAGTCCATCGGGCTCTAAGGATTGGCAGAGCTCTTTGAAGTGCTTGTACTCACTCATAAGAATGTAGGGATCTTTCGAAGCGGGCATCTGTGATGCATTTCCTAAAACTGGAAGTGCGATCAAGCCTAAAAACAACAATGTGCGTGCAATCATATTTTCCCCCTGTGTTTCAATTTTTGTTTTCGCCAAAAGGTACCTGCTTCCTTTTCCGATATGCGCCGCATATCGGAAAAGGAAACAGGTACCTTTTGGCCTATTTCAATTCATCTTCACAACGCAATCTTTTTCGATAATCTTCTAGGCTCAGAATTTGAGCAGGGCCAACTTTCGTCTCAGATCGGCCTGCATGAAACGGGAAATCCGAAAACCTCCATTCCGAGTGATCCTCAGAAGCCTGGGCCATCAGAAAAAGGTCCTCCACACTTAAGGGCTTGTGGGAGTGTTTCCACAGATAAAAAGTTTCTTTGAGGGGCTCAAGTCCTCTTAAAAAATCAACTTTGTCTTCCTCCCACTCTCCCCAGAAAGAGTTGTCTCGTCGAAAGGAACTTCGAGTGTGGTGAATCACCAGTTCTTGCCCCAAGGAGGTGAGTCCAAAAAATTCAATGGTTTTTCGATTTTTGGATGTCCACTCGATGGTGTAAAAGAGAGTCTTTCCCTCGAACTCCACCTTTCGTTTCTCTTTCACCCAAGATCCTGATTTTTCAAACTTTGTTTTTCGTGTCCGGTTGATCAACTCCATGGGAATCAGGAGCTGAACGTGAGGGTTTCCTTCGGAATCCACCGCCCAGAGTTGGAGCATTTCATCTTCAATCATGAGGATGGAGAGTTCACGGATTTTGAAAATCGCACTGCTGGATGTGGAATAGGTGCCTACAAAATTTTGAAATTGTTGACGCTTGTGAACTTCTTTCAAATCAATCACATTGCCCGAGTGGGCCGGAGAACTGAGTAAGAATAGAAGGGGAAATCCTGCAAAAAAAAGAAATTGTGAGAAAAGAGTCTTCATATTGATAAACACCCCTACAATATCTGCGCCAGTTTGTCTCCGCCAAAAGGTACCTGCTTCCTTTTCCGATATGCACCGCATATCGGAAAAGGAAGCAGGTACCTTTTGGCGGCGGACGAATCTTTGGCGAAGGAGAGTGAAAGAGGAGCGGGCTTGTGGATGGAGGGAATAGATGGCCGAGGAAGTTGGTTCTGCTATGTGAAACCACGCAAGTCAGAGCTCGGGGAGAACGGAGAAGCTTTGTTTTCTGCGGTCATGTTCGGTAACTTGGGCCATGGATACAAAATCGACGGGACTTGTTCGTGCGCTGGGCCTCAGGGACTCACTGGCCATTGTGATTGGCTCAATGATCGGGACGGGGATTTTTTTAAAGACCACCTCGATGGTTCAGGAAGTGGGCGCCATGCACTGGGTGCTGCTGGCGTGGTTTGTGGCGGGAGTGCTCTCGTTGCTAGGAGCCTTTACCTACTCGGAGCTGGGCGCGATGTTTCCAGAAGCCGGTGGGACATATGTGTACCTGCGCGAGGGCTACGGTCCCTTGCCCGCATTTTTGTCGGGGTGGGTGAGTTTCTTGGTGATCTCGCCGGGCTCCATTGCCGCCTATGCTGTGGCGAGTGTGACATTTTTGAACGGCTATGAATGGATTCGAGAACATCAATCCTTTGTCGTCATTGGTTTGATTGGCGGATTTTCTCTGTTGAATGGCTTGGCCGTTTCTTTTGGGGGCCGGGTTCAGAGTTTTTTTACAGGTTTGAAAATCGCAATGGTACTTTTGATTGCGCTTGCGATTTTTTATCACGTTCCCTCTCAGGAATCTTTCTTGTTTTCTAAATCTCAATCGGGTGGTGTTTTAACTTGGAGTGGATTTGGTATGGCCACTTTGGCAGCGTTGTGGGCCTATGATGGTTGGGATGCCATTGCCCGTGTGGGTGGAGAAATTCTCCGCCCGCAAAGAACTTTGCCGTTGGCATTGATCTTCGGAATTCTTACCGTGTTTGGTCTTTATGCGTTGATCAATGTGGCTTACTTTTGGGCGCTTCCTTTAAGCGAAATTCAAAATGCCAATTCCAGTCTTTATCCCGAGGCACTTCCAGTAGCGACCAAAGCCGTGATGAGTTTTATGGGCGACTCTGGAGTTCAAATCCTCTCTTTTGTGTTTTTGATTTCCACACTGGGAGCTATGAATGGAAGCATTCTGACCAGTGCCCGTGTTCCTTATGCCATGGCGAAGGATCAACTTTTTATTCGCTTTCTGGCAAAACTGAGTCCGCACACCCACGTTCCGGTTCGCGCCATTTGGTTTCAGTCGGGATTGGCTATGGTGATGGCGCTTTCGGGAACATTTGATCAATTGACGAATTACGTGGTGTTTTCTGCGTGGATTTTTTATGGATTCACGGGGATCACTCTCTTTGTCTTTCGAAAAAAGAAGCCTGATTTAAAAAGAGATTTTAAAGTTCCAGGTTATCCTTTGGTTCCGGCGTTGTTTGTTGGAATGTCCTTGCTTCTTGTCATAAACACTCTGATGGAAAGTCCTTTCGAGTCTTTCATTGGACTTTGCTTTTTGCTTTCAGGCATTCCTGCGTATTTCTTTTTCAAACCAAAAATAGAAGTTTAAAAAAGAAACATAAGAGTTCTACAAAAAATATTGTTTTAAAATTTGCACATCTCTTTGCTTTCAAAAAACCTCAAAGAATTTTATCAAGTGACACCAAATGAGTGATTAAAAAGAAATCAAATTTGAAGATTTGGTGTCGAAGTGACTCCGAAAACATCGATTCTGCTTATTGCGTGTGCAAAATAAGTTGGTCCGCGAGTTGCAAACTCAAAACATCAAACACGCATTGGTGCCAAAGTGACGAATGCTTTTGGCGCCTTTCATCAAAGGAGGGAAAGATGAGACAGGTAGGAATTTTAATCGCGATATACGTGGGAATGTTGGTGGGTATGTCTGCACACGCGGAGCAACGCAGACTTGTAATTCCATACAATGACATGGTTTTTCAGGGGCAAAACAAATTGATGCTGAAGCAAGAAATCAAACGTCACTATCCTCGTTTGAATTTGCGACAAGCGGATCTTGTGAGAGTTCGGTTGGTCGCAAAATCAAAGCATGGAAGAGGAAAAGCTTCTCTCTTTGTGGGTGGTCGCTATGTGGATCAAAGAGGAGTTGCGGGAAGTCCTCAAGCCTTCCGTCATGATGTTCCTCGCAGTTTCGACCGTGTTGATTTTTTCGTCCCTCAAAGAGACCGTGGGGTGTGGCAAATCCATTTGGAAGGCATCATCAAAGTTCGTAAAGTGGTTGTTGTTGTGGATGTTCAAAACGACCGACCCAACCCTGGAATGCAGCAGAGCTGTTTTTTCAATGACCCCGGGTATCAAGGAGCTTACTTTTGCTTGGGACAAGGACAGTCTGTTCCTTACATGGCTGACAGCCGTTTGAACAATGAAATCGCGTCTATCAGTGTGGGACCCGGGATGATCGTTCAATTCTGCGACGGAGCGAATTTTACAGGTCAGTGTCATGCGATTTATCAAAGTGTTCAAAACCTTCGCGTGTATGGGCGGGGATGGAATCACAAGATTTCTTCCATTCGAGTGATTCGCCAGTAGTTGAAATCTGAATGAGATTCACTTTAAAAACTCCTCGGGCCAAAAGCTCGAGGAGTTTTTTTGTGGAACCTCGCCAAAAGGACTAGGTTTTCAAGTTCAATTCCGCCTTCATCTTGTCCCTTTCCTGGAGCTGTGGAAGAATTTTTTTATGAAAAGATGGCTCTTACTCCTGCTCTTTGTTTCTTTTTCTGTTCGTGCATTTGAATTGGGTCTGGACGCAAGACTGTCGGTTCAAGGCGGCTACGGAAATGCAAAGTTCGACACCGCAGACAACGAAGCTCCCGCCACCTCTATGGGGGGAGGCCGTGTGCAAATCGGACTTCAATACGACAAAAAATATTCGGCAGGGTTTGGCGCCAGTTACACCGATTTTCAACAGCGCGATGATTACAAAGCTTGGGTGGGAAACCGCAGTGGTACGCGCACCAATCTTTTAGAGTTTTGGGTCAGCGGTGAGGCTGCAGAAAAGATTTTTGTCACAGGAAGCGCACATATTTTAAGTGAGTACACCTTTAAGAAAAAGTCCGAAGGGGAGGATATCGTCCTTGATGGCCCCCTTTCAATGAGCGGTGCAGTTTCTTATCAGGTGACACCAACCGTTTACATCAGCGCGTTTATTGATCGTTCTACGTACTCCAGAAAAAAGAGTGGCGGCGGGTCTACGGGGAAATTGGCAAACAAGTTGAATCTGACTCACTATGGGTTGGAATTGGGTTTGAGGTACTGAGTGATGAAAGATTTAAAACTTCTCCTTGTGATTGGAATTTTCTTTGGACTTGTTGGCTGTGGGGAGGACGAAGGAAATCCTCCAACCGGATACCTGACTGTGTACGAAGCAACTCCCTGTTCTCAGGGAGAAAACATGCTGACCATTGGAAATCCAAATTCCGGCACAAACACATACACATTGTCTTCGGGTTTAAACCGAGCAGCTCAGCTTTTTACCGTGACCTGCAACGGCGCCACCCCTGGAATTTCCATGTATTTGCAATCTGTCAGCAGTTCTCAATCGGTTGCGTTTGATCTGTACCGTGGCCGCATAGGCCTTGGAACTCGCATTGGATCCGACAGTTTTACCGTGGGAACTTCGGGTCAGGCCTACATCATTTTTAGTGGGGACAACATTCCATTGGAAGCGGGTGAGTCCTATTGGATTCGCATTCAGGCAGGCTCAGGAGGTTTGAAAATTGGCTACGTCACCGGAAACACCAACAGTGATTTGACGGGTTACACCTCCTCCGATGCCTTGACCTATACGGCGCAATCTTACGACTTTTCCATGTCTTTGAATTCACAATAGTCCCTCACAGTTTTTAGAAGCATGAATTCCCCATTTTTCTGCTTTTGGAGGCCTTGCTTTTACATCAAGATCAATGGTTAAGGACCTCCCGCAAGCGTGATGCGTTTTGCCCGAAGGGCAAATGCGGGTAGAGCCCACGGATGGGCGTGTCTGAGAGCATTGATTTTGATTTAAAAGCAAGCGGCGAAAGCAAAAAATATTTCTTTTGCGCGATGAATTCGGGAAGTGCTAATTTTTCACCATGAGACTTTTAACGGCCAAGGAATGCAATGAGTGGGACCAAATTCTTCAGGAGAAACTCCATTTGAGTGGTGAACTTCTGATGGAGTCCGTTGCAGGTCAAATGGCGGTTCTTCTTAAAAACTTTGCGCTCAAAAAAAAGATCCACTCGTTTCGCATTTTATGTGGTCCCGGCAATAACGGTGCGGACGGTTTGGCTTTAGCTCGATTGTTGCTTTCGATGGATTTCAAAGTGGAGTGTTTTGCATCAGAACAGGGGAAGACCTCCAAGTTGTTTGAAGAGCAAAAGAATCGTTTTCAAAGCCTCAATGGAAAAATCCATGGATTTGAATCGTTCAAAAAATTTCCCTTGCAAGAAGCGCCAGCAATTCTTGTGGATGCGTTGTTCGGAGTCGGTTTTCGAGGAGAGTTAGAAAGTCCGTTTAAAGAAGTGGTCCAGCGCGCGAATCAAGGTGCAGGAATTCCAGTGGCACTGGATGTGCCCTCTGGTTTGAATGTGGATTCAGGAGTTGCGAGCGGAGAAGTCTTTCGGGCTCAGTACACTTTAACGGTTGGAACTTCTAAGCCTGGATTTTACACGGCCGATGGACCCACCTGTTGTGGAAAGATCAAAGTGATTTCTTCCAGTTTTCACAAAGATTTGATGCCAAAGAGTTCTTCGAAATTTTTTTTAAAGCAAAAGGAAGACGTAAAAAATCTTTTGCCCGAAAAAGGTCCTCGATCTCACAAGGGATCCATCGGGAAGCTTCACCTGGTTGTGGGGTCCAAAAAATACTTGGGAGCGGCAAAGCTTGTGGTGGATGCGGCCTTATCTGCTGGCGCCAGCTATCTTTATGTCTATGGGGATTCTTTGCAGGTGGAACTTTTGAAAGATGCGCCCGAAATCATTTTTCGGAGCTCTGTGGATTTTGATCCTTCCAAGTGGGATCAAAGGGATGCGGCTGTAATTGGACCTGGGGTTTCGGATGTAAAGGCCTTGGAGCAGATGCTTCAAAAGTTAAAGCAGTCTGGAACTCAAAAAGTTCTTTTAGATGCCGGAGCCTTTCAGGTTTTAAAGTCTGGTTTTTCAAAAGTGCCAGATTCTTGGATCTTGACTCCTCACCCTGGCGAGCTGGGTGATCTTTTAGAGACCTCTGCGAAACACGTGGAGCAAAATCGATTTCAATCGGTTCTTAAAGCTCAAGGTCAGTTTGGTGGACAGATTCTTCTTAAAGGTTTTCTGCCCCTGTTGGCCACTTCTTCACTGGAAGTTTGGAGCCTGCCCTTTGGAGACCAAAGATTGGGTAAGGCTGGCTCAGGAGATGCGTTGGCGGGCCTTGTGGGTGGCCTGATGGTGCAAATGGATTCTGTGAGTGATGCCATGGCTTTAGGAGTTTATCTTCATGCGCGAAGTGCAGAACTCCAAACCGAAGGAGTTCACCCCTCGTCTTTACAATCTTCAAAAATTTCAAACTTCATCGGTTGCGCTATGAAAGAGTTGGAATCCAAATCCCAAGTGTAACTTTGGATGTTGCTTGAAAAAATCTCTTCATTAGAATGAGCGACCAGATTTCCGTAAACTCCATCCAGTTTGAAGGAAAAGATTTTCCAGGAAGGATCCTTACTTAAGTTTTTTTGTGAGATCTGATTTAACTCCTTGTGAAGGCCTCGCCCCCTCGCTTTGGAATAGGCCTCTTTAAAGGTCCAAGTTTTGTAAAAAAAGTTGGATTGAAGATCCGTGGGGAGGTTGCTGAGCATTTTATTTTCTGTAGATGTAAAATAGCGTTTTCCGATGGAGTCAAAGGATTGGCCCTTTTGAGGCTCTTGCAAATCCAGTCCAATTAGCCCGGTTGTTTCTTTCAGCACCGCCAAGCCCACAAAATTTTTGGAGTGACTCAAATTGAATGGAAATGTGTTTTTAAAATAGGGTTTGCCATGTTCGGACTTAAAAAGTTCCAAAGAATTGTCTGCGAGGTTAAGGCATTCGCGATACACCTTAAAAAGAAGAACTCGGCCCAACAACCAGTCTGTCTTGCGGTCTTCGGAAGAGATTTGATTCCCTTCCGATCGTAAAGACGTGGGCAATTCTTGAAGCAGCAAAGCAGAGTTCAAAGACTTGAGCTCTGCTTTGTTTGCGAAATAGATGTCAATCAAGTGAAACTATTTTTTATTCTTGTTGTAAATCTCTTCGCCGTTCAAGGTCATCACATCTTCACTGTCATCACCGTTTGCGGTTTCTGTGCGTTCAAAAACCACTGGGTTTCGTGTGCCTTTGAAGACGAAGGTGGTTTTGTTGGTCAGGTTTTTCTCAGATCTTTGATCGTTGGGGCTGTGGGAGGATGAATCCATTTTTTGACTCACGTCAATGGAAGCCTCAGATCCATCTTTGTATTTCAAAGTGAGGGTGTAACGGACACTTTGATTGCTTCGCGAGCGGTTCATTTGGTCCATGGGGTTTGCGGCAACAGAGGTTCCGTTGGTTTTTGAGCTTACGGTAAATGAAACCAAATCTTTGTTTTTTAGAGTTCCGGTTCGATCGTCCCATGAAAAGTTTGCGGTCACAGTATTTTGAGAAAGTGTGCTGTATAGATCTGTCTTTCCTTTGGCTTGGCGGCTGGTGGCATTCAAGGAAAGAGTACAGTCTTCGCCCTGGGCGCCATTTGCTTTGGCGTTGCTGAGCCATTGTGTTTTGTGAGTGACGCCGGCAGCTGTATCGTTGATGGTTTTGGATCGAATCTGGCAAGCGCCAAAAGCTTTGCGGATTTCATTTTGATACTCGGCTTCCGTGGAGCGTTGGTCCGGATTCCCTTTGGTGAGTTTGCCATTGTTTATAATCAAGACCAAGGCATCTCCAAAAAGTCCGGATGAAACCTGAAGCTCATTCAATAGAGCGCGGGCCTGTGAGGTGGCTTGTAAAAACTCATTTTGATCTTGAGTGGAAAGGCCTTTTTGAAACGCTGGAATATCAACATTTCCAAGGTCGCCGCCAGAATTCGGGCTGTCGGAACATCCTGCAACGGTGAAACCCACAAAAAGCGCAAACAAGATTTTTGAAAATGAAGTCACAATACCCCCTATAAAATGATTTTTAAATGTCAGATTGGATATGGACTATCAAAGGGGGATGAAAAAGCAAACGAAAACAGCAGAGGTTTTGTTCGGTAGCGTTAGATTTTGTGGAGCGCAGAATCACATCTGGACGAAGCGTGGAAATCAGGATCTAAAGTCCTCAAATTTTTAAAACGCATGCTTAAAAAAAGGAGTATCTAAATGAAGCTCTCGTTGATTTTATTGTTGGGTTTTGCCATGAGCCAAGCGGCCTTCGCCACTCGTGCGCGATTGATGGGACTTGGATTGGATAAAAACGGCAGTCTTTTTGTCGAGGACGATCGAAACGTTTTTTTAAACCCCGCACACATCAATGCGGTTGAGAACAAAGTGAATTTGGAAGCGGGTGCTACGGATCGAATCAGTGGAACAACCACAAATGATCCCAAGGCCGAAGGTGGCGTTTCCTATAAAATGGATCCGTTTTCTTTGGGAGTTCAGATCGGGCGTGTAAGCAAGGCAGCCGACCGCATGGACACTCAAAACGCATTGACCTCCAGTTTTTATGATCCACAAAACTCTTTGGAAGTGATTGTGGGCGGTGGAGATGAATTGAAGTGGGGAGGCTCTCTTCACTATGCGAACTCCACATCCGATGTTGGAACCACAGCAGACTATCCCGACAGCAAAGCGCAAGTGGTCTCGGCCCGTGGTGGTGTGGCGACCGATCGCTTTCAAGTTTATGGCGCGTGGGACATCAAGCACACCTCTGAAACAGCAACCTCTTCTGTGGCCACTCAAAAGTACGATGGAAACTTGAGTCTTGAAGTGGGCGGTTCCTTCAATTTGGCCGAGAATTCCAAAGTGGGCGGTTATGTTTTGATGACCGGTTATGACTTTGACAATGGCGGAGCCACTCGTGGGGAAAACAAGCATTTGGAAGCTCAAGGAAGCTACTTTCATGTTTTGAAAAAGTCAGAAGGTGCGACGGTCTTTGCTTTGGCGGGACTTTACTACCAAAAAGATGAATCAAAATACACGGGTGCTGGAGACGACACTTACAAATACCTTCTTCTGCCAACCGGCGTAGGTGTGGAAGTTCAATTGTCCTCCTGGTTTGTGGCGCGCGGATCCGTGGCTCAAAACTTGATCTTGGATACGGTTGAACGAACAAATGGCTCTGGCGATTACACCAAGAAAGGCGAGGATGACACTGTTGTGACCTTGGGATCTTCGTTCATTTTCAAAGACTTTGCCTTGGATGCCACTTTAGAAGGCTCTTCCACCGGCAAGATCAATGGCAACACTTTGATTGCCAATGTGGGCGCCACTTACAGCTTCTAAATGGAATTTACCGCTTTTGAAGCTTCAAATCCCTCAGGATCGTCCTGGGGGATTTTTTTTGACAAAAATCAAAAAATGTATTTTTTAAAGAAATTTCGAAGTCGTTTTTAGGTCAATGTTGAGTTGGAGATGGAATGAAGAGCTACATGCCTCATGGACACTGTTTTTTATGGCAGCAAGATCTTTTGGCTCTCCATGTAATTTCGGACGGAATCGTCGCTCTCAGTTATTTTTCCATTCCGCTGGCGATTTTTTATTACCTTTACCGAAAGAAAATTGAAAACCGACTGATTCCTTCGTTGTTTATTGCGTTCATTGTCAGCTGTGGAGTGACCCACCTTTTTACAATTTGGAACTTTTGGCACAGTGACTATTGGCTTTCTGGAGTTTTTAAGGCGGCCTGTGCGGGCATTTCTGCTTTCACGGCCCTATTTCTTTGGGTCTTAATGCCTAAGATTTTAAAAATGCCGACCAAAAAGGACATTGAATCTCTGAATAACCAGTTGAGAGAGGCGAACGAAGATTTAGAGCTAAAAGTTAGAAATCGCACCCAGCAGTTGGAGCAGGCCAACAAAGAGCTTTTTCAAATCAACACCATTGTCTCCCATGATCTAAAAAACTCTCTCAATGCAATTTTGGGATATGCTGAGCTTGTAAAAGCCTCATCCAAATCTCCAGAGACTACCAAATTTATGACGGCCATTCAGCGCAGTGGAGGGCAGCTCAATCAGTTTATTGAAGATCTTAGCTCCTTGGTCAATTTGGGTAAGGGCGGAGTTGAAGTTCACCCCGTAAATCTTAAAGAGGTGGTCGCCAATGTAAAGAGTGATTTCAGTATGCAGCTGGATCAAGTGGGAGGCGTTTTTCACCATGGAGAACTTGGTTCGGTGGAAGGTGTTCAGTCTTTATTGCATCAACTTTTTTCAAATCTCATGTCCAATTCGATCAAATATCGCTCTATGGATCGACGTCTAAAGATCAATGTTTATAGTCTTGATGAAGGGCGATTTGTTTCAATCTATTGGGAAGACAATGGGTCAGGAATAGATCCCCAAGACCGTGATCACATTTTTAAAATGTACAATCGAGGTGGGCGGGACAAAGATTCCGTTGGGGGCAGTGGAGTGGGATTGGCATTTTGTCGCCGCATTGCTTCGATCCATGGTGGAGAAATTTTTGTGGACTCCTCGCAAAGTATAGGTGGCACTGTGTTTGTGGTGCGTCTTCCGAAAGTGGCCCATATCAACTCCTTCTATTCGTTTCTTCGCCCTTAATTGGCTTTGGGGAATTGAGTTTTCAAGGGATCGTTTAGGCCTTATGATGGTCTTATGAATCAAAAACAATCCTTTCTTGTGCCTTTGTTTGTCGGAATCAATTTGGTGGTATTCTTGCTTTGGCACTCATATTCTCCGGAATTTATGTCCGAAAATTTCGCAGTCAGTTGGACCCGTTTGGAAGAGGGGCGCTATTGGACTTTGCTGACCTCGGTTTTCTCTCACAATTACCTGTTTCATTTTTTGATCAATATGATTGTGCTGTGGAGTTTCGGACGTCTGCTTGAAATGATTTTGGGAATGCGGTTGTTTTTTTCATTTTACATGACAGCGGGGATTGTGGGTTCACTCAGCCATGCGGTTTTGGGGAATTTTTATATTCACCAGCCCGATCAATTGGCGGTGGGGGCATCTGGCGCCATTGCGGGATTGATTCTTTTGTTTTCGTTGATGTTTCCGAAAGAAAAGATTTTGGTTTTTGGAATCCTTCCGGTGCCGGCCCTCTTTGGAGCCTTGGCTTTTATTGGTTTTGATTTGTGGGGCTTGATTGAACAATCCCGAGGCGGGGGGCTTCCGATTGGTCACGGGGCTCACCTGGGGGGCGCCCTCACTGGAATATTATTTTACTTTTATTTGCGTCGCCGCGCCCGCCGCTTGAGACCTCACTCCTTTCGGGGATAAATTGAGGCCAAGCCTAGGTTCCGGTGGAGGCTGGTGACAAATTTTGGGCTCAGGGTGAAATCCCTATACGGATCCATGAGGTCTTTTTGAGCTGAAATTAAAAAAATGGTCTCTCTTCGGATTTGAAGGGATAGAGACTTCCTCTTAAATTGGCTCCTTTTTTGAAGTTATCCAAGGAGTGATCTTGTGGTAAGGGCTTTCGAAAATCATCAAATGGGACAAAACCAGTGAATGTAAAAAACCGATCCAATTCAAAAATCCCTGTGGTTTGCTCACTTCTCCTTGCGGCCGTATTTGCAGCGGGAGCGAAGGCTTCCGAAAAACCCTGCTTTCTTCAGTTGGTGGTTTCCAATGACGAACCTCAAAAAGTCTCATCCGAGACAAGAACCTCCAGCGAAAATGTGACCGCCCTCTATTTTGTAAAAAACCTTAAAAAATTAGGATTTCAAACTCAATCCAGCAACGGTCAAGAAGTTCAACAAGAGCTTCGAAAGCAATCCGCTGAAAATTTAAAGGCTTACAAGGCAAACTTTGGAGCCTGGCTGAAAAAAAATTCAGGCTTTGTGGCGCGCCCTCTTCCCGATGGAGATTCCCTTTACACCATTTGGAAAGAGCTGCCCTCTCGAGAGAACAGTTGGGATTTAAAAAACTTGGCCATGGATTCCCAAGTGATATCCAATGACGCTTTAAATATCGACCTGAGTTTTTGGTCTTTTTTGGCCGGAGGATTGGATGGAACCTCTTTCAATCTCAACGAACTTTCATCCTCCGCTCAAGAGGATTTTCGCAGACAGACCTTGCAAAGTGGTCTGGTGCGCATCGCTTTGGATAAAGATTTTTCTATGGATTGGTCCTTTGTGCTTCCAAGCCCTGGCGACCCCATTCGCGGAATGAGAAGTTCTTTCGGAATGGGTCGGTATCTGTTTTTTATGGACGTTTTTGCCCCAGAAGATTTAAAGAATTTGATCGCCCGTTTGGAATCTTATTTGCCCGTACACTCCAAGCCAGAGAACCTGATAAATCGAGTTTTGATTCGCGTTTTGACCGACATGTCCATGTACAAAAAACAGCAGCACGTTCTCCACTCCATTTTACGAGAGTTCTTCCACCACCAAGTTCTTACCGTGGAGGACGGGGCCGAGCTTTTAGCCTATGTGAACTACAATTTGACCATGTCCGGAATGGGCCCTTCTTTTGATGGAACTTCTTTTGCGTTTATTTCCAACTTGCAGGTTTTTGTGAGTGGCACTCTTTCCCCGGATGTTTATGAGGTCCAAGACAAGCCCTATGTGGAGCCCGTGGTTTTGAGCCCCAGTGCCATGCGACCAGCCCAGCTTCGTCGCAGCCGCTTGGGCGACAATCCTTTCGAGTGGATTTACCCTCCAGATATGCACTGAAAACCTGCCAATTCCCCTATAGCGTGGAGCGTTGCCAGTTGCTCCCTTTGCGCTTTGCGCTTTATACACTTTGTCAAAGTTCATCTAAGGCTTTAATTTCTTAAGGAGAATTGCGACATGACGGCAGGCTTTCTTTTGTCGCCAGTGATTGCTGGTGGAGTGGGATTGGTATTCGCGCTGGTGCTTTATTTTCGAGTCAAAGCACAAGAAACTGGCAACGAGGCCATGAACCGAATTTCGAAATACGTTCAAGAAGGGGCCATGGCCTTTTTGGTTCGTGAGTACAAAGTTCTTGCGATCTATGCAGTGGCTGTTGCGATTGCTTTGGGATTGTCTCCTTTGGGTTGGTTGGCTTCAGGCTGTTTTGGCTTGGGAGCTTTTTTAAGTCTTCTTGCGGGCTTCTTCGGAATGAAGGCCGCCACCTACGCCAACGTGCGAACGGCACAGGCTGCTCGAAAAGGATCTAAATCTCAGTCTCTTTTGGTGGCTCTGGACGGTGGAGCGGTCATGGGTCTTTGTGTGGCCGGTCTTGGTCTTGTAGGTCTTGGTGGACTGGCTTACATTTACTGGGGCGACAGCTCTTTGGCTGTGGTTCTTCACTCTTTTGCAGTGGGTGCTTCTTCCATTGCTTTGTTTGCGCGAATTGGTGGAGGAATTTACACCAAAGCGGCAGACGTTGGAGCGGACATTGCCGGTAAGGTGATCGAAGGTATTCCTGAAGATGATCCTCGAAACCCAGGTGTGATTGCCGACAACGTGGGTGACAACGTGGGTGACGTGGCCGGCATGGGCGCGGACATTTACGAGTCTATGATTGCGGCGATTGTTGCAGCCATGGCGATTGCGTTGACGATCAATACCGATGAAATTTCAAACTTGGTTGTGGGTGGGATGGATGTTCGATCCACGGCGATCATGCTTCCTCTGGTTTTGAGCGCTTTGGGAATTGCCATCTCTATGGTGACCATCATTGTGACTCGCATGCTTTCAAACTCTGCACCTGCAATGGTGCTTCGATTGGCTTTGATCATTCCACCTTTATTGTTGGTGGCCGCTTCAGCAGTGTTAATGCCCATGTGGGGACTGAGCCAAGCGGTGACCCAAGCTTTGGCTGCCGGCGCGATTGGCGGTGCTTTGATTGGATTGATTACCGACTACTACACCAGCTCTAAACCCATTCGTTTGGTGGCAGAAGCTTCCATCACAGGTGCAGCGACCAATTTGATTCGTGGTCTTGCGGTGGGAATGGAATCTGTGGGTTCTTCTTTGGCCGTTGTGATTGCAGCCGCCTATGTGGCCGATCAGGCTTTGGGACTTTACGGAATTGCCTTGGCCGCTGTGGGAATGCTTGCAGGAACTGCGGTTGTAATGACCGTGGATGCCTACGGTCCAATTGCTGACAACGCCGGCGGAATTTCTGAAATGAGCGGTCTTGGTGAAGACACTCGAAATATTACCGATGAACTGGATGCGGTTGGAAACACCACAGCAGCCATCGGAAAAGGTTTTGCCATCGGGTCTGCCGTATTGACCGTGGTGGCTCTTTTTAGCGCTTACAACATGGAAGTGAACCATGTCCGCGAGCAAGCGGGAATGGCGCCCATTTCTTTGGATTTGACCTCTTCTGGAGTGTTGATTGGAATTTTGATCGGATCGATCTTGCCGTTCTTGGTTGCGGCAACAACCATGACTGCGGTGGGTCGTGCGGCACAAAGCATTGTGGTTGAAATTGGCCGTCAGTTCAAAGAGATCAAAGGTCTTCTTGAAGGAAAAGCAGATCCCGATTCGGCTAAGATTGTGGATATCACCACAAAGGCCGCTCTGTATGAAATGATCATTCCTGGAATGATTGCGGTGGTTGCTCCTGTGGCTGTGGGCTTTATTTTGGGTCCTGTGGCCTTGGCGGGAATGCTCGCTGGCGCCCTTGCAGTGGGTGCCACCATGGCCTTGTTTATGGCCAATGCCGGTGGAGCTTGGGACAACGCTAAGAAGTTCATTGAAAAAGGTCACTTAGAAGGTCACAAAAAAGGTTCTGAAGCGCACAAGGGTGCGGTTGTGGGTGACACCGTTGGTGACCCCTTCAAAGACACTTCTGGTCCTGGGGTTTCTATTTTGATCAAAGTGATGAGTGTGGTTTCTTTGGCCATCTCTTCTTTGATTGCCACCATTGGCTAAGACCGAAGAGTTCTATTTTTACTCAAATTTAAAGCGCCTCCTCTTTTGAGGGGGCGTTTTTGTTTTTAAAGCGCGAAGCCTACCGCGTTATAGGGCGGCTTTGCCTTTCACATTTCTTCAAAGCCCGGCTAAATTTAAATTTCATTTTGTTTTCAAGAAGGGATTTGCACCATGAATGTATTTGGAACTTTGTCCGAAATTCAAATTGATGGAACCACCTACAAGTACCACTCACTGCCAGAGCTTGCGAAAAAGCTCGGAGTAGATTTAAGTAAAATGCCATACTCCCACCGCATTCTTCTAGAGAACCTTTTGCGCTTTGAAGATGGGGAAGTGGTCACAAAAGAAGACATTGAAGCTTTCGTCAATCAGAACCCCAACGAAGAATCTGCCTACGAAATTCAATTTACTCCTTCGCGGGTCCTTCTTCAGGATTTTACGGGGGTTCCTGTGGTGGCCGATTTGGCCGGCATGAGAGAAGCCATGGTTGCAAAAGGCGGAGATGCTCAAAAGATCAATCCCCTGCAGCCCGTAGATTTGGTGATCGATCACTCGGTGCAAGTGGATCACTTTGCCATGGCCAATGCTTTGGAAGAAAACGTAAAGTTGGAATTTTCTCGAAACAAAGAGCGCTATGAGTTTTTGAAGTGGGGACAAAAGTCTTTTAAAAACTTTCAAGTGGTGCCTCCGGCCACAGGAATTTGTCACCAAGTGAATTTGGAGTTCTTGGGCCAAGTGGCAATGACAGGCAAAATGAACAACGAAGAATTTGTTTATCCGGATACGGTTGTGGGAACGGATTCTCACACGCCCATGATCAACGCTTTGGGTGTTGTCGGCTGGGGTGTGGGCGGTATCGAAGCGGAAGCAGCCATGCTCGGTCAGCCCATCACCATGTTGATTCCTCAGGTGATTGGTTTTGAAATGACCGGCAAAATGCCTGCGGGTGCAACCGCCACGGATTTGGTTTTGACTGTCACTCAAATGCTTCGAAAAAGAGGAGTTGTTGGAAAGTTTGTCGAGTACTTCGGTGAAGGGGTGAAAAACCTAAGTGTGGCGGATCGAGCCACTCTGGGGAACATGTCTCCTGAGTACGGAGCCACCATTGGAATTTTTCCTGTGGATGAAAAAACCATCGAATATTTAAAGCTCACGGGACGTCATGAAAGAGCGACTCGAACAGAGGCCTACTACAAAGCTCAAGGCATGTTTGGTTCTCAAACAGGCACCCGTTACACCGACACCTTGAAGTTGGATCTTTCTACGGTAGAGCCTTCTTTGGCAGGACCTTCCAAGCCTCATGATCGTTCTTCGCTGAGTAAAGTTCGAAGTTCTTTTAGAACCTTTGTGAAAAACCGATTTGAAAAAGAGCTGAACGGTCAAAATGCGGAACGCATCAACGAATGGGTTGCGGACGGTGGTGCTTTAAAATCTAAACAATTGGAATTGGATACCGAGCACATTGATAAAGATCTCGGCCCTCTTGGAAATTGGTTTGAAGTGAAAGATCCCAATGGTGTGAGCTACAAGCTGACTCACGGATCCATTGTGATTGCTGCGATCACATCTTGCACCAACACATCCAATCCGGACTTGATGGTGGGGGCCGCCTTGGTTGCAAAGAAAGCCCATGAAAAAGGTTTGCGTGCAAAGCCATGGGTGAAGACCAGTTTTGCTCCTGGGTCTCAGGTGGTGACGGACTATTTAGAGTCTGCAAACCTTATGAAAGATTTGGAGCGCATTGGGTTTGATTTGGTTGGGTATGGTTGCACCACCTGTATTGGAAACTCGGGACCTCTTCCCGCTCACATTCAAGAAGCCATTGAAAAAGGAAATTTGGCGACCTCTTCAGTTTTGTCTGGAAACCGAAACTTTGAAGCGCGCATCCATCCGCAAATTCTGACCAACTACTTGGCCTCTCCACCTCTTGTGGTGGCTTATGCCCTGGCTGGAAACATCAACATGAATTTGACGGTGGATCCCGTGGGTTACAACGAAGAAGGGGAAGCGATTTACTTGAAAGACATCTGGCCCACCACTGATGAGATTGCAGCCGTGGTGCAAAAGAATGTGACCGACAAGTCTTTCTCTAAAATTTACAGCGATGTGTTTACGGGTGATAAAAACTGGCAAAACATCAAAGCTCCAACCGGTGACACTTATGATTGGAGTGAGGATTCCACTTACATTAAAAATCCTCCCTTTTTCGACAAATACTTGATCGACGAAGCGAAGGATTCCGAAGTCAAAGGTGCGCGCATTTTTGGACTGTTTGGAGATTTTGTGACCACCGATCACATTTCTCCTGCGGGAAGTATTGGAAAAAGCTCCAGCGCTGGAAAGTATCTTTTAGATCACGGAGTGGGCCAAGCAGACTTCAACTCTTTTGGAGCCCGTCGCGGAAACCACGAAGTGATGATGCGCGGAACTTTTGCCAACGTTCGTATTAAAAACAAATTGGTGGATAAAGAAGGTGGATTCACTCGCATCTTTCCAGAAGGAAAAGAAGTGACCATGTTTGAAGCCTCAGAACACTACCGATCTTCGGGAACGCCGTTGGTGGTCTTCGCCGGAAAAGAGTACGGAACTGGATCCAGTCGGGACTGGGCTGCCAAAGGAACGCGGCTGTTGGGTGTTCGAGTGGTGATTGCTCAAAGTTTTGAGCGCATTCACAGATCCAACTTGGTGGGAATGGGTGTGGTTCCTCTGCAATTTAAAGAGGGACAAAGTGCGGAAAGCCTTGGGTTGACCGGTGAAGAAACCGTAGATGTTCTTGGTTTGGATCAATTGAAGCCAAAGGCTCCTGTTAAAGTTGTGATCCATAAAAAAGATGGAAGCGCTCAGGAGATCGAGTGTGTTCTACGTATCGATACGCCCAATGAGTTGAAATACGTTCGTGCGGGAGGGATTCTTCCTTTTGTAATGAACCGCTTGCAGTAATCTTTTAAGTCCTCGGGGGAGGGAGCTGTGAAGAGATTTGTTCAAGGTGCATTTGTTTTGTGGATGTCCTTTGGAGTTCTGTCCGCTTGCGGACCGGAACTCTCTATTGATGATCAAAAAGATCAGCTGGCCAAGGAGGAAAAGGACCGTCAGGAAAAGCTGAACGCCGAGGCCGAAAGAGAAAAGCTCTTGCGACTGGCCGAAGCGCGTGAACCTAAGGTGCGCCAGTGGGAGGGCTGCTATGTGGCTCAGTTCAATAATGGCGGCATCAAAAAGGTGATTCTTCAGATCGGACGTAGCAATGAATTGGTGAGCCCGGGCTCCAACTTGGAGCCGGTGCGAATGCCGCTTTTAAGAGCGGCGATGATTCCCACTTCAAGTGCTGCGGTTCTGGTACCGTTTCCTCGATTTGCGATGGACGAAGATGCGTCTTTTATTCAATATGTGGGTGAAAAAAATCTGCTGGAGTTGAACTTTTCGCCCGAAGGAAAGCACGCGGGGTTTTATCAGGGGGCAGCAATGAGCTATGTCTCTGAAATTTCTCTGGTCCCGACCACTCCAAACAAGTGTGAGTGATCGCCGGTAGATTCAATTTTAATTTTAGAGGAATTCATGCGCACGGTTGTTGTTTTTTGTTTGTGTTTGAGTCTGCCGGCATTTGCGCAAAATTTGCGTCCAAAAATTGATGCCGGTGAATCTGCGGCGGAAAACGGAATTTTGAATCAGGAAAATGCTGAAAGGCAATTGGGCCTGGCGCAACTGATTCAAAAAGGTTTGAAGTATTCTCCTCAAATTCAAAAGGCCGAAAGTGAAATGAAAATTTCAAAGGCTGAGTTTTCGCAGACGGAGTCCGCAATTTTCCCCACAGTTTCCGCAAGGGCTTCTGCAAAAAATCGAAAGCTGACGCTTTCAAGCTTTGGGCAAAGTTCGGGTGCGGTTCGGCAGAACCTTTATGAAGCCAGCCTTGAGGCTTCTCAACCTCTTTATGTGGGAGGAGCCATCACCTCTGGATTGGCGCGGGCCAAGCTTGGACGGGAATCTGCCGAGCAGTCCTACTTTATTCAAAAACAAAATTTCTTAAGCGAATTGATTTCGACGTATTTGGATCATTCAGAAAATGAAGAGAAACTTCGACAGGCTCAAATCAATCGGGATTTTTTGGCGAACTATGCAAAGATTGCAAAAAACTATGCCTCTATTGGTCGTACCAAATCCATTGACCGTTTGCAGGCCGAAGCCAATTTGGCATCTTCCGAAAGCACCATTTTGGAATATGAATCCAATTTGGAAATTTCAAAAAGTAAACTTTTAAAATTGATTGGGTTTGAGGACCGCACTCAGGATGTGAGTGTTGTAACAAAGATGGAGCTTCAGCCCATTGAGAAAATGAAACTCAAAGAATCTTTGGAAAAAGCACTTGCGGGAAATCCGGAACTTAAAAAAGCAGAGATCGAAGTTCGCAAACAAAAGTACGACAATGACTTGGATCTGACCACGGATCGACCGCGACTGACTTTGGATGGAAGCTACGGCTACACCTCTCCCAACCGAGAAGATTGGTTTCAGGAGGACCGAAACAATTATACGGTGGGTGTAAGTTTGACGGTGCCGCTGTTTTCGGGGCTGAGCTCTTTGGCAAAGAAACGGGCCCATTCGGAAAAGCTCTATCAAAAAGAAAAAGATTTGGCCTTGGTTCAAGATGAGATTCGCAGGTCCATTGCCACCGCCATTCAAGTTTTGGATCATGACTTTCAAAGAATTAAAAGTTTAAAGACCGCTGTGGAGCTGGGGCGAAAAGCCATGGATTCTGCATTGAAAGATTACCGCAGGGGATTGGTTTCCAGTACGGATGTGGTGCAGATTCAGAACAATCGATTTCAGTCTGAGGTTAAGTTGGTTCAAGCTTCGGTGTCTTATATGAAGCAGGTGTTGAGTCTTCGAAAAGATTTAGGGATCGATTTGGAAAGCGCCTACCTGAAAGAGTAGGTCTGTATGTTTGAGGGGGAAAATTGAGACTTCAAAGAATTTTAGCTTTAAGTTTGATTTTGTTTTTCGGGACGTCTTTGTTTGCGGAAGATTTAACGAGCCTGATTGAAGAGAGTCAGTCCTTGTCTGTGCTGGGTGAATCCTCGGTGCAGGTTGAGCGGGCTGATTCTCACCGTGTGTACGGGGTTCAATATTCACGGATTTCTCCGCAGAATGTGCGTTTGGAATTGAACGGTGAAAACTATGTTTACGACATTCAAAGTGACACGCCTTCTTTTGGAGCCCACTTTTCTTATCTTCCAGCTTTGGTGAGTTTGCCCTTTGAAACGGGTCTTGATTTTGAAATCAATTATCTAACTTTAGAGGGGCGGGGAGAAACGTCACTGACTCCTGTTCAACTTCATTTTGTGTCTTTAGAGCCCAGTTTGTTTGTGCAAAAAGGGGTGGGGTACGGATTGGTTCCTGTGGTTGGCGCTGGATATTCTGTGGGTGTGAATTTTCAACGGGGATTTCGGGATGAGAACACCAGTGTGGCCTCTCGCTTTCCGTTTGGTTTTTTAGGAATTCAGTTTCATTTGAGCCAGCTTTTTTCGTCGGATCTGGATTGGCTTTTAAAATTGGAGCAACGCAATTCCTTTGGCGGTTCTACCGATCAAAATGGTGTCTCGGAACTTTCACGCACCAGCCTGGGTGTGAGCGTTGAAATTTAGCTGTTGGCTTTTGCCCATTGAGTTTTAGTGAGCTTTTATCAGATGCCCAGAATCCTGGAAATGTGTATTGGATTCGATTTCAAAGATAACTTTTAAAGAAGAGGGTTCTAAACCCAATTTTATTTGCAAAACAAGTGATGGGTGCAATTAAAATGCATTGGTCATTGGTCATTGGTCATTGGTCATTGGTCATTGGTCATTGGTCATTGGTCATTGGTCATTGGTCATTGGTCATTG
>MDTD01045629.1_pt1 | contig 112365 bp, 87 predicted proteins | sample 811221 | NCBI WGS metagenome assembly MDTD01 (sample SAMN05326646, study PRJNA326480) | marine metagenome | isolation source: seawater | place: Pacific Ocean: South West | collected 2011 | reverse complement strand
TCCTGTGGTAAAGAAATTGTCCATTGTGCGAGACACAATGCAGCTTCTGGTGTAGCTCAGTCGGTAGAGCAAGTGGCTGTTAACCACTGGGTCGGGGGTTCGAATCCCTCCACCAGAGCAAGTCTGATACCACACGGTACTCAGAACCGACCTTTTCAAAATAAGCCTTCTGGGTATTGCCTAGAAGGCTTATTTTCATTTCAGAACTGGTTAACTCAATTCCATCCACCACCAATTCAAGCAGCTCTTGTTGTTCGTGGAGTTTCAAAGCCCCGAAAACTGTACCGAAGTTTTTCAATGCTTGTTGAAGATCTTGTGCATTGAGGGCACTGATCCGAGCTTCTGCAATCTCGTCCTCCACATTTGTGATCTCCTGGGATAGCTGTGCTTTCTGCTCAACCAACCCCTCCAGCTTCTTACCAACCAGCTCTTGCACCAATTCCACAGGGAGTTCGGTCATACGCTCGATGAGAGCATCAGCCTTCGAACCGATTTCGTCTCGTTGGGAGATGAGGAGAGACAACTTCTGCTCGAGCTCCGAAACCTGGGCCAGGGAAGCCTCGTTCGCCAGACGCACAACATCATCCATCAGCTCCTCATCGGAGCCAAGGACTTGAAGTTGCCCAATAACAAGCTCCTCAATCGCTTCGGCTCGGATGCTGCCAAGCTCGCATCCGTCCTTTTTGGTTTTCTTAGGGTGGCGGTAATAATGGTATTTCTGCTTCTTGCTTGAACCACCTTCCAGAAACACCTGGCAATGGGGGCAGAAAAGTAAACCTGTGAGGACATAATTGTGGTCCACAGGAGAAATCCTGTTGCGATTGAACTTGTGAAAAAGTATCGATGTCGATGAGTGGTTCCCAGACAGCCTCCACCAGGCGATAGCGGTCCTCTTCAGAAAGAGTGCTTTGATCCAGATCGCGGTTCTTGACGTTGACACCTTTCTTCGCGATGTAAGCGGGATTACGGAGCACATTGCGTATTGTTCCCCAAACAAAGGGCTCGGCAGGCTTGAAATTCCCCTGCCGAGTTGTGTACTCTTTCGTCCGATACCCTCGCTCATTTAATTCCTTGGTAACCTCAGCGATAGACCCCTTTTCCAAATAGAGCCCGAAAAGTTCCTTCACGACTTGGGCCTCTTTTTCGTTGATGAAGAGATATCCTTTTCGTTCCGGATCAAGGTCGTACCCATAGACTTGGCCACCACCATTGTACAAACCTCTCTCGGCTCTTGCTCGCATCCCAGCCCGAACTCTTTCAACTGTTTGCTCCCGTTCGAACTGTGCGAGAGCGACGAGTACGGTGGTGATAAGACGCCCTGTTGCGCTGGTGGTATCGAAGTTTTCTCTCAAGGAGATAAACTCGACGTTGTGGTCCTTAAAAATGTCCGTAAGGCCCAGAAAGTCATGACCAGACCGGCTAATTCGACTCAACTCTGTGAAGATGACAACATCGAACTTCCCCAGTTCCATATCCCGCAGGAGCTTCTGAAGTTGTGGGCGGCCTTCGATGTCCTTGCCGGAAATGCCTTCCTCACGGTAGACATGGTCAAGCCTCCACACGATACCATCGCCATTTTTGGCTTCGATGTACCTCTCAATGCGATGGAGCTGGTTTGCCAGGCTTCCCTCTTGCTCTTCAGCTTGGCGAATGGTGGATACGCGTATGTAGGCGACGCATCTCTTTTCCTTCACTCTTCTCCTCCTTCGCCGAGGGATTCAAGTTCTTCAAGAGCTTCTGGCTCTTCTTCCTCTACGAACTCCCAGTCCAAACGACCATCAATGAGTTTCAAACGATACCACTTCTTCTTGCCTCCACCAACATCATCCAAGAACTGACGTTCCTGCCGTCGATAAGCACCTTTTTTCTTCCGACGGTCAAATTCATTTTCTCGAACTCGGCTTTCGATGACTCTCAACAAAGTCACAGAACGAACCTTGCTGAAAAGTTCCTTCGCCATGTAAAGCTCGCGTTCACACTCAACCCAACGATCTACGACCTCGTGACCAGCATCTTCAAACCCCTTGTATTTCCTCAGACCCCCATCACCGCCCAAGCGCTTCCCCCTCCACTTGCTGTTCATATACCGATAAACATCAGTATCCTTTGGAAGGCTATCAGTACGAGAGTACGGCTTGATCGCAAGATAGGACCAAGTAACCCAATGGTTTGTTCTTTGGTTCGTTCCTTTTCCAGGATACCTAACGTTGAACGAGCCAGGAAACAATGAGGGCTCTAATCCGGCCTTCTCAAGAGCTTCATACAGTGGTGTTCCTTCGTGCTCCTTCACTTTGGCTTGTTCACAACCGAACACTTTTTTGAGAGCGCTGGGCTTGTTTGGTTCTACAACCGAGTCCTTTACGATCGCATTATTGAGTTCGTCTTGGAAAGTCTGGCTTCGAAGCATCCTGCCCTCTCGTGTCCATGCACCTGGAACTTTCAGCAGCCGGCGAATTAAATCTTTATCTTCTCGCTCTGTTTCAAAGGTCTCGTGGAGAGCTTGAGTGTATGCCATGTGAAATGCATGTGTAGAAGGCAGATCACCCAAATCAGGGCGCACCAGCTGTGAAAAATGGTGAAATATGCTATCGAGCCGTTCTCTTGTCCGTGCTTCCAATAGAAGCCCGAAAAGATGCACACTAGCATAAATGTGCCTCTGGAGCGCCGACTGGATCCCTTCGCCCCAGATGGAGGGCTTTGGAATAGGCCACTGCCCATCTTCAACTCCGAAACATTCTTTCAGAAAAGAATAAACATAGAGCTTCTCAGCATACCCGTCAATGGGCGTGGTACGTCGGGAACTCAGTTGTGGGTGTCTTTGGGATCGGAGAGAAAAGAGGTTGGTTGTTACGACAGTATCGTCGGTGAGATCAGTGATGGAGAGAATGAGATCTGCTACCTTATGAAGCTTGGATTAGTCATTGATACCCAAAACCCACCTTCCGCACCCCTTTCCAAGGAACCGTCTATTTATGGATGATAAAATCAATGATAACAGTATGTTGAAAGTTCAACACACGCAATACTGTATTTACTGTCAGTGGTGAATGAAAACCAGATCAATATGAGAATTTGTCGCGCCAGCGACATTTGCTTGTGAAAAACCCAACGATTTCGTGATAAATCCCAAAATTCAAATGTTCAGTACGGAAGATGGGCCAAAAGCACGCCATAGCAGGTAAATTCGTATGCCTGGCGGGCTTGCTGCCAGGTACTCACGAATGCATCAGACAGAGAGCCCTCTCCATCGGCTTGCTTGAGGGCTCTTTCACGATTGATTGCATCTAGAGCCTGGCTCAATGGGTCTTTGAAGTTTCCAACAAAAACAGGTCCACCACTTTCTTATGTCACTTTTTGTGCAAACAAACTACGGATAAGGGAATATGGATTCGAAAATGGTCGTTTCTCGTTACTTGCTCAGAAGGTGCGGGGGGTGGGATATTCTGATTTGTATATTTCTGGTAGACTTGCATGAAAGTTTACAAAGAAGGACCTGTACTCCCGTATTTTCAACGTCTATAGCTCTCTTTCCGGGTAGACTAAACCTTCGGAAATCGAGGGTAAGAAAGCTCTGAACTCATTTTCTAATTCTTTCGCCCTGAAAACAAGTTCTTCAACTCGATCATTGCAATGTCTATCTTCTATTAACTCCATAAGTTCGGCAAACCGTCCGACTCTCAACTCTAATGATTCGTGTTGACGGATGGATTCGTCAAATAAAAAGCATTTTTCTTGCAAGAGGAGATAGAAGTAATCTCTACAGTTTAAGTAACTCTTCTGCTCAAGAATTCCCTCGTTAATCCCCATGTTAAAAAGCTCTCTTGCCAACTCATTGTTTGGTCTTTTATTCCACTCTTCAAGGCAACAAATCCAGAATTTATTAGTTATAATCGATATATTGAGAGCATCCCTAGGTTTATGGTAATCGTTGACGCTGTCAGAACTGGCCAACTCCAAAGCAGTACGATAACGACGCGCTGCTTCAAAGAAGTTCCCTTCTTGCTCCGAATCCCAGGCTGCTGAGCAGTATCTCCTATATCTCGCAGCTTTAGCCCTATCCGTTAGAGGTACTGGAGTCGGTTTTGGAATATCGTCGATGGTAGACTGAATGTTTTCGTGCGTCAATGGGTGAGAAATGACTTGTTGACTCACAAGATCGAAAACGACTGGCCCCAATTCTTCTATCCACCGAAACATTCGCTCTCGATGACGCTGTAATTCAACGGGTGTGTACTTCGTTCCTCTCGGATGTTTTGAATTGTAGTGTTTGATGTTCGCATGGCAGTCAAAGCATACCGGGATTCCGTTTTCGGGCTCGTTGCTCCCACCGTCAGCCTCTTGAACAATATGATCCACCTCGATGTTGACACCACAAAACTTGGCGCATACACAACAACGACGACCAGAGCGAAAAATCAAGTCCACACGAACTTTTTTAGAAAAGGGCATTGCGATCTCCTATATGTATACAGCCAAGAAGTGAAAGAAAAGTTTCATTTTTCAGCTCTATCACTTCCATATCAGTTCACCTACATTATTTCTTCCCACGGATGTCCACCTGAGTGCAAAAAGCAGCAAGTCCATCACCGAGTTCCAATACATCTTGCAAAGAATGCTCGGACTCTTGCTTGGCCCTGGCATCGAAAACCAAAAGGTAACCCCTCGTCTCATTTCGAAAGCGGAGATACTCGCGTAGTTGTTCGAAGCCACCCTCAGCATAGGATTTTGAATATCCTCCTCCACACATCTTGATTTCAACAACGAACTCTTTACCGAGGATATTGACTATCAAATCTATCCGCCCACCAGGCAGGATTGTTTCTTTGTAAATGGATGCAGAGCGGCAAGTGGCCATGAGATCTTGGACAAACAAAGCACGTGCCATATTTTCTGGATTTTGAACAAGTTTTCCCTTTTTATGGGATTGCCAAAAAGCCTCGCTATTGAGACGGCCGCGAACCGAGAATTCTCGGAGGTACTTGATAAAGGCAGGATGGTTAGTCGGTGGAGGCTCACGACCGATCACTAAAGGAGGAGTCACACCTTTGAGAATACTATTCGTATTTTCCTTCTGCGCTTTTTCCAACAACTTTCGGAGATCGTCTTTCTCTGGAGCGAGAGCCGAAGCTCTTTTTAGTAAATGCTCGGCAACGTTGTATTCAGCAGCTCTATAGGCTGCCGAACCCGCGATAAAGAATCCGATGTGAGAGTCAGGATCATCCTCTGCTATCGAGCTACCAACCTCGATAGCTTCAGAAAGTCGGTTCATGTTGTGGAGTTGGCTCGCAAGGCGAACACGTCGGTCTATTGACGCTGGATGGGCAGCGACAGCACGGAGAAAGAAAGACAAAGCACGCCCGTCATGCCCACTTTGCAACAACTTGACGCCAGCGAATTCCAATAAAAGTGCTTTTAGTGCAGGACTATCGCGATCTTTTGAGACATCTAAAGCATCAATCATCAGCTCCACTTTATCAACCATCATTACAGGTCCAGACAATTCCAGTTCTTGAACTCCTTTCAAAAAAGAAACGCGCTGTACTGCTTTCTCTAATCCTACCAACGTTTCTTGGGGCTCCGTCCCGAGCAATTTTTCAACTTGGGCAGACATCAAATGTGGCCTTGCCTCAAGGAACTCTCGACGTCTGTCCAGAAGTTGCTCTGCTGTCTCATTGTCACCCAAGGTTTTGTGGCAAAGAGACTCCAACATCAAGGCGCTTGCTTGCGCATCACCGTCTTCATGGAAGGTTGTGAAAGGGTCAAGAGCATTGAGTTGTGACAAATACTTCATTGCCTGTTCATAGTTACCTAACTCCGTGGACAGGATTCTTGCAGCAGAAAGTAGGGAGTAGGCGCGTAGACGAACCTCCTCAGGAGCTGTTGTAGGCTCAAGTCCTCGGGAGATTTCGTCATGCAAGGCAACTGCTTCACGCAGATGCAGATGTTCAACAACAGATGCGGCTGTGCCCAGAGTTTTCCAAGGTTGTCCGCTTGCCCCCTCCTCAGAACGTATGTTACCCGCTTCACGGAGGAGAGAAAGACCCTCTGTGGCTTTGCCTGTTTTGATGAGACACACACCGAGACCATGTCGAATCCAGGCAGCATTCTCCCAGTCAATATCGATTTTTAGCTCCATGAGACTACGATAAATGTCAATGGCTGACTCGAATCGTTCTTCGGCAGCGTAGGAATTGGCCAGTTCAAGCTGCAGCAACGATCGTTCAAGTTCATCGACACTTCCATTCTCAAGAGCAAGTCGAACGAAAGAACGAACACTAGCATATTCACGTGCATGCCGAGCGATAGATGCCGCGCAACTTGCAATGTGCAAATAATGTTGCTTGGGCCAATCCTCGCCCTGTAGAACACGTAAAGAGAGTCTGAGAACTTGCTCACGCTTTCCCTCATCAGGAATAGCAAAGGAACGAAGTCCATTTGAAAAGGCTTCAATGTCGTCATCATCAAGTGCTTGTTGGAGTTTAACAGGGTCGGATTGGAGAGCCGAGGAGATAGATTCTCTAGCCAAATGAAAAACTCGAGCCATTAGCTCGTCGCTAGGGGGTAAAGCGCCCTCGAAAGGAGTTGTTATCGATTCGGTCCTCCCAGTGTCCAGATCTAGCCGAATCTCTAGGGTCGCACCGCTCACTGGAGTTCGCACACAAGCAAACCCGCGGGTCTCCATATTCTCGAGAAAAGTAGAAAATGTATCTGTAAGATCATCGAGTTCAGCCGCACGAGCTTTGTCTGCAGCAGCCCGAGCAGCCATATCGAAGTCACTGGGGATCTCATCCCCTTGTATCAGGGAAATTCCAAATCTGATCGGAACTTCTGTTGAATCCAGAAATACATCTATTTCGAGGTCGGATGTTTTGTATTTCGCACGCATTTCTTTTCCTTTGGTATCGTAGCCAAGTTTAGGGTTGCTCAGTTAAGAACACTCCTTGTTGAGTGAGCGCTCGGACATAAGCTGCAGCCGTATGGCAAGCATAAAGAGTCCACGCTTCATCACGTTCCCATCCAACGACATCGCTAATACCGCGAATAGCCAGGACCGGAATATCTTCCCGTTGGCATAGGACATACACACCAGCAAACTCCATTTCGACTGCAGAAACGCCTTTGAGGACAGTTCGCCATTGCGAAATCAACTCTGGATCTTTGACCAGACGATCACTCGAAGCAATCTTTTTTGCAGTCGCGATCGGTGCAGTTCTCTGTTCAAGTCGTGTCAGTGCTTCTGAGATGCCCTCATTCCAATCTGTATTTTCAGTGGTAAAGGAACCGGTAAGATCAGGCCTTGGGCAAGCAATGCTCCCAGCATCATTCCAACCAGTAGCTCTCCTCTCAATTGACTTGAGACGTTCCACAACTCTCGTCGCAGACGTATGTAGCAGTCCTCCAGACGCATCAAACCTCCGTTTCCCAACGCCACTGCCCGTATCCTCTATCGTCAAATCAACACAGCTACTTGATACAAGAACGTCTCCCAAGCAGAAATCAACGGTCGGAACACCTCCAGCTATCCCCACGACGAGAATGAAGGACGGAGAAATATCCCCGATCATTTCGGAGGCGGCTGCTTGGGCAAACAAGTTGCCCTGTTGAGCGCAACGCGTGATCGCAACGCGGCACGGCCCTTTGGGGGTTTTGATAATAGAAACCTCATAAGAACGTCTCTTGCCCTCATGTTCGCTATCCGGCTCGAACTTGTCGAGAACAGCCTCGAACTCCTCCTCTTTCATCGTAATGATTCCAACATGGAAATCTTGCATGGGCTTTGTACCCTCCGTTTCAATGGGTTCATAGACAATTTCAACTGTATTTGGTCCTGAAAGAACAACGACATCAACAACACCAGGCAAACATCTGACGAGAGAGAGTGCAGGCTCAGCTTCGAATTCGGGGTTTTCGCTCCAAAGTAAAGGTACATAAGCGTGGTAAAGAGACTTTTCTGTCAAGTAACCTTTAACTTCGGCCTTGATGTTCTCAAGTAGTTTGTCTCCCGTCGAGTTGGTGTACTCTGGGATGTAATGGATGCCGAGAACCACGCCGAGTTGCGGGATGCACAGATTGTTTCTTGAACCAACTTTGGAAGGAATGTTCTCGATGATCCGAGTTCCGGGAAAAACTGGCCTCAACACTGTCCAAGCGAGACGCTGAACTCCCTGAGCATCCTGAACAACCCAAAACCCACTCCCTTCCTCGACATCCACAGGCCACAACCCCATGGCATCGGGTATGCTTCTCATCAGGGCTACAACTTTCTCAACTCTGGGGAGTTGGAGGTCTACACAGGAGGCCAAAGCCTTCAACGCAGCTGCGTGGAAAATAGCCCACTCCACAGAAAGATTCTTGGCGTAGTAAAGTTCGGACAAAGCGGCAACTTGCTGTGGAGAATCATCGAGTAGACCTGCTGATTGTGCTGCAAGTTTTAGCAATGGCGCAACATCATTCCAAGAGCTGACCGAGCCTTTGAGAACGGCATTCGCAAGAACAAGAAGCTCACGCCTCATATCGTCTTTTTCGCGTAAAAGAGCCTCATCAAGCAGACGAAGAAGCCAATCCGTGTTTTCATTTACGGCAACCAACCCCACAGCCAGCGCAAACAAAGCAACAGGATCGCCTTCGAGTCCTTGTGGTTGATTGGGAGTAAAATAGCTTCTGCCGCGTAAACGCGGAATACTCGAAACGAAAGACGACTTGGCACGCTCGTTCCCAAAAACGGCAAATTCGAGACCAGCTTCGACGATGTCCGAGAAGCTGGGAATCCCAGAATGACTTTCTCTTGCGCCAGGTGGCTCCAGAACACCAAACCATGCTCCCAACAAATGTAACAAACGGGAACCAATCGCATCATCCAAGCCCGCAACAATACGTTCGTGAACGAGGTCAAGTAGCAGAGGGGGTTGTTGGTTCATAGAAACCACCTTGTACGTCCGATTTTTCCAGCTAACATACTCTCGGACCACTCGGGAACGTGGCGTAAAAGCCCCAGATTTCTCGCGATCAATTGAGAGTACAAAATAGTTATGGGTGTTGGCGCAGGCAGAAAACTCTGCCAGGAATGACATGAAAAGGAAAATATCTGTTGAGCAAGGTAGGTCAGATCCCGAAATGAAGAGTTTCTGTGGAGACGTAGCTGAAGAGGACTGGGATGCCCGTCGGTAGCCTGCTTTAATTCTCTCGATCCTTTAAGGCATAGCAACGCCTCACGAGCAGAAAGTTTGAGAAACCCACCACGTGGGGGAGCATATTTCCCTTTGTACAAGTTCGCACCAACAAGCGTCCCCTCCTGCTCCAAGTCAAACAAACAAAATGGATGAAACTCTGCGACATGCACAAAGGCATATTCCGCATGGGGGAGATTCAGTTCTTGCATTAAGCACTCTACTGCCTTGACTTCCTTGTTCTTTACAGGTTTAAAAGCATGAAAGATGAGCCGAACTGGGTCACTTTCCGTCCAGGAGAACCTGGTTCGGACATTTTCGACAGCACCGCGAACACAATCCAACATCGCTGATTCGTATTCATCGAATGAAACTGCATGAGTTCGGTTCTCCAGAAGATACTGACCATCTCCAGAAAAAACGGTTGTTATCCCGACGAATCTGTTCCCAACACCAAAGCGAGATTCTTTCTGGTGGTAGCTCCCAAGCCCAATCACCAACTCATGTGCAACTTTATGATCCTCTGGCAAGAGCCAAGGAATGCCCCCCAACTTCGCGTAGCAAGCCAAGCCCATGTTGTTAAGTGAATAGGCCAGTCTCTCCTTTGGTTGTCGAATCGTTTCGAATTGTATGTGTTGGACAGCGACCCCCTTCGAGAGAAAGAAGGTTTTCGTCACCAAATAGGGATTATCGGAACCTTCCAGCTGTTCCATTGACTCGTCGATCTGGACAAGAACAAGATTCCAGTTCTCGCCGCGATCAGCAATGTGCTCAAGCGCCTCCACCGCACCGTTTTTGTAAGCCCGGGCTGAATCTCCGGGCACAGAGAACACGCGCAAGTATGGTTTATCCAAAGAAAATCTTCGAATAAAGCCTCGTTTCCCAGCCTTTGAATCTGGAACCCCATAAAGGAATTGCTCAATGCAAGTCTCAACACGCCCTTGGAGCGCTTCTTGACAAATGACCGCAACATTAAGTTTTTTCGGATTAAATTGGTGTTGGTCGAAAGGCCCATATCGATCTAGGCCACCTTGATTCCAGCGATGCTTTTCTCGCCCTCCAGGTCCGAAGATAAGATGAGGTTTGTCGAAACTCTCGAAAGAGGTTGTTCTTGGCTCCACACACAGAAGGCGGCTAAAGGACACAGGGAGGTGAACGGCGAAGCGTGTCTGGCCGACTTTGTCGACGAGATAGCCAGCCAATCGTTCGACTCGTTCGAACCGCATGGCTCCCACAGCCTCTTCGCCAGCAATGTTCCGCAACTTCTGTAGGATGTAGCTCTCAGAAGCGTTCCTGGAGAAGAAATGGAGGATTTTTGCAAGGTTCTCGATACGAGGTTCAAGAAAGGCTTCAGAGGCCGACATAGATGAGGATTTACCATCCCTATGTTCGGAAAAGGACAGTATACCTCCCTCAACACGCTCAATGAGCCCCACAAGCCGAATATCTGTACAAAATCGTTCATCTTTTCCTTGCACCAGCTTCGTAGCCCAAAGCCCCTTGACAGGCATGCCCTGCTCCACCAACCACCCGACGGGGAGCTTCAATTGGATTTTCGTTCTCGCATTGATAGCAAGACATACCTCCGACGTTTGCGAAAGGCAGAAAACTCGTGGTTCGAGGTCGAAAGCGGGCCTGAGCTCAACTCCTTTGGGGATTTCTATGTTTGAGGGTAACTGGCTCAGCAGGTCATCGTCCGAACGCGTGGAGATAAGAGTCAAGCCGTTTTTCTTCTTGTAAATACGTCCACGCCCCACTCCAGAAAAGTGCGAAACGAGCCATTCACGCAGTAAGTTAGCGATGAGTTGAGGAACAACTCCAGCTTCGACAAAGCTCGTCTCTCCGTGCGCTCGTTCTCCTTCCGAAGTCGAAATGGTCTCTATAATCCTAGCATGACGCTGAACAAGATGGGTTCCTGCAAGACGTGTCTTGAGGTCTTGGTAAACCTCTTCGTCATAGCCGACTCTTCCTATCGACAATTTGAACTCTGGATCGTACTTGATCTTCACAACATTGAGGTACAGGTCCATACATTCCTCCAAGAATACACCTTCTACACCAATAACCTCAATAACAAACGTATCTGTCATATCATGACACACTTGGTCCCAAGTGAAAATCATGCTTCCAGAGAACAGGGACCGCGTATTTCCCACAGCCTTCCGCCCTTGCGATAGACCATGTCTTGCCAAAGTATTTTCTGTGGTGGTTTCAGCGAGAAGAGCCAGTCCTTGGACTTTGTGCAGCGAAAAGTTCTTTCTTCTTGGCCGCATCCTTGGTATTCTTCCGATGACCTCGTTACTGTCATTGTTGCGGAGAAAATAGATGAGCGAAAGTCAACAAACTGAGTGGAAGGAATCTTGGCGAGACGAGTACCTGAAATGGCTTTGCGGATTTGCCAATGCCCAAGGTGGTGCTCTGGATATTGGCCGCAATGATAGAGGGGAGGTCGTTGGGTTGGCAAATGCAAATCGACTGATGGAGGATCTTCCAAACAAAATCCGTGACACCTTGGGGCTCATGGCTGACGTGGATTTAATGGAAGAGGATGCTCAAACATTCGTCCGGATAACGATCGATCCATATCCACACCCTGTCAGCTACAAAGGAAGGTACTACTACCGCACTGGCAGCACAAACCAATTACTCAAAGGTGCCGCACTCGATCGATTCTTGTTGAGCAGTACTGGAAAGCGTTGGGACGCGGTTCCGCAAGTGGGTGTGTCAATATCAGATCTCGATTCAAATGCTTTGCAAAATTTTCGCCAACGAGCTGCCAGGACTCAGCGCTTGAGTAAGGAGGCTTTAGAGGAGGATGATCAAAGGCTGATCGAAAAATTGCGTTTAGTGGAAGGAAGCCACCTCAAACGGGCTGCAGTCTTGCTGTTTCATTCTGATCCAGAGGTTTTTTTCACAGGTTCGTCAATCAAGATAGGTTATTTCGAAAGCAACAGCGAGCTGAAATACCAGGATGAAGTACAGGGTGACTTGTTCACACAAGTTGAAGAAACCATGGAGCTACTTCTCACCAAATACCTCCCCGCAGAAATCCACTATGACGGCATACAGCGAGTAGAGGATTACCCAATTCCAGAAAGCGCACTCCGCGAAACGGTTCTTAACGCCATAGCGCACAAAGACTATGGCAGCGGTATACCCATTCAAATAAGCGTTTATGACGATCATTTGGTGATATGGAATAATGGCCAGCTCCCCGATGAATGGACTGTAGAACGCCTAACTCAGAAACACCCTTCACAACCCTATAATCCGGATATTGCAAATGCGTTCTTCCGGGCCGGCTTAATTGAGGCTTGGGGAAGAGGGATCGAAAAGGTAATCCAAGCTTGCAATGAAGCAGGCATCTCCCCCCCAACGCTAAGTTACGAATCGAACGGTTTAACGGTTAATTTCGAGTTTGAGGACCAAGTTGGGACCAAGTTGGGACTAAGCCCAAAACAGGAGGAGATTCTCCTCAAATCCAAGGATGGCTTGCCATTACGAGATTTAATGGAGTTATCTGGAAGAACTAACAGGACCAAGTTCCGGGACCAAGTTCTCACACCTCTCATGGAAGAGAGCTTGATAGAAATGACAATTCCCGACAAACCCCGGAGCCCCAAACAGAAATACAAAACTACGCGTAGAGGCCTAGCTGTCCTGAAAAAGTTGGGATCGAGTTCTCGAAAGGCCTCGTCGTAAAGAGATTTAGGTCTTCAGAGCAGCTCATGGAAGACCCGGTTCATCGAAAAGGACCTCTTCCAATTTCTCCTGTTCCCTCCCGATAAGCGATTTTAGTTGCTCGGCACGACCCAACAGGACACTCATGATTCGGCTCTGTTCACAAGTAAACTCTTCCAGCGTAGAGATAAGAGCCAATCGCAGTTGTTCCAATTCGGGATTATGAGGAGAAGGAACGGCCTCCCCGGTTGGGGCGCGGCAAGTTGAACAGGAATCAATAAGTTCAAGGGCTACATCTCTGGACGCTGCCCAACCAGACTCGAGACCAGAGGAGGCACTGGAAATCATTGCAGCACGCAGTGAACTAATAAAAGAAAACCAATCAAGATCTCCGATATTTCCTAGTCGAAAAGCGAAGGTTCCTCCCACCGGTTCAATATCTTCTGCTTTGTCAATCGCTTCTTCCAAGTTGAGACGGGTTACTCCTCCTTCAATCCAACCTCGGAACAAATCTACAAGCTCCAGAAACTCGTTTTGTACATCGTATCCGTATTCCATTGCTTGGAGTAAAGCACTTTCAACACTTCTGTACGCGAACTCATAATGGACAATCGGAGTTATTGCATCTTGTCGCAGAGCCTCCTCAATTGATAGAGAACGATTCCTTAAAGCTGCCAAAATCTCATCGACACCCATCAATATCTCCACCAACAAAGTTTCTCAAGAGTTCTCTCTTCTGAGAAATACCACATCTTGTCGAAGCGTTTTCTCGTCGCAATCAAGAGCCTCACCCGCCGCAACCCATGTGCTGTATGTCTCCTTCGCCCACTGGGCCAGCCGAGCTCGAAACCACTTGGTCCGTTCGCTTCGCGAACCATTGCCGAACGTAGAATCAAGAATAGTACTTGGTGTCCAGCGCGACCATTCTTGGAGGGCAGACTCAAGCGTTGCATCAAGATCAGCTCTATTCCACCAAGCTATGACCAGGACCGCAAGCCGCTGCAAATCGCGCAGATTCCCTGGTAGAGGGTGGTTTTTCATGGCACCCTCAAGGGCAACCGACCAGGGAGCCTCAAGTGGAAGATCACCACGTTGTCTGATTTCACGCCAAACCTTCAACCAGTCCCCCCGGAGGTCCTCACGACATTCCCGAAGTGAAGGTACCTGAACAACAAGATGACTCAACCGATCAAAGAAATCATCGTCGAGCCGTTTGCGCAACTCATCAACCGACAGGTTTGACGCACACACCAACTCGAAGTCAGCAATCTCCTCCTTGTCACTTCCAACAGGACGGTACCTCCGTTTCCTATCCTGAAAGACACGCACAAGTTTACGCTGTACGAGCTTGGGAAGATCCTGAACCTCGTCAAGAAACAGAATCCCACCGTGGGCTTCAGCCAGCAATCCTTTCCGATCTTGTTCGGCACCTGTAAAAGCCCCTTTGTGATGTCCGAAGAGCACACTTTCCGCAAGCGTAGAATCGAGCCCGCCGCAGGCAACGGTGACGACATTTTCGCAATTCTTGAGTGTTGTAACGTAAGTCTCAACCAACCTTGTTTTTCCGGTCCCCCGCTCTCCCAGAATGAGAAGAGGTGCTCCGGTAACCCGCGAATACCGAGCCAGCCTATCCAGCGCAGAACGACGCACTGGAGACAAAGCATCTGGCTCGTAAATAGCCCGCTCGGGCTCAAGGCGCTGCAACTTATTGATCTCGGAGAGGTAGGTGTTCACTGCGAAGTTCACAGGATCAATCCTGGCTCGCTTCGTCTCCCGGCTGTACTGGGAAGACCAGAGTCTTGTACCAACTGGAAATGCACCACCCGCATGAAGGATAAGCCATACCGAATGCATAGCTGGTGTTCCAGGAGAAACATTTACATGAAGGGTCCCTTCACACTCAAACACTCGCGGTAAAACGTTATCCTTCACCAAAGCGTAGATGTCTTCGTGCTTCGTTGGATCCTCCACAGACAGTTCTATCCCTTCAATCGATGCCCCTTCGAGCGTTGCAGGAATGTTCAGATCGGCTTCCTGAACAAGATATACCACTTTATCCACCAAGATACGGCGGTTTCGGAGAGATTTGATAGCTTGCTCAAGTACAACAAGGCCATTTCCTTTTGAATGCCAACACAACAGAACCTCGGTCATGGCTGTGTCTCCTTCCTCACAACAACCGCTGCCGCTGAAAGTTCGTCCTTCAGTTGTTTTGCAGCATCGAGTTCTTCGGGTGTATTCACGGCGATCACAAGCCGCTTGCCGCGAAGGAGGTACTCCTCAAAAGCACGTGGAGAGTATGACACATGAGGCTCATCACCAGGCTGAAAGACCTCCCTTGCCTTCGGCTGGAGAGTAGGTGCGTTAACAACCCATGTGTAGCAGACTTCATGGGCTATCTCTCCTGATGGGATTGAGGGCTCATCGACCACTAACTCTTCGGCAGAGCTTGCAGTGTATTCGCCGAGAGAAACCGTTGATTGTTCTCGAACATTGACTTCGGTGAGTTGGTTGTCTTGCCATATCATCGCCCTGCCCTGTACATCACCGAGCCTTGGAGCTTCTTCAAGTTGCCATTGAGCAAGTCCAAACCATGCTCTCAACCGCTCCCCAAGTTCTTCGAAGCGCTCCCCGTCTAGGTGAAGACCAAGTTCGAAACCCTGGTCGAGACCGTTTGCTTGAAGGTTGGCTGACATCACAAGAGCCCGCCCATCGTCGGACCAGATAGCTTTCGCATGGAGCCATTTGAATCCAAGAACTTGTGCCCCAGCCTCTCTCAAGGAAATCAAAGCAGGCATGGCAGATGGACGAACACGAGCAAGAACCGTCACATTAAGACCATCCCGCGCTCGTTGGCAGATTCTTTGCACAACAGCATGCTCCATGTCCCACCCAAAGCTCGAAACAATGAGCTGCCGTTTCGCACTCTCGATGATCTCAACGACACGATGTCTTAGCTCAGAACACTCAGCAGTTGTGGCGACGACATTCTCACTCGGAGTAGGATGCGCCAGGCTCCCTACTGGCTTCACCGAACGGAAACGATCCATTGGGTCTACAAGTTCGTGCTCGGCAGTCTCCCACATAGCCCAACCCACCAAAGCAGCTGCATCCTTAACGTCCTTTTCTTCAAGTTCAACTGCGAGTTCTTCGTTTCGTTCAAGAGCTTCGCGGGTGAGATTGGCTGTAAGTAGGAGACCTTGAGGATTGCTCCAAGGATCAACGAGCAACATTTTCGCGTGGAAGTGGGACGCAGATCTGAAGAGAACGTGGCCTGCAAGTCGGTTGAGCATTCCGGTATGTCCAGCCAGAACACGTTGCTCGAACTCTCCATCACCAGTCTCACGACCCAAACGGGCTTCTGAAGAAATCATGACGTAGACACGAACTCCTCGCTGTGAGGTTTCCAACAAGGCATCCTCGATTTCTTGATCTGCAAGAAGGAAGCTCGATACTACCGCTTGCTCTTCGGCTTCTCTGAGCAACTCGACAAGTCTTTTTGCCACACATCTGTTCCTACCAGAGATATGCACAGTATGCCCAAGTTCATGGAGCATCGTGGTATTCTTCTCTTGTGCAACCCAGGTGGGAGGCAACTTCTGGTTGTGTTGTGGCACCACCTTTTCGTGTTTTTTCTTCCAATCATCCATCACAACCTCCAGTCTTCTGCAGAGACCAGATGCCATACGCGAGATGATGGTCGAGGTCCACGACTTTGCCATGCGTTCTTTGCAAGCTGGCAGCGTTCGGGAAGCTCTATTTCGTATTCACGGAAAGGGGCAATGGCTTCCTCTTTCCACAACGCAAAGAGATGCTGGCTGGCATACTCTCGCACACGCTCAGACAGACGCCACCTTGCCTACGAGTCGGCATCCTGTTGAGATCTTGCGGAGAGCGTCACGTTGTTTGCCGAAAGCGGTTCGAATGTCCCATAACTCTCGATCTCGGGGTGATGGAAGAAAAGTGAACGAGTCATAGATTCGCGTTCGGCATCGTTTGTGTCATCGAACTCGGCAAGAAATACCTCACGCTCCCTATCCCAACTCTCCCAAAGAAATTCTCCTTCGAGAAGTTGCCGCCAGACATCAGGGTAGGTAACAGGAGGAGGTTCAAGCTCAACGCTGAAGCGCTTTCCAGAGATGGCGCTTTGGATACGAAGTTGCGAGTAGTTGGGGTTCAAGGTCCACTCCATCGTTACCGTGGCCTGCGATTCGATGGCTTCTCCTTCTCTCTCAAGTTTATCGATACGAAGTGTCTCTCCATTTCCTGCGCAAGGTTGTATCGAATGGTTTGTCGATTCTCTCAGCCAGTAGGGCAGCTGTTCGAAAGTCCGTTCGGCTTCTTGCTCCTTCCCCCAAACTTCATCGTAGGCAGAAGGTTCGTTCCACGGTTCTATCCGGACAATCGGCGAATCAAGTAATGGATCGTCACTGGCCCAGATGGTCCAGGCTCCGAATTCCGGCACAAAAATATGCTTGCTCTCAATGGCAGCTATCCCTTCGTCGGTGAGGGTGTAGGAGCCCTTGTTTTCTTCCATCAGTTGGTACGTCGCCGCGATTCGAAGAAGCCGCTCTGCGACAACCTTCCGAGAACGAGCCTCGAAAAATAGGTTCTGGGCTATGTCTGTGGAATTGCTCTCCCCAAACTCTTGCACACGAAGCAGGATGGGAACCAGTTCCGCACGTTTGGATGCCTTTGCGATTTGCCCAATCACTCGCCAAGCACTTACATGCACGGTGCGCTTCAGAACAATGTCATCCTTCATGATCGATCCTCCAGAATCCCTTGCTCCCACACCTCGCCATCAGCGAACGCTCCAAGAACGCTCCCTCGTTCCCGGCACATCGCCTTTCTGTCCCCAATCGACACGCGTTGAAAACGAGCACGTGTGAGAGCGACATTCAAGCGATTCGGACTTTCCAGAAAGCTCGTTGGATGGGAACTCGCAAAAGATAGAAAGACAAGATCGGCTTCGTGCCCTTGGAATCTATCGACGGTACAAAGCTCAATCGTTAAATAAGGGCTTCGCTTACCTCTGGTGAAGTGGCGCATTGCGTGGTGGTTGTTCGTCCACCGGCGAAGATGGCTCCTGACCTCTCGTTCTTGTCCACGGTAAAACGTCAAGACAGCAACTTCCCACGGTTGGCCGTCGCCTCTCACATTGCTCCTAGCCCAACGGTCGAAGTGACGGAATTCTTCTAGCACTGTTCTCGCCTCACGGGAGTTCGAGTTATGTTTGGAGTTGAAGCCTCCCTGAACCTCAAGCCAACACGCCCGATGGGCATAGCGTCGGTAATCCCAGGACCTTTGTCCAACGAGATACTCAGGAGTTACAAGAGCTTCACCATTGTAAACGTTAAGGTGCGAGAATTCGGCAATTTCGCCGTGCATACGGTGTTGTGTGCTGAGCAGAACATGACGTTGCTGGAGCATACCTGAAGGTAGCCCATCGGAAAGCGCTGTGCCTTGCCTTTGTTTATAGCTGTGTTCGAAGCCGTGCTGTAAAGATTCCAGGATGGATGGTAACGCCACTCGCCGCACACGATCAATTCCACCCCAAACGTCGCGAACGTTGACGCCAGTGCTCTCATCAGGAAGCAGGAATTCAACCTGTTCGCGGAGTCTTTGCGAGGTTGTCTTCCTTCGACCTGTCTCGTTGCTATCGGCAAAACGTTGCTCGTAAAGCGTCGCCAAACGCCAGCCTATTTCTGCTTCCCAAGACGGTTCTTCCTTGTGACCTTTCATTCGATTCCATGCGTGGGCTCTTCGTCGAACGTCCGGTAGAGTTCCTTCTGGTGATCGGACAGTCGAAACATCAAGTGGAAGCTCAGCACTGCGCATCGAGAGGTTCTCGATTTTTCCGACGATTAAGGAGGCCGTTGCCAGTTGAAAGGAGGCTGCCCCGGACGTTGCGATGTTCACATTGCGAGCTTCCTCCTGTGCCATGTACACCGGGATTTCATCCTGGCTCGCGGCAACCACCGCAGTACGCTGTTTCTTGGGATTTCGTTGTCCAGCAAGGAACGCGTCAATACACGCGTTTCTTGCATTTTTCGAAGGCATACACGACGCGATGTTAATTGCCATTGCTGTGTCATCAACGAACGGTGAAAGTTGCTTGGGATCACCAACAATAATCCATCGCTTTGCCAGGAGCGCCGGTACAAGAAACTCTTGGAATGTTGTTTTGGAGGCTTCGTCAACGATAAGAACGTCGAAGGCCGGCTCCCCATATCCTCCGGCCTTGATGTCCGGGTATTGTAAGATGCCGATGGTTGTCCCACACACAAGATTGGCTGAATCAAGAACCAAACGCTCAACAACTGAGTGGCCTTGTTTAAGCAATGAAAAGAAAGATTGCTGTGCTCCGCTTCTCGAACGTTGCTTGTGAAGCGTATGGAGCAAACGCTCTCGTTCTGTGCGGACGAATCGATCGAGCTGCCATGGACGAGCTTTCTCCGAAACATTGCGACGGTCCTCAATCCGAACGGGGATGATTAAGTCTCGATGTGCGCTTCGTTCGTCCATGAGGCGTTCGAGAACGTTATCGACTGCAACGTGTGTCGAAGCACTGAGCAGAACTCGCTTCCCACGCAGCGCCAGTTGAAGAATGAGTTCGCAGATTGCGGTTGTCTTCCCAGATCCTGGAGGCCCTTCAAGAAACGCGAAATCCGGCGTGGCAAGAGCCATTTCAACAAAGTCTCTTTGCTCTTGAGTTCCTGGACGACCAGCATCGACAAGAACCATCCAGTCGTCTTCTTCGATGCTTTCGGACCAAACATAGTCCCACTCCGCATGATCGTTCGACTCAAACAGCCGGAGAAGTGGCAAGTGTGCATGGCAGGGGGAATTTTGAAGGGTTTGCAGAGCCCTGATCTGACAGTACAGCTGCCAGGTGCTTGGGCGGAGGAGAAGATTCGTATCGTTGGGACGTCGTTCAAGGAGCAGTTGGTAGGTTTCGGGATCACGATCCAGGATCTTGCTCCTCTTGTATTCTCCAAAATCATGTCGAGAACCGCCTGGGAGCCCTCTCCCTTCTCTATCCGACCCAGGAGCTTCGAAAAGTACCGAGACATTCTCGTCAAGGAATTTCCGAAAGGTCGCCTCAGGTTCATTTGGCCGGTCAAGAGGTTCGATGAGCTGAATCCAGAACCCATTAGGATGTTCATCTCCTTCGAAAACTACGGGACCATAACTTTCAACCCACGCAAGACGCTTCACAGCAGAATCATCTTCCATACAGTCCTTTGTTTTTCGAAGAAAGTCATAAAAGGTCTTGAGTCCAAAAAACGCCCTTTGCATCAGCACATCGGGGCGATGAACTCCTAAGTTGTGGTAGTGGAGTAACGCCATTGTTTCTCTCCTTCTCGGTTGTATCACTTCCACGATTGGAGGTTTCGGCAAACCCCAAAGCGAAACCCGTACCAACAAACCCCAAACAAACAACGACCTCGAACGGCAAAGCCTCGCAGGTTCCATAGCTAACCATACCACGGGTAAAAACACCCGCAAGCAGGTTTTTTCACCCGCCTATTGTGCCTTGGTTGAATTTAGCGCCAAACCGCAGGCAATAAAGCCATGTAAAAACATAAAACTAGAAAAAAGATTGAACTCGACCAGACAATGCGTCGTATGAGCAATACAACAAACGTCGTATGAGCAATACGACAAACTTAATAGGAGAAGACAATGGCCGCTCAATGGGTCCTACAAAGCGACGTTACATCAATAACCCCACAAGCGCGCAACCGCACAGAGTACCTCCAACCACTCCGAAGCGAAGTTGCCAACATAGTACGGGGGTATATCAATGCTCACCCAGATGGGGAGGAAGTGACGCTCGAAGTTTTGGAAAGAATCGGAAAAGAACGCCTTAAGGAGGTCGCGCCAGAAAAGGATCTCATGCAGTTAAAGCGAGACTTGGGATTGCTAGCAGCTCAAGTGTTTGTGGATTTGGTGGGAGCTATGTTCGTGGAAAGTCTGCGCCGACCTGATGGACGGACAGCCTCAACACGAAGATGTCGAAGAGAAGGGCTGGATTGGGTACACAGCTACACACCACATCGCCTCGTGCAACGTGAGGAGTTCAGCCCCCGGATTCTGTTGGACACAGGCATTATCAGGAAGGTCGTGCATGATGACGCAGACGCGATAGATCTTGAGTCTTTAGGCAATCTGAAAGGTGAACATCCCGTATCTGTTGCCGATGGGGCCTTTGGCGAATTGGCTAACGCTTTGCTCAAAGATTCAATACCTTTCGAGGACTGGAAAGAAAGAGTCAGACAATTCGACTCGGTCCTAGACCCGGATTTCCCAGTTGCTCCAGGAGGAAAAGAGTTGTCAGCAATGTGGGGGGCGTACCCAATGAAAGGACTCAACCTCGCAGAAATGCGATGGTACTACAAGACTGTGTGGAATTACTTGCTCGATCTGAAAGAGCCTTCGGAACTACGACAAGAGAAGATCGTTCACTCTCCCTGGGGAAGAGCTTACAGATTCCGCCTTGACCAGCAACGAACAGAAGATGTACTCGAAAGAGCAGGAACACAATGGTCAGATTGGATCACCAAGATCGTTGAAGTTATTCACGAACTTCAAGACGACGGTGTAAAAGTCACCGAAAAGATGCTCCGGCGCATGACGAATGTAAATCTCGTGGTGGATATGGCAGTGGCAGACATCTTGAAGCTCGATCTTGTTATTCACATCATGGCCAAGAGGGCGCTCCAAGCCGCCGTAAAACGGTCGCCATACAAACCCAAGCAGAACGATGCCATCGATCTTGACCTGCTTTTTGGGATTCCTCTCCCAGCCTGGGTTTGCACAAGCGATGGAAGATTGGTGAAACTCGCTCGCTCAACAGACTCAGTCGATGCCGACAAGGTCATGAGTGCAAATGAGTTGCTCGAACGCCTTGAAAGCGAGCAGGAAGAGTGAAGCGCACATCAAGTCCCCTCAGAATTCACACAACCACGACGAAGACGTTGAAGTCGTAGACCCTTCCCTTGTCGAGCCTTACATATCATCCCTTTCACAATCTCGAGTTGCTTGGCTGGGGAGTCACCAAGGATGGGGCGGAGCGCTCGTTCGGTGACCCCACGCTCCCCCACTTCGATTGGATTCGCTGCCAGTATGATCTCCTGCGTCTCGGAAGATAGGTGCAAGAGTTTGAGGATCTGCGTCACCCTTGGCCGACTGCATTCGTGCTCCTCTGCGAGTTCCGAACGGATTACCTCCCCTCCATCCAGACGTTCTTGCCACGACTTTGCAAGGAGAATCAAGCTCTGGATGGGTAAAGGCTTGAGCTCCGGCAAGGGAGCAGGCACACCGATTTCGGGGATAGCCCCTCGGAAATGAATGGATACCTGGAGTTGGGGATGGGTACCTTGCGGTATCAAACTGGGGAGCAATCAACCCGATAAACAATTTGTTTATCGGGTTTTTTTGTACCCTCTCAAGTCACGACACCATGAACATCAAACGCATCAAATCGCGCAGCTTCTTCCTCTGTTGGGACATCAAGCCACTCCATCCACTTGTCTAATTCATCGGGTTCAATGTGAAAAGAATGTGATGGCAAGTCTTTGTTCCTCTCGACAATCCGCCTCTTTAATTCATCGATGGGTGCGGTCAGATAATGTAACATCACATCCGCCCCAAGCCCCTTGGCCTCCTCACGATAGAATGCTCGCTCGGCCTCCAACCAAAAACCAGCCTCCCAAATCACATCACAACCGATGCGCAACAGCCCCTGAATTTGCCCCCACTGCAAGTCAGTAACAATAGGTCTTAACCTTGCCATCTCAACTCTGTCATTCATGTCCAACATCAACGCACGAAGCCACTCATCAGGAGAAAACCTCGTTGCCTGACACTCACTCTCAAGCTGACGTGCAAGTGTTGACTTCCCCGCACCAGCCATCCCACATATCAAATAGAGTTTGGCCGCTCGTTTTTCAGACATAAACAACCTCGGTTTTTACAAAAACAAACAGACGAAATACCACGCCCCCTTAACATATCACCCAAAGAGCACAACACAGACGATGCGCAAGCATCGTGGGGTCTGGGGGCAACGACCCCAGGCAGGTGTGGACGGCAAGTCCACAATGCCAAGCAGAGCGCGGCAGCCAAAGGACAAGCGAAGCGCGTCAGTATCAGGGCAAGCGGCTACTTACCCAGCGAGCGACAGCAGTGTGGATAAGTTGCCTAGCAATGTCGCTTGACAAAGGCACCGACTCTTTGGACAGCGCTTTGGGCTTCTGGTACGTTTGGAAACATATGCCAGACATGGATGAGTCCATCTTCCACTTCCAGTGCGACCTCAACACCTGCAGCCTCAGCCTTTTCAGCGAATCGTGTACTATCGGACAAGAGCACTTCTCTCGTCCCAACCTGAATCAATAATGGAGGGAAACCTTCGAGCTCTCCGTAAAGCGGTGCTGCAAACGGATGACGCCGATCATTTGGGGCATATAGTTCTCCGCTCATACGAACACCTTCTGGCGTCATCATGGGATCATCGCTCAAGCCAGGTTCGGCCGTTGGCCCTTGCCCTTCCAAATCAGTCCAGGGTGAAAGACCCACAACACATACAGGCAAAGGCTCCCCAGCGTCCTTCAAGGAGAGCGTGGCACCGAGCGCCAATCCTCCTCCAGCCGAATCGCCAGCAAGGACGATCTGTTTGGACTCGTAACCTTCTGTAAGCAACCAACGCCAACACGTCACAACGTCTTCAATCGCCGCAGGGAATGGATGTTCGGGGGCAAGTCTATACTCAGGTAACAACACCTTTGCATCAGCAGCTCGGGCAATACGTGCAGCAAGCGCCCGGTGTGTGTTTCTAGAGCCCATAGAGAACGCTCCCCCATGAAGGTAAACGAGTACACGATTGGTCTCGCTCCCCTCGATCGTGAGCCAATCAACAGGGACACCATCTGCGTCCGCTTCCGTGACAAGCACATCCTCTTCCAATGGAAACATGTCCGCAGACGCTTCCATGAAAGCCCGCTGTTCTTCAATAGAAAGGTCTTCCAAACCAAGACCTCCGGACATCATCGCCGCAACTTCTTCGTGTTCGATGCTTGGCATAACAAGAATTCTCCACCTGGTCATTTGGTAGTAAGACGTAGTTTGAAACGCCTGACTACCTGGGTTGTTTGATTGTGTATGTCCGTTGACACTCAACGTCATCATGTAACACGTAACAAAGGAACCTTGGTTCATTTTTTGTCAAGCTTCAGCAAAGATAAACACATCTCACCTCGGGACCGCTTTGTACTCAGAGAAGACTCACATCCACCATCCCGGATAATGATCGTCTACGATCCTGGAATGCCAGCCACCATCTCCAACAAAAAACATACACTTCTTCAAAGAGATCAAAGGCCTCCATCCAAGAACCTCTCTGGCATGACTGTTGCTCAAGCAAAAGGCGCGGACAACAAGGTCACTCCAAGGCTGTAAAAAATCAGCCTCACCACAGGAGGTTCTCATGCACATCAAATCAAAATGGACGACATATATCGGAGTATTCATGCTCATCGGATGTTCACTCATCGGCTGTGGACAGTCAGGAGCGATCAGCGAAGATGAATTGAGTGCACTACTGTCCTGTGGCCCTAAAGCCAAAATAACACTCCCAACACACCCCACCACCTACGAAGCCGACATCAAACCGCTGCTCAACAAACACTGCAATGGTTGTCATCGGGCTGGAGGAAATGCACCCTTCACATTCGACACCTACACAAAAGCGTTTGCCTTAAAGAGTATCCTCGCACGTGTCACAAAAACCCGTCAGATGCCCCCTTGGGCACCAGCGGATTGCTGTAACGCCTACCTCAAAGAGCGACGCCTACACGCAGACGAGATCGCCACAATACAAGCCTGGGTCCAACAAGGCGCTCCCCAAGGAACACCACGAACAGAAGTCCCCCAAAGAAAAACCACACAAACGCTCCGAAAAGATGTCGTGCTGAAGATGCCCGCCCCATTCCAACCCACAAGAAAATTTGGCGTCTCAGAATTACGCTGCTTTATCCTCGACTGGCCATTCAAAGAGAAGAGATTTGTCACGGGCTTCAGTGTCACACCAGGCAACCCCAAACTCGTGCACCATATCCTCGTCCATATCATCCCACCAGAACACGTCAACAGCTATCAGGTCATGGACGGAAAAGACGGACGACAAGGTTGGGACTGCTATGGTCAGGGTGTCGACCTACGAAAAGGTGTCGGCATCGGTGGCTGGGCTCCAGGCATCGAAGACGTCAACTACCCCAAAGGGATCGGTATCCCTATCGAACCAGGTTCTAAAATCATGATCAATATGCACTACGATATGAGCCAGGGAGACGGTGTTGACCAAACCAGTATCGCCTTCCGCCTGGAAAAACACGTGGAACGAATGGCGTATAACTTTGCCGTCTCTCACCCACAATGGGTCCTGACCGACGGGATGAAGATTGAAGCCAACGCCCCTATGACACGGCACCACGTACGTATGGACGTAAACGCCGTCCTCGGAAAAGACCTGCTGACATTGTACGCCATCAATTTACATATGCATGAACGTGGAAAACGCGGTTCCGTCGTCCTTGAACGCGCAGATGGTACAAAAGAATGTCTCCTTCATATCCCAGACTTCCCATTTTTGTGGCAGGAAACATACTATCTACAACACCCCATCACGCTCCATCCTGGAGACAAAATCTATCTGGAATGTCGATGGGACCATTCAGCCAGTAATCAACCTGTCGTCGAAGGCAAACGAGTCCAAAGCAAGACCATCGGCTGGGGAACAGATCAGGAGATGTGTTCGGCCTTTGTGTTACTCGCCGAGGGAGCCGCATCATGAAGCGGATCTATACCATTATCACGATCGCGACCTCGTGCTTGCTCTGTGGTTGTGGAACAATGGGTTCATTGCAGGTCCCACAAACCATCAAACCTGGCAAAGTAGAAGTCATGGCGAGTGGACATATCGAAGGTTCGACACTCGGCGATCTACCTGGAGGTGTCCTTCCTAATATCGACTTGAATGTACGTGTTGGTGTCACAGAACATATAGACACACGCTTTAGAGGGACTTTTTTTACAGCAGGTGATACTGGGACAACACTCGGTGGAGAGTGGACCGTGAAAGGTGCGTTATTGACGGCCCCAAAACGTCGAGGATTAGCCTTGAGCATTGCTGGAAGCGTTGGGTATCGCTGGCTGACGATGGCAGGCACACAGGCTCATCTGCTCTCACTGACGACGGGACTGGTCGGCGGAGTATGGCTGACACCCAACCATCAATGGTTATGGATGCCCAAAATCAGCATCGCACACTCGATCAGTGATGGAGCTTCTCCAGTCTCCCCTATCATGGTCGGCGTTGGGACAGGTTGGTTGTGGCGTGTCCACAAAAACTTCGCCATTCAGATCGAAGGGACCGTCATGTACACACCTACAGGTGTTGAGGGGACAGCAGGTACATTTTCATTTCATATGGGGATAGGGCTTCGTTTTGGCGGGAGCTAAAGCGACAAAGAGGGGTTGGGGGATTCCAAGCAAAAAAGTCGATTGTAAAAAAGCCTTAGAGCAAAGACCAGCCTCGACCTACGATGAAACGATGCCTCTAGGGGGTCGTCTTCGCCCCCACGCTCCAGTCCGATTGATTGAAGGTTGGATATGTACCTGTCGCCTGCACACGGAGGAACGAGTTGGTATTCTGATTCGCCGATGTAATCCCCGTCGAAGCCGTAGGAAGGAAGCTGACGCCATACAACGCAGTAGGTGGTGCCGCTGTCGCCTCCCATGCGTGATAATCAACGACGGTCGAGCTACTACACGCCGCACTGCAAAGATACGTCGCGCCTCCACGAGACGCGTCGTAGAGGACATTCGAGCCAATATTGACACAGTTTGTACTACCCGCTGGACAGGTGCTGCTTTCGGACAGATACAAAGTCTGTCCAGCTGCGATGCTGTGATTTCCGATCGTAAATGTGACATCCGTCGATGATGAGTCATCGAAGAAGACCACATATCCATTTAAGTTGACGCTTGTCCCACCAGCATTTTTAAGCGCGATAAAGTCAGGTGATCCAATGTGAACTTCCTGAATGTACACTTGTGGACCAGATGCACACTGCCCTTTGGAACAATTTGTCCCAGTGCCACAGACATTTCCACAACTCCCACAATGACTATTGTCCGACTGTAGGTCCACACACTTCCCACTACAAGTCGTCTGTCCTGGCGCACAAGGGATCGTTTTGGTGCCGACCTTCCAATCGGATTGGTTGAAGTTGGGATAATAACCCGTAACAGCCTGACGGAGGAACGAGTCTGTCGACTGATTCGTGGCCGTGATTCCTGTCGAAGGATTCGGCGCAAAAGACGCACCATGTACAGCGGCTGGTGCGACTGTCGTCCCCGAAAATGCATGATAATCGGCAACTGTTGTGCTGCTACAAGCCGCAGTGCAGAGATATGTCCCACCTCCTCGGGCTGGCGCAAATGGTGTGCTCATCCCAAGGTTCAGACAATTGCTACTACCTGACGGACATGCCGTATTTTCATAGAGGTATAGGCTCTCTCCAGCTTTGATCGTCTGGCTCCCAAATGTGTACGTCACATCTGTCGCTGAGGCATCGTCGAAGAAGAGTACATAACCATTCAAGTTGACGTCTGTCCCACCGGAGTTCTTGATCACGACAAAACCGACAGCGTCGATATGGATCTCCTGAATGTAGACTTGTGGAGTGGGTACACACGTTCCATTAGAACAGCCTGCGTTGCATTTTTTTCCACAAGCGCCGCAGTTATCCTTGTCAAATTGGAGGTTTTTACATGAACCATTGCAGTTGGTCTCTCCATTTTGGCAGACAGCCTGGCACTTTTGGTTGAGGCAGACTTCGTTGGTACCACAGACGTTTCCGCAACCCCCGCAGTGTTTTGGATCATCGAGCGTTGTGCAGGTGCCATTACAATCTTGCGTTCCTGTCGGACATTGACATGCGCTGCTTTTGCAGGTTTTTCCTCCAGTACACACGTTGCCACACCCCCCACAGTTGAGGGAATCGCTCACCAAAGCTTTGCACCCTCCACCACAACAGGACTCTCCAGACTTGCAGACCTGATTACAACCCCCACAATGATTGTTGTCCGTAAACAAATTCACACAAGAACCACCACATGAAGTGTTGGGTGGCACACAGGCGACGCTGAAACAAATCGCGTTCCGGCAAATCTGCGAGCTACCACATTGTGTCCCACAACTTCCGCAATTGTTGTTATCAGCGTTGAGATTGACACAAGCTCCATTACACACGGACTGATTGGTCGCACAAGTACAAGCTCCGGCTTGACAGACTCTCCCATTGGAGCAGGCTGTACCACACGAACCACAGTTCGCGTTGTCCGTATTCACATCGACACAGGCGTCTCCACAGAGTGTTTGTGAACCTGGACATATCACAGAACATTTTCCTGCAGAACAGGTCTCACCTTGCTTACAAGCATTTTGACATGCCCCACAGTGAGCGGGATCGATCTTTGTATCGACACAACGTCCACCGCACTTTGTTTGATCAGCCGCACAGATGATATTGCAGGTCCCACTCACACAAGTCTCCCCCTCCGCACAAGCCTGACCACAACCACCACAATGAGCTGGATCGACATTCGTGTTGACACACGCAGCAGAACACTCTGTGAGACCAGTGTGACAGGTGAGCTGACACGCACCTTTAGAACAGACTTCCCCATCACTACAGACAGTCCCACACGCTCCACAGTGTTGATTGTTGGCTTGTGTATCTACGCACTTGCCAGAGCAATCTTGAAGCCCTGTCTGACAGGTCACTTTACACGCCCCATCGACACAGGCTTCTCCGGATGCACAGGTCGTCCCACACGCTCCACAGTGTTTGGGGTCCGTTTTGGTGTTGGTACATGTCCCCGCACAATCGACCAGATCTTTTTGACAGCTGAGGACGCACGCTCCGGCTTTGCAGATCTCTCCGTCTGTACATGCTTTATCGCAAGCCCCGCAGTGCTCGCGATTGGAGGACGTATCGAGACATGAACCATCACAATTTGTTTGCTCTTTGGGACAGGAGAGTTCGCACTTTCCAGAAGCACAAACTTGTCCGGCAGCACAAGATGTTCCACACGCTCCACAGTTCTCATAGCTGGAGCTTGTGTCGACACAAAGGGGCCCACAGGCGACCTTTCCATCCTTACAATCAAGCGTACATGTGCCCTCCTGACATAGCTCACCTGTGCGGCACTTGTTGCCACATGAACCACAATTATCGTTGCTCTCGTCTGTGTTCACACACTCCGTTCCACAGGCGGTTTCACCTCCCTGGCAGTTCATGACACAGGTACCGTTTTCACATATTTGGTTGGCTTGGCAAGTGACAGATTCACATGGATCGGGGGCAGGACCACAGGCAACACCCAATACGATCAACATACAAATTCCTGCCAGATGTATAGTCCGACGTAATAATGACATTCTTCTCCCCTTTGTCTTGTGAGTAAATGTAAACATTCAGCATACAAGACGACACAACTCCTTCATTCTTTAAGGCTAAGGCTATCCACCCCACACTGCCCCCTTTGCCTTGACGAGCTCATAGGCTATGGTGCAGACAATGGTCACTTTGACCGATAACTCTCAAAACAGGAGTGTGTCATGAACCACCTGAAACAGCCGATCTTGTTCTTTTTGGGATGTGCCTTTTTTCTCTCGACAGCCCATGCTGACAAAGTCCCATCACCTCCAGCGAAATGCCCAAAGCACTCGACGCCTTCTGTCTCCCACGCAGGGCCAGCTTGCAAACCCACCACCTGTAAGGCCGGATGCAAGAAAGGCACGACCTGCCAAGTCGTGAAGCTGTGCATCGAAAAACGCAAGGGATACTCCTCTGGTGGCAAACTCACAGTCGATCACGTCGTTGGATTCTGTGACCCCAAAGATGCATGCCAAACAGGAAAGTGCGAGTCCAGAAAGACTTGTGTCGCAAAAGCAGCCCCCAAAAAGCCCGCAAAGAACGCGAAGAAAACAAAGGAAACACCTTCCAGTCCACCTGCGGCTTCTACAACAAAACCTGCGTCCTCAAGCTGCCAATCAACAGCACGTAGTTCTCTTCCAGGGCTCACCCTGTCCTTCCTCGTGATGCTCGTCTTTGTACGGATTCGTCGACGCTCCAAGTAAGACCCCCCTCCCCTAAAGAGTCCACTCCACCACACGACAGTACTTTCGTACTATTTCCTTTTGACTCGTCAACGGCCCAAAAACACAACTTCCGTATCTGATTCTCTGCTCCCTTCGTGTGTATACCAGAGACAGATGTATCACTGTCACATGGGATACATCATGACGACATATGGTCATCCACAAAGTCACTCTCTACGGAAACCAACGGTGGAACACATGCAACACTCTTCAGGTCACGTCTCGCTCTTCATCTTACTTTTCCTCCTCGCAGGGTTCCTCTGTATAAGTACATCATGTGGTATTGACGAGTGGGACGGCCCAACACTCACACAGCCACGTGCGCAATTGACCGCCGAACAACTACAAAAAGACAGCCACTTGGACCTACTCGATATGAGTTTTTTTGCCAGACCTGGCTGGGCAACAGAGGCGACACATCGCTTCTCTGGCTCACTCACATTCGAAGAGACTTCCCTGCTCTTTCCCAAACAAAGGGAGTCATACGAGGGAGAAGACATCTTTCCACACTTCACTGTCGACTTCGTCGTCGCGAACGGTGTACTGATCCCACTACAAAAAGGACTTATCGAGACGCGTCACCAAAGCAAGAGTTTATGGGACGTGATCGTCGGCGCTGGTAAAGTCTGGCAAGAAGAAGATGATGGTGGGTGGAGTCGAGCTTCCTTCCCTATCTCACTCACAGATCGATATATTGGACAAGTCCGTAATTGCGTTGCAACATTTGTTTATACACAAACACAGGTCAGTCGAGTCTATATCCAATGCAGTCAGGAGACCGCTGATATCGACGATGGACAGGTTGGAAATATCCGCGCCAACGTCAAGGCTACCTATACCGCCAAAACCTACCCAAACAAAGAACAGATCGTGGCAACATACCAAACGACCCTCGCCAATAGGCTCCCTGTTCGTCCTCTTCATGACATGGACAAAAAAGGTGAGGTCGCCGAACACTTTGAAAAGACCATCAGAACCAACGCTCCCACAAGTCTCGGCGCCCTCCTCATCGATGGCGTCATCTATCTCCATCCACCCAAAACACGACACGGACACTATCCATATCCAGCCGAGATGAGACATGGACTTTACTCCGTCACCAAAAGCATGGTGGGTTCATTGGCCTTGCTTTACTTTGCACAACGTTATGGCGAACAGATCTTTGACGCGTTGATCACAGATTATGTCCCTACGCTGGCAAAACATCCGGGCTGGCAGGGTGTCACCTTCTCTCATGCCTTAAATATGGTGACAGGGACAGAAGGAAGTGAACGCTCCGAACATCTCTACAAACTCCTTATCCTCGCACAGACTGCCGAAGAAGGGATCAAAAACATCGCCACACTCGGTAACACCCCTTCATCACCTGGAGAACAATTCAACTACGCTTCGACAAACTCATTTGTCTTGTCTTACGCCTTGCAGCGTTATGTCCAAAAGAAGGAAGGTGAAGCTGTACATTATTGGGATCTACTCCACAAGCATGTACTCGTCCCTATCGGCGCGGAACACTTCGATGTCTTGCGCACTCAGGAAGCCCAAGGGCAAAAAGGACTCCCAATGTTCGCATACGGAGCGAGACCAACAATCGATGAAGCCGCTAAGATCGCACAATTATTTATTCGAGAGGGAGCACACAACGATCGACAACTTTTGCACAAAGAGAAGACACGAGAGGCGCTAGGACGTGGAGAGTGGAAGGGACACAGCACACAGAATGACTTTCGTGGTACGATGTATCACCACGCGTTTTGGTCAAAGACCCTCTCAACCGAATCATGTGACATCCACGTCAGTTATATGCTTGGACATGGTTCAAATTACACACTCTTTCTTCCTGGAAACACAGTCATCTTTCGCTTCTTGGATGAACATGACCTCGACTTCACAGCCCTTGTACGTAGTGTCATGAAGCTGCGGCCTGCGTGCTCATGAGAGAGCAACTCATTCTTTTACGACGGTGATCACGAGCGCCCCCAAAAAAGAAACCCCTGCGGTGATCACAACCACTTCATTCCACGCATTGAGCAGACCTGACAAACCATCGAGTTGACTGCCATGTGCGAGCATGACCGCTCCAAGTGTAATCCCCATGGCAGACCCCAAATAGCGAGCTGTGTTATTCGCACCACTGCCGAGCGCCGCATACGAGGCCGGCACAGTCGCGATCGCCTGACGCCCGAGCGCTGCGTTCAGTATACCGTTCGCCGCCCCCGCGATGAATAATCCAGGCAGAAAACGCACAAACGAACTTTGTGATGCAGGCAAAAGCAGCATCAATTGGGCGACAGCACAAATCATAAGTCCACCAATCAATAGACTCCGCAGCGAGACCTGTTCAGGCAACCACCGAACAGCGAAGGCTGTCACAACACTGGTCACAGACCACATACACAAGACAAACGCCGCATGGATCGCACTAAGCCCCATCACGCGAGAAAGAAACATCGGCAACAAAGTCATCAGCGCGAGAATGCCTGCACCAGACGCAAAAGCACCGACAGTCGCCCCCGTAAATCCAGCGCTCTTAAACAAAGAGAGTTCGAGCATGGGTGCGCGATGACGGGATTCGAGACTGAGAAACAACCCGAGCAACCCAAGGCCACCTCCGAGCAGCACCAAGGTCGACACACGACTCCATCCAAAACGCAGCTCAGTCAAACCCGACATCACCATCGCAAGGCTCATCATAAACAGGAGCATCCCGACCCAATCCAAAGGTCTTCCTTCACTTGGGTCTGTTGCAGGCAAAGCGAAGTATCCCAAACCCAAAAGACACGCAGACAAAAGGCCAACGCCCCAATATACAGCGCTCCATCCTGCGAGTTCGCCGACCACGCCAGCAAAGATAGGTCCACACGCGACACCAGCACCAAGCCCCGCAGCCCATAACGCAGTCGCCTTGGATTGACTTTGTTGATCAGGAAAGACTTGCCCCAACAGTCCCAATCCACAAGCCAACACTGCCGCACCACCAAGCCCTTGTACAATCCGTGCAAAAATAAAAAGCAGACTCGATGTTGAAAACGCAGCAGCCACAGAAGCGATCGCCATCACAACAAGCCCCCAAAGAAAAACAGAGCGTCGACCACAATTGTCACCAAGTGTCCCTGCTCCCAACAAACCACTCGCAGCACCAAGTGGCATCGCGCTCAAAAACCAGGCTTTCGCGCCCACTCCTGCACCAAGAGAGGCAGCTGTCAGCCCAATCGTCGTCAGTGGGACTGTGAGAATGATGAGGACGAGCATCGTCGCACCCGAGACAATGTAAAGTGTCGGATGATTGTGCATCTCCTCCTGACCTGTTACCCCTGCTCCTTTTTGCCCTTGATCTACCGTAATACTGCTTATTGCTCGATTTGCCACGTTGACTCCTTACCGTGAATGACATTGCCAAAATACACATAACAATGAGATAAGTGTGAATCAACACCAAGAGATAGAATGAACATCTCAAATTCTTGCCTGATCGTCTGAAAGACACGACAAACAGTTGCGAGGTCGGCATTCTTTTGTTACGTTCTATTTTGTCAGCAGGCCTCTTCAGGAGGTCAACCAAATCTAACAAAGAAGCATCAAGAGTCGCCGAAAGGACAAACTGTACACCCTTCGTGCGTGCTAAGACAGATCAGGAAAAACCATACGCTCTTTCTTCGGAGCCCTATAGGTTTTCGCAACAAAAGGAGGAAAGCATGAAACACTCTCAACTCCCCCCAACAACAGTGGCCAGTATGGTCAGTCGTCAACTTCTCTACGCGGGACTTATCGTCGCATCTCTCGGCCTTATCTTTACAACGTACAAATATCTGGGGACCTCGACTGCTACAGCCAAAAGCCCACAGAAAAAAGAAGCCGTCTGGGACAAGACCTTTCCGAAGAGCAAGAAGGTCATTCATCAAAAAGTCTTCTATCCTAACCGATATGGTATCCGTATCAGCGCCGATATGTACCTTCCAAAGACGATCGACAAATCCAAAAAATACGCGGCGCTCGTCGTTGGTACACCTTACGGTGGTGTCAAAGAACAAGGCGCGGGGATCTATGCCCAGACGATGGCAGAGCGCGGCTTTGTCACCATCGCGTTTGATGAATCCTACAACGGAGAGAGTGGCGGTTTCCCCCGACGTGTGTCCTCTCCAGACATCTTCTCAGAGGATTTTAGTGCAGGTGTAGACTTCCTTGGTACCCAGTCCTTTGTCGACAGAAATAAGATCGGCGCCATTGGGATCTGTGGGAGTGGTGCATTTTCTCTGACAGCCGCGCAAGTGGACACGCGCATTAAAGCCGTCGCGACAGCCAGCATGTACGACATGAGCGCCCTCAAGCGCCTCGGCTGGATGGGAAGTATGACCAAGAAACAGCGACGTGCTCACCTCGAAAAACTCGCCGCGCAGCGATGGAAAGATGTCGACAAAAAGTCGCCAAAGCTCACCCCCTCTTTCCCCCCCAAACCCATGAAAAGTATCCCTAAAGGACTGAACCCCATCGCAAGTGAATTCTTCGAATACTACGCGATGAAACGTGGATTCCACCCAAGATCAAAGGCCGCCTTTACCATCACAAGTGATATGTCCTTTATCAACTTCCACCTGCTCAACGACATCCAAACCATCTCACCACGTCCCATCCTCTTCATCATGGGCGAAAAAGCACACTCCCGCTACTTCACAGAGAATGCTTACAAACGCGCAGCACAACCAAAAGAACTCGTGATCGTCCCTAAAGCACGGCACATCGACTTATACGATAGAAAGGACATGATCCCCTTCGACAAGCTCACCTCTTTCTTCAAAAAATACCTGAAGTAATTGGTGTTCACGAAAACCCCACTCATCCCCCCTCACATTTGTCCTACCCATCCGCAGCAGTCGCTTCGAGCTCAATCATCAGTGTCGGCATCGCGAGTCGTGTGACCCCCAGCAAAGTCGTTGGAGGTGTTGCGCCCTTGGAACCAAAGCGCGCACCAAAGACATCAAAGTGCTTCATCGTCTCGTCCATATCCGTCGTATAGATTTTGAGCTGTGTGATGTCTGCAAGCCCCATCTCTGCAGCAGCCAAAACCGCCTCAAGGTTGTCGAGCGCGAGCGCCATCTGGCCTCTCATGTCACTTGGGTGTTGTGGGTTCCCCTCTGCGTCAACCGCTGTCTGCCCCGCACAATGAAGCAAACGCTTTGCGCCCTCGATCAGCTCAGCCTGATTGTAACCAACCTGCAAGGACCAGGACCATGGGTTGACAGGTGTTCTCTTCATCATTGTTCGACTCCTTTTTGTATCAAATGCATTTGTCAGCAGACAAAACGCGACCAGAATTCGCAAAAACCACTCAGTCAAAAAACGAAGACATCGAGCCATCCGTCGTTGATGCTGTTGGTGTCCTCGTCGACAAAATGAAGTATACGAGGGCCTGCTGACAGCATACTGTCAGCAGCATTTCACAAAACCTGCACAACGTGTAAAGGTCAGGCACAAGCTGTAGAATAGCAGTTGACAAGCTCTCCTCTCCTCTTACAATCACTCCGATTTACCGAAGGCTTCCTCCCAAACAGATGGAAAGACAAGACATGAGACGTGCAGACAGGTTGATCAAGATCGTTCACTTTCTCCGGCGCAGACGCCAAGCCGTCACAGCGAAGCGGATCGCCGAAGAATTTGAGATCTGTAAGCGCACTGTATATCGAGACATACAGGACTTGATGGACTCAGGTGTCCCGATCAAGGGAGAGGCTGGCGTCGGCTATGTCATCGATAGGGAATACTATCTGCCTCCTGTCACCTTTGACGCCGACGAATTGGAAGCGCTCGCGTTGGGACTCAGTATGGTCCGCCTGTGGACAGACAACCGCTTTGCAGACAAAGCCGACAGCGCGTTTGAAAAGATCCAGGCTGTGTTACCGACGGAGCTTCAAGGCGAATTGCAACAGATCACGACATACGCCACCCCAACACAACACATTCTCCCCTGGGATGTGAGCTTTTCCGAGCTACGTGAATGTATCCGTACAAAGCGCAAAATTCACATCCACTACAGCGATGGAGACCATCGAACATCATCAAGAACACTGAGACCACTTGCGTTGATCTTTTGCAGTCCGGTGTGGATGTTGGCAGGTTGGTGTGAAATGCGTGAGGGTTTTCGACATTTTCGACTCGATCGTATTGAACATCTTCATGTCAGTGACGAATCTTTCGAAGACGAAGATGACAAAGATCTGGCTGCATACACAGCTTACGAAGCAGCATGCCACGCAGGATAACCCCTCAAAAAGGGCTCACTCACACAAAAGGGAATCATGGATACAATCATCAAAATCAATCTGGTTCTACGCTTTCTTCTCGAAATCACAGCATGTATCGCGATGGGTATGTGGGGCTGGAGACAGGGAACGGGATGGACACGCTGGTTACTCTCTATCGGCACTCCCCTCCTCGCGGTCGTTCTATGGGGAACATTTGCAGTTCCCAATGATCCAAGTCGTTCAGGTCATGCTCCAGTCCCTATCCCAGGTGTGCTTCGATTGGGTTATGAGTGTCTGTTTTTTGGCTTCGCGTCTTGGGCACTGTATCGAACGATGGGCAGCCATTGGGGGTGGGGTTTCGCGGCTATCGTCGTGCTCCACTACGCGATCGCATACCAACGATTGTTCTGGCTCATTCGGCAATAAGCTCACAGCCAAGAGAACCCGCACTTTGCTCATCTAAGGTACAAAACATAACCCTCAACAGTGTCTTCTCCTCATCCCTCATTTGAAAATCGACCTCTTCTCTCCACTTTTTTGGATCACATCCTCCGAAAAACCATCTCTCACAAAGCGCATTGTGTGTATTGATCGCGATAAAAAGAACAGAAGAAACGGCTTGATAGAAAGATTCAGCCATTCGCGCTCAAAAAAAAGATCATCACATTTGAATCCAATCTCTCACTGACGCACACTTACACCATCCAAAGTGAATACAGATCATCTTACCAAACAAACATGGCATCGGAGCAAAGTATGCGCGCTGCATCCATCCACAAGACACGCACAACCATACGCACAGAGCGTACAAAACCACTCGACTTACCGAAGGAACAGCAAGAGCAGCTTGCACAGCGACTGTACACACAGATCCACCAAGAGGTCTTTGAAGGCGTCACATATGAATGCTTTCTGGAAGAGGTCGTGACTCCTGGGAAGGCCGATGATGTCGTACTCTATGAATACTTCGAAGGTGACAAGCTCATTGGATACCTTGGCTACTGGCATGTTCGATGTCGTTTACGTGGACAATCCACAGTCCTCGTCCGTTCGGCAAGTGGTATCCTCAAGGAATATCGACATAAAAATATCATCGGTCCCGCATCGGCGACATACCTGGGCTCCTTACTCATCCGGTTCCCACTCTCCTCCATCTATGTATCGACAGCCCCTATCAGTCCGACTTTTTATGCCTCTATCGATCGGACACTGACTGCGTATTGGCCCAATCCATACAAAGACACACCCACAGCCATCCAACAAGTGAGTGAGGATATCAGCACGTTCTTTGATTATGTACGTGACGAAGAAAACCCAATGGTCCGGGATACAGGATGGAAAGTCAGAGGCATCGACACTGTATCACTCCGCCTCGATGATCCCGTTGTTCGATATTATTGCGAGCATAATCCCCACTACGCAGATGGATATGGGCTCATCACAGTCGCCCCCATCAACTGGAAAAATGCACTCACAGGACTCAGACGCCTCATCTCTAAGCGCCTGAGAAGACGACGCAAAAGTCAGTAACAAAAGATCAAAGAGCAAACAAATCAAGAGCAAAAGAGGAGCAAACCATGGTTCAACACTTCTTTCACGAAGTCACCAATCATCTCACTGTCTGTCTGGGTACACTCGAAAAGAATCTCCCGGCCCCCATCCCTCTCAAAGGCTTGGGTTCGGGGAAAATGTTGCGCAGTCTTCTGGTACAGCGGTTGTCCGAACAACCTATCGAGTCCTTTGATGAAAATGTCGCCAAGCTCGCCTGTACAGCGACCGAGCTTGTCCACAGCGCGTCACTATGTCACGACGACATCATCGATCAGACAGAGCTTCGTCGTGGACAACCCACCGTATGGAAACAGACAGGCGTGCCCGGTGCGCTCCTCGTTGGTGACCTCCTGATTGTCGAATCCTTCCATGTGATAGGGACCTCTCAACTTCCCGAAATGATCATGGACTTCGCAAACACACTCAAGACGCTGTGTACTGCGGAGATGGATCAGGAGCTGCGTCGAGGGACGATCGCGGACGAACAACGATGGCGTGCGATCTGTAAAGAGAAGACAGGCTCCCTCTTCGCGTTCCCTGCTCGTTGGAGCTGCTGGCACGATCAACCACTCTCCCAAGCACTCCAACAGTCAGGAGAATTACTCGGTTGTGCATATCAAATGTTCGATGACATTCTCGACATCCTGGGCACAGAAGAGCTGAGTGGGAAATCTTTAGGAACAGACGCAGAACGAAACAAACTCACGATCCCAGGTGCCAGACAACAACAAAGAACATATGTCCTCCAGGCTTTGTCACGCACGATGCAAGAAGCCCACGATGTCCTCGCGCCATGGCCCAGCGCACAGCGAGCTATTGAGGTGTATATCACACAAGACCTCACGCCACTGTTCCAAAGACTGCTTCCAGATCTGGAACATCCCCTCACACAACAACCTTGTATCGCATTGGCAGCAGCAGTATGACAAAGCATTGGATCCAACAGATGAGACCGCATCAATTGGTGCACCAGCTCGCGGTCATGGTTGTACTCTCTCACTTTGGACACACCACACTTGAGCGTATGCTCACAGCACCAATCATATCGTTATTTGGGACGTTATCTTTTCTCCTCCTCGGTGACTACTTACATCGAAATGACGACGCCTCCATGGGACGAGAGCGCCTGACACACTACATCTCACCGGCCTTTGTCGTCGGGTGTATTGTCCTTTGTCTTGGTGTTGTCTTTGCTCTTTGTTACATCTTTGGTGGTGTCTTTTGTGTGCTCTTTGTGACCATCATGCTGGCCGCGACGTTACTCTACAACATCGCCAAACACAAAAAGAAGCCATGGCTCTCGTACGCAGGTCGGTGGTTAGCAGGGGTCTCGCTGATCGGTGTTTTTCACACGTACTTTCACGTGGGTATCACATTCAATGTGCTCTTGTTTGCGATCTGTGCTGGTCTTCTTGATGTTGCAGGAAATATTGCGGGAGACTTGCGCGACATAGAAGGTGATCGAGTCGCACAGCTCAAGACCCTCCCGATCTTGCTCGGCACGCTCCCCACACTGCTCATCGTGACTATCATGCATATCGTCGCTTATAGCGTTGTCTACAGCTCGACAAAGCAAGTCTTTTGGTGGTGGTGTTCCCTAGCTCTTTGGCCGACGTTCGCGCTCCTCACCACAACACTCTCACCTCCCCGTTGGAAACACGCTGCAGTCCACGGTCCTAAGCTCATGCAGCTCGTGTGGTTAGGCGCAGCGCTCTATCCCACAACGTCAGAGAATGTCTGGCTGACATCGCTCTTCATTGCGCTGCTATGGTCACTTGGTTACCTCGCGTATACACATAGCTCCATACAACATCCCACCCACTCCTCCCCAAAAAGAACGTCCAAACGCTACCATTCACCGCAAAACAACCACCTCACAAGCTAAGCAGCAGATGCTGAAAAATGAGTACAGGACAATGGGATGTTTGCGAGACAAAGGAAGGCAGGGAAAAGAAACCTTATTTACAGACCACTCCCTTGAAGCAAAACTTCTTGCCCAGAAAGCGTTTACAGATCTTCTTGGTCTTACACGCAGGGAGCAAACAGCGTCCCCCTTGGCCTGGGACTTTTGTTCTCTTGCAGACCTTGGTCAGACTGCACCTTGGGACACGAACGCAGATCTTTCTACGGAACTTTCTGGTGCACTTTCTCTTCCGACGGCACTTGATCTTTGGCCGACATATCCGCCGACGACAGAAACAAGCGTGTAGACGGTATAAGGAAGCGATACCAAGCGCAGCCCGCCGCGCCTTTGCGCTTTGACGTGCTCTCTTTGTACGCAAGAAACGATCTGCACCCCGACGAAGAGCAGCGTCACAATGACAATCACAGATCTTGACACCTGACTTGAACTCGATCGCTTTACAGCACAGATCGTGTGTCTTGCACGCTTTGTCGAGAGCATCAATTGGAGGCTTGGGGCTATTGTTCCCGTGACCTGAGCCACAAAAGTTGCCGTATCGAAACCGCTTGATCAGAGACTTCGCATCGGCACTCTCAGAGGGCACAACAAACAACAGAAGGACGAAGAATGTAAAGAGACGTTGACGCATGATGCCCTCCTTAGGACGCTGTATCCAGCCCACGGTAATGACTCAAAATCTGGGCCTCAATCCGATCCCAAACGCTCTTGTCTGTAAACTCGATCATATCGTGGTATGTCGAGTTTCCTTTTGAGCGCTGTAGACGTTGTGGGACAGACGCTCTCAGCTCTGCGTCATCCTTTCCGACGATCTTGCACTCGTGAAGGCTGATCCCATTACCAAGATCGACACTCACAGTCCCAACCAGGACGCCTTTTCCTACGGCTTTGAAGTTAAAAACCTTTACATCTTCCATGATAACAACCTCTCCAGGACGCTATTTAAGGGTGAACGAATAACTGTAGTCTTTCTCTTGTCCTTTGACCATGACTTTTGTGATCGAAACATCGTACTTGACGTCTGATTGGAGCCCTTCGACTTTCCAAATCATGACGTTGGGCAACCCCGAACCTTTGGTGTTGGATGTTTTGCCACTGACGGTCATTGCTTTAGACGAACTCTTGACCTCAATATTCGCATTGCTGAAATCCACCTCTTTGTTGGAGAAGGTGCTCTTTCCATCGTAAAACACAGAGAAAGACAAATAAGTGTCTTTGTTCCAGAGCCCTTTTGGATACTCTTTATAGGGATAGGCGACGAACCCTTCGCTGATTGTGGAGATGTTGGTTTTGGATTCCAGGACGTACAACGCCGACCCAGTGACGTAGGGGAGTCCAGGCTTTGTTGGGTTGGGTGACTTGCCGTATGCGTAGCCAAAGGCGACGTGTTTGAGGAATGGATTGAGGATCCAGCGTCGGTGTCCAACACCGGGCTGAACATTGCGATCATCCCGCAGCCAACCATCGATTTTGTCCGAGACAGAAGCCATATCCGGAGGGCTATCACTGGAGCTAATTTTGATACCAATGTTGCTCTTTCCGCTACCATTGTTGGCCGCTTCGGAGTAGCACGCAGCCGAAGCTTTTGGGTAATGTGTGATCGTGGAGTTGGCCACAATGATCAACGCAGCCTCCATCACATCTTTGTCGAGGGCTGTGTTGTACTCAACGGGCGCGAGACCGTGGATTTTCCGAATATCATTGACCCTCTTCAGCGCGGTCTGTTTTGCGTACTCAGTGATCTGACCGGCTTTGCAGTTGACAGGATCGGCCATCTCCAAAAAGACCTGATTGGGATCGCCTGTGGCATCGACCCCTTGTGTGTCTTCCGTGCCTTGTGTCTTCTCTGTTTGCGCCTGCTCGTCGCCAGCATCCACTGTGGCGTTTTGCTCTCCACCTGCGTCTTGGATAGATGACTCTTGTGGACTCTCTGTGTCGACTGGTTCACCACCACAGCCAACGACTGAGGCCTGAAAAAAAACAAACAACAACATCCCAAACCAAAATGTTCGTATCAAATGACTCACACTGACTCCTCCATCAACAAAGGATGACAAACGCCCCTGAAAAAGAAAAAAGAAAAGCATCTCATGCTCGTGTCACGATGATGACAAAGCATGTCCTGACAAGAGCCAGAATACTCGATTTTGCGAATGTCGTGTTGATTTTTCTTGGATGAGTGCAATGCATGACGAACTCCACTCTATCCATCTTTCTGGGTAGTACCTTCCCAATGAAGAGACATTCACAATCCAAGAGCGAGTAAGACAAAAACGATCCACAATAAAGACATATTCGCTCGACTGATTGACTTTGTATCGTATCGCGCTATGTTGGGCGCTAGAAAAAGCGTCAAGGCTGTTACAAGGAAGGAAGAGCCGTACAAAACAATGCCAAGAATGAGAAGAACATGCCTAACATCACGCCATCAAACATCCCATACATTGACAATCTCGTAAACATCCAAACAGAAACAACCGGACTCTCAGGCTTTATCGATTACTTCCTGCCAGTACAAAGACAGTCGTGGGGAACACTTGACTACCGTCGCGCTCGCTTGCTGATCATCGCGAGCTTCTTGACAGGTTGCATCTTCCAGCTTTTCGAACTCACACAGCGCTTATCTCCGACATCATCGATTTCGCCAAGAGGGCTAGCGCTCTTGAGCGCGCTCCTGTTTTGGCTCACCCCGCTCATTCTTAAATACTCACAACATATTTGGGCAACAGCCCGATCGTACGTAGCCTTTGCATTTTGCTGTTTTGGTCTTCTTGCCTTCCACACCAAAGGTCTCCACTCCCCAATCCTCTACCCCATGTTTGTCGTTCAACTCACATGCTTTTTGTTAACAAGTCGATGGTTTGGATGGTTTTCAATTGGCGCGAGTGCGCTCTTTCTTGTGGCCTTGTGGATGACCCATCGCTTGGGGATGTATCCTCATATCCAACCGGATCTTGCCATTGAGACTTTTCAGGTGCTTGTATTGTTCACATCTTACGGATGCACAGGACTCATCCTGCAATTTTTTCAGAACGATCGCTTGCGTGTTACACAAGTTGCCGTCAATGCATTTCATGACTTTGAAAGGACCCGCGAAGAAGCGCTCAAAGCCAACGACGCAAAATCCATCTTTTTAGCAGGTATGAGTCATGAGCTGCGAACCCCTTTGACTGCAATCATAGGCCACACTGAGATCGTAAAAGATAACCTGGAAGATCAGGACATCATGGAGCACCATGTGTCCCTTGAACGCATCGATGATTCAGCACACCACCTCTTGAATCTCTTGAACAAGTTGCTCGACCTTTCCAAACTCGAAGCAGGGAAAATTGTGCTCTCACCAGAACCAACCTTACTCCACCCACTCATCAAAGAAGTGGTCGACACAAGTTACCCTCTTGCTTACAAAAACAACAACCAATTCACATTTGATACAAATGCGCTACCAACCTCCACAAAGTGTGTGATAGACCCCCTACGACTCAGGCAGATCTTGCTCAATTTGATCTCTAACGCCTGTAAATTTACGGAAGATGGCACAGTCTCACTCACAGCCAGGCTCAATGAAGCCGAGCAAACACTGCACTTTATTGTAACGGACGACGGTATAGGCATGTCCTCAGAGCAACAAACGAAACTCTTCCAACCCTTCACACAGGCAGACGCGAAGACAGCAAGTCGTTACGGTGGGACTGGGCTTGGACTGTATCTGAGTCGTGAGCTGTGTATCCTCATGCAAGGTGATATCCACATAGAGAGCGTACTGAATGAAGGGGCCAGCTTTGAAGTGATACTCCCCTTGGTACAAGTAACAGTCGACCAAACGACCTCAAGTCATTCCAAATGAAGGTAAAAAGCCATCACCAAGGGAAGACTTGAAGCGCCCACCCTCCCCTTCTTACAGAGAAAAAGTGGACACGCCCATCATCCCCTTGGTAAAAAACCTCTGGGTGCTTGCTCGTCTTCGAATACACCGCTGAGATCTTCCCCTTGACCTTTGCCCCACGACGAAACGAACGACTGCTGATACGCCAACGTCCCCCGCTCATGTAAAAGAACCGCAAGTAACCATCAGCCCCACGAAAAAACCCAGAAGGCTGGCCTCTCTTCGCATCATATACGACTGAGATATCTCCAGAGACACGACCTGCTCCCCGAAAGCTTTTGTGATCAAAGTGCCATCCTCTGTGGAAATAATATCGATTCAGATAGCCTCCCTTTCCCCGAAAGAACACCTCTGAGTGTCTATGTTTCTTGTGGTATATCGCCGAGAGAGTCCCTGTCACAGGTGCATTTCGAAATGTATTGGCGTCCATCATCCAGCGACCATTGTGCAAAAAGAAGTACCGCAAGCGATTGTTACGTCCACGAAAAAACACCTCCGCATGTCTTCGATGTGACGCGTATGTCGCTGAGACAGCCCCCTTCACCTTGCCTCCTTGTCGAAACGTCGACTTGTCGAGCCGCCACCGTCCTCCGGCAAAGTAGTAATATTGCAGATCGCCATTTCGAGCGACCACAAACACCTCAGAGCGCTTTCTTTGAGGTGCATACAGCGATGAGATCGCACCTTGAATTTTTCCCCCCTGACGAAATGCACGTACCTCATGCCCCCACCCTCTGCCAAAAAAGAAGTGATGCAGATATCCATCGACACCACGATAAAAAACCTGTGCATGTCGCAAACGAGGCGAATACACAGCCGATGTTCCGCCTTGGACCTTTCCTCCTCGTCGGAATGTCCGCGTATCCAGACCACGTCTGCCACCATGAACATACGAATAACGCAAAAATCCGTCCTGACCTCGAAAAAACACCTCCGCCCCTCTTCTTGGAGAAAAAACACCTGCGACCATCGCCCTCTTTGACTTTGCCGTCGTCCCTGCACCGACGAAACGCAACGTAAATGTCTCCCACGAGCTGCGCTTTGTCCGGTTGATCAAAACGTGCTGTCCGCCTCCCTGGTACGCAGCGAGCCAACGCTTGTGTGCCGACTTGATCGCGATCTTCGTACCATTCGCGATACGACCTTTTCCGGAGACCTTGTAGATACGAAACTGCTCCCATGTCCACGGTTCGGTCCGATTGGCCTGGAGGATCCCTGAAGGTTGCGCAGACCAATAGTGTTTGTGTGCAGTACGGATGTATATGGCGTCACCGTGATTGAGCGTCCCGCCGTTGACATCGACGAGCGTATGAATCTCCCATCCCTTGCAAGCCTTGCGATCAGCCCGAACATTGAGCTTGTCACCTAAAGATACGACATAGTGATTGTTTGTGCTCTTGAGGCAGACTTGATAGGTCTTTTTTGTTCTACAGACATGGACTTGTCGCTTTCTGATCAACAGATCTTTTTTGAACTTGAGCAAACCACGCTGCATAATCTTGCTGTAATTGTTCCAGTCCTTCGCTTTGTGTCTTGGATCACCATACCATTGAGAGCAGACACGAAAGTGTCTTTTGATATCTCCATTCCATCGATCATTTGGTCCATAACCACATTTCTTTTGCTGCGCGGTCTTGTACTGGGCGACGCTCCTCTTTGCATAATGCTGACATGCCGAACAGCGGGCAAGTAACGCCCTATGATAGAAGAGCTGTTGCGCCACCCAATTCCAGGTGGACACTTTTTTGCCAGAGATCCCCGCACAGAACTTGAGTTGGGTTGAATACGAAGCGGACCACGCAGTATGACGCTGGACATCACCACATCGACGCTTGCGATTTTGTTTAATCGCAGTGACCACAGCTCTGGCATAGCGTTTACAGATCGTCTTGACGCTCTCCTTCTTCGCACAAGACGCCAGCATCTCCTTCCTCAACTTGATCTGTTCGTCGGCGAGCACATTCTTACTCGACTCCAAGGGTGAAGCATAACACCACTTGTAATGGGAGCCTGCATTTGAATGCCACATAGCTCCGAAATATCCACACTTCAACTTCAAATTTCGTTGTTGTTGACCTAGCGACACAATTTCGTAGTTTTTGCAGTTCGCCTTTTTGGTCTCACTCTCAGTCCCTTGTGTGACCGCCCCAGCAGAACCCATATACCACAACAAGGCCAACCCAAAGCAACCGTACCGAACAAGAATGTTTATCGATTTCGATCGTAAAAACACTGTCAAGACTCCTCCTATTTGCACAACATGCACCCAAATGTGTTGTATTCTCCGATCAAGTAGCGGCATCACAGCCCACTGATATCGGAAAACAGAAAAGCCCACTCTCTCTGCCCCAAAAGAGTCACCAAAAGGCTCTCTATAGGGGTCTGATCGATAGTAGACACATGGAAAATGAAACGCCCCCAGAGTAACGCCGTTTCCTTTGCATGTCCAACACTTTTTCGCCTCTACAGTTGACCGACAGTCCGGGTTCCGGTAAAACATTTGAACCCAAGAAAGTAATGATTCACACGTCCACTCCAAAGAAAACACCACAGACAAAGACAACAACATGACCTCAGCTCTCCCCACAACGACCAGGGCTATAGAGACAACGCCAAGCAAGCCCAAGAGGTTGCTGAATGGGTATGGTCAGCCTGGCTTATTTGCACTGCGAAGCCTCGCGATCATCATCTCAGCGGCTCTTCAACCTCTGCTCTTTGCTCCGTACAGTCATTGGTATCTGCATTGGTTTTGTTGGGTGCCTTTTTTGTGGGCGATCCAGGCCCAGGAAGGTCTGGGTCGTTTTTACCTGGGACTCGCAGGTGGAGCGCTCGCCAATGGACTCATCTTTTACTGGTACTGGGAGATGTTCCCTCACTTCTCAAAGCTCTCGACGACAGGACTCTTTGTAAGCAGCACAGCGCTTTACCTGTATCAGGGGCTCGTGTGGGCGCTCTTTGCCTTCTTTACCCCACTTTTGATGAAACGCTCTGCACATCGATGGCTATACAGTGTGCCGTGTCTGATGGTGACATTGGAATCCTGTCTCCCGCAACTCTTTCCTTACCCACAAGGTGCGAGCCACTACCAAGTCACAACACTCTTTCAGGTCGTCTCTCTGACCGGTATCTACGGCATGACATTTCTACTTCTCTGGTCCAACTGTCTCCTCTTTGAAGGCCTTCGACAGATCCACACACACAAACGATGGCCAGTCCCACAGAGTCTACTTTTCCTATCTGTGGTGGGAATGCTCTTGCTGTACGGTTCACAACGCAAAGCACAGTACAAAAAAGCACGTACAAAGGCGCGTGTCCTCAAGCTCGGACTGATCCAACCAGGGCTCTCCAACACACAATGGAGTGCGCTCAAAAAAGACGAGATACACCAACAATATATCAGCCTAAGTCACGACGCCATCGGTCAAGACGCAGAGTGGATTCTTTGGCCAGAGTCGGCCTTTCGTCTGGGTCTTTTGGATCAACCGATCCCTGCACAGCTCCTCCTACAAGAAGCCGAACAGTTAGGCGTTCCTCTACTGGTTGGTGGTTCCGGCATCAAGAGAACGCCCTCTGGGACGAAGCAAACAAACAGCGCACGACATGCGGTCTTTGGTGTCGGGCTTGGGAAAGTCTACAACAAGATACGTCTGGTCCCTTTTGGTGAGTATCAACCCTGGAAAGACGTCCTCGGCCCCTTGTATACAAAGCTGGGAATCAACGATCGAGTTGCACCAGGCACGCAGCTCCTGGTAGAGAGTCTCAATGGGGTCCGTTATAGCTTCCTGATCTGTTATGAGGCAATTTTTCAGGATTTAGCGAGAGAGGCCGCAAGCAAAGGCGCACAATTGCTCATCAACCCCGTCAATGATCGCCCCTTCGGACAAACGACAGCGCCTCATCAACACTTGATGTTGGCAGCCATTCGCAGCGCCGAGTTAGGCATCCCAATGGCACGTGTCACGACGACAGGGATCAGCACAACCATCGACTCACTCGGAAGAATGGGACGACAAACGCGACTCTTTCAGAAGTCATCTGCAGTTCACACGGTCGCCCTCATCAATCTTGGTAGTCTTTACAAAAAGACAGGCAACATCTTTGCGTGGCTTTGTACGTGTCTAACCCTGCTCTTCACCGCCTGCATCTACTTACAATGCTTCTCGAAAAAAGCCTGAAGTGTTGCATCCAACGCCGGCACAAACAACCCCACAGTGAGCGCCCCAGTGATGTCTTTTTGTGTCGTTTCCCCAGAAGGCACCTCGACGACCTCCATTTGTCCCTTAAAAGTGATATTCGCGAGCACACTCACAGTTCCACTTCCTCCTGTTGTCGTACGATCCGAGAGCTTGCAACTCTCAACCTTGAGGCTGCCTCCCACACCATTCGCGATAAAACCAGAGGTCCCCACGACCTTGTTGAAAACAAATGTCCCCATACCGGACTTGCCTTCATCAAATTGATCAGCTGTCACAAGGGGGTAGGATTTTCCGACCTCTGGATTTCCACGAAAGCGCAATGTGTAACTCGCATCATTTTGTGACAGGCTAACGGTCAACAAACCATTTAACCATGTACCATCAAAAGCATCTTTTTTAGGATCAAAGAGATATGTGCCTTTGCCCTTCACCTCGATCTTCGAACCACCGCAAAGCTCCGTCGCGACAATGGAGAGTGATTTTTTGAGACCATTCTCATCACGTAAGACCTCTGAGACCAATCCGCCAGGATAATTATCTAACAGCAGTGACACAACAGGTGCGAGCATATTCACTCGCATCCCTCCTATCTGGGTAGAAGCGGGGTATGCGTTGTCCTTAAGGTACTGGACCAATTGCGTCGTCGTCAAAGAAGGCTGAATGGACTTTAAAAGCGCAGCAACAGCCGATACAATTGGCGCAGAGAAGGATGTTCCATTTACGTTGTAAGGAGCCCCTCCAGGAGCGTTTTGGGTAAATGTCCCACTCACAGGCTTCTTCCAATATGCGAGCGCAGGGACCTGTTCACCAGGCGCAGAGATATCGACAAGGCTCCCGTAATTGCTAAACGACGCACGCTGTGTTGGGGCGCAGTGTGCAGTCGCCCCGACAGTCAACACATTCGCGAGCTTTCCACCACCAAACCACGCGGCGTTATAATCGATAATGGGTGTATCCTCATTCCCTGCCGAGATCACAAAGAGCGTCTTGTCGAAGCGCTGCAATACATATCGATACATCAACCCAAACTTAGTCGTATCGAAGATAAGCGTCCCCTTTTTGAGATTGAGCGGGAGCGAACCATGAAGGCCCAGGCTGATATTCACGACATCGGCTTTGGCTGCGGCACCAAGCAGATATATCGCGGCAATCGTCTGGAAAGGTGCGACACCTACAGTCTCATACTCACTCCCACTTGCAGTCTTTGCCTTAAAAGGACGTATGCCCTTGCTGCTCGCAAAGATCGTCAGCTTGTTGCCTATAAAACGCGATGTCAAACCGTTGATGCCACCGTCTTTGTTGTCAGCACCGATCAACGCGGCGACACTCGTCCCGTGCCCCATCACATCCGTGAGAGGCTCGCCTGGCGCGTTGAGGTTGACCAACTGGATGTCATCAAATTGGCCAATGGAACCCTGGACGCCTGAATCGATAACCCCGACACGAACAGGGTGATAAGTAATCGTTCCCTTGAGCTTCTCCAGGATCATCATGGTCTCGTTGTAAAGCAGCTCACGCCATGCACACGCGTTGTTACCAGTCGAGGCGTGATTGTCGTCTTTACGCTCGCAATACGGAAGGGTTTGTGTTTGATTCACCAGGGTGGGAATGTGCAAGGACGCCTGGACGACGTCTGTCAGGGTGTACGCTTTTTGGACCAATGTAGCGAGCGCTTCTGCGCCCCGCTCGTTGACTTGAAGCTGATACATCCCAATGGCTGGGACTTGACCGATAATCTTGGCGCCAAGGGTACGAAGCATCTCTTCGCGAGACGACGCAGGGCTGTCCTCTTTCATCTGGACGAGCAGCTCCCCATCGTACAAGAGAAAAGACACCCCATCCAGCTCAGCTTCGACGATGGTTTGCTCACTCGCAGGTGCCACAAACACATCTGAAGGTAATTGATAATCGACACCACCACACGAGATGGTCCCGATAGATAACAAAAAGAGCACCAACAAACACCAGATCCTGAGATATCCTTTTCTCATCACATACACTCCCGAGATAGAAAGTATCTCCAAAGGCTCGTAGCACTTCTCTCGTGAGGGCTGTACGACATCATGATCGGAGCTTATACCCGACCTAATGAAGCAAGAACGCAACGTCACTATGGTACACTTGTTCGCGAGAGAACCGCTTGCTGTATGCCTGTATTGTGTATCTCAGGAGGACGCTTGACCTTGACAAAGATCAAATCGCATAGAAACCAACCCAAAAAGGATCAAATCGTGAAGTCTTCCCCAATCGCTTCACAACTCTTTTGCCAAAGCAGGTCTCTGGTTCCAGGATTGTCGTAAAAGGATTCGAGAGGGAAGGCGATGGCTTTTCCCTTCATCGCGGTTGTTCCCTTCCCTGGACCGTAGAACTCACCGGATTGGGCGTCAGCCTTGAACATACAACTGATCAAGCCCATCGCGCCATCTTCCATCGACTGCGCCATCTTCATAAAGAGCGAGGTGAAGAACGCGCCCATCCCACCTTCTTTGACGGAGGTTTTTTGCAGGTTGGTGTTGGCCAGGCCGGGGTGCGCAACGAGCGCCTTGATCTTCGGATGCTTGGCCTGGAGCTTGTGATGCAATGCCGCAGTGAAGGCACAGTTCGCGAGCTTGCTCTGGTTGTATCGCTTCCAGCGTGCGCCGCCAAAGAACATACTCGCACCATTGCCACCAAGACTCCCCCCACGCTTCTCCAAATACTCAGGCTTGAGCTTCTTGGAGGGTTGCATCCGTGCGACACTTGAATGATTCACAATCCGTGCCTCACCAGAAGCCTCCGCAGCCTTTTCGAGCAAGGGCATCAAACCCTTGGTGAGCAAAAAGTGAGACAGGTGATTGGTCTGCATCTGTACATCAAAACCATCCCCAGTCGCCTCATCAGCCAGCGCCATCACACCAGCGTTGTTTGCGAGGACATGGACACCTTCGGGGCAGAGCGTTTTCACCTCTTCGATCGCGTTACGGACTGAGGCGAAGGATTGTAGGTCACACTCAACAGCGTGAAAATCAGCCGATGGGAATGCCTCTGAGAGCTCTTTGAACATCGCCTCCGAGCGCGCCGACTTTCTGTTGAGGACGAGAACTTTTGCCCCTAATTCAAGGCTCGTCCGTGCAGCGATCTTCCCTGTACCAGAGGTCGTACCTGTGATCACAACAGTCTTCCCTTCTTGTGAGGGAAGAGAAGCCTTAAAGGACGGAAAGTGGACAGATTGAATGGTATCAGACATCGCAAAACTCCTGTATGTGGTGATGATATTCACTCAAACAGTGATGATCATGTTTGGAGACTCAGTAGACAAAAACCTTTTCACATTGAGCATCATAGTACCAAGTGAAGCAAACGTCACCATCAGATCACGCCAATGTTCTATCGATGGGTGCCACACCTACAGACGATGGCACGTGACGATTTTCTTTCATGCCAAGATGTGATAAAAAGACGAGGAGCAGGGAACAAGACGCCTGTATCTCAGGCGCAGACAAACACAAGGAGCCACACCATGCCGCAGCTCGAAGAATGGAAACAACTCAACGCGACAATGACCTTACTGACAGAGCTACTCTCCGAAGTTCTCGAAGACTTAGGGATGGATTCGCTCCTCACACAGCTCAAACACCTCAGAGAGCAAGTGGAGATGGAGAACCCTCAACAGGACTCCGCGCTACGCGAGATGATCGTCGGCCTGACTGAGGAAGAATCTTTTCACGTCGCGCTCGCCACAACTGTCTGGCTCGACCTTTACAACCTCACAGAGGACGAGTTTCGACGACGTATTCTCATGCAACGAGAACAAGAGCAGCACCCTTCCCCCATCGAAGAATCCATCGCACACACTCTCTCACAACTCAAAGAGCAAGGTGTTTCCTCAAAACACATACAGGCGCTGCTCGATCAGCTCGACATTGAGCTCGTCTTCACAGCGCACCCCACGGAGATCAAGAGACGTACAGTGTTGTCCAAGTTTCAACGGATGGCAGAACAACTCCCGACGCTCTCCGGGCCATATAGTCGCCCACGTGCCAAACAACGCGCCAGAAAGATCATCCTCGAAGAGCTCACGAGTCTTTGGCTCACGCGACGCTCCCGCACCATCCAACCCTCCGTCACAGACGAAGTCCGCACAGGACTCTACTTTTTAGAGCACACCTTGTGGGAGGCCATTCCAGAGCTTTACACGACACTTCAGGAGGCGCTCGAAACGTCCTACCCCGACGTCACAGCCAAGCGCGGCTGGCTACGTGTCGCGTCGTGGATCGGAGGAGACCGCGACGGAAACCCAAACGTCACGGCCAAAATTACGGCGGAGACATTGCGCCTTCATAGGGGACTCGCGGTCGAAAGACACCGCAAAGCCATCAACCAATTATCCCGCCACCTCAGCATCCAGAGTGATCGTCTCTCCGCCAAAGAATCCCTCGAACAGTGGTTTCAATCGCGACACCCTCTGCCCAAACACGTCACCTACCTGCAAGAACGATATCCCGACGAGTTGTACCGTCTCTCTCTCGGCCTGATCGCCTATGACCTCGAACAAGCCTCTCGCGAGCCGATGGTCGCCAACCTCCTCTCGGACACAGAACAGAAAGCACGCATCCAACCACACCAAGTCGACCAAATCCTCGGATGGATTGAAGAGACAATGCCCCCATCGTTGCGCGCAGGACGTCTACAAGAGCTTCGTCAACAGCTCGCGGCGTTCGGTATGCACGCTGCCAAACTCGACATACGTGAGGACTCTCAACGCATCAATCAATCTCTCGGAGAGGCCTTGCGCGCGCTTAACATCTCTCCCAACTTCGACCAACTCGACGACGAAGCTCGCACTGCCTGCTTACTCGAACAGCTCCAGGCGCCGATCCCAGCGCTCCCACTCACACCAGGCTTCCGTATCGAGACAGCACAAACGTGGGCGCTCTTTCGACTCCTCGACAAGACCCGAAAGGTCTTCGGAGCCTCATCACTAGGCCCCTTCATTATCTCGATGACACAAGGCCCCGCGGATATCCTCGCGGTCTTGCTCATGGCGCGCTGGTGTGGGAACGCAGATGGTCAACGCATCGTCCCATTATTCGAAACCGTCGACGATCTCAACGCAGCCCCTGCTATTTTGAAGCGACTGTTCTCCGTCCCAGCGTACAGAGAACATCTCGCGAGCTGTGGAGACCATCAGATGATCATGGTCGGTTACTCAGACAGCAACAAAGATGGCGGCTTCCTGGCCTCCAGATGGTCTCTCCACCAAGCACAAGCGGCGATGGTGAAGGCCTGTCAGGAGTCGAACATTCAATACTCTTTTTTCCACGGCAGCGGTGGGACCGTCGCACGTGGTGGAGGCCCCACAAACCGCTCGATCCAGGCGCTCCCATCAGGCGCGCTCAATGGACATTTTCGCGTCACCGAGCAAGGCGAAGTCATCTCCGCCAGATACACTTCAAAATCCCTCGCCAGACGCCATCTTGAACAGATCACGAGCGCCGTCCTGCTCACCTCACACAAAGAGCAAGTCGATGACTCCATCCCCACAGAATGGCACGATGTGATGGATGTCTTGACCGAACACTCACTCAGGGCATACCGCGAGCTCGTCTTCTCGAATCCATCCTTTTTGCGTTTTTGGCAGTGGGTGACACCTATCGACGAGATCAACAAGTTACGCATCGGCTCCCGCCCTGCGACACGTCGTGGGGGCGCACTTGAGCCGGGACATATTCGGGCGATCCCGTGGGTCTTCTCCTGGATGCAGAGTCGCTTCAACCTCCCCGGCTGGTTCGGTCTTGGGCGGGCTTTCTCGGCAGGTGACTTTGAACACAAACAACTTCAGGAGATGTATCAACAGTGGCCATTCTTCCAAGTGCTCGTAGATAGTGCAGAGATGTCATTGATCAAAGCGCACATGCCGACCGCTTCACTTTATGTGTCTCTAGCAGAGGATAAGGCGCTCGCAGACGATCTCTTCGAGCACATCCAGGACGCTTACCAACAAACACAAGAAGCCGTCCTCTCAGTCACACAGCGCCCCAGCCTGCTCGCCCATCGCTCCACGTTCCAACTCCAGATTGAGGCGCGTAATCGATGGCTCCGCCCCATCCATCACCTCCAGGTGGAAACACTTCGACGCCTGCGTTCATGCCCACAAGACAACACTCACACCACAGAAGAATTGCGTAGAGTCATGCTGCAAACGTTTAACGGGATCGCCTCAGGACTCCGAAGCACAGGATGAATGCCCTTCATGACAGCTCCGTCTCTGAGAGGACGGAGAAAAATGCAGAGCGATCGAGGTCCGTGATGATCCACGTCCCACTCCCCTCCGACAGACTCGACCCCCACCTTCCCTTCTCGTAGGACAACTCGACTTCGGCCCATGATGCAATCGAAGGCTCAATCGCACAACACGCCGCCAATGGATCGTGAAATTTCTTCCCACTTGGCTTTTTGCGTAGATAACCAGCCATGACTTTCCAGATCATCTTCAACGAACGACTCTTGTCAGTGTAAGGTGCCAATTGTTCGTGAAGTGCCTTGTCGTAATACACACCGTGGCAGACGTTCTTGGAGACAAAGCGTCGTTCACCAATCCCCTCATATGCGATGGCGTCAAGCGCAGCATAGATGGCCCCGTTGAGATTCCAAGTCGGACATGTCTTCATCCCACGGAACTTTGGCAATTGTTTCTCCTCAGGAACAACACCTTCACCGGCAAAACCGCCCTGTGCGATCCACCTGCCGAGACGAAAAGACATCCCCAACGTAACACTTTGTTTGACCGCCGCGCCGAGATTCTTCACAGGACCACCTGTGATCAACGTGGTGTCTTCATCGCAATGCTCATGGTAGATCTTCCAACCAACCTCAGCCTCAAAGTCAGGCCGTATTGAATCAATGACCTTGTTATGCCACGCGGAGATATAGGTCTTGCGAGGCGCACGTTGAAAAGATGGCGTGTGCCATTCATCAGAATAGATCGTCGAACCAACTGGCAGCGCAACCCCAAAACGCGCAAGCGTCTGCTTCACCAGCCCCACCTGCTCAGGAGAACCGGGTGTCACACAGACGGCTTTCAACCGGACACGAGGGTGCCCCAAAAGTAACAAGAGAGTCAGATAATCATCAGGATCACCGGTCTCCATATCCCATATCACATCGATCATTTCGCTCTTCCAAGGTAGAAAAAAGGAATCACACAGGGCGCTCGCGCCTTGTCCATTGGAGACTTCGGGGCGCTGCCACAAGCGGGTGCAGGTGGCGACCTGCAAAGAGGAGAACGAAATAGGGATGTGAAAGGTTCAGGCGAGATCGAAGATGAGAAACTCTGCGGACTTGTTGGCTTGGAGTTGAAGACGCCCAGTTTGACTGACCGCGACAGCATCGCCAGCAGAGAGTGTCTGGCCGTTACATTGGATCAAACCACGTGCGACTTGAATCCACACATGACGACGTGGCTTGATCAAATGAAGCATCGACTGTTTGGGCTGTAATTTGCAGGCGTACAAGTACACATCCTGATGAATCGTTACAGCACCAAGCTGTTGGTGACTCTGCTCTGGAGAGGCGATCAGTCGGACTGGTTGTTGGCGAGTGTGTGGCTTGATCGTTCGTTGCGCGTAGCTTGGGCGATGTCCACGCTTATCGGGAAGCAGCCAGATCTGGAGTAGATGGACGGATTGCTCTTTGCGTGGATTAAATTCACTGTGACGAATCCCCGTCCCAGCAGTCATCCGTTGTATCTCTCCTGGCCGTATCACCGAACCATTGTGCAAACTGTCTTTGTGCTCCAGGGCTCCGTCGAGGATGTAAGTGATGATCTCCATATCGCAATGAGGATGCATGGGAAATCCTCCACCTCCAGCGATACGGTCCTCATTGATCACACGTAGAGACCGAAACCCCATATGGTTGGGATCGTAATAATTGGCAAAAGAGAATGAATGGTATGTGTTCAACCATCCATGATTGGCATGTCCCCGTTCGTGTGAGCTTCTCACGACCATCGCAGACGTCGGAATGAGAGGATACGCCGCGCGAAGATCCTTCTCCTTCGCGAGCAGGTCAGCCTTCTCTCTTACAACAGGCGGTGTCTTTTGGGGCGTCTGGGAGCGAGCTGCGACAGACTCTTTTGACGTGAGCGTCGACTCTTCCGTGTCCTGCTGTGAGAGTAACAAGGGTGGCACGGAAGCCAAAACCGTAAATTGAAGTGCGTGTTTAAGCCAGTCTCGTCTTGAGAGCATCTGTCTCGCTCCTTTTGTTCGTACAGTGTTCTAGGACAAGATGATGACGCCAAATCAAAGATCAAGACCTCAGCTTCTTCGCCGCTGTCCGCTCCTTTTCAAACGAGAAGGCTTTACAACGAGCCGTCGAACTTCTTCTCCAGATCGCTCCAACAGTCGAGGTAATCATCTTGGAGAGGTGCTTCTTTCGCGGCAAATTCCGTCAGATGTTGTGGAAAACGGGTCTCGAACATAAAGGACATCGTGTTGTCGAGTTTGTGGGGAGTAAGCTCACCATTGGAAGCCTTCTCGAAGGCCTCTCGATCAGGTCCATGAGGCAGCATCATGTTGTGAAGACTCATCCCTCCAGGCACAAAGCCCTGGGGCTTCGCGTCATACTGACCGTAAATATTCCCCATCAACTCGGACATCACGTTTTTGTGATACCAGGGTGGGCGGAAGGTGTCTTCTGCGACCAACCAACGCTCACGGAACAACACGAAGTCGATATTCGCAGTGCCAGGCACACCAGAAGGCGCAGTCAAGACCGTAAAGATCGAAGGATCAGGGTGATCAAACAGGATCGCCCCTACGGGACAGTATGCGGTCAGATCGTACTTGTAAGGCGCAAAGTTCCCGTGCCACGCGACGACATCGAGAGGAGAGTGGCCGATCTTTGTCTCGTGAAATTGGCCACACCACTTGATCGTCACAGTGGACGGCGCTTCGCGGTCCTCAAACGCCGCAACAGGTGTCTTAAAATCCCGGGGGTTCGCGAGGCAGTTGGCACCAATCGGTCCACGATCCGGCACATTAAACACCTGTCCGTAGTTCTCGCACACAAACCCTCGACATGGACCTTCGAGGACTTCGACACGGTACACCAACCCACGAGGCAACACAGCGATCTCTTGGGGCGCGACGTCCATGATCCCCAGCTCCGTCGCGAAGCGCAATGTCCCCTCTTGTGGGACGACCAACAACTCCGAGTCAGCCGAGTAAAAATAGCTATCGACCATACTCTCAGTGACGAGATAGACATGACTCGCCATACCCACCTGTGTGTTGACGTCGCCAGCCGTCGTCATCGTCCGCATACCAGTGAGCCACGTCAGGTCTTCACCTGTGTAAGGGACGGGATCCCAGCGATATTGTCCAAGTGAGATGACGTCTTCTTTGACGTAGGGCGCGGACTTCCAGTAGGGCAAGTCGATCTTCTTAAAGCGGTGGGTGTGTTTGACAGAAGGTCGGATGCGGTAACACCAGGTTCGCTCATTGTGACTGATAGGTGCAGTAAATGCCGTACCAGAGAGTTGTTCGGCGTAGAGTTTGTAGTTGACTTGCTGTGGGGAGTTCATCTTTTGAGGGAGCGCTCCAGGCAACGCCTCTGTCTCAAAACCGTTACCAAACCCAGGCATATATCCAGGCGTCGTGCCCATCGGGGTCTCTGCCTTTGTCATCGATTCACTCATCGGTGGTTTGTTGATCTTTGTGTTCATGGGGCTCTCCCTTTTGTAGTATGGCGATTGTGACCGATATCCAAGTAGACAACCGCGCAGAAAAAGTCAAGCATACACACAACAAAACATCGCCCCTAAGACACCGACTTACCGAGTCATCGAACGTCTACTTGGACAGCTCCCCCTCCGGTTCTTCTTTGGAGAGCGCACGAAGCACCCTATCGGTCAGGTGTTGACTGTAAGCGTTGACCTTCCAGTGTCCAGGCATCCAACCGATTAAAAAGCGGTGAAAATCGGCCCAGGCCCAGGCAAATAATCCCCTCCACTCTTCTTCGAGCGCGTCGACATCAATGTCTTTCTTTCGTCTCGCCAAGGCAGCCCTGAGTGATACAAAGTAGAATGACAGGAGGTCTTCTTCGAGGACTGCACATTCTTCTTCATCAAGACAACTCCCGAGAAAGTAAGCGACATCTTTCATTCCACAGCCTCCCCCCACGTACTGGAAATCGACGGCTGCGACAGCGCCATCCTCCCCAAAGCAAAAGTTGGCGACCTTGGCGTCACCGTGGACGATCGTCTGAAATGAGCTTGTCTTGAGACGTCGATCGATAAGAGGTGCGGCTTGTTGTAGCGCTTTGTCCTCCATAGCGGCGAGTTCATCGGGGCGTGTGTCGAGCTGCCAGTAGGTCCCAGTCTCCCAGAGCCCAGCAGGCTGACACATCATGAAGGCCGCGTGAAAGGACGCAAGCCACGACAGACAAGACTCGACGTCGCGATGTGAGGGCTGGTTTTTTCGGAGCGGGAAGCCTGCTGTGTCGAGGTCTTCGAGAAGGAGAAAGGCATCCCCCTCCAGAGTCCCTTCACCGTAACAACGTGGAATGCGACAATCAGGACCACAATGTTCACTCCACACGCGATACCATGCCCTCTCGACTTCGTACGAGCGCAATTTTCTTTGATGAGAGTGAGAGGTTGCCCAGCCTCGTGGATGGGATATCTCTTCGGGGATGACGATATGTTTGAGGATGATTGTATCGACCTCACCACCTTCTAATGCCACACGGACAAGTTCGCCATACCCACTCCACAACGTCTGAATCACTTCCTGAATGGAGAGCGCATCAGCTCGCATTGTTCGTAAGATATGGGACTTTAGTGTTGGGTGCATCAAGTGACTCCTGCGCAAAAATGCCATTACACGGCAAAGAAGACACAAGGTCAAGGCATTCTCGTGTTTTCCCCCATCCCCTCAAACAAACCTACTGGTTCCAACCATTTTTCTTCGCGAGACGCTTCATACGACGTTGCATACGACGGAATCGTCGCTCTTGACACCTGGGTCCACACTTCTTTTTGCCTTGGACAGGGGGAACGCCCAGACCTTTTCCGAGATCGTTCATCGCTTTGTTGAGCTTTGCGAGTGTCAGGTCGTATTGTTTCTTCAGTCTCTTGGCGCGTAGCAACAAGAAGGTCACACGACGAGACTTTGCCTTCGCCATATCACCCTCGCTTCTCTGTTTCTTGGTGACTTTCTTCGCGGAGAGTGTCGACTTCATTTTCACACTCTGTTTCGCGACGGCCTTCTTTCCAGCAAAACTTTGGCCTCCAAAACAAAACATCACGACAGCCACCACAAACAAACTCTTTGCAATTGTACGCATAGACAAAACTCCTTTTATTGGTCGAAGACACCTCAGTGTGCCTTCAGGTACATGCTCTTGCGTCATGGGCTGGCTCTACAAAAACACACCCTTGCCCATGTCTTTCGCGCTCAGGCGCTGTTTTGTATGTCGAAGGATGAAACGATTTTGCACGAGGCAACAGCACATTTTTTTCACTGTCTTCACAAAACGCGCTTCGCTTGTTTCGGCTTTTGTCAACCAGACAGGGGGTTTATGGGACCAGTCTTCATCCACCCTATCACACACACCCGTTCTTTGTGTGTCAACAGGACTTCGTGTTCGAGGGCTGCGCTTTGAAACATCGCGAAGTGTCCGAGCGAAGGAGGGATATCGACGACCTCTTCTTTGTTTTTTGTCGGGATAAACAAGCGAAGTTGACCACCATCAGGCTCTCTCCAGTCGGGATTGAGATACAGGGCAAAGGACAGAAGGCGCGATCGATCGGTGTGGAATTGATCGAGATGGCGACGGTAGTATCCACCAGCCGGATAGATTGCGAAGTGGCATTCAAAAGAACGCAGCGCCAAAAAACAGGTGCGATTGAGAATCACACGTAACGCATCGAGACGTTGCCAGAGTTCTTGTTCGGCAGGACCCATATTTTCTTCTTGGAACCAACGGATATATGTCTTGCGAATGGATTGCTCTTGATCGGCGGACTTCCCAATCCCAGCGGCGTCCATCTCGTCTTGTGCGAAGTGTGTAAGGGCTTCTTCGCGTAGTCCCTGCAACAGTGATGTCGAGAAGAGAGCACTAGAGCGTCCCCAGTGCTGTTCGGCGAGTGACGCGATAAAAGAATCCAAATGCTCGGAAGGAAATGTTGTGGACCTGTCCATCAAGTGAAACCTCCAGGATACAGGTGCGCATTGATTTGCGCATCCAAAGAGGTCCTTCTGGAAAGGCACAAAAAATAGGACGTGAAGTCGGTAAAAGAGTCAACCCCCTCTCATACAAACCTCCTCATACAGGACATCGACGGAACTGTCCCTTCAAACATCAACTGTCCCTCCAACAAACAGACACACGAGATAAACCAAGAAAACAAGAAAAAACAAACCTTTAAAAAGAACACCTGCGTACCATTTTCTGTCACAAGAGAAGCGTGATGTTCCCCTCCTTTGTGACCATGTCATCCTATATACTCTTCCAAGCACACAACAAACACGAGAAGACAACAATAAACCCCTTGAAATGATAGGGCTTCACAGAAACATCGTAAATATTCTCATCTTGTCAAAAACAACCCCTTCAAAAAGACACACATCCCTCTTGTTGCGGTATCATTTTGGACAAGATGTACATGACGTTGTGGTTTGGGCTGGCTCTACACGACAAAATAGAAGACACAAAGAGGTCGTCACGAGGCGACGGTTTTCTCAGATATCCCTTGAAGCCCCCTGACCATGAGCGTCCCACAGCCTCCATCTTCTTTACGTCGCCAACTGTTTGCCCGGCGACAGTGAATATCTTGATCTCGAAAAAATTGGTGTATCTCTTGTAGTCGTTCATCAGGCGGACTACGAAATGTCGCGTGTTCAACGGTGTTACAGAGCAGGAGATGGAGTGTCACTTCAGGAAAGGACCTCATCACGTCGGCCATCGCGTCCAGCTCCTGCTGTGAATCGTTGATTCCGTCGATAAGCAGGTAATTGATACCGAGCTTGCGTTTTTTGTTCCGCGAGAGTGTGGGCCAAGCCTCTTTTAGCGTTTGCAGAAGTCCTTCACAAGACGGTCCTCGTGGGATGAGCTGTTTATGTGTCGCTTCGATCGCGGAGTGGAGGGAGAGCATGACGCCGTTGTGAGGGAGCTGTAAAAGCTTCCGAAGATGCTTGAGTGGAGAGCCTGTTGTTGTCACAGAGACAGGGAGCGCGAAGTCTTCGATCAATTGCTTTGTGACATCCCAGTTGTGAAGCGGCTCACCGATACCAGAGAGAGTGATACGTTCGGGAGTGCAGAGGTTTGTCGCGACTTCAATTTGCGTCATCATCTCATCGAAGGTGAGATGGCGAAAAAACCCTTTGGCACCAGAAGCGCAAAAGGGACACCCAACGACACAACCAACCTGGGTCGAGAGGCACAAGGTTCCACTGCCGTAGAAGACAGCCTCAACGACCTTTCCGTCATCGAGTTGGATTGGGATCACTTTATTCTCTTTGGTCATGTCACTCCACGCAAGCACGGGGAAGATGACATCTTTCCCCAAAAAAGACAGAATACTTCTGACATGAAGACCGTCTGAATCAGAAAGGCAGTACGGCACAAGATCTCATGAGATTTCAAGCCTCTGGTGTGGTGTATCACTTTCTTTCAGGTGACACAAGCTCCTCAAAGGACATGCCACCCCACCCTGCTTTTGGTGGCGTCACACACCAACACATCAACCTCAACACATGGAGAACGCTCCGATGACAACTGAAGAGACCACAAAGAAAGAAAAAGAACAGGAGAGGGACGAGAAAAAAGAAGAAAAGAAAGGAGAACAGAAGTCGGATCTTCGGGAGACGATGGACCTCTCAGAGGATGACGCGGAGTTCGCGTTTTTTTCGAACAAAGAACCCACTCACTCCCCTTCGCAATCTGACCTCCCCGCCAACACAAAAGACGAACAGAGCGAAGAGTGAGATTTTTCAAAGACAAAGAATCCTATCAACCGAGGTCTTCTTCGGGGTCATCTCCCCACGGAGCGACCTTGATCAGCAGTAACATCCCAGGAATCGCGAGTAACGTACACAGATAGAAGAAGTTGGTCCAGCCGGTTGACTCGACAATATATCCCGTTGAGGCGTTCACAAGGGTCCGTGGAACAGCCATAAAGCTCGTAAGCAGAGCGTATTGGGTCGCTGTAAAAGCTTTGTTCGTCGAACGCGCCATAAAGGCCACAAAGGCAGCAGAACCGAGTCCTACACCGAGATATTCGAGCCCAACGACGACACCCAGTACGATGGGTGAGGGTCCTGCCTCGGAGAGCACTGCAAACCCCAGGATGGTCACGATCTGCACGAGCCCAAACACCCACAGCGCTCTGTTGATCCCAATCCTCACCATCAACAAACCACCCACAACGCCACCAGCGATTGAAGCCCACAAACCGACGAGTTTGGCGATCGTACCGATTTGAGTCTTGGTGAAGCCGACATCCAAATAGAATGGCGTCGAGAGTGATGTTGCCATCGTGTCACCGAGTTTGTAGAGGAACAGAAAGGCCAAAATCAACAGCGCACTTTGCACACCATTGCGTGTGAAGAATTCCTTGAAAGGCTCGATCACAGCATCCTTAATGGAGGTCGGTGCGGAGACGGTCTCTTTGGGTTCAGGTGCGAGGAAGCTCGCGATCACCCCAATCAACATAAAGGCCGCCGTGATCACAAAGACAGAGCTCCAAGGCATACGGTCAGCGAGGACGAGAGAGACTCCACCGGGGATCAAGCCAGCGACACGGTAGGCATTAACAAACATAGAGCTGCCCAAGCCCAACTCATGGTCGGGTAGGATTTCGCGTCGATATGCGTCGAGGACAATATCCTGACTTGCGCTGAAGAATGACACAATCATACACAGATAGGCGATGGTCCAGATGCTCTGTTTAGGAGAGAAAAATCCGAGGCCTCCTATTAACAACATCAACAGGATCTGTGTGATCAACGCCCAACCTCTTCGACGTCCGAGAAGAGGTGGGATAAAACGATCCATCATGGGAGCCCACAAAAACTTCCATGTATACGGAAGCTGTAAAAGCGCAAACATGCCAATGGTTTTCAAATTGACGCCCTCAGAGCGGAGCCAAGCGGGGATCAGTTGTAAGAGCAGATACAGTGGCAATCCCGACGAGAAGCCCATCAGGATACAGGCCAACATCCTGCGGTTAAAGAACGCCTCGATCAGGCTTATTTTTTGAGGAGACTCAGAGGGGTGAGAATCGGACATATGGGACACTCTCTTGCTTGTGGGACATTCATCCCGGAAGTGGGTTGCTTGTTGGCGACGTGGGCCAAAGTTCAACGGAGAGTGTAATCAACAAGGGAAGAGAAAGAAAAAAACCTACCAACATACGACAAAGGTTGTGCAGCGGCGGTCAGGAGTCCATGTACGATTGGAGTTCATGTTCGAGTTTGTTGCGGTTCCCTGATGGGACGAAGAAAAAAGCCCCCTTGTAACTCTTGCCGCCTTGCTTGTGTTTTTTGATCCTGATAACAACGCGCTTTTCACTGTCGACGAAGACCTTCTTGATGTGTGTCCAGGGAATGAGCAGGACAACTCTTTGGCCGATCTTATCGTCACCTTTATTCCGCAAAAAAGGAAAGATCACAAGCACAAGAGGGAGGACCATGACAAAGCGCGGCATGTCCTTCCAGACAAAACCAAGCGCGATGATACCGGCATACGCCAAAAAGAACAGCCCCACAAGCATCGTGCTGTTGAGGAGATTCTTTTGTTCGAATCCTTCGAGGTGAAGACCTTCGGGAGCAGGTCTACAGAGCCCCTCTCCAGTGATTTTGATGGGGACATCGTTATTGGCAATGACAGGTGGGACAAATTTTCCAGGGAATTCCATGGGTGGCCTCCATAACAGATAGAGCATCAAATTGAAGTCATTACGCAAACCAACACACTTCCTTCCCATCCTATTCCGGCTCGACATATCAAAAAATGGCGTAAAAGTGAACCTTTTGTGTGTCGGGCCTGTTTTTGGATAGAGTGGACCCAATCTTTGGCACCTTGAATTTACAAAAAAGACCTTGAAAAAGGATTTCAGGCCCCAAAACATCCACTAGACCAAAAAAGCAAAGGAGAGCAAAACCATTCACACAATAGAACACATGTTTGCCCAAGCGCTGCGTGACATCCTTCAGCCATTGCCACCAAAGTGTGACATTCCGCAGGATGAGCAGCTTCAGGAGGCGATGAACACACTTGAAGTCATTGTATCTTTGCTACTTAAGGAACAGTTTGACACTTGGCGCTATGAAGCTCTTGATGGGATTTTGCTCACGGTGGCCCAAAGAAGAGATGCAGACACAGCATTTTTTGGAGGTGATTGTATCCTTATCACGGACCAGACAGTGAGTCCCATTGAAGTTGAAGTGACACTTGGGGGTGGCGGAGCGGGGCTCGTGCGGGTATGTTGTCGAGTCGGTGAGAAGCAAGATGGCAAGCTCATGCGCCATTCATACGACAAAGAACATCGCTACCGTACGCTCATATGGCAGGAGCGAGACCCTCATCATGAGTTGGAGTGGATGTATTTTGTGGAGCGTATGTACGACGAGAATGGACGCTGATGTCTCTCACAACAAACAACGATCGGACGGGGCAGCAGCTTGTTGCTCGGGTCTTTGCTCATGTACACCTATCCAGTCAGGAGAATGACGTGGAAATCACAAAGCACAAAGTGGTCACAATCCAATACATCCTCACTTCAGACCAACAAATCGTCCAAGAGACGACAGAGGATGATCCTTTCACCTTTCTCTTTGGTGTGGGTGAGACGCTGCCGTCTTTCGAGGCGCAATTGGAGAACAAGGTGAAAGGTGACAAGGTATCTTTTGCCCTAACAGCCGAAGAAGCATACGGTGAGCGTGTTGATGAGATGGTTCAAGAGGTCGACATGGAGGCTTTTCAGGGTGCGCCGGAGGGTGCATTGGAGGTTGGAAAGATCTTGCCCATGCAGATGGTCGATCCCAACACACATCTCTCACAGACGGTCTTTGGTACAATCTTGGAGATCAACACGGAGTTCGTAAAGATGGACTTCAACCACCCTCTCGCAGGACAGCCTCTTGAGTACGAAGTCGAGATCCTCGACGTCCGCGATGCGACCCCCTCTGAAATTGACCACGGGCATGTCCACTAAGATAACAATGTCATCCACGTTTTCTATATCCAGCGAACGAATACCTCTTACCCACTAAGACCGTCCTCCACATTCTCTTGCACGGCCCCAAAAAACGCATTCTTCAACATGTCGTACACATTGAACGATGTAAAGGACATCCCAACCGAACCCACACACAACGCAAACAGCAAAATCCACCGGCCCTTCTCGTACCAAAAGCTATACACAGGCCGAAACCCCATCCTCTCAACATATGCAGGCTTGAACACACGAATCTTCCCCTTCTCCTGCGCTGGATAGTAAAACTTCCCACGCTCCGACTTCACGATATAGGTCCAAAAAATACGCCCGTAAAACAAACGCTCTGGCAAATACCTCACCCCCTTCTCCTCGATCAATGCCTTCCCACGCTCATCTGACGATGTCACCGCCAAACTCCTATCTCCTCCATACAAAACTTGCACCCCAAATCCCATAAACAAGAAGACGAGCATCCACGCCCCAACACGAAAAATAGGCTCTAACGCCGACAGCAAAGGCGAAGAAGCTCCTCTCTTCGAGGCCGACACAACACGCTGGATCGGAACCTCATAGCTAAAATGAAGTTCACTCTCCACACTCTTATCCTCACCAAAGGAGATCGAACCATCATCCGTCTCCACGATCAACACGATCTTCGCAGCACCAAGAGCATCACATCCTGCCGCAGGTATATTCACAAAACGGACAGGCTGCTCCCCCCTCCTCAACAACAAACCCTCCTCACCATCAAAATAAAAGGATGGTTCATTTGGCTCACCCTCCTTCACCGAGAGAACGACCATCACCGTCTCTGTGTTATTCTCAATCACCTGAAAATACGGCTCAATGACCTCATGCTCTTTTGCATACGAAGGAAATGTTTGCATCATATCGCTCCTCTGACATATGGTGAACTTCATTCACAAATGCACGCCAAGAGCATACAAACTCTCCCAACACATCCCTTGATACAAATCAACCTAAGCAGAACACCCCATAACACCCTTATGCAACGACACAAACAACTTTCTACAGGGATTATTCTTTTCAGCTCTCAAACACCCAATGTACAGGATGAGATCACCCCAAAGATTTTTGGATGTAAGCGGTAAATGTGGTCCCCACACCCTTTTGGCTCGTGACGGTGATATCCCCCCCCATAAGCCGAGAAAATTGCTGCGCGATGGAGAGTCCCAATCCTGTCCCCTGTCGTTTTCCATGACGAGACGACCCCACCTGTTTGAACACATCGAAGAGTTTGCCGATTTCCTCCTCGGAGATCCCTACACCATTGTCTTCCACTTCGAAAACATAGTGCTGCTCATTTTGACTGACACGCAGCTGAATATGTCCGTTCTCTGTAAATTTGGCGGCGTTACTGAGCAAGTTCAGCAAAATCTGTTCGAGTCTCTGTTTATCCGCTGTGATCAGCTCGATTTTTTCGTCAAGTTCCATCGAGAAGGTGTTCTCATGCTGCTCAACCATCGGCAAAATCGTGTTGTGTACGTCCGTAAAAAAACTCTTGGTCTCGAAAGACTCGATATTCAGCTCCATCTGCTGGGCTTCGATTTTTGAGAGGTCGAGCAAACTGTTGATCAGCGTAAGGAGCTTGTGTCCGGACTTATGAACACGGCCGAGATCATCCATGATCTCCTCCTCCTCTAGCTCACCGAATTCTTCCTGCAAGATCTCCGTATAGCCGAGGATAGCGCTGAGTGGCGTACGCAGCTCATGACTCATGTTCGCCAAAAAGCGCGACTTGGCTTTCAGCGACTCTTCAAGTTCAGCTTCGATCTGGTCGTGCAGCCACGACCAATACAACGCACCAGAGATCAACAAACCAAATGCCGTAACCTCCAATGTATGACGAAGAATCGCCGTCTGAGAAGGAGTCAGTGGGAAGTGAAGAGGTAGTGAAAAAGAGGTCGTACTCAGCAACGCGTAGAACGTCATCGAACACAACACACCAAAAAGAATCCCTCCAATCCGATTGAGCCCAAAAAACAACATCGGGAACATCACAAACGGAAAGTACAAGATCTCAGCTTTGATCCCCTTACCGAGCATCAGAATAATCACAAACAACGCAAAATTGCTAAAGAAGACATAGTAGTAACGTGCCAAAACGCTTCGTTTGAAGTAAGTGAGCAACAGCACCAGCGCATGTGACAGCTCAACACCGATCATAATCCACATCACGATCTTGGAGCCTATCAACGCGTGAAAGATGACGTGTGGAAAGGCCATCACCAGCGACAAAAAGGATAGAAAGTTGCACAGCGATATCTGCTTCCTCTCCATCCGCGAATGATGAGGTTCAATCCCCCAACGAATCCGCTCTCGCCATCGATCCCAAAAACCAACTCTTTTCTGAACGCTCTCCATGCTCACCACACTCCTCTCCGTACACCAAATCCATGCGAGAAGATCCATTCTCCAGGCTCTCAAAAAAGCCCGCACTCACCATCTGTAACGCAGTATACCAAAAATTGAAAATACAACAGCCACAAAGCACACGAAAAACATGACAAAGTCGCCGATACAAGGCTATTGGAAAAAAAGACCTGACAAGAAAAAAGGACAAAAGAGTCCACAAAAGCGCACCGAGCGACGATGTTTGCGCGCTCAGAGGCAGTCTCTGCACATTGACGTGCTCTGTTGTGGTGACTAGCTTCCCGTGCAAGTTTGTGCTCCCGGCAAAGAACACCGGGGGTCAGGCCAACAGATGCAAAAAGACGACAGAAGAAAATGCGCCAGCAAGAGGACGTTTTTTTCCATCCAGTGGCCTAAAAAGTATGTTTGTTGTATTTTTGTATGGAATGACGAAGTGATGAAAAATGTAAGCACCAGTAAGCCCACCCCATCCCCAACAAATTCAAAGACCAAGAGAGGATTTCGTTTTTACCTGTTGCTCACGTTATGGCTCCCACTCGCAGGCATACACCTTCACTGTAGCCCTTCAACCTCACCCAATGAACAACAACAAGAAACACCACAGAAAGAAGCTCCTCTTCAAGACGCCTCGACAGAAGCTGATAACTCCGACGCAAGTACAAAAGAGTCGATCGAGCCTGTGTATGATGAGGGGACACAGCCTGACAGCTCCGAACCCCCACAAGAGAGCATCACTGAAGAGGTGACACCGGAGTTACCAGAGAGCACAGACACAGTGGAGACAACACCACCTCCCTCACCGAGATTGCTCGCGCTAGGTAAACAGGGACAGATCGCAGCTCTTGCGCTCACTTCACCGTGGAGTATCCAATCGACAGGTGATCTCAAAAAGCGCTCCGTCAGTGCGCGGTGTGCAGGTCGTCACTGTATCGTCGTCCACCCTTCACCTGAGGACGCGCTCAGCCTCTTCGACCCACAAGATCTGTCCAATGTCACGACGATCAAACTCGACACAGGTGCAGATCCCCGTGATGTCGTGTTTATCGATTCAAACAGAGTTGTGGTCAGTCAATACGGGACATCGAAACTTCTCCTCCTCACACTCGACACACAACAAAAGACCAACATCGACATGAGTCCTCTCGCCGACGCCGATGGAAACCCCGAGACGCTCAGGCTGGCGCACTGTGGCGAGCGTGTCTTTGTGCAGCTCTTACGCCTCGATCACAAGACAGAGGCGCCGACAAAAGAAGGTGCTGCGATCGGTGTCATTGACATCCCGAAAGGTGGCACCCCCACCATTATCGATACAGACCCAAACACCGCTGGCGTTCAACCGCTCAAGCTCGCAGGCCAACCCAAATTTGACATGCCCGTCAATTGCACGTCAGGTATCCTCTACATCGCCGAACCGAAACCGCTGATGCAAGGAGGTGGTGCGTACGAAAAGGTCGACCTCAAAACCCTCACTGTCAGCACACTCAAGCTGGACCACGGTGCAGAAGTTGGTGGATTCGCAGTCGTCCAACACGGCCTTTACTGGGTGATCAGCCACACAGCAACAGGTCCAGCGGGCAACTCAACGCACCTCAACCTGATGGGAGGCCCAACACACAGCACTTACAACACATTTGCGGACGACAAACTCGATGAGCTGATCCTGGACCCACAACAAGACCTGCTCTTCTTCCCTGACAACTGCGAAAAGAGCCCACAAAACCAACAGTGTGTCTCGGGAATACATGTCTTTCACGCACGCACAGGCAAGGAGCAAGCCGGAGGTGTGATTTCGCTTGGATTCCCTCCAATGGAGGTCGCAATCGCCCAGTAACAAAAGGACCAAAAGGTACAAATGGCTCAAGCTGGGACTTTTTGGATATGGACGGTGAATGTGGTCCCGACACCCTCCTCGCTTGTAACGGTGATATCGCCACCCATCAGTCGAGAAAATTGCTGCGCGATGGAGAGCCCCAATCCCGTCCCCTGTAGCTTTCCATGACGAGGCGCCCCCACCTGCTTGAACACGTTGAAGAGCTCAGCCAATCCCTCCTCAGAGACACCAATACCATCATCTTCCACTTCGAAAACATAGCGCTCTTCATCTTGATGGACACGTAGTTGGATGTGTCCATTGTCTGTGAATTTGGCGGCGTTACTGAGCAAATTCAGCAAAATCTGTTCGAGCCTTTGTTTATCCGCGGTCATAAACTGAAGCGTCTCATCAACTTCGATCGAAAAGGTGTTGTTGTTCTGCTCCGCCATCGGCAAAATCATACTATAGATATCCTTGAAAAAGCCCTTACTTTCGAATGATGCGATGTGCAGCTCCATTTGATGGGCTTCGAGCTTTGAAAGATCAAGCAGATCGCTGATCAGTCCGAGAAGTCTGTAGGTTGCCTTGTGAATGCGTGCCAGATCTTCTTGGACTTCTTCTTGCGTCATCTCCTCAGATTCTTCCTGCAAAATCTCCGTATAACCGAGGATTGCATTGAGTGGCGTACGCAACTCGTGACTCATGTTCGCCAAAAAACGCGACTTCGCCAGCCAAGCGTCTTCTAGCTCCGCCTCAACTTGATCGTGTAACCACGACCAATACAGAGCACCTGAGACCAGCATGCCAAATGCCGAGAACTCAAGCATGTGGCGGAGCAACGCTGTTTGGGTAGGAGTGAGTGGGAAATGAAAGGGCGTCGCAAAATTTGTGGCAAGCAACAACGCATACAAAGACATCGAAAACAGAACACCAAAGATGATCCCACCGATGCGATTGAGACCAAAAAACAACATTGGAAACATCACGAAAGGGAAGAACAACAGGTGCCCCATAATCCCCTCACCAAGCACCAAAATAATCGTGTACAACGCCACATTGCTGAAGAACACGAAAAAATAGCGCGCGAGCACCGTTCTCTTGAAGTAATTCAAAAGTAAAACGATGGGGTAAGAGACAACTGCTCCAATCAAAATCCACATCACAGCAGCAGAACCAAACAACGCATGAAAAACAACGTACGGGAACGCGAAGAGAGGCAACAAAGAAGACAAAAAGTTACTCAAAGAGATCTGCTTTTGTTCAATCCGTGAGCTTCCAGACTCCACCCCCCACAAAATGACTTTTCGCCATACATTCATAACCATTTGAAAAAATTGTTGACTCTTCATCCAAATACGCTCCCACACATCAAAATGATGTACAACTGAAAGAGAGTGGACATCTACCAACATGTAGAACGACACTTTGCACGCCTTTTTCAAGAAAAATGATGACAAAATGCCTTCACATGGTATTTTCAGGATTTGATTGTAGAAGCGATAGAGTCGCAAACATACTAGAAGTAGCCCTCTCACCAAAAAACGTACGACACAAAAGTCGACAAGAACCTCAATTTTGCCGAACAAAAATGCAACATAGTGTTCGCTCTCTGACTTCGCGAGGGAACCACCTGAGCCGTTGAGTGAATCGTACGCTTCAAAAAACGCACAGACTCATCATGATGTTTTGCGAGCAGTCACGAGAAAAATCGGATAGGCCTTCTCTTCTTTCTGCACTTCACAGGCCGTCACAAATGACACGTCTGTAAAGCCGGCCTCTTCAAATAACGGAACCAAGGTCTCGCGCTCAAACCCATCGTGATACACACCTTCGACATCTGCCGGGTGAAAGTCTCCATCTTCTTTATCAAGGTCTGCGATCGCGATGGTCCCACCTGCGTGCATATGTGAGGACAGAGTGTGTAGTAGCTGTTGTGTATCTTCAACATGATGCATTGCCATCGCGCTGACGACCAGATCGACCTTTTGGGACAATGGTGTCTCCAAAATATTCTGGCAAAAGGTCTCGACTTTCTCCTTCAACTCGATCTTCTCACAGAGCTTCTCCAACATCGCAGCTGAGATGTCGACAGCATAGACCTGCTTCACAAGTGGTGCGAGCTTTGAACAGATCAAACCTGTCCCCGCTCCAAAGTCCATCACAGTCATCGAAGGCGACAGAGAAACGTTCTCTTGTATCGCTTGAAAGACCCCTTCAGAGATCTGCGCGGGGACAGGCCGCTTGTCCCACTCTTCGGCTTTGTGTGCAAATAAGTCAGTCATCATCTTCCTCCAAATGTCAAAAGTTTGTGTCCATTATGAACGTACAGAGAGACATCAGCAACTCGTATGGAGGCTTTTTGCTCACGAAATAGATTCCGTATTGGTAAGGTTGTCCACCTTGTAGACAAACTATAACGAGACAAAGGAGCCGTCATGGGATCACTTCACGTCAAGGTGATGAGCTTGAATATCCGATACGACAACCCACACGATGGGTCAAACAGTTGGCCTCACAGAAAAACTCTCGTGTGTGATGTCCTGCGAGAAAATGCCCCTGACTTTATTGGACTCCAAGAGGCGCTCAAACATCAACTAGAGGACATCATACATGCGCTCGAAGGATACGATGGATACGGACGTTCAAGAAGAGCCTATACAGAAGATGATGAGTGGAGTCCGCTGTGCTATGACAGCAAGCGCTGGTGGCTCGATCAACGACAACGTGGGACGTTCTGGCTCTCAGACACACCAGATCATGAAGGCTCACAGAGTTGGGGCAGTAGCCTCCCGAGGATTGTGACGTGGGCGCGCTTCATTGAGAAACAAACAAACGAAGGAATCTATGTCTACAACACACACTTCGATCACCGCTCCTCAGAGGCGAGACTTCAGAGCGCCAAACTTTTGATCCAACGCATCCAGTCGCGAGAGTGCCAACACGAACCATTCTTATTGATGGGTGATCTCAACGCCGGAGAGAACACCCCACCGCTCCGATACCTCAAGGGAAATGAGCACACCATGCCGCTCGTTGACACCTTTCGCGAGAAACACCCAGATGAACGAAAAGCTGGGACATTTGGAGGCTGGAGCGGAAGCAAAAGTGGTCCAAAAATCGACTACATTTTGATCGACGCACATGCACAGACCACCCTTCACGACGCACAGATCATCTACACTTCAAAAGATGGACGTTATCCGTCTGACCATTTTCCAATCACTGCAGAGCTGACTTTTTCAGGCTGACTTTTCAAGGAAGAGCACATAGAGGGGAAGAGAAGAAAAAGGCAGGAAAGAACTAGACGCAAAACCCGACTCTACAGGATGAAACAACATGACACCATCATCCACAGACGCGGCGAGAGCACCACTTATCCTTTGTACTGGTAGATACCACGACCTCTCTTTTCGACTTGTGGAAGTCGCGCCAATGTCGCAGCGACAGTCCCCTTGGAGGTCTTCTTGAGAACCCCTCGAAGACCTGGAAAGCGCTTGAGTTGGTAGCGAAAGACACGAAGCATTTTGTAAAGTTTGCCAGCCATACCATTGAAGCGCTTGAACTCTCTCTGGTAGGCCTTTTTCATCTGATTGATCTTGGCAGGACGGAAGGTCCGACCTCGGTGTCGTCTTCTCAGCTTGAGCTCACGTGTGAGGAGCTTTTGAATCGCAGATACTTTCATCTTTTGGCGACGAATACGAACATTCAAGAGCGTAATTTGTCCCAAAAGATTCCGCGCACTACGAAGCACAGCCTTATTCTTCCAGCGCAAGATCTTCGAGAACTTCTTCGCCTTCACAGCTGTTTTCGGAGGGCTCGCAAACGCCGCTCCTGCACAAAGACCCAACACCAACATGACGACAAAGCTCACTTTATGTTTCATTCCGCAACTCCTTTCCTGAGTCGTATCTTTCGTCCAGCGGCCAAATACATGTGGTCACCAAAAGCAGCCTTCCGGCAATAAGACAAGTAGGTGCTTGATAGAGCACGTTTATGGTGTGATATGAGACTGGAGCTCCCCTCTCAATATTCAATCACAAGGAAAAAACCCCTGGAGTCCGATGACTCCAAATCGCTCCGCAATCCCGTCTTATGGGTTCGGTTCGGGATATGTATTGCGCCCTCTGATCCACCACGTGATGCCGAGCAAAAACATCGCAGTAAAGGCTGAAAACAGAATCAAGAAGATCACATATCCCCATGCTTGCTCGATCCCCACGAGTTTTTGTTGCTCTTTGAGCAGCGTACCAAAGCCTTTGGCCTGGACGGTCCGACCGATATAACCGAACAAACCGATAAATCCAGCGGCAGCCCCGATGGCTTTCTTGGAGGTCAGGTCGAGGGCGAGGATGACGATCAAGTTGATCACAGGATAGATAAAGAAGCCGATACTCGCGAGCATCGCCATGTCCAACCAGAGATAGCCTGCAGGGGTCATCACCATCACAGCAAAGGCACCAATAATAGGAAGCATACAGATCGCCGCGAGCAGCTCACGTCGCCCCCCCATTCGGTCGGAGACCCATCCCAAAAAGATCGTCGAAGGGATCCCGCCAAACTCCAACACCAACACAGCAAATCCACCACTCGCCAACGTCGCCTGTTTGACCTCTCTCAAATAAGTCGGTCCCCAGTCGAGCATACTGTAGCGCGCGATGTACGCAAAGAAGTTGGCAAACGCCAACAACCACACGTACTTGTTGGTCAATACATGCCCAAACAAGATCTCTTTGAAGGTCAACTCACGCTCTTCCTCCAAGACTTTCCCGGACGTCCCATCTTGCGCCTCTTTTGCATCTTCATGAACACGATCGGGATGTTCGACACGTTCTCGTAACGCATCGTACTCTTCGATGGGAGGCAGCCCAACAGATTGGGGTGTGTCTCGTAAGCGCCAAAAGAGATAGGCCGAACCAATGGCCGCAATGACCCCTGGAACGATGAAGGCGTATTGCCAGCCTCCGTACGTTGCCACGCCCCATGCGGCGAGCATACCAGCGATCCCGCCGCCGACATTGTGGGAGGTGTTCCAGACGCTGAACATCAAGCCGCGCTCTTTTTTTGTATACCAGTGCCCCATCGTACGACCACAAGGCGGCCACCCCATCCCCTGAATGAAGCCATTCATCGACCACAGCATCAAGTGCAGCGAGTAATTGGCGACGCCCCCGAAGGCGAAGTTACACAGCGCCGTTAACAACAGACCAAATGCCATGAAGACACGGGGGTTACTGCGGTCTGAGAGTGTCCCCATGATAAACTTACCGAGACCATAACTGATCGCCGTAATCGCGAGGATGTTCCCGACCATCGCGTGGTCGTACTGCAGCGCGTTGCTCATATCCTTCGCAACGACAGAGAGGTTGTTGCGGACGAGATAGAATGTTCCATAACCGATGAAGGTCGCTTCCATCATCTGCCAGCGGTACATTGGATACTGACGGGCAGCTTCTTTGTCAGGGAGCCGCTCTATCGCTGGCGCCGGTCGAAATGGGTTCTTCAAGATCTTGCTCACTTTCTTGATATGGTTGAAAGAAGGTACATTGCCCACACATGCAACAACAGATCGCCGAGAAGATCAAGCGCAGAGAAAGAACTATCTTCTTTTCCATCCCACTTGTGATACAATGCGAACGACATTCACAGATTGTGTCTCCCCAACAACCCCTTATGTGGAGAGAGCAGGTTTGAAATCGACAGAAGTACAAAAGTACGAGAAGCTAAAGTTTTCGGAGATGATGGGTTTATCCCCCTGGCGAGAGCGCTTTCGTCAGGCGATGATCGCGTTGAGAGGCGAAGAGGATGTGCCCCCCTCGCGTTTTGGTTTGTCGAGCTTACGCCAATTACGACCACGGTATGGCATTCCGCTATGGTTGGGTAAACAACCCGTCCACAGGAAGGTCTTGCTCACCAACCTCTGGAACCACACACAAACACCTATCGAAGATGGTTGGTCTGTGAAAAAGACACAGGTCAAGGATTTTCGAGGTCGTCGTTTGACTTACGATAGTCACAACGGGACGGACTTCTCGATCCCAATTGGGACACGTGTTTTAACCGCCGCGCCCGGCGAGGTCGTAAGTGTGATGTCCGAGTTCAATCGCGGTGGACTCAAGGTCTTCATCGATCACGGCGAGGGGTTGATGACCTGCTACGCACACCTCGCACGTAACCTCGTACAGGTCGGCGACCGCGTGACACGAGGACAGGTCATCGCGCTCTCTGGTTACAGTGGTCTCGACTCACTCGTGACCTTCCCCTTTGGTGTGCCTCACGTCCACTTCAACACATGGCTTAACAACGAATCGATCGATCCATTCGCCTTTCAAGGAGAGACCTCGATGTGGCGAGGTGGTGGCCTCCCCCAGCCCTGGGATGGTGAAGAAGAGAAAGATGAGGTACCGTTTACCCCTTCGCACTACAACGAAGATGTCCTTCGGGAGGTGATCGAAGCGTGCAAGACCCCCTCCGTTCGAGAGCACTTACTCGCCATCGAAGACCTCTCTCTACGGGCTGCACAGACGATCATTCAGATGAATTACTACCCCACCCGCTTCCCCAAAAAATACAATCTCTACGACAAAACATATCTCCGCTCCCCTCGCATGGATCTACCATTCTCCAGAGAGGACTTTGACGGCGTTGCCTTCGTCGATGAACTCTAGCCCCCACTATCCACCAACGATTACCCCCACGTATAGGTCACTTTGGTAAGTTCTTCTGAGACCTCCCAGAGTCGCTTTGCGTCTTCGAGATTATGAGAGGCTTTGTTGGAAGAGACGACGACAGGGAACCCGGCAATCTCCATGAAACCTCTCGGTCCATAATACTCTGCAGGTTTTGCGTGTGGATCGACGCAGGCTCTGAGACTCGGCAACGCGCCCAGATCAGCGCTCTGCATCATTCTTGAGACGAGCGGATCCACCAGCTTAAAGAACAACCCCTTTTTCAGATGATTCCCAAGGTTTGTATCGGAACCACCAGGATGCGCAGCGAGCGCCATCGCGTCGATGTTGTGTTGAGCAAAGCGGCGTTGTAACTCGTAAGTGAAGAGCAAGTTGGCGAGCTTGGAGCGTCCATATGCAGCAATTGGAGAGTATCGTCTGCCACCATTGAACATCAAATTATCGAAGTTCATCGTGCCCATTCGATGTCCACTACTGCTGACATTGACGACACGCGCACCAGGGGTCTTTTTGATCGCGTCGAGGAGCAAACCAGTGAGAGCAAAGTGACCGAGATGATTGGTCCCCAATTGTCTCTCAAAACCGTCTTCAGTCGTACCATAAGGGACCATCATGATCCCAGCGTTGTTGAGTAACACATCCAATTGATCGTGTTTAAAGAGAAATGTCTCAGCAAATAAGCGTACGGAGGCCAGACTCGCGAGATCCAGCTCCATGACCTCGACAGACGCATCAGGGATGGCTTGCAAGATGGAATCCTTGGCTTTCTCTGCCTTCTCCATGTTGCGACATGCCATGATGGTCTGTGCGCCCTTGCGTGCGAACTCTTTGGCAGCTTCAAAGCCAATCCCACTGTTGGCACCTGTGACAATGATGATCTTTCCAGTCAGGTCGGGGATCTGTTCAGCTCCCCAGGTTTCTTTTTGTTTTCCCATGTTCTCCTCCCAAAAAATGCTTTGTGATCAGCCTCATCGAAAAGAGCCTGATGAACAACAATGTCGTGGGTATGATATACCAATGTCAACCTCACAAGTGCCATATGCACAAAGATAGCCTTTGTGCTGGAGCAATAAACATCCAATTACAAAAAAATGTGTTTCGTTTGGTAATCACTTTCACACAGCCATAAGAAACAGAGAGAACTCTCCCCTAGCGCGACATACAAAAATTAACCTTATAAAAAGGAAAGATACAACACATGGCATATTTTATGCCTTATGAGCGGGGCATCGTCGGATTGAACCGAACGACAAAAAGAGTTGGATGCTTTGGAGAGCAAGCTTCGGAGTAACAAACAACTCAAGGAGGAATCACTATGAGAAAGGTGTTATTTGTATTGAAGAGTGTGTTGTTTGTATTGGGTATCAGCCTTGTGGGTTGTGGCATGGACACAGGCACAGTGAAGGTGACTCTCCAGGATGCCCCGGCGAATGTCGAGAAATTGGAGGTTCCTATTGTAGAAATTGCCGTACACTTTGTCCCCAAGGGCAGCGATAAAAAAGCGGCAGACGAAGATCCGGCAGAGGCCTCAAACGATCCCCAAAAAGCAGGCTGGAGAAGCATCCTCCTGGAAGAAAAGACATTTGATCTGATCGCGCTGAAAGACAACCCTGTTGACATTGGTTCATTGCAATTGGGTGAAGGGAAAATCACACAGATCCGCCTCGTTATCTCTCAAGAGAAAAAGACAATGGTCACCATTTCGGGCCAACAATTTGAGGTCTCAGTCCCATCCAACGTCGCTCGTATCAACAAAAACATCGACGTGGTCATTGGGCAAGAGACTCTTATTCCCCTCGACTTTGACGTTGAAACAGCGTTGAAAGAGACAGGAAAAGACACCTATAAGCTCGATCCAGTCCTCAAACTCGTCGAAAAATAAGAACATCAGACAATCACAAGAGTTCCCTTAACCTATTCCAAAAGGGTAACAATGGGATCTCGCTGTATCCTGAGAATTGTCCGTCACCAGTCTCAATCACGATCCAATCAAGCGCCTCTGTTTGCCCAACATCCACGGAGATATAAGAGGAAGGCAACGCTTCCGCAGCCCTTTGTGCGAGCGCAAGGACATGTTGTTCTTCTTCTTTGCTCAGGTCACGGAGTGGATCGTCCCCCTCCCAATAGTAGCCCCATCCCACGATATGTCCCTGATAGACAAAGACCCGATATTCTCGTCCGAGAGGAAAGTCCGATGCGCGCCTTGTATGGCGTAATTGAGCAAGCTCTCTGACGATCACCTTGCCACGAGAGCGATTCTCCAGCGCGAAGAGTTGCGTCGCGAGCTCGCGCAGTTCTTGTAAGCTCTCAGCCACACAAAAGCTCCACCCTTTCGATTTTCTCGACTGAATTGCGCCTTTTACAAAAACAGGAAACATAAGTTCTTCGGCGATCATCTCGCACTCTTCGACGCTTTGGATGACAAGACTCTTTGGGGTCAGATCAGCGATATATGGATAAGCTCGATCGAAGACCTGCCCATTCAGGTGCTCATCTGGTGTGTTGAGTAGCCTGATATTTTTATCGAGTGCAGCCTCGTAGATCTCGGTGTATCGTTGTGCAGAAGGGATAAACCCAAGCCAAAGACCGGGTGTTTCTTCGGCCTGTTCGGGGACATAGGCGAGCGCATTTTCTGCGTTCTCACAGCGGGTGTAGTCAGGTGGGATCGAGTACACCTGAAATCCAGACAACTTCGCCGTCTCTGTTGCGTGGATGAGATCACGCAGGCTCGGAGAGTCATTCATTTGCGCATAGGCTTCGGTCAAGATGAGAGGTCTTTTCATTGGCGCGTTCAATCCTTATTCGAGACGATACTCCAAGAGATACGACGTATAGTGTAGGATGGAGTTCCTACACCGAAGCAAAAGGAGCATAACATGATAACAAGCACCATGCTCGCAAAGACCATCGCGATCATATACACCGTAACGGGAATCGCGGTTTGTCTCGACCAACTCGACTTTCACAAACTCGTACATGAGTTGGAGCGTTCGACAGCGCTCACATACTTTGCAGGCATCATTGGAGCGGTCGTGGGATTTTTGCTCACACAACACCATAACCTTTGGGCGATGCATTGGAGTCTCCTCATCACACTTATCTCGTGGGGGATGTTTGTTGGTGGGCTCACTGTTGTCCTCTGCCCCAAAGCACTCTCACTCGCGCTCAAATGGTATAAGCACTCGCCACTATGGGGTGTGTTCATGATTGGATTTGGTGCGCTCTTTGGCTATTTGGGGTGGTTCGGAGGCTAACGTTGGAGACAGTACAAACCAGACATATATCCGTGTGGCCCTCGCAGTACACACCAAAGGCAAACGCGATCACAGGCGCCTCAAACACCGATACACGGTGAAGACAATGCACACACCCACTCACGAAGGCGTGTAGAATTGGTTCACATATCCCTCTACCCAATGGACACGATCGACTTCGTACTCATCGACAAAGAAGTCATCAGGACGCTCGCAGAATCCGGGTTGCAAAGACAACCGTTTGATCGCACCCCTGGCGGCATTATCAGAAGAGAACACACCGATAAACTTTGTCTCATCGCATCCTTCAGCGTCCTCATACGAATGTTGAACCACGTAAACCTTCCGCATCAGCTCTCCCATACCCAACAAACAGAAACAATCTTCCCAAAAAAGAGAGAACATGTTCTCACACCCCCGATAAAAAGAGAACAAAATATCACACTAAAGTTCTCCTCTGAGAAACGATAGCCCTGAGCTATCATATCCATACAAAAGAGATACTTTACATATCAAAATTGGACGCCTATACTCACCAACATCGGAACACTGATAGAGCGGACAAGCATCTGCTCAAAAGATGTGAGAGTGCAATAAAGCAGGTCCTTTCTCCAGGACCAGCCAGACAAGAAGAGGCGAAGTCAGCAAATGTTGTAAGCCTGTTATGAAGAGAGACATTCACTCCTCATAACATCGCGGTTCCAAAACAACAAAGAGGCTTTTTCTTCTTGGAAATCGGATGGGTCTTGCAAACATCCTTTGGTTGCCTCTTGTGGATAAATAAAGCCGCTTGTGGATATGCGTATCCACAAGCGGCGTGGTTTTTGCAAACAAGGTCGCCAGGCTACTGCAAGAAAAAAGGTAAAGAAGAGAAACATTCAACATGTATAGAGAAATCGAGTAAGCCATACCACCTCAAACGTGCTAGAACAGGGAGAAAACATGAACACAAAAGGAAAATGTCCATTTTCAGGCGCAACACAAGTCGCAGGTCGTGGTACCTCCAACAGAGATTGGTGGCCCAACAAACTAAAACTCAACATTTTGAGACAACATTCATCTTTGGTCGATCCAATGGGAGAAGACTTCGACTACGCGAAGGAGTTTGAGTCGCTCGATCTGGACGAGGTAAAGAAGGACATCTTCGACTTGATGACGGACTCTCAGGAGTGGTGGCCAGCAGATTACGGACACTATGGACCCTTGTTCATTCGTATGGCGTGGCACAGTGCAGGGACTTACCGCGTAGGAGATGGACGTGGTGGCGCGGGTACAGGCAACCAGCGCTTTGCCCCTCTCAACAGTTGGCCCGACAACGTCAACCTCGACAAAGCACGTATGCTGCTTTGGCCTGTCAAACAAAAGTACGGCCGCAAGCTCTCATGGGCCGACCTGATGATCCTCGCGGGGAACTGCGCGCTTGAGTCCATGGGACTTGAGACGATCGGCTTTGCAGGTGGACGTGAAGATATCTGGCAACCAGAAGAAGACGTATATTGGGGTGACGAGACCACATGGCTCGGTGATGAACGCTATACTGGAGAGAGAGACCTCGATAACCCACTAGCAGCCGTCCAGATGGGACTTATCTACGTCAACCCTGAGGGCCCTAACGGAAACCCCGACCCACTCGCCTCCGCACAGGATATCCGCGAGACCTTCGCACGAATGGCGATGAATGATGAAGAGACTGTCGCCCTGACCGCAGGCGGTCACACCTTCGGAAAGTGTCACGGCGCAGGTGATGCAGCCCACGTCGGTCCCGAACCAGAAGGCGCAAGCATCGAAGAACAAGGGCTCGGTTGGAAGAGTTCATTTGGTTCAGGAAAAGGTGTCCACACTATCTCAAGTGGGATCGAAGGCGCGTGGACAACAAACCCCACCAAATGGGACAATGGATACTTTGACGCGCTGCTCGGATACGAATGGGAGTTGACCAAGAGCCCCGCAGGTGCTCACCAATGGACACCCAAAGATCCAGCCGCCAAAGACACCGTCCCAGACGCACATGATCCCAACAGACGTCACGCTCCGATGATGACGACTGCGGACATGGGATTAAAGATGGATCCCAAGTACGCAGAGATCTCCAAACGATTCCATCAAAACCCGGATGAGTTCGCGAAAGCCTTCGCACGTGCATGGTTTAAACTGACACACCGCGATATGGGACCACGTAGCCGCTACGTCGGGGCACACGCTCCCAAAGAAGACTTCCTCTGGCAAGATCCTATCCCAGCCGTTACACACAAGCTGATCGAAGAGGACGATATCACCCAACTCAAAGGAAAGATCCTCGCGTCAGGTCTCTCCATCTCCGAGCTCGTCTACACAGCATGGTCTTCAGCGTCGACGTTCCGAGGCTCGGATTACAGGGGTGGTGCCAATGGTGGACGCCTTCGCCTCGCTCCTCAAAAAGACTGGGAGATCAATCACCCCAACCAGCTCGCCAAAGTGTTGCAAACACTTGAAGGCATCCAACAAGACTTCAACAACGCTGGCGTCGGTGGCAAACAGGTCTCCATCGCAGACCTGATCGTCCTCGGCGGTTGTGCCGCGATCGAACAGGCCGCCAAGCAAGCAGGCCACGACATCAAGGTGCCCTTTACACCGGGACGTGCAGACGCAACACAAGAACAAACAGATGTTGAGTCCTTTGAGCCACTCGAACCTTATGCAGACGGATTCCGCAACTATGTACAGGGCAAGTTCCCGGTCTCACCAGAAGAAATGCTGATCGACAAGGCCCAACTTTTGACCTTGACAGCACCAGAAATGACCGTACTCATCGGTGGTCTTCGTGTTTTGGGGACCAACTTTGACCAATCCAAACACGGTGTGTTTACGGATAACCCTGGTACATTGACCAACGACTTCTTTGTCAATCTGCTCGATATGGGAACGACTTGGAAGGCCACTTCGGACGATCAAGATCTCTTCGAAGGTCGGGACCGCCGCACAGGTGAAAAGAAGTGGACAGGGACACGTGTTGACCTGATTTTTGGTTCCAACACAGAGCTCCGTGCGCTCGCAGAAGTGTATGGTTGCAGTGATGCACAAGAGCTTTTCATTCGTGATTTTGTCGCAGCGTGGGACAAAGTGATGAATCTCGACCGCTTCGAACTTAAAAAATAGAATCCCCTCCCCTCTACTCCACAAGCTCCTCACTCAGGCCAACACATTGCTCTCTTGCAGATCTTACGTGGCCCGCAATGCTCAGGAATACAATCGGCGTCGGTGCGACAAAAATCCGTACACATCTTGTCCGTCGTCGTACAGGAGCGGGTATCCCGATTACAAAATCGATTGTCACCACAACCACTCACAGCACAATCCCTGTGTTCATCACATGAGCTAGGGCATTGACCGGACTTGCGCTCCTCGCACTTTCCTGTTCGTCCGATATAATCGATATAACAAAAGGAAAACGTTCCACAGCGTCTCGCGTCACAATCTCCATCGTTTGTGCAAGAGTATGGACACACTTGTTCACGCTCGACACACTTTCCGAGTTGGGTATTGCAATATGTACGCTTTGCACAATCCTCAACCCAACAATCCGAAGTTTGTGTACATGTTACAGGGCAGGAAGCTGCAGAGCTTCTGTTTTGACATCTGCCTGTCTTTTCTGAGACAGCTCTCTGACAAAAAGGACGCGCACCACAAAGACTTGCGGGACAGTGGATGTCGAGCAAGCAGGTGAAGGGACAAAGTTGTCCAAATGGCACACATTTTTTCAAAGTTGTGTTGCAGTATAACGCCTGCCCACATGCTTCGACCTGGCAATCTTTGTCTTCCTTACACGTCGAAGGACAATCTTCACACGTTCGCTTTCCCACACAACTCCCTTGCCCTCCCTGCCAATATGGAGCCAACTTGCAAAAGGATTGTGCACCACATGTTCGCTTACACTCCTGATCCTCGTTGCACTTCTGATCATCACAACTTGGCGCTTTTCCGTCCGCGATACAAAGCTTTTCCTCGATCGTTTCTTCAACCAGCGACTCTCTCCCTCCTCCGTCAGGGGCCGTTTCAGAACGCACCTCCCTCAACAGCTCATGACCAGGTTCATCGAGTCCAGCTCCAGGACATCCAACGCTCACAAATAGACAACATAGAACACCGAGAAAGATTCCTAAAGTACGTACATATAGGAATTGTGCAGGCATAAGACCTCCCATCACATCGAGCAACGATTTTCAAAGTATCTTCTATCGTTAAAAACAGCCTAAACAAAGATAGACTACCCAATACCATCAACAAAACCCACACAATCTTTCCTTGATATGAGGGTGAATATCACAACACAATATTTTACTTGAAACAAAAAACAAAGTGGGTATGCTATATCGAAAACGATCACAATAGGAAAAAACATGGACCCAATAATCTTTAGACGTAAGCTGCGCCTCATCTTACAACAAACGATGGGGCTCGCAGCGGCAGGCACGCTCGCATCACAGATCGCATGCTACACCTCCCCCTCCTATACTCTAAATGATGGTGGGACGCAAAAGGAGAGAGTGTACACCACAGAACGCTCCCCTTCAGAACAACATCCTCCAGTTGACGCAGGTCCATACTCAGGGGACTTCGTGCCCAAAACGACCATCCATTGCCCCTACGACATCCATTATCTCCCCGGAGCAAACTCTGAAGATTGTACATCAAAAAAGGCAGGGGAGTACCAGCTCATCCTTCCAGAAGACTATACACCCGAGTCATATGGAAATTGCTTTCGTATTTGTCATGACAAAATCACCTCGATCTGTCAAGGTCGAGATGGCTCAACATATAGCACAATATTTAGTTCAAATATTGAACAATGTAAAGAAGTCTCTCTACCCAACAACCAAAAGATGATCGATTGTAAGTTCACTATCAAGAGACACTGCTCGGTTGCAGGTAGACGTCCAAATGGACTCCACACTTCAGATAAAGAGGTGGATGAAGTCATCCATCCGTCTTCATTACAGGAGGTGGGCGCTTTCTTTGCAGAGCTTGCCTATTTAGAGGAAGCTGCGATCACGGCTTTCCAATATCTTCACCAAGAACTACAAGCGTACGAAGCCCCTCAAGCACTTATCGAACAAGCTCACAAGAGCATCCAAGAAGAGATCGAGCACGCAACATTGATGACAATGCTCGCCAAACGCTACGGCAGCACACCAGAGCCTGTGCAAGTCGCTTCATTCTCTTTGCGACCGCTGATCGAGATCGCGTGTGAAAATGCAAAAGAGGGCTGCATTCGCGAGGCCTTTGGTGCCCTGTTGGCAATGTGGCAGGCCGAACACACAGAAGACAAAGCCGTACAAGCCGTCATGAACAGGATCGCATATGAGGAGAGTGAACACGCGGCCCTGTCCTTCGCCATTGACGAATGGGTTCGCCCTCTTCTCTCTGCAGATGAGCTGCTTCAGCTCGAAGACGCACACAACCAAGGTCGCGAGAGCTTGTACACAGAGCTTTCCAAAGAACCATCAAAAGCTCTCGTCCAATTTGCAGGATTTCCCACAGTCTCCGAAGCACAAACCCTCTTTCAGGCGCTACAACAAACCTGTTAAAGCTGCTCCACACACTCACAGAGAAACAACAGCCACTCACAACAACACCCTCTCCATGCTCCGGAGAGAGCTTCATCAACGACACCTACCTTCGCAAAGTCCACCATTAATCCGAGCATTCCGAAAAGACATAAAAACATTTGAAGAAGAACACACCTCCAAACAACAAACCTACAAACGTGCTCAACAGCTGTTGTTGATGCAAGATTTGTAGGAATGAATACGGAGGAAATCGATGAAATTCCGTCAATTGTTTTTGATCACGCTAGGCCTGTTTCTCCTTGGAAGCCCTCACTTTTTAGCTGGTTGTGCAGCTCCACGTTGTGGTGATGGTGTCATTCACAAAGACGTCACTGACGCAGATGGTAACACCCTCAACGAAGAATGTGATGACGGCAACAGCGATAACAACGACTCCTGTACCAACCAATGTACCATCGCAAAGTGCGGTGATGGCATCGTACAAGTCGGCATCGAAGAGTGTGACGATGGCAACAAGGAAGACACTGACGCCTGCACGAGCCAATGCAAGCTCGCGACTTGTGGTGATGGCTTTGTCCAAAAAGACAAAGAAGCCTGTGACGATGGCAACAAAAATAACAACGACGCCTGCCTCAATACCTGTGTAGAGAACACATGCGGTGATGGATTCCTCAACAAAGACAAAGAAGAATGTGACGACAAAAACTACAACGACAACGACAGCTGTCTCAACAACTGTAAGCTCGCGACCTGTGGAGATGGAAAGCTCCACGTAGGCGTCGAACTCTGCGACGATGGTAATAAAGATGATAAGGACACTTGCTTGAGCACCTGCACCCTCTCCACCTGTGGTGATGGCATCGTACAAGCAGGCGAAGAGTGCGACGACGGAAACAAAAACAACAACGACGAGTGCCTCAACACCTGTGTCAAAGCCACCTGCGGTGATGGATTTGTTCAGACAGGTACAGAAGAGTGCGACGACGGCAATAAAAACGATAATGACAGCTGCTTGAGCACGTGTAAAAACGCCACCTGTGGTGACGGAAAAGTCAACAAAGGCGTTGAAGAATGTGACGATGGAAACACCGATGATGATGACCTCTGCACATCAAAGTGCAAACTCGCGACCTGCGGTGATGGCATCAAGCAACCAGGCGAAGAATGTGATGATGGAAACAAAAATGACAACGACGCCTGCCTCAACACCTGCAAAAACGCGACCTGTGGTGATGGTGTCATCCAAACAGGTAAAGAAGAATGTGATGACGGAAACACCAAAAGCGGTGACTGGTGTGATAGCTCCTGTAAAAAAGAATGTACGATCGGAAATGCCCGCAAGTTAGACGGAAACAGCTGCTATGTGAAGTTCAACACTGCGCTGAGTTGGCGTGATGCGTCCGCAGCATGCTCGATCCTCGGTGCACACCTCGTCAGCATCGGCTCTGGTGGCGAAAACACTATCGTCGCAGGTCTTACAGGAAGTAGCCCCGCGTGGATCGGCCTCACAGATCAATACAGCGAAGGTACTTTCGTCTGGGATGAAGGCAATAACAAATACATTACAATGACATACAGCGACTGGGCGGCCAATCAACCAGACAACGGTCCTGGCGGAAACGCCGACTGTACAGAGATCATCTCTAGCGGAAGGTGGTCCGACCGCGCCTGCACCGGCCTCCTCAACTACATTTGTGAATACGAGTGGCCCAGCAAATAATCCCTCCCTCCGGAGGTCAAGCCCCCAAAACTTTGTGTTTTGGGAATGATGGTTTCTCATGTGGTGCGCTTGATAAACAAACATATGAATGAGAGCGGCGAGCTTGTCGCTCTCATAGCTCATCGCACCACACATCGGGAGGAAGAAAATGAAACGACTCATCCTGGTCCTTTTTGCAGGCTTCGTGCTCTTTTCGCACGGCTGCTCCTGTAGTGGACCTGTATGTGGCGATGGGATCCTTCAAGAAGGCGAAGAGTGCGATGATGGCAATCAAGACAACAACGACGCCTGCTTGATCACCTGTCAGATCGCTAAATGTGGCGATGGGGTCCTTCGCAAGAAAACGGAATTATGTGACGACGGAAACGCAGACGACAAAGATGGATGCACCTCAAAGTGTACCCTCGCCACCTGTGGCGATGGCATCGTCCAAACCGGCGAAGAATGCGATGACGGAAACACGAGCAACCTCGACGAATGCACCACAACCTGCGTCAAAGCCTCTTGTGGCGATGGCTTCAAGCAACCAGGCGAAGAGTGCGACGACGGCAACCAAAACAACGACGACTACTGTACCAATGACTGCAAACTCTCCTCCTGTGGTGATGGAAAAGTCCAACAAGGTGAAGCCTGCGACGATGGTAACAAAGTCGACAATGATGGCTGTTCCAATCGCTGCACGCTCCCTGTCTGTGGCGATGGTATCGTCCAAACAGGCGAAGAGTGCGACGACGGCAACAAAAACAACAACGACAGCTGCCTCAACACCTGCGTCAAAGCACGATGTGGCGATGGTATCGTAAACAGAGATAAAGAACTCTGTGATGATGGCAACCAAGATCGCGATGATGGGTGCACAGAACAATGCACCCTGCCCACTTGTGGAGATGGTGTCCTTCAAGACGGCGAAGCCTGTGATGATGGAAACGCCGACAACACAGACGGATGTCTCAAGACCTGTGTCAAAGCCAACTGTGGCGACGGATTTGTCCAGGCAGGCAAAGAAGAGTGTGACGATGGCAACAAACGCAACACTGACGCTTGCCTCAACACCTGCAAACAAGCCACCTGTGGCGATGGTATCATCCATGCAGGGATCGAGGGATGTGACGACGGAAACAAGGACAACAACGACGCCTGCCTCAACACCTGCAAAAATGCCACCTGTGGCGATGGGTGGGTGAACAAAGGCGTCGAAGATTGTGACGACACCAACCGTGACAATACAGACGGTTGCCTCGTCAATTGTCGTGCCTTCGATCCTTGTAAAGACTTTGCGATCAAAGAACTCAAACCTGCTGTCGCCTGTATCGTCAGTGTCCCCAATCAGACCCGCATCATAGGCGATGGCTTCCTCAAGATCGATGGAAAACAACCCTCCGTCACCTTCCAGGCCCAGCCTGCACAGATCCTGAGTATGAGTGGTTGCCAACCTGTACAAGGTGTCTTCGCACAAGTCGAAAAGTGTACGGAGATCACCATCGCGCTTCCAACTGGTCTGACACTTGGAAATTACCAAATCGAAGTGACCAACCCCAGCACAAAGCAATGTCGTGCGACGGCAACCTTTAGTATCGGCCCTGCGCCGAACATCGCGAGCGTCACACCTGTCGAGCTTTGTGAAGGACGTCCCGGAAACTTCGTGATCAAAGGCAGTGGCTTTACCGCCTCTACTGAGGTCACCTTCGACAACCTTAAACCTGATAACGTCCAATTTGTCAGCGCAACAGAGCTTCACGTCGCCTTCTCAAAGCTTCCGCCGGGTCGCTATGATGTCACCGTCGCAAATGGTTCGAGTTGCAGCACGACAAAGAAAGATGTCGTCACGGTCTACAAAAACCCCATCGCGTTCTTTGTCGATCCAGAGGTCGAGTACAACGCCATCAGCGTGAACTCGACGATCTACCTCTCGGGACTTAACGGACCCAATCTCGTCTTTGTCGGGATTCGTCCTTCAGGTGGAGCGGCGACGTATACGTCCCTCAACTTCACGTTTGACGTCAATCGACCGAATATCGCACAGGCAACGATCCCCAAAGGTTTGACACCTGGAAAATACGAGCTGTTGATCCGTGACGGTAAAACATGTGAATTTGTCCTACCTGACGCGATCAACATCACCAACACTGTCGACATGGCGCTCTCCAGCGTGACTCCACCCTTTGGTTGGACACAAAGTCAGACACCTGTCACACTCAACGCTGACAACCCCCCACCTACAGGAAAGAAGTCCTTCCAAAATGGTGTGCGTGTCTACTTCAACCCATCAGGAGGTTCGGGGCTTGCGACATCTCTCACTGCGGTCGCCTATGTCAACCCAGGTTCTACAACCGCAGTGGTCCCCAAACTCCCAGTTGGAGAGTACGATGTGATTGCGGTCAATCCGGACGGCTCCGTCGGTGTTCTCACCAAGGGCTTTAAGGTCACGACCAATCCACCTCCCACGATCGACGCGATCTCACCGGGCTCGATCGCCAACAAAGACACCCCCAACGTCCGAATTGATGGCGGTGGATTTGCGACGACAGGTACACTTCAGGCCCGCCTGACCTGCCGTGCACCTTCAGGCGCCACCTCCACTCACACACCGACCATTGCCTCGCGTACGACATCACAAGTAAACATCACGATCAGCTCGGCTGCGACGCTACTCGAAGGCAGTGTGTGTATTATCAGAATCACCAACCCTGATGGGACGTATGCCGACTATTCGGCCCTTGGTGTCACAGGTCCATCACTTAATATCTCGGCTTTCAAAGCTGGAAAAGATATGGTGACTGCGAGACGCGCCCCTGCCACAACATCAGGACGCCCAACACGTGCTGCGCGCTTCTTGTACGCAATAGGTGGTGACAGTGGCACGACAAGTGGCGCACTTGACAGTATGGAGACCGTCTCTGTCGATCGCTTTGGTGCGATGAATACATGGCGTACGCTCCCCACAAAGCTTCCCGAAAAGCTGACCTTTGCAGGTGTACAACGGATCGGTCGCTTTTTGTACCTGACAGGCGGAAACAACGGCAGCAACACCTCCAACAAGATGTACAGAGCCAAGATCCTCGATCCTGGCTTTGCACCACAGATCAACGATGTATCCCTCAGCGTCGAAACAACAGGTGTTGGTGTAGGGCTTTGGTACTACAGGGTCTCAGCGGTGATGGGTAACACCGATCGAGACAATCCCAATGGAGAGACACTCCCAGGCGATCCACAGCCCATCAAGATACCAGCGATTCTCCAGCAAAAAGTCCACATCAAGCTCACCTGGAATGCTGTCCCCGGCGCGGTTCGATACAGGATCTATCGTAGCCCCACACCAGGACTCGTCTCTGGAAAGGAAACGTTGCTCGCAACTGTGAGCGCGCCGACGACGACATTCACTGACAAGAACACACAGACACCACAGAGCGACATCCCACGTGTCCTTGGTGATCTTGGAGAGTGGCGTCAGATAGGTAACATGACCACTCCCAGAGAAGGTCATGGGCTCGGCATCGCCAAAGATCCTACAACCGCGAATGTTTGGTATCTATACGCAGTCCTTGGACGTAGCGGTAGCACCAACCACCGCTCCTACGAATACCTACGTGTGTCTGTCGACAGTCAGGGTGTTCACACTGTCGGTAATTGGACCGCTGACGCAACAAACCTCGTCCCAACAGGACGTTGGCAAGTGGCAGCGTTCTCCGTCGATCGAGTGGCCTCAACACGTGTGGGTGCCAGTGACACCTACATTTACGCAGGTCCAGGCATTGGCGCTCTGTCCGCTGTCCAGGTCGGGAAAGTCCAGGCAGGCGGAAAGTTGAGCAGCTGGCAGACAGTCTCAACCGCAACGCCCGGCTATGCAGGCTATGGCTACGCTGCCGCAGCAGACCAACTGTTCATCTTTGGTGGACAGGCTAGCGCACCTGATACATCGAGTAAATCGACGGAGATTTGTGGAACGGGCAGCAAGTGCAAAAAAAGCGCTGTTCCTCCTGAGATCCGAGGTTGGAACGCAGGTATCAGCTTACGCACAGCCCGTTACTTGATGGGGACAGCGATTGAGAGCGCCCATATCTACATCATCGGCGGAAACAACGCTTCTGGTCCCATGAAGACGACAGAAAGCACCGTTTGGTAACACTCCACACGTCCCCCTCCCTCACTTTTCTCTCAGCCTCCTAATCCCTCCACAACGCTCACAAAAAAACGATGCCTTCGCATCTTTTTTGTGTTACATAATCCGATCCAACGAAAACAAAACGCATACGAGGTGCGATATCCAATCCCCTCATAGACGAAAAAGAGAAGCTCCACAGCCCATCCAAACGAGAGGTCGGACTGTGTGGGCCAATAAACGAAAGGTGTTTGATTGATGACAATACAAGGTGGTGTACTTATCGCGTACTGCATACTGATGCCGGTACTATCGATCTTTTTGGCGCGTCGGTTTGCCTGGGCCAAGTTCCTCGGTCCTGTATTGCTCAGTTGTGGCTTTGGTATCATCGTCGCCAACCAACCGATCTTCGCGGTCAGTACAGAGCTTGCTGCGATCATGACCAAAACCTCCAAACTTATCAGCCAAATCACGATCCCACTCGCCATCCCACTCCTGCTCTTTCAATCGGATATGTCCGACCTCAAGACACAAGGAAAGTCGTCGATCATCTCCTTCTTTATCTCGGTCTTCTCGGTCTTTCTTGGGACATTTCTGGTCTTCAAATACTTTGGCGGTCAGCTCGGACCAGAAGGCGGAAAACAAGCAGGCATGTTGATGAGCGTCTACATTGGCGGTATCCCCAATCTCGTCGCTGTACAACGCGCCATCAAAGCTTCAATGGACTCCTTTGTCATCGTCCAAAGCACCACGATGTTCGTCTCGACCTTCTACCTCCTCTTTGTGTTGACACTCGCCAAGCCGCTGCTCTCCAAAATCTTCCCTGCTCACCCAGACCCCGAACCCTTTCACACAACAGATGAATTGACTGAAGCTGATGGGAGCCCATCGACACTCAAACAAAAACTCGTACACGGTGGACAAAGTATCGGTGCAAGTATCTTATGTGTTGTGATCAGCGCAGGTATTACGATCGCTCTCACAGGAAAAGCCGGCTCTCTCGGTGTCGTACTTTGCATCACAACGCTCGCTATCATCGGTAGCTTCTGGAAAGCCCTACGCGACATCCCCACACACGAAGCTATCGGCACCTTCTTTATCCTGATCTTTTGCGTCAGCGCTGGCACACAATTGAACATCCAAAAACTCCTCGCGTCAGGCTCTTTGTTTTTGACCTTCACACTGATCTCCGTCGTCGCCTTGTTGATCATCCATTACGCTCTCAACCGCCTCGCTCGCATCGACGTCGACACAGCCATCACCATGAGCATGGCCACGATGTTTGGACCCCCCTTTGTCCCCGTCGCGGTCCAGGCGCTCGACAACCGCACCGTCCTGCTCCCCGGCATGACGATGGGTTTTCTTGGCTATGCCGTCGGCACCTACCTGGGAATCGCCGTCGGTTTGTGGCTGTAAGACCTTAGAATCGAAAAAGCTTCCCCCTCTCAACTCACCTCCACATCCCCCTTCACGCTGTCGATCGAGACCAAGCCCTCCAAAGAAAACCACACCAAAAACAATCCAATGACGAAAAAATCACAATCTTCAACTCAAAATTGGATACAATGGCTGCCGAGTTAAATGAACCATGATTCAGGAGGAACGATCCGACATGCCAAAGTTGTTCGCAGATCTTCATTGTCACTGCACGATGTACGGCTTCAACCGTATGCGCAATACGCCCGAGATTGAGCAAAATCCAGAGAAGTTTAACCCCTGGACACCGCTTCCAGAAAATTACAAACATATGGCCGCAGGGAGTCGAGGCGCGACGTACTCACAGTCCGACATGCCCAAGCTCGCGAAGGCCAAAGGGCGCTTAATGTTCGCCTCGATCACCCCGATCGAGAAGGAATTCTTTGGCTACGCCGAAGGTGACGAACGCCACCACTATTTTCTCTGGGAGCTCTTGCTGCTTGTCACGATGATCACCCCGATCCGCGTTCTCTTCCAATGGCTCAGAGGGGACAAGGCCAAAGCACTCAAGACGCTGACAGCCGTCCTGCGAAATCACAGCCCTCTACGCGCCTTCGTGCAAAAGCTGATCATGGGTTACAGTCCTGCCCGGATCAAACACCTGCAATCTGATAAGTTCGACTACTGGGACGAGTATCTCAGGGAGTACGAATTCTACAAAAACAAAGACGGCATCCCCACAGAGACAAGATTGACTTACGCGATGCCAGACGGTAGCTACCATGAAGAGCGACTTACAGGTTGTTATCACCTGATCAAAGAGCGTTCACAGCTCATGGGCATCCTCGACGATCCAGACAACGAAGAGATCGGCATCGTCCTGACCATCGAAGGCAGCCATGTCACCTCGATCGATCCAAAGCTCAACCGCGTCCCAGAAGACGTACTTTTCGAACGCATCGAGTCACTCAAGACACAACCTCATCCCATCTTCTTTATCACCCTCGCGCACCACTTCGACAACGGATTGTGTGGACACGCGCACAGTGTCCCAGGCAAACTCTCCATGCTTCTCGACCAAAGTCACCGCATGAATGAAGGTTTTGTCGAAGAGAACGATCTCGGCTTGCGCGCCGCGAGAGCTTACCTCGACCTCGATGAAGACCTCGAACCACTCGGTGGCAGAAGGATATTGCTCGACATCAAACACATGTCCGCGCTCACAAGACAGCAATACTACGAAAAAATCATTCGTCCCTATAGAGCGAAGTGGAAGACTTGGTCTGAGGACAAACAAGCTCGCTACCCAGCCATCCCTCTCGTCGCAAGCCACGCATGCTACTCAGGTATCCGTACACTCGATGAGATGCAGCGCAACGTCGAAAAAGAAGACGACCACTGGCACGCCCCCCCCTTCAACGCGTGGAACATCAACCTCAGTGACGAGGATATGGTCGAAGTCTTCGAAAGTCGTGGTGTCGTCGGGATTTGCTTTGAACAACGCATCGCCGGTGTCGCCCCCAAACAGCACGTTCACCCCGAACAATACGCCTACCTCATCTTGCAACATGTCATCGGCCTCGTCGACGCCGTCTACCAGGACGAATCACGCCCCCTCGAAGAGCGCAAAAAAGTCTGGGATTGTATCTGCCTTGGTACGGACTACGATGGCTTCATCGATCCTGTAACAGCCTATCCAACAGTCCTCTCACTCGATGAATGGGCCGAAGATCTTCGCCGACACCTTCAAGCCATCTCCCACACCCGCTCCATTGGCGACATTGGTGTCGATGAGCTCGTCGAAAAGATCGCATGGCGCAACGCGTACGACTTTGTCAAAGCCAACTGGCCTGTCCACGAAGACCAAAAATAAGGCTCCCCATCTGGCTCGGGGACCGGAGACAACGACCATGACTGGAAATCCATTGCGCGAGGTCTGTCCAGGCCTTTACGTCGCAGAAGCAAAGCAACGGTTCTACGGACTCGAAGTCGGCGCTCGCATGACGATCATCCAGCATCATGGGACATTGTTTGTTCACTCACCTATCGCCATCTCACCAGCTGACGTCGCCCACCTCGGGACACCAGGACAGGTGCTCGCCCCAAACCTGCTCCATCATCTGTATGTTGGTCCCTGGATAGACGCAGGCTACGAGGGATGGGCCGCACCTGGACTCCCAGAGAAACGTAAGGACGTTCACTTTCACGGTGTGATTACGCCTGGTGTGCAGCCTTTTGGGGAAGATATCGAGGTCTTGCCAATGGCCTGTTTTGCGATGACCAACGAGGTCGTCGTGCTCCACAAACCAAGCCGCACACTGCTCGTGACAGATCTGGTCTTCAACCTCTCGCCAAAAGCGCCATGGATGACACGTACAGCCATGCGCTGCCTTGGAGGGTATCCGGGCTGTAACGTGACACTGCTCGAACAAGTCGGGATGAAACGTGATGTCGCTCGAAGAGAGCTGGGGATCATCGCAGAGTGGGATTTTGACCGAGTGATCATGGCACATGGTGAGATCATCGAGACAGGTGGGAAAGAGACGTTCTTTCAAGCCTTCCAGTGGGTGCTCATCGGGACATAGACAGCTCCAATGCCCCTCTTTGTCATATCAAAAACATTCGCAATCAGGGTTCATCGAGAGGGACGAGACCATGTTTGATCGCGTAGATAGCAGCTTGTGTGCGATCTGCAACATCGAGCTTGGCGAGGACGTTGCTGACGTGTGTTTTGACAGTCTTCAAGCTGATGTACAGCGCTGAAGCGATATCTTTGTTACTGTACCCCCGCCCCAAACATTCGAGGACCTCTTGTTCGCGTTGTGTCAGCGAAGAGATCGCAGCGTCAGGAGAGACTTGTTTCTCTTCGGCTTGCGGCTTTTTTTGGAGCTGTGACATGAGCTTCTTCGTCACTTTTGGATGAAGTGGTGATTCGCCTTGATGGATCGACAGGATCGCTTGGATCAAGTCATCTGGCGATGTATCTTTCAGCAAATAACCTTGCGCACCCGCTTCCAACGCAGGGAAGACCTTTTCGTCTTCGATGAAACTCGTGAGGATCAGGATCTTTGCATGTGTATTCTTCGCTCGGATATGCTTTGTTGCCTCGATCCCATCGAGTTCTGGCATCACCAAATCCATCAACGTCACGTCGGGCTGCAACGCCTCAAACTGTGCCAACGCTTGCATCCCATTATCGGCCTCGCCAACGACCTCCACTTCGTCAGTCAGCTCCAGGAAAGACTTGAGTCCCTGACGGACCATCGCATGATCATCGACGAGTAGTACACGAATTTTCGACAACACAGACCTCCTTCATCGTGAGCTTTTGGTGGGTAAGACTGCTTTTTTCCTACACTCTTTTTTTCTTGCAGTAGCCTAAGGTCACGCGAATGAGTGTACCTTTTCCAGGCGCAGAAGAGAGAAAAAAATCAGCCCCCATCAACGCAGCTCGTTCGCGCATACTCGATAATCCCATACTCTCTTCGGCCAATGTAAGCTTCTCTTCGTCAAAGCCCACACCCTCGTCTTCGATGGAGAGCACACACTTGTCTTCATCGACCTGCAGGCGCACGAAAGCCTCTTCGACACCTGCGTATTTGATGATGTTGTTGAGGGCTTCTTGTGTAATCCGAAAGAGTTTGTGAGCCTGCTCGTTGGAGAGCGCGGGCTCATCTTCGGCTTCCAAGACCACGCGAAGAGCGTGCTGTCGCTCAAGAAAGTCGACATGTTGTTGAATCGCCGGGAGCAAGCCCTTTTTACTTTGTCCGCCCGGTCGCAATTGTGCGATCAAGTGCCTCATCTCAGAGAGCGCGTCTTGGGCGAGTTGTTGGAGCTGTTCGAGGTGGCTGCGCAACTTCTCAGGTTGTTTATCGAGTAACATCAAGGCTGTCTTGGACAAAATGCTGATCGCGAACAACATCTGCGTAGCAGAGTCATGAAGCTCACGGGCAATTGCGTTCCTCTCGGCGCTCGCAGCGAGCTCCTCGGCTTGTGAAGCGTGCTCTTTGAGCTGTGCGTACGCCTGCCTCAGCTCCAACAACAATGTATGGCTTTGCTGTGCGGATTCTCGCTCTTTTGCGAGCAGAAATGAGTATGAACCGACAAACAAAAACGCCGCCCCATACGTGAAGGAGCTCGCGAGCCCCATCGGGACCCCGTAAAGTTCAAACTGCAAGACAACCATCACCACAGTGAACCCAAGAATCCACTGTAACCCTTCGCGCCTCGACAGCAGCATCACTGCCTGGATACACAGAGGGATAAACAGGATGGACATGTTCTCCTTGCGAATGGTCCATGAAAGGAAGACGACGATCGCGGTCTGTGCGAGGAAATAAGGAGAAAGCCACCGCGTCGTGTGACGAAGAAAGAGACTCCAAGTCAACAAGACAAGTTGAAGCCCAAACACCAACCACAACACCGTGCGTGGACACCATTCGACACACGGTCCAAAGACCCCACGGATCGCGACAGAGAACGACAACGCATACACGATCACCAGCACAACTGGAGAACGCATCGAGTCCATCATCCCTACGTCTTCTTGATCCAAACGTCTCATGTACAACCTCGACAAACCAATGACCTACCAATAGAAGAGCACACTCTCAGTAAATCGTTCCTCTTGTGTGTCCTTTTTCTCTGTCTTCTCATGTTTTTGTCCGTTTGTCGAACAACGAACGGACACGCCCGCTCGTTCACCAGACAGGATCGGCGTACATTGCTCCCACTTCAGCGCGCCGTTGGCTCCACGTGTGACAGTCGCTGCGCAACCGGAGAGCACGAGAGACAAAAACAACGCGAAGAAAAGGGTGTGAAAGATATTTTTTTGGGGGGCTTGTGCTGTGTATTTCATCGTAGACTCCTCTTTCAAAACATATTGCGTTTCGGGCCTTCATATCCTCCCGACAACACACAGTATAGTGAGAAGCTAAATTGCAATCATCGTGCCTTGTAATGATTTTACTTCATCTTTTAGTAGGATATCGGATCTAGGACTAAAGTCTGAGAGAGGGAGACCACATAGGTTTGGAAAAAGTATGAAAGCTATGGTACAAAGAGACAGAATACACGCAGGAGCCAAAGGATCATGAAAAGTACACGTGCACACTTGCACGACGAGACAGCCCCCATACACAAACAGCTCGATCAGCTCATCAGCACGTCCTCGCCTTTTGCCGATGAGGAAAAGTACGCCCTCTACCTCACGCGTATGGAGCAGCTATACGTTCTTTTCTCCACACCACTCGATGAGATCGCCCAAAGAATATCTCTCCCTGTGATGTCATCGCACATCAAAAAGAGCATTGAGCAAGACAAGGCGACCTTACCAAAGATCGCTCTCTCTCAAACACTCCCCATTCAATGTTGGTCTCTCGACGAAAGCTGGGGCATCACCTACACACTTGAAGGTTCGACGATGGGCGCGAGATATTTGTTACGCACCGCGCGTGAACAGCTCCCCCACCGCTCACATACCTTCCTTGAGCAGGTCGCACAAACAGGAAAGGAGCGATGGCCTCGCTTCTGTGAAGCGCTTGAGTCCTCTGGATGTACTCGCGAGCAAGCGACACGTGGCGCACAGGCAGTCTTCCACACAGCGCTGACACTCTTCGAATCCACGCACGACACCACAGAGGACGTGATATGACAGACCATTCAAATGATCACATCACACAAGTCGCGCTCTCCAACTGTGACAAAGAACCTGTCCATATCCCTGGACGCATCCAGTCCTTTGGCTCGATGTTGGGCTTTGACCTCAAGACAGGAACGTTGCGTTACTACGCGGAGAATATCGGGACGCTGTTTCCGGAGCTCTCCTCGTTAACGTTTGGTACGCATTTTGAGAAAGTGTTTGCCAACAGATATATCGTCCACGCGATAAGAGGTGGTCTGGGGCTGCCAACGCTCCAAAATCACAGAGAACGCCTGGGGTCGTTCGAACTAGGACACAAACACGTCGATATCGGTATGTACACAAGCGATGGAACGTTTGTCCTAGAGTTGGACCCCATCCCTCCTCCGAGTGGGGTATTGCGCTCCCCCATCCACCTCGTTCAAGACCTTTTGTCGACATTGACGACCAACCAAGGCATCTCACCTCTCCTCGACTCGGCAGTGCAAGCATTCCGCCATCTCACGGGCTTTGATCGCGTCATGGCCTATAAGTTTCTGGACGACGGCGCAGGCGAAGTTGTAGCCGAAGCAAAAGCACCAGGACTCGAACCTTTCCAGGGCTTGCGATATCCAGCATCGGATATTCCGCAGCAAGTCCGCCAGATCATGCTGCGTATGCCTTTTCGAACGATCGCAGACACAAACGCTCCTGCGACGTCTATCATCGCACAAGACGACACCCCCCTCGATATGACCCTTGGGCACCTGCGCGGTGTCTCCCCCATCCACATCGAATACTTGGGAAACATGGGTGTACAAGCGACGATGAACGTCTCGATCCGCGTGCGCAACCGACTTTGGGGACTCTTTGCCTTTCACCATGAGCTCAAAAAGGTCCTCACTCCAGACGAACGCTCCACGTGCGAGATCTTCGGCCAACTTGTCTCGATGTTGATCCAACAAGAACTCGAAAATGAAGGTCTACAAGCTCGTCAGAGAGTCCAGTCACTCGTCCGCAGTCTCTCCACCAGGCGCATCGAGGTGGACCTCTTTCTTGCGGAGTACGCAGAGCCTTTGATGAAAGCACTTCATGCAGATGGGATCTGTGTAAAGCAAGGCGAAGAGTATGTAATGCAAGGTCAAACACCGACCAAAGAGATCACGCAAAAGCTCATAGAGCTTCCCTCACAAGGACTCTTGGCGCTCGACTCTCTCAAGAGGGTCAAAGGCTTACATACAGCCTCGTTAAACACCACCGCCGGAGCTCTGGTGATGAAAATCAGCGCTGACACTTACTGTATCTTTTTCAGGCAGGAAGTACTCCAACACATCCGCTGGGCAGGGGACACACAAAAAAAGATCGAATACGGTCCAAACGGTCCAAGGCTCAGACCACGCTCCTCCTTTGAAGAGTACAAAGAGACCGTCGCAAATCGCAGCGTGCCCTGGTCTGCTGCCGATGTCTCCGTCGCGAGCGAGCTACGGCACGCTTTGTGGCGAGTCCTACTCCCAAAAACAGAAGGCTACTCGCTGGAGTGGGAGCAGGAGCGACGGTTACGTGACCTGTTGATCGCAGAACTTAACCACCGCGTTCGCAACACGCTCTCCTTGGTCAATGCCATCGCACAGCAGTCCAAACACTCCGCGACTTCCGTGGAGCATTACGTCAACACACTTGAAAAACGCATCAACTCACTCTCAACAGCACACTCCTTCATCGGCACTGGGCTACAGTGGGCACGTATTCAAGATTTCATTACGATGGAACTGCAACCATACAAACACGGAGACTTCGACCTGCACGTCGAAGGAGAAGATGTCGCCGTTCGCGCAGATATCGCGCCCATCATCGCACTGCTCTTTCACGAGCTCAGCACAAACTCCGTCAAATACGGCGCGCTGTCGAGTAAAAAAGGTTCTCTTAGTATCACATGGCATCGACAGGATGGAGGATACCTCATCCAATGGCATGAACAACTCGAAGCGCCTATCGCTCCCCCCACACGAAAAGGCTTTGGGTTGACTCTGATCGAACGTGCTATCGACTTCGAGTGTAAAGGCCACTCCAGCATCCGCTTCGAAGAGGAGCGTGTCTCAATCGATATCTGGCTGCCTTTGGAGCTGATCATGGATGTCGACAGCGAACCTTCCTCTTCGGAAACGCTCCAACCCCCCAAGCCGCTCGAAAAAAGAACCCTCTCCTACCAATCTGTCCTAATTGCTGAGGACAACTTCCTCCTCGCGATGGAGTTGGAGAAACAGCTTCAACAACTAGGTTGTAAAGAGATCGACATCCACGCCAACACAACATCGCTCAAACAAGCCCTTGAAAGACACACATACGACGTCGCCTTGCTTGACATCCAGCTTGGCAATGAGACCTCTTTCGAGGTCGGCTTGATGCTGCTCGCGAAGGGAACCAAGATCGTCTTTCTCAGTGGATACGAACGACGAGATGATTGCCCACCTGCTCTAAGACAATGTGTACACCTTATCAAACCCGTCGATAAAGTTGATCTGCTTTTCGCGCTCTCAAACCAGGAAAAATCCACCCCATGAAGGACCAAACAACGCGGCACAAGACACAACCCATCGTCTTACTGGTGGAGGATGATCTTGTCCTCGCACGTCACTGGCAGCAAGCCCTGGAAGCTCAACAATTCCGAGTTCTCCACGCGGACTCCGCATCGCATGCGATCGATATCATTAACAAGAAGTCCCCTCACGTCGTGATCACCGACATCCTCGTCAAAGATCTCGAAGGGAAAGTGACGATGCTCGGCGGTGTTTTGATTCTCTCCCACATCGCCTTGTTAACAGAACAATCCCCCAAGGTACTTGCAATCACAGGGATGAGTACAGACTCGTCCTTCTTCGCGTCCTTTAAGCTGCTCGAAAACACAAACGCCGTGCGAAAACCAGTCACCGCTGATGAAGTCGTCGAAAAAGTCAGCGCCCTCGCAGCTCAATTCGAACAAGAGAAGGAACAGGAACGAGAAAAACAACGTATCCAACAGGAATTGGTACACATCAGCGAATCCAACCGCGCCATGCTCGATTTGCTCGGAGCATCCGACGGAGTATGGGATTGGCACGTGGGGACCGATGACATCACCTTCGCACCAGGATGGCGAAAGATGCTCGGCTATGATGGAGACGACGTCACCAACGTCCCCAACTCCTGGAAAGCCCTGATCGCGTCCATCCACAAACAAGATCAGCAAGCCTTTCAAAGCTGCATCGCAGAACACATCAACCCGACCTCACGAGCAGAAAAGACACGCCACTTCTTCCATGAGGTGCGTATCCAACACCAGGACAAATCTTTTGTCTGGCTTCGCTTTCGAGGCGTTGTCAGTTTTGATCCCCAAGGAAATGCCACAAGAGCAGTCGGCTCAGCCCACGACATTACCCAACAAAAACAAGCTGAGTTGGAACGAGATCGATTCTTTCGTTCATCCACCGATTTGTTTGGCAGCTTTCATCTGTTCCAACACAAGTGGCTGAAAATAAGCAAAGGGCTCTCCGACCTTGTCGGTATACCAGAAGCACAAGTATACAAAAGAACCAGCCCACAACTGCTCCACCCCGATGACAGAGGGGTCTTCGCCAACGCACTTGAAGAGCTCAAAGCAGGCAAGTCGATACGTGGCTTGAGCACGCGCATTCGCTCACTCAAACAAAACGATTACCGCTGGCTCGAATGGTACGCACAACCACCACAAGAAGGCGAGGCACTCGCCTATCTCACCGCACGTGATACCACAGAGTTGGAAGTCTCTTTTTTGTCCCGACTTGGCAAACTACTCCCCCTTGGACTCGTCGTGGTTGACGTGCAAGAGAACCAAACCCTCTACCACAACGGATATCTCGAACAATACACCTCCCAAAACACCGAACAAATCTGGGAAGGCTGGCGAGATATCATGCCAGAAGATGACGTCTCACGCTGGTTACAAACCATCGAGACACTTAGAACATTGCCCGATCAACAAAGCGTCGAGTACGAATTCACCATGTACTCTGCCGAAGGCGAGCCCCACCACTTCGTAGGCTCTTACTCCCCCTTCAAACGCTCTGCAGAGGGCAACGTCCACCAGGTGATTGGTATCATTGTGAGGCTCGACGAACTGGAAGCTCTCAAACAATACGCACGACGTCTCGAAGCTACCAACCAATCCCTCGAACAATTCACTTACGTCGCATCTCATGACTTGAAACAGCCACTACGAGGCATCCAAACACTCGCGGAGTGGATTTGGGAGGATACACAAGACCTGCTCCCAGACGAGTCTAAGCAACACCTCAACAAGCTCCTCACAAGCGTCCAACGTATGACCAAGCTCCTCACAGAGCTGCTACACTACGCAAAGGCAGGACAAACAAACACTCCCCCAACCACCTTCAACCTCCACGACACCATCGCAGACATCATCAACTTACTCTCACCACAAATGGGATTTGTCATCACCAACAACACCCCCTCCGTCCCTATCACGACCTCTCAAACGGAGTTCGAGCAGGTCCTGCGAAATCTCATCCACAACGCGATCAAGCACCACGATAAAGAGAATGGTCATATCGAAGTGAACGCGATGATAGATAAACGTACCAACACCTTGGAGTTCGACGTCCAAGATAACGGTCCGGGCATCCATCCAAAATTTCACAAGCGCATTTTCGAAATGTTCCAGACACTGACACCTCGCCACAAGACCGAAAGCACGGGGATTGGACTCACACTCGTCCAACGACTCATCCTCCTCCAAGGCGGCTCCATCAGCCTCACATCAGCGCCCGGCGAAGGCACAACGTTCCAATGTACATGGCCGCTCAGAGCATAAGACTTGAAGATCTGACAAAAAGTTGTCTGTTTTCGAAACATCACGCCACAAGCACACACAAACGCTTGCCCACAAAAGTCACATCCCGTACCCTCAACACACAACCAACACAACACACAGAGACTTTCTCACGCTGTTGTGCCAACGATGGAGACGTGCAGGATGGACACACAATCGCAAAAGGACTTGTTTTCGGACAAACAAGAAAAATGGCTGCTCATCCTGGGCAGCGATTGGGCTGCCTCCAACGGCATCCCCCTCAGCCACCACCGTACACGCTGGTCCCCGAGTGTCAGCGACCTTGTACGCTACGAACTCTTTCGCACACAGAGCCATGAAGTCTTTGAACGCATGGAGTCAGAGCTAGGCATCAATCGTCCCCCACTCGGCCTCATCGCCGACACCCTCGAAGCACAAAACGAATGGCTTCAACAACACATCCAAGGCACAAAACCCTCCAAAACCGCCTTTCGGCTCGCAGACCTCGCCAAAGGCGGTATGTTCTCACACGTCTTCTCAAGCACCCCCGATGACCTCTTTGAGCAAGCCCTTGACGCCCTTCATGTCCCCTACCTTCACTACGGACTCGAACACAGCCTGTCTCCAAACGCCGACGTCCTCCCCATCCTCAAAGAGTGGGACGACCGCATCTTTAACGACACAAAAGAGCGCCTTCAGAGAGAAAACCGACTCATCGAGATGCAGCTTCAACAGGCTCTCCAACACACAGACTCCATCCTCATCGTAGGACATCACCCCCACCCAACAGGCGTCCTCTCCGTCCTCCTCAAACAACTCGAAGAAGACACACAGCGCAAGATCGTCTGGATCTTCGAAGAAGAGCTCCTCTCCCTCCAACAAGACATCGCCGCACGAGACGACTCCCCACTCGCAATATTCACCCAAAGAGCCCCCAACTTCACCAAACACACGACAGAAGCGCTCGCCGATTGGCTCCAAGAGATCGCAGAGATCAGGGACATCCCACAGACCCCCTTCAAGGTCATCGAACAACACAACAAAGACACCTCAAGCATCCTCAACAAGACCTATGATCTCCGCCCCATCTTCGTCTATGTACCCGGTCTTAACATCTTCTCAAGCTACTTCAAACAAGCCCTTGAGGTCTCCCTGCGCACACTCTTGAGCGTCGCAACGCTCCTCATCCTCCTCTCAAGTGGATACCATTACTACACCTATCGCAGCTTCTCACAGAAAGAAAAACCCCTACGTGACGCGCTCACACGCCTTCAATCGCTCATCGGTACCAACACAACATCGCCGACCGCAAAAGACACGCAGCAAATCAACAAGCAAAACGAGCTCAAAGTCTTCTTACATGCCCAACAGCAGGCCTTCCAACTCGCGACAAACCTGCGAGCCTTCAAACGACCCAAACGCAGCTCACTCGTCGTCCCAATGCTCACACAACATATGCACAATCGCCTCGATACAATAGGCAAAAAGGTCCGACATATCCTCCAACAGAAGGTCGCTCTGGGGCTTTACAGAGAGCGCCTGAAGGTCGTCTTACACGGCCACCCAAACATGCAAAGTATGGGGTACTACGACAAGCTCATGGTCAGCGCCCGCGACCTCAGTAAACCCCTCGCCGCGACACGTTACGCCCGAAACAAACTGCCGAGACGTTTGCAAAGATACCGAAGACACAAACGATACATGCTCTACTACAGAAGTGGCTCCTTCCTCCAGAATGTGATGCGCAAAGAGATGCTCGCCACACCCCAAAAACGACTCGCCGTCTCCATTCACGTCCCCACACGACAAGAAGAGATCGTCGAGCTGATCAAGGAGAGCTTCCTCGACACCATCCAATCGCGCTCACAATACAAAGATATCATCACGACACGTATGGTCAGACAGCTCCTCAAAAAGGGCAAAATCTCCGTCTATATCCCAACCTTCGATGCGGCAGAGAGTCTCACCAACGCCGTCGGAAAGCTCCGCGAGTTTATATCGAGCTTCCCCGACGCCCCGCTGCGACTGGGTGTCTCCCGAAAAGCCTCGAAGCAAGCCCTGCTCCCCAAACTCAAGTCCTTCACATACCTCGCCATCGAACCATACACCTACGAAGCGTCCAGGGATTACCTCAGACAAAACACCTCCTACAAATACAGCCAAAGCGTCCATGACAACACATACCTTCGGTGGAACTGGACCGATCCACTGATCCGTACGTTGCTCATCGACACCTATCACAAAGTCGGTGAAGCCCCCAGAAGTCTGGGACTTCTCTACCAAAGACTCCTTCAAACGATGCTCTCCAGGGGCAAGTGGAGCCAAGTCTTAAAGTTCCGTATGCTCGAACGACTCGCCTATGAAAAGTCACAGATGGAAAGACCTCTGCGAGAAGACAAGGCGATCATGTCCATCGCCAAGGCGCTCGCTGGGAGCAGTCAGCCCATGCATTACATCAAACAGGCGACCTCCATCCTCAAAGAATGTGCCCAAAATGGTGTGCTCTTGTTCCACCCGAAAGACGGCTTGAGACTCACAGACAAACGCTTTGACTACGTCTTCCTCTCACGCGCCCTGTCAAACAAACCCCTCAAAGAGAAGAAACATCTGCTGCTGCGAATGCCCAAGGAGATGACCGCATTCTACGCTGGCCTGAGTCCCTCCGTTGAACGTCTCGTCAAGAGCTGGCTCGATGATTACAACAGCATTGAAACACTCTACCGCGAAAAGAATGTCGACCTGCTCTTCGCCAACCCATACTTTTACAACATCTCACGGTCCGTGGTCGCGGTCTCCAATGGCATCCACTCTCACACACTCACAAAACGAGTCGAGTCCATCCTGATCAAGCAGATCAACAACTGGAACACATACGTTCAATACCACTCCGTGCTCAACGCGATGGAGTTGCCCACACCACGTATCCAAGAGTGGTTGATCGCCAGTCTCGACAAGAACGCGCCCTACGACTATCGCATCCCCGGTGTCATGAGAAATGTCACAAACCTGAGCTTCATCGTGTCTGTCAAAAGGTGGCTCAATCGTATCTGTACCCCCAAAGACCGAAGATTCCAGCACCGATGGCGATATGGACATCAGAAGTTACCTGTCGGACAAAGACGCCTTCAGATCAACAACAAGTGGGCGATTACACAAGCACTTGGTGCACTCGTCAAAATGAACACACCTGATAGCATTCGCTTCGTCAAACGATGGGCACAACGTGAACACGATAAGCGATTCCACCCTGTCGATTGGCGATACATCCGCTCACAAGCGATGCTCAGCCTCGCACACATTGGTCTATATGGCCCCCTCAAATCACTCTACCCGACGCTCAAAAAACACCCAGAACAGTGGTGTTACTATGGTGACAGAGGCAACACGAGCCAGCGGTATTATTGTGTCATCAACAAGCTCGGTCAGGTCAACGACAAGGACACCGCGAAGCTGCTCGTCTCGCTGATGATGAAGAAGGAACCACTCACACCTTCTGTATTGCGTTACAAGAGCGAGGCTGTGACAGCCCTCGCACGAATCGATGACGAGATCGTCTTTCCACTTATCGACCCCATCTTGAAACAACCGCTCCCCAAGGAAGGTCCCGACCTACGTGTCTTTGCAGCGATGTTGTGTAGTTACAAGAACAACAAGAAGCGCTTCCCGTGGGTCAAAAAAATAGTCCGCGCCCATCTCACCTATTTTCCCACGCTCAAACACAAGCAGGCCACACAAATCCTCACGAGGATGGACATGAACGCGTTGATAGGATTTCGCTCAAAGCGCGCGTTTGAGGTCTTCAAAGAGCTCATCTCCCACAAAAAGTGGCTAAAACGTGCGGCTCCGAACACCCTCACAGGGCTTGCATTCTTCCGTATCCCAGAGAAGACCGCCTTTATGCGCAGACTGCTCTACTGTGAGGTGCTCCCCGTCTCCTACCGAAAACAACTGTACAAGGTCATGTATCTCAACAAGAAAGAGATCGGGTATCACGAGATGTTGAGTCGCAGCCTTCAGATGCTCGAAGAAGGTGTCGACAAGGTGCATCTCCAAACGTTATGTGGCAAGCAGACGCCTGTGACGCTCTCGGCCAAAGAGCGTCTCATCATGATGACCAGTGGAATCGCCGCGCTCGCGAGGTTCCAACAGAGCACAGATATCGCTCGCCTCTCTGTGTACACACGTTCACCAAACAAGTACATCAAACAAGCGGCGATAAAAGCTCTTGGGACCTTCCAAACACAGCAAGCGAGTGACGCGCTCGCGAGGATCTACACCTCCAACCCCAAGCTCAAATACGCCTACCTGCGTGCACTTCATCAGCAACGTATGCCTTACAACGCCAAGAAGTTTGTCGCGATGCTCAAAAAGGAGCGCAACTTTTACTACAGGATGTATTTGTTCTACTATCTGCAAAAGGCAGGTAATGAAGATGCTCTGATAACGGTCTTCCCGTACCAGTACGCCAAGCGAAAACGCCTCAACCAGGGTGCGCGATATGCGTTCTACAAAGTTGCCATGCAGTTGAAGGGACACCTGACACAGCTCGAAGCCCTCAAGAAGCAGATCAAAGCGATGCCCAAAATGCCAGACAGCGCGAGGAAAGTGTTCTTTAACTGGCGCACCAAAGCCCTCGATAAAGCCTCCGCGAAACGAGAAGCCCGCCGAAAAGCAGCCCTTCGTCGACGTGCTGCTCATCGAAAATCCGCTCTTCGTAGACGTGCTGCCTCAAAGCCTTCGACCTCAAAAACCTCAAAGCCATAAACCACATCCCTCTTGGCACAGAGTGCAAAAGTACAGCATCACTTAGGAAGTTGGCAGAACCTTTGCTCTTGCGTTGTTGTAGGCAAAGCCAGACAGGATCGTGATCAGCAGAGCAGGCCCACCCATCGCAAGCATATTTTCGATGGACTCAGGAAGTAGGTACTGCACAAACAACCCGAGAAACAACAACACATTGAGTAAAAACCCCACAAGAGAAAGTTGTAAGGTCAGTGGTGTAGCACGGAACTTCCAAATCACCGAGAGCAACAACCCCGGCAAGAAGACAAAGGGTGCGACGACGATCACAAAAAGTCCTCCCATCGCCCCTGCCCCCATAGCGCCCGAAGCAAAGGCGGTGTTCGCCAACAAAAAGACATACGCACCAAGACAACATGCTCTCTTCCAATGATTGTGATGATCGAACATCGTGTTATCCTTTCTCTATCAAGTGAGTTTTGCCAACAGCTCGATGATAAGGCCGTTGGACGCAAAAAGGCAAAAGAAAAGATAAGGAGCACGCCAAAGTCACCAAATATGAACACTTTTCTTCAGATGATGAAAGACTTAGCTAAGATTGACGAAGTTTGGGAGGGATAGCTGTCGCCGTCCTTTGAGGATGGGGGTGATGCTCGTGGGAAATTCTGTCGTGAAAAGACAACCTCCGTGGAGAAGAGTTTGCAAGAACGTATCGAGCTGCCTCATCGCATCAGGCAGGATGTCGTGCAACACGATTACCGTCTCATCTTGCTGTTCAATGTCGAGTAATGCCTTCTCCAACCATCCGTCAGGGTCTTTCCAGTCCCCTGGCACGGAGTTCCACAGGACACAAGTGAATTGATGCTCGACCAACCACGAGACACTTTGTGTGGAGAGGAGGTGAGGACCAAGGTGGCCTCCTCCACCAAAGGGACGAAAGTAACGCGGACCTGTCCAGATCTTGTCGAGCAACGTCTGTGTGCGTTGCAGCTCAGCATCCACAGCATTCGGGCGTGTATCCTCGCCCAAAGGGATCTCATGGGAGTAAGAATGATTCCCCAGTTGATGCCCTGCGTCCCTGATCTGCTCAGCCAACGCAAAACCTTCTGGGGTGTCGAGATGTTTCCCAAGGACAAAGAACGTCGCGTGTAGATCGTAACGCTGCAACACGTCCAACACGTAAGGTGTGACGACAGGATGGGGTCCATTATCAAAAGTCAGATGAACACGCTTTGGCATACAGGCCGACTCCTTTCAGATAGCACTCGCTGGCCTATGCTTTGTCACGCATCCTGCGGTATTTGTTGTTCGCTTCGGTGACACCTTCGAGCCACTTCTTGAGGTCTTCGTGGGCTGTTTTGGCATGTTTCTCCATGATCTCGACAGTCTCGGGGACTTTCGTGGTCAGCTCGATCTGCATCCCGTTCGGATCGTGGGCGTAAATCGAATAACAATAGCCATGATCGATGAGCATGTGGTCATAACCAGCCGCTTCAAGGCGCTCTTTAAAGGCGAAGATGTCTTCCTTCTTCTCGACCTCAAGAGCGATGTGGTGATCAAATGGATCTTGTGGTCCTTTGATCGCCGACTCCTTGTACAACCCCTCCTGAAATTGGAAGAACGCCAACGCCGTCCCATCCCCCAACTCGAAGAACGTGTGAATGTAATTGGATGGCTCCTCTGTCACGGGATCTGTTGTCTCCACAAAGGTCCCAATCAATGGACATTCGAGGATATCCTCCCAGAACTTGCGCGTCGCCTCCATGTCGCTCGTGCGAAATGCGTGGTGATGGAATTGACGGATGCGGTTCTTTTTGCGTCGCTCAATTGTGTTTTTTGACTCTTGCATGACATAACTCCTTCGCTTTGGTGGTATTAACGGCTCACAGTCTCATCGATGACTGTGTTCTGAAGTGTTCCGATCTTCTCGATCACGACACGACATGTCTCTCCAGGGAGTAGGAATCGCTGCGGCTTGCGCGCAAAACCAATCCCCGAAGGGGTCCCCATCGCGATCACGTCCCCTGGCACAAGCACCATCGCCTCCGACAACAACGCCAATGTGTGCGCCACATCAAAGACCATATCCCCTGTGTTTCCGTGCTGAAGACGCTCATCGCCAACGTACGTCTCCATCGACAGCCCTTTGGCACCCTCTGGTAACTCGTCTGGTGTGACAAGCGCCGGCCCCAACGCACCTGTCCCGTGAAAGTTCTTCCCTAATGTCCATTGATTGGTCCGCACCTGAATATCCCGAATCGACCCATCATTGAAGACCGTATAACCGGCCACGTAATCAAGAGCTTTGTCGACAGGGATCCGACGACCTTCACGACCGATCACAACGGCCAACTCCACCTCGTAATCCAACATGTGCGATTCAGGAGGTCGCAACATCGGCTCCTCATGACCAATCAACGAAGACGCCACTCGCATAAACACTTCGGGCACCTCAGGAACAGGCAAATTTGCCTCTGCTGCATGTTTGTAATCATTTAATCCCAGACACAAAAACTTGGATGGCGCTGGAAGCAACGGACGGAAACGAATCCCCTCCCCAGGGAGCTCTCTGGCTGATGATACGGCTGATGCCACACGCTGCTTCCAATCCTCGCCAGAAGCGAGTAGCATACCAACGTCCGTACCCAACGATGGATCAGAAGATGACAGATCGAAGTAACGTTCGCCCTCTCGAAAGGCCAACACTGGACGAGTATCTACCAACAAGGATACAAGTTGCATCAGAACCTCCTTTTTGCAATCTTTAATTCAAAATGTTGACATTTTTACATATGTCAACCATTTTTGAAAAATAAATGATTTTTTTGGAATAGATGGGAAACAAAATGACAGAGAAGACAGAATCAGGTGTGACAGAGGCTTCACTTGCAGCAAACAGGTTGAGAGAGGAGATTATCGAGGGGATCGTGCAGCCGGGGACAAAGTTGAAGTTGGTTCCGCTCTCACGTCGTTATGAGATCAGCAGGGGTCCTTTACGTGAGGCAGCGTTGCGTTTGTCAGCGGAGGGTTTGATCCAGGTTGAGGAGCAGAAGGGATTTCGTGTCACCCCCATCTCCCGTGCGGACTTGATGGATATCACGAGGACACGACAGCGAATTGAGGTGTTGGCTTTACAAGACGCGATGAAGCACGGCGATTTGACCTGGGAAGGGAAGGTGATGGCGTCGTGTCATATCCTCGAACGAGTCACAGAGCACGATGGCACGCCCGAAGCGCTCAAGATCTTTGCGGGTCATCACAGAGACTTTCACGAGATCCTGGTCAGCGCGTGTCCATCGGGTTACTTGTTGTCCTTCCGAGAACATTTGTATCAATTAACAGAGCGATACCGCAATCTGGCGATCGCGAGCTATCAGGTCGCGAGAGAGAAAAGAGATATCGCAGCAGAACATCAAGCGCTCGCGCAAGCGGCAGTCAACAGGGAGTCAGAGCTTGCATGTCGCTTGCTTGAGGAACATCTTGATAAGACAGCCACTGCGCTGATCGATTTCTATCCAGAATTATTTGGGGAGCAAAAAGATGTCTGAAAAAGCCCTTACACTTGAGATACTCACACCATCAGACAAACACTGGATCGCACAGCTCGTCGTCCACGAGGCTGTCGTTCCGATCAGGCACGACGGAGACCTGGAACGTCGCTTCGCGCCTGATCGTCTGACCTACGTCGCCCTTCTACAAGACGAGCTCGTGGGATTTATCCACATCGCGCTCGCACAAACCTACCCCGACTCACTCGAAGATATCCTCTCAGGTCCTATCTACACAGGTGTCCCCCGTGTGGGGATCTTCTATGGCATCACCCGCACGAGTGAACAGATGAGAGGACGCGCGAAAGAGATCCTCTCTCTGGCCAGTGAGGCGCTGCTCCAGCGATGGCCTCACTTAGCGCTTTCGACGTACTCACCGATGCCAACCTTTCGGAGCTGGTTGGAGCGAGTCTACACCCAACACATCGGCAACAACACGGAACACCTCGAAGACATCGCCCGTCGATGTGCTGCAGGGGTCGCCTCTCCAGAGATGTGTATGGGCATGAGACAGATGGCGTATCTCTATCTTCATACAGAAGAAAAGCCAGGACGTCTGCTCGATCCAGTCGCACGCTTTCATCTCGGTAATGGTGCGCAGATACGCGACATTCTCGTCGGCGCAGACGGTTCATGGCACGGACTCGAACAATCGCTGGGTGTGATGGTCTCATATCAATACCACCCACACTGCGACGGTCTCACACTGTCTCATCCCCCCATTCTCGAAGAATCCTTACACACACTCGATACAATGAAGAGAGTTGCATGACACAGACACACACGCTCAGCGTCCAAGGACACACCATCCAATGTCTCCACAGTCCATCATCAGGTCCACCTGTCATCTTATTACACGGTGCAGGTGGCAACGCAGAGACGTGGCGCCCGCTCCTCTCGGCGTGGTCATGGGCTGATACGTGGTGCCTCGATCTTCCTGGCCGGTGTGGAAATCCCGGCCCTGCGATGGAAAACACCGAAGCGATCGCATCCTGGTTACAGGAAGTGATACAAGAGAGTGGTCTACACAAACCCATCGTTGTAGGTCATTCATTTGGTGGTGCGTTGGCGTTGACGTTGGGATTGCGGGCACCGTCACTTGTCGGTGGGATTGTGATGGTCAGCTCTGGTGCCCGGCTACGTGTCTCTCCCCTTATCCTGGAGAGTGTAGCGTCGGCATCAGAGGACGAGCCGTTGGACTTTCGCTTCGCATTTGGCGAAGACACCCCCGACGAGACCGTCGAAGCATACCAGGTCACGGCGAACAAAACACCAAACCAGACGACTCTTGCGGATTGGCAGGCGTGTAATACATTCGATGTGCGTGAGGAGTTAGGTGCGTTGAAGCCTCGGCTGCTGATCGCACATGGCACAGAAGATGTGCTGACACCTCCGAAGTTCCAGATGTATTTGGAGGCACAGGTGGAGGGAAGTGAGCGCTTTGCTTGCGAGGCTGGTCATATGCTCCCCTGGGAAGCCTCTACCGCGCTCGCTGATGCCGTCCAAGCATGGATATGACTAAGTGGTCCTCTGGCGAAGTAAGCGCATGAGCATGATGTTGCATTTTTCCCGTAGGGTCGGGCCTTGTGTCCGACCTCGATGTTGTATGTCTTTTTCGCGAGAGGAC